>ERZ773038.628-NODE-628-length-22164-cov-7.890361_pt1 | contig 22164 bp, 21 predicted proteins | sample MGYA00511665_ERZ773038 | MGnify/ENA primary metagenome ERZ773038 (study PRJEB29015, sample SAMEA2737966) | human oral metagenome | biome: human oral; feature: human-associated habitat; material: dental | place: China | collected 2028 ... | reverse complement strand
ATTTTTCGTTGACGATATCGCGCCGAAAAAAATCCGCAGTATCTTGGCTTTCAATTTCGACACCGCCGCCAGTATGGGCAAGCAGCTCAATAGCGGCGGTTTGGCGATTAATATTTAACGAAAAATAAAATTCGCGGTTGATGTCGAGGATTTCTTCGGCTAGCAATTTTGATGGCAAAAATCCCTTGATTTTAAGATTGAACATTTTTCGGGCAGCAGATTCTATAGCTGACTGCCGACGGACTATTTGTACACCGCCAAGTTTGCCGCGCCCGCCGATAGGAACCTGCGATTTCAGAACGATCGGTGCAGCGATAGCCTGTAATTCATTAGTAGCGAAAACTTTGCCGCGCGGTATCGGCACTCCACACGCTGACAATAGGTTTTTGGCTTCATATTCTAGTAGGCGCATATGGATTAATCCTCCCTGTAGAGCGTGTTTTGATATAAAAACGTTCTACGGGTATTATTCATCTAAACTTTCCTGCATATAACGATAAACGATTGATATGATCTTTTTAACATCTTGATTGGCATTTTGATACAATAGATTATTAAAAGCTGTTTCTCTAAAATCGCGGATTGGTTTGCTTAGAAGTGCATGAATAAATGATTGAGTGCACCCTTCAATATGGTTAAAATCAAACACAATCATAAGTTTATTTCTCAGTAAAAAACTTACGAAATTTCAGCAGCCCAGTTTGATTGGGTAATGGTCCATCGTGGATAATGCTGCGGATGTAGTCGACAGGGACTTTGCGGTTTTTTTGAATATTTAGGCGCTTTTTGTAGGCAGCAGGTTTACGAATAATTGAAGCTAGCATGCCTTTGAAAGCTGGCCAGCCGTTGCCGTGGCGGACGGCGCTGGCGAAAATTAGCCAATATGTCAAGAAAAAACGCAGGCCGATATACCAAAATAACTTCCCTGGAACGTTTTTAATGAAAACTAACGGCAGGTTTTTGAAAGTGTTGTAAACAGCCAAGCCAGGAACCTTTTTGCTGCTGGCGCCAACCTTGTGATAAGCGATGGCTTTGGGCGTAAAGCGGACTTTCCAGCCAGCTAACTGGGCGCGAAAACTGAGGTCGACATCTTCGTAATACATGAAAAAGTCCTCGTCGAACATATCGATATCGTTAAAAATTGCCGCGCGATAAATCGCTCCGCCACCAGTCGCGCCAAAAACCTCGTCAGGCTTACTCGGCGCATTTTTAACAGGCTCGTCGCGGTTGCGCGGGCCGGGCAGGCCCCAGGTGGTGTAAAAGTCACCAGTTGTATCAAGCGTCTTACCATCGCGCCGCTGTAAAATACCAGTCGCAATGCCGCATTTTGGCTGGCTTGACAGTTCGTCGACGAGCGCTCTACACCATTTTTTGTCAGCAATGGCATCGGGATTGAGCACGCCAATATATTTAAAACCTTGTTCGCGTGCATAAACCAGCCCGGTATTAATACCGCCGGCGAATCCCAGATTCTTTTCATTATTAATAATTACACAGTCTACAGACGGATGTTTTGCTTGGTATTGCTTGAAGCGTGCGACAGAGTCGTCGTGAGAATGATTATCAACGACTATGATAGTCGGTTTGAGTGTCTGCTGGGCCAGCGAGCTAATGCATTCGAGCGCGTCGTCGGCGCCGTTCCAGTTGAGGACGATGATAGCGAGATTGTTTTTTGTCACAATCTTATTATATAATGGCTGGAGAGACTATGAAAGTAGCGAGTGTATGGAATAGACGTAATAAAATATTGTTACGCGAGCTGGTTGTAACGGATTTTAAATTACGCTATCAAGGATCAGTATTAGGTTATTTGTGGTCAATCTTAAAACCAATATTTTTATTTATTATTCTATATATAGTATTTGATAAATTCTTACGTCTAGGTAGAGATATTGAACATTTTCCAGTGTATTTATTAGTTGGTATTGTATTATGGAATTTTTTTACCGAGGCAACCGTACAAGGGTTACAATCAATAGTCTCGCGGGGCGACTTAATTCGCAAGATTAATTTCCCGAAATTTATTATTGTTGTGTCCGGCACTATTTCTGCATTTATCAATCTTATAATAAATACAATTGTTATTTTGGTGTTTTGCGTAATCAACAGCGTGTCTATATCTGCAGAGGCGTTACTTATAATTCCTCTGATAGCTGAATTGTATGTCTTTTCATTGGCGGTAGCATTTTTTCTAGCAACGCTTAACGTTAAATATCGAGATATCGGTTATCTATGGGAAATATTCTTGCAAGCAGCATTCTATGCTACTCCGGTAATATATCCGTTGCAAATGGTTGTAAAACAGATGCCGTGGGCTGCCTCATGGCTAATGCTTAATCCGGTTGCTCAAGTAGTTCAAGATGTTCGTAAGGTATTAGTGACGCAACAAACACTTCAGCTGTATGATTTGGTGTCGTTTCCGGTGATGTTGACGCCGTTTGTTGCAGTTATCATTGTAATATTGCTAGCGGTTTTTTATTTTCGATCTAACCAGCGGTACTTCGCGGAGAGTGTTTGATGTCTAAGGCAATTGTCGAGATTAGCAAACTAACGAAATCTTTCAAAATTCCGCTTGAAGCTAGTTCAGGTGTTAAACAACAGTTGATAAATATACTAAAAGGCCGCAAAGGCTATCGTGTGTTTACGCCGTTAAAGGATATAAGTTTTACTATAAACGAAGGAGACTTTTTCGGTATAGTTGGCCGCAATGGTTCAGGAAAGAGCACACTGTTGAAAACGATCGCTGGTATTTATACGCCAAATGGCGGTAACGTTAAAGTGCACGGTTCGCTAGTGCCGTTTATTGAGCTCGGCGTAGGATTTAATCCAGAGTTAACTGGCCGCGAAAATATCTTTCTTAATGGTGCACTGCTAGGGTTTAGCCATGAAGAAATGGAATCTATGTATAGCGCGATTATTGAGTTTGCAGAATTAGAAGACTTTATGGAAGAACGGCTTAAGAATTATTCAAGCGGTATGCAGGTCCGTTTAGCCTTTTCAATTGCAATCCGCGCTCATGCTGATATTTTGTTGCTTGATGAAGTGCTTGCGGTTGGCGATGAGGCTTTTCAAAAGAAGTGCTATTCGTACTTTGATAAGCTTAAGCGTGAAAAACGTACCGTAATTTTAGTAACTCACGATATGGCGGCAGTCGAGAGGTTTTGTACAAAAGCAGTATTTATTGAAGACGGCCACGTTAAAATGATTGGTAAACCGTATCGTATTGCGGCGGCATATAGTCGTAGCAACAGCCAGAATTACGACCAGACAACTGGGCTAAACGGCGATAACGAAGGGGTGGTACCGTTCAAAATAGTGTTGCGCGGCACCGATGGTAAAGAAAAAACTATGTATGATTTCGAAGAAACTATGACAGTAGAATTATCATGGCAGCAAAAGGGTGTTAAACATGTAGGCGTTGCAATTTTTCGTGAAAACGGCGAGTATGTTTACGGACCGAATACTTACCAAGAAAAAACTAGCGCTATCAAAGATCAAACAGCTCGCTATACTGTAAGGTTAAATCTTAACGAAGGCAGGTATTTTATCAAGGCGGGTTTGATGGGGGCTAATGATACAAAGGTGATTGCTTTTATCGAGGAAGGACCGTTTTTTTCAGTCCAACGCGATTATAGACACGGCCGCTGGGGTGGTGTGACGAAGCTAGATCACACATGGAAATAAAATATGCTGCAACGCTTGAAAAATATGATAAAACACAATAGAGCGCTTTATTCTTTCTTGCTGTTACTGATTTCGCCATATCGCAATTATCTTGATTCGCGCCAGCGTAAACTATACGAATTATGGCAGCATGATTACAAGGTTGTTCGTACGAACAAAAGGCTGTATAGGCAGCCGCTGGTGTCGATTATTGTGCCGGCTTACAATACTCCGACGAAATATTTAAGGGAAATGGTTCAGTCGGTTGAATCTCAATCATACGATAATTGGGAACTGATTATTGTTGATGATGCGTCGCCTGATACAGGCTTGAAACAAGAAATCAGCGCTATAGCAAAGACCAATGCAAAAATAAAGCCTTTTTTTCTTAAGGCCAATCGCCATATTGCCGGGGCGACAAATTACGGTATCCATAAAGCTAGTGGGGAATACGTGGCGCTACTTGATCATGACGACGTGCTGCACCCAGACGCTTTATTGCGAATTGTCGAAAAGATAAATAATTTGCCAGATGTAAAATTTATATATACTGATGAGGTTAAGCTTGATGAACGTGGACGACAATATCAACCATTTTTCAAACCTGATTGGAATGCCGATTTCTTACGGTCGGTCAATTATATTACGCACTTTGCTGTCATACAGCGGAAACTTTTGTTGGAGTTGGAAGGTGAAGATAGCAACTACAACGGAGCTCAAGATTGGGAGCTTTTTTTGCGCATAACAAGAATACTGCAGCCGCAGCAGATTGCACATGTTTCGCAAATACTTTACTATTGGCGTGTCCATAAAAACTCTACTGCACAAGGGTTGGACGCAAAACCTTATGTTATTGATGCTCAGAAGAGGGCTTTAAATGACGATATCAAGAGCCGTCAAGTTCAAGCTCAAGTTATGCGCGATTCAACATATGGCGCTCAGTGGCGGCTGAGATATTCTATGCCGCAAAATCTTACTATAAAAAATGTGTTATTTAGCGAATCAACCGCTGCCGGCGATGTCATTCGTGATGAAACTGCTGATATAATAGTATTCTCAGAGACTATAATTAAAGATATTGATGATTATAGTGATATGGGTGATGTGATGCGACTTGATATCGGTGCAGTTGTTCCGTCTGTACTTGACGAGAGCCGAGTTATAGAAAACCTTACGTCAATTTTAGATAAAAAAATAGTAGAATGCATACAGGCGCTAAGCCGGCGATCCTTTACGAAACATATTTATCTAACCGCTAGGTATAATCTAGGTATGATAGATCTTCCCGTACTGTTTGTTGAACGGAGTAAGTTGGCTTTGATCGATGAATCGACAAAAATAACTAGCCGATCGCTAACTAAAGCTCTCTGCGATAAAGATCTAAGAACGTTATATAATCCGTACATGACGACTAAGGAGGAAAAATAATGATACGTAAAGTTAATAATCTTGTAAAGAAAAGTGTTGTAATAATCAAAGACGATGGTGCTGTCCGCTTTGTAAAACGCGCAGCAAAGTATGCATATTATAAGAAATTTCCTGATAAAAAACAGCAAGTATATAAAGATATTTTATTTATTAACGGCTGCACTTTGCCGCATCCAGAGCGCTATCGAGTTGCTCACCAGATGGAGCAGCTAATGTCGCAGGGGTTAACTGTTGAGAGCGTTTTTTATGATAGATTATTGCTTGATCAATTGAAGTATTATCGCGGATTTGTATTTTTCCGCTGCCCAATAACTGATACGATTCGCGAATTTATCAAGCAGGCGCATTATTTTAATAAAACCTGTTTTTTTGATATCGATGATTTGGTAATTGACCAGAAATATACTGATTCAATTAAATATGTTCAACGAATGAGCGCTGATGATAAGCGGCTCTACGATGATGGTGTTAATCGGATGCGCGAAACGCTGGAGTTGTGCGATCATGTTGTTACCACGACCGCTCAACTGCAAGAGGAGCTACAGCATTACACGAAGGGTAGTGTGTTGATCAACCGTAATGTCGCATCTGATGAAATGATTAAGCTATCTAATTTAGCACTAGAGGCGGTTAGCAAAGATAATAACAAAATTATTATCGGCTATTTCAGTGGTAGCATTACTCATAATGAAGATTTTGATCTTGTTATTCCTAGTCTTATTAAAATATTCGAAAAGTATCCGCAAGTTTATCTTAAGATTGCTGGTATTCTGGATGTTCCAAACGCCCTTGATCCGTATAAAGAGCGTCTTATTACGTCAGGATTTGTTGATTGGCGAGAATTGCCAGCTGTTATGGCGGAGTGCGATATTGTTTTGGCGCCGCTGGTTGATACGATTTTTAACCGCGCAAAATCTGAGAATAAATGGGTTGAGGCGGCTCTTGTAAAGATTCCAACCATAGCCAGCAATATTGGCGCTTTTGCAGAGAAAATTCAGAATAACGAAACAGGCATACTAGTAAACAATACTGACGCAGAGTGGTTTAAAGCGCTTGACTTACTAGTATCAGACTCGGTTTTGCGCGGTAAACTTGCAGATAAAGCTCACGAGGAGATAATTCATAACTATTCGACGGTGTACACTGGCTATAACCTAGCTTCGTTTATTAGAAAGCATTTGGCGCGAAATATCGGTTTTGTTCTGCCTTCAACTGATATTTCAGGAGGAGTAATTGTCGCCTTAAAGCATGCTGATGTGCTAAGAAGGCACGGCTGGGACGTGACGCTAATTGACGCAGTCAGTAAACACGCTCTAAAAATCGCTAAGAAAACCTATAGCTATAGATATGAGTTGCCTGGATTTAATGTCGTTGCTACGCACAAAACTAAAATGAAAGCGTTTTTCGACACGCAGGTTGCAACGTTGTGGTCAACTGTCGAGCTAGTTAAGAAGCAGCCTAATGTTCGTAATCGGCTTTATTTTGTACAAAACTTTGAAACGGATTTTTACATACCAGGCACTGGCGAACCGCGCTTTTTAGCGAACGCTTCTTACTGTGATCAATCTGGCATACGGTATATTACGATGTCACTATGGTGTCAGAAGTGGTTGAAAGACGTCTTTCATAAAGAGTCCGAGTATGTCTCAAATGGAATTGATCTTGAATTGTACCCATATCGCGAACGTGATTTTACGGGCAAAATAAAGATACTTATTGAAGGCGACAGCAAAAGTGAGTATAAAAATACTGACGAAGCTTTTCGTATCGTTGAGAGGCTTGACCCTGATAAATTTGAGATTTCGTATTTATCATACCGCAAGGAACCAAAAGATTGGTACCGAGTCGATAGATTTTATAATCGTATTGCTCCAGAAAAAGTTGGAGAAGTGTACGCAAGCTGCGATATTTTGATTAAAACTAGTATCGTTGAGAGCTTTTCATATCCGCCGCTTGAAATGATGGCGACTGGCGGCGTATCTGTTGTAGTACCAAACGGCGGCAATGTTGAATATCTGAAAGATGATTACAACTGTCTGTTTTATCGCCAAGGCGATATCGATGCGGGCGTTGCAGCTGTCGAAAGGTTGCTAAACGATAAAAAACTGCGTGATAAAATCATTAAAAATGGTCAAAAAACTGCTCAAGCTTATCAGTGGAGTAAGCTTGAGCAGCGGATTGTTGATATATACAAATAGAGATTTTATTTTTCAACAAGCTTTATTCTAACAGCTTCAATGTGTGATCCTGGTTTATCGCCGGCGACCTCACCGTTCTTTTTCCACTCTTGCCAACCAATCCATGATAGGTGAGTTTGGTAGTAAATATCATATTTCTTGGCGTTGGTTTCATTGAGGGATAGTTTTATGCCATTGAGCGCTTTTGTTTGGCCGGTAGTGCCGCAGATTTGTTGTTCAGTCACAGGTATATCTGCCGACCAAGGGTCGTTAGCCGATTTTGACGAGCAGCGTATGGTGATGGTCGATCCGTCGCGTTGTGATATAGCTTTGGCAATGCGTAGTGCCTCAACGGCGAACGATCGCCCTGTTGTACCAGACATGACGCCCTGAGAGACGTTCGGCATCCAGCCAACGTAGCTGACGTGGGTTGAATAGTTGAGATCATACAAATCTGGGACAGGCGTATTGGCTGGGTTGTAGAATGCACCGCTAGGTAGGGCGATTGAATTTTTTGGCACTATACGAATCTGGATGGCCTCAAGCTGTCTGGTTGCACCAGTTGATCCGGCTGGCTCGCCATTTTTTGCCCAACCCATCCAGCCGACATACTGCGAATAAGCACGATACCAGATATCGTATGATTTTGCAAGGTCGCTAGTGAGCATAAAACGAATTGCTTCGACTGATTTGAACTGACCAGTAGTGCCTGATATTTCGTTTGCATTTTTCCAGTCTTGCCAGCCAACCCATGAGACGTGAGACGAGTAACGAAGATTGCCAGAAACGCCAGTTTTATTAATAAGAGAAGCTTTGACGGCTTCAATCCGACGGCTTTGGCCGGTAGTGCCGCTAATCATTTCATCAGTGACTGCTGGTTGCCAGCCAACCATGCCAACGTGCGAGCTAATTGAGACTGCTAACGGCGAAGAATCTCCCTTTGTGCTAATATTCTTGAAAGCTTGGCCTGAATCTTCTGGGGCGCTAGATCCTTTGTAAACAAGCCGGATTTCTAAGGCCTCTATGTTATTTCCGGGTCCGCCCGTTATGCCGGCTGGCTCGCCATTTTTTGCCCAGCCCATCCAGCCGACATAGCTGACATGAGCGCGGTAATATAAGTCATATTTTGCAGCAAGCGATCCAGTTGGTTGAATTTTGACTGCTTGAATAGGCCGGTTGAGATCGGTTGTGCCAGATTGCATACTTCCATAGACAGTTGGCTGCCAACCGCGTTCCTCGCTATACGATGAATAGGTAACTTCACCGTCGATACTGAAAGCTTGCATGGATTTACTTTGGCCGGTAAATCCAGTAATACCGCGATTGTGTACTAGTCCGGTCCAGCCATAGTAGCTAATATGCGATTTGAAACTAATGATTGGACGGCTGTACTGGGTTGATCCAAACCAGTCGTTCCAAACGCGCCAAAAGTTACGATTGCCATAAGCGCTGCAGTGGTCGCCTAGTCCGTACATATTGTTAAGGGCGGCCTGATTTGGTTGATACGGGGTGTAAGTATATAGTGCAGCTGTTGCTTTGCTGGCAATATATACGTCTCCAGCGCCGCAGCCGCGCTGTACTACATTCCACAAAATTGAGTTAGTAGTGAACGGTTTTTTATAAGTCCACCAAGGTTTATCCATATTATCGAGATACCAGCGCATTAATTGGGCTCCAGATTCGACTTGCATTGAGAAGCCGGCATAATTGCGGTCGCAATTTGCGCTACCGCCAGGTCCGCTATCGGGACAATGCGACCCCATGGCATAAGTATATTGACTCTGCAGCGGCCAATTATCTGTGGTGAGCGGGCCGGCCGATTCAGTAGCGATTTTAACTAAGATAACTTTAGGATTGAGGTTATTGCGTTTTGCTGCATCGTAGATTATTTGTGCTGCGCTAACAGCTCCTGCTGGTATTGAACCGCTAAAGTTATTGGCAGGAATGTAGTTGCCTGGCGAGTATTTAGGAACTTCATAATAATCTTTTAGACAGACATAAGGCGGACCTGCCCAGCCCCGCGAAGCGGCATATTGTGCGCGTGTAATATCGCCTCTGCCTTTTTCGACAGCGCGCCCAGTTCCGTATGTGTCGCAATTTGGGTTGACACTATTAAGAAATGCTTGAATGTCAGCAACTGTCATGTCATCAGAATTAGTGAACACAAAGTCGTCAACGATGTTTCCAGCGCGCCAATCGCTAGCGGTGACGGCACTCGATTGATTAGCAAAAAACACTAAACTAAAAACACCAATTGCAGCAACGGCAATAGCAGAGATAAATATTCTCGTTTTCACCATTAAATCTCCTTTGTTAAAGTTTTAGTTATAGGCTTGCCGTTGAGTGGAGTTACCGATAATGAAATAGTCCATTGGCCGCCGCCGACTGAAGATACGGGTACTGAAAATCCAGCACAGGTAGAGTATTCTGGCTGGTATATAATATCAGCATTCTGCGCAACCTTTTTTCCATTAGCGGCTACAGTTAGAGAGCATTTGCCTTGCGAATAACCCTGTTCTTTTAATTTTACGATAATTGTAACGTTATTCCCATCTTTATCGGCTGAGAGCTCGATTGACGAGTTGTCTGTTGGTACTGGTGCAGGTTTACTTTTCTCAACAGACTTTTCTTCGTTATCTTTTGCGGTGTTAAGGAATGATTCTTTGGTATCTTGATTGGCTTTTTCGTCAGATTTTTTTTCTTGCGGCGTTGGCTCTTTGCTAATATTTGGTACGGTTTCTTTGGGAAGAATTGAGATAACGCCAATCTTATCAAGCGCGAAAACACTCCCGCAAATCGCGACAGCTACAGCAAGGGTAGCTACTAGGATTTGCTTTTTTGAAAGTTTTTTATTTGTAATTCTCATATTTACATTATTTTAACACAAGCAAGCATAAGTGCAAAGATTGGATCGAGTTTATTTATAGGTCCACACCGTCTCAAAAACATAAAACCCAAGCACTAAAGCTAGCCCAAAGAACATAATAAGGTTAAATACTTTTTCATTCTTAGTCCTTACATTAATATACTTCTGCAGCCATAATCCTACTGGCACTAACATAACTGCTGTCGCTGTAAAATATCTACCCTGAACACCATCTGCATAATACGCTCCCTCGCCAAACCTAAACGGCAATAAGGCCCACGCTGTATACATAGCATACGACACTGCACAAACAAACAATCCAATTGTCGCTAAATTATACACTACCAATTTACTAGTACACTCTCCTAACAATTCCTGGTCTTTCTTGTTGTGATGAAGGAGAGAGAGGAAGAGAAGGGAAAAGAGCGGTATCAGCACAAACAAAGGCAGGTGGTATTTAAAGGATGAAAATTCACCAACACTACCGCGTAATACAGTATCCGTATACCCGATAGTTGGGCTGATGTATGTATTAAACAATATGGTAATAAACTTAATAGGGTTGCTATGTAGAGGGTTGTGAGCTGCTCCGGTGGTGAGTAGAGGCTGACCATATATTTTTTGCCAAATTAGTATGCTAATTATTGCGGCGATACCAGTTACTACCAATATAGTCCACTTCTGAATATTAAATGGCAGACGTTCGTTTTTGTTGGGTGAGAATAGACGCTTTGGTAAAAACAGAAGAGGAAATAGTAGTAAGGCATTTACAGATTTGGTTAGAGTAAGGAATACTCCTATACAGACAAGAGCGACTGCTTGTTTATGCGATAACTTATCCTTTTGGGTGAATAGGTTCAAGGTAAAAGCAGTAATTGTAAAGACTGCCACATTTGTCATGCAGTCGCTGGATAGCGACGCCGCCATGTGAATCATTAGTGGAATAAGTCCAATTGCTGTAAAAGCCCACTTGCCGATGCGCACCCATTTTATGACGAAAAAGACGGCTACTGAATAAAAAATTATATTAGCAATTCGTCCAAACAGAATAGTTAACCCAGTAGATCCTCCAAATAAACTTGCTATACCGATGCCGATTGTTTGCGGCAGGTGCATAATTGGTGGGTAGCCAGAGGCGCTGCTACACTTATGAACGTCCATTATGTTTCGATCTATAGGTTTAGAATAATCAGCGGAAAAGTTACCTTCGTAAACTGCTTCAGCTCTTTTGATAACATCTTTCGGCAATGTACAGGGTGAGTTAGACTCTACGCGACCTTGAGATATTCCGTAGGCGCGCATATAGTGCATGTTCTCGTCGCTAACAGATAACTGGGGGACTAGTATTGCCGACAACACCCCAAAAAATAAAGATAAAGATATAAAGACGTTTTCAGGTTTTTTAATAAAAGATAAGAATAAAGACCAATATTTTTTCATAACTGTTTTTATTCTAGCACATTGTCATTATTAGGATAGCTACTTAAATTTCCACACCGTCTCAAAAACATAAAACCCAAGCACTAAAGCTAGCCCAAAGAACATAATAAGGTTAAATACTTTTTCATTCTTAGTCCTTACATTAATATACTTCTGCAGCCATAATCCTACTGGCACTAACATAACTGCTGTCGCTGTAAAATATCTACCCTGAACACCATCTGCATAATACGCTCCCTCGCCAAACCTAAACGGCAATAAGGCCCACGCTGTATACATAGCATACGACACTGCACAAACAAACAATCCAATTGTCGCTAAATTATACACTACCAATTTACTAGTACACTCTCCTAACAATTCCTGGTCTTTCTTGTTGTGATGAAGGAGAGAGAGGAAGAGAAGGGAAAATGAGGGTAGTAATATAAAAAGCGGCAGCCCATATTTAAAAGCAGAAAATGCGCCAATCACGCCCCTCAGGATATCGTCGGATACGGGCAGGTTTGGGTTTAGGTAAGTATTAAATAATATCTGGATAAATTTGAGCGGATTGCTATGAAGCGGATTATGCGGTGCGCCAGTGGTGAGTAGGGGTTGTGTGTATACATGAAGCCACGCTATTAAACAAAGGCCTGCTAATATTGCTGCTGCTGAGAGAACCAACCATTTTTGCGGAATAAAAGATATTTTTGATTTTTTATCTGAAACGAAGAGGCGCTTCGGCAAGAAAATAACTGGTGATAATAAGAGTATTGTTACCGACTTTGTGAGAATTAACAAGCAGGCTATAGCAATAATAAGCAACTGCTGTTGTCGAGTTAACGGGCTTTTTTGGCTAAAGAAATTTAATGTAGCAGCAATAGCGGTAAAAATTGCGATATTTGTCACACTGTCTCCTGAAAGTGATGCCGCCAAGTGTATCATTAGCGGAAAAAGGCCAGTTGCTACAAACGCCCACTTACCAACGCGTACCCATTTTATGATGAAATACAGAGCAAATGAGTAAAATATTAGATTAGCTAATCTTCCGAACATGATGGTTACTCCGAGTGAACCATGTATGAGATTTGCCAAAATGATACCAATTGTCTGCGGTAGATGCATAATTGGAGGATAGCCAGTTGCGCTGCTGCATTTCCCTGTCTCTGTATCGCTACGATTTATAGTTTTCTTATAGCTAGTTACGAAATTATTTACATCTGCTTCTTTTGCTTTTAATACCACTTCTTTAGGTAAAGTACAGGCAACTCCTGATTCAATTTTTCCTTGGGACAATCCATAGGCTCGCATATAATGTACGCCTTCGTCATTGACTGACAGCAGAGGTACGGTGGCTGCCGACAACACCCCAAAGAATAAAGACAAAGAGATAAAGACATTTTCAGGCTTTTTAATAAACGACAGAAAGCGAGACCAATATTTTTTCATATACTAAGCAAATTATAAAGTAGAGTAGTTTATTGAGCAAACTTGCTATACTAATGATATGCAATCGCAGAAAAAGGACTACATCTGGAACTCGTTAGGTTCACTGTTGCAGAGTGCAATTTCACCAGTATTATTGATTGTTATTACGCGGTTGAATGGCATCGAGGATTCTGGGTTATTTTCGTTTGCGTTGTCGCTTTCGGTGGTGTTTTGGGCGATATCTTTATGGGGCGGACGGACTTATCAGGCATCTGATGTCAAGCGGGAGTTTTGCAGCGGCGGTTATGTCGCTGTACGTTTCGTTGCATCGATTATTGTGGCAGTTTCTGCAGTGGTGTTTTGTGTATTGAATGGATATAACGCTACTAAAACGGGCTTGATCATGATTTTGGTAGCCTTTAAAATTTTAGAATCAATTGCCGATTCGTTGTATGGTGTTTTGCAAATCCATCGTAAATTGTACATCGCTGGCATCTCACTAACCATGAAAGCAATTCTTGGTTTTGGGGTATTTATAGTGGTTGATATTGTAACTAAAAATGTCATGTATGGCACATTGGCGATATTGCTAGTCAATGCGCTCGTTATCCTTCTGTATGATGTGTTATGGGTGCGACGTGTTGAGACTATTGCTATGAATAAAAAGTTCATCAAAGAATACGCCGGTCAGGCTGTCGTAATCATGAAACGTACCTCAGCGGTATTTGTTGTGGTGTTTTTGACAATGTTTTCACTCAATATCCCGCGGTATTTTTTAGACAAGTCTCATCCCGACCAAATTGGCTATTTTGGTATTATGGCGATGCCAATTACACTCCTTGGACTTTTCATATCGTTTATTATTCAGCCGAATGTCGTCAATTTGTCTGAATTATTGGCAAAAGGAAAGCTGAAGGAATTTGCACGAATTGTTAGTAAAATTAATTACATAACTTTTGGGATAGGCGTGCTTTCGGTTGCTCTAAGCTATCTTATTGGTGTTTGGGTGCTTAATACTATTTTTGGCATCAATATCAATAATTTCCGCCTTGATTTGACAATTATGGTTATTGGCGCGGCGGCGAACGCTTTTGTGTCGATTTATGTTAATTTGCTGATAATTATGCGTCGATTTAAGGGGCAATTTTACACACTGTTACTCACGGATATTTTGGCGGTAGTGGTGTCTATGTGTTTGATTGAGCTATTGGCGATGTTGGGTAGCGTGCTGGTTTTCATGATGATCAGCTTTTTGCAACTATCACTTCTATTAGTCATCTACAAGCGGTCGCTAAAAGATGCTATAATAACTGACAAAAGCAAAGGGGAATTATGAGTAAGAAATATGTAATTTTGGGAGCAGGTGGACAACTAGGTAAGGCATTGTGTGCCATGTTTCCAGATGCCAAGGCTTTATCACGAGAAGAGTTGGATATAGCCGATGAGGAACAAATAAAGGTATTTGACTGGTCAAAGTATGACGTTATCTTAAATGCGGCAGCCTTGGTTAATGCTGATGGTTCTGAAACTCCGGAATTGCGTGCTAAGACGTGGATGGCTAATGCTTATGGTCCACGTAACCTCGCTAAAATTGCGATTGAGCAAAACAAAACGCTTATCCACTATTCATCAGACTATGTTTGGGATGGTCGCCAGAAAAACCATCAAGATGATGAGGTGGTTGCACCACTATTGGTTTATGGAGAAAGTAAGGCGGCAGGTGATTTGGTAGTTAGTTTGGTGCCAAAACACTACATCATGCGAGTGTCATGGGTTGTTGGCGACGGCCACAATATGCCAAAAACCATGAAAAACTTGGCGGATATGCGCATCAATCCGAAAGTCGTCAATGATCAATTTGGTCGGCTGACGTTTGCGTCAGAGATTGCCCGAGCTACCAAATATTTCTTAGACAATAATGTGGTATACGGATTGTATAATGTGTCCAATGATGGTCCAGTGAAGTCGTGGTATGAAATTGCTGCCGATGTTTTTGAATATGCTGGACATGACCGCAGCCGCGTGCAACCAATTTCTACCGAGGAATACGCTGCCAGTAAGCCAGGCTTTGCGCCGCGGCCGCTCAATAGTGATATGGACTTGTCGAAGTTGCGCCGAGCAGGTTTCACACCAAGAGACTATACGGACATGTTGAAAGATTACATTAAACAACTACCGGTTAATGGATAGGAATTACAAGCATGAATAAAGGAATTCTAAACGTTATATATCAGAGTGACGACAACTATGCCGTAGTCAGTGCAATTTCTATTGCATCTCTTTTGGAAAACAATAAACATTTAAAACAGATTAATATTTTTTACCTCGGACATCAACTGAAAAAAGATAGCATCAACAAATTCAACAAAATGGTTGGAAATTATAAGAACGCGACAATTACTTTCGTTGACGTGTCAAGTTATCCTGACGAATTGAAAGAAATTGGCGTTAAGGCTTGGAAGGGATTATATATCACATGGTATAAGATGCTGGCGTTTGCCAAGCTTGACATCAAAACAGACCGAATTTTATACATTAATCCACACACGGTGATTAGCGGTGCGCTTGATGGTCTTTTGGAGCTTGATTTTGAGGATAATGTGATGGCGCTGTCATACGATGCTACCATGGTAAACGCACATAAGGATGTCATTGGCTTGAAGCCAACCGACGGTTACTTTAATTGTGGGGTTATGCTTATCAATCACAAAAAATGGATGAAAGACAAGATTGATGCCAAGATGCGCGAGCATTTGCGGCACAATCGCTACGAGGTGGCTGACCAAGATTTGTGCAACGTGTTTTTCAAAGGCAAGATCAAGAAAGTCGGTGTGGAATATAATTTCTCGACCGTTTTCTATGGCTATGACATTAAAAAATATATTAAGGCCAATGGTTTCTTGCCAGAGAGTTTTTATAGTTATGATGAAATCATGGAGAGTTACTACACGCCGAAGATCATTCATTCGCAGTTTGGTGTGAATGGTAGGCCGTGGCAGCAGGGTAACGATAATCCAGTTGGTTTTTTGTGGCGTAAATATTTGAAACTAACGCCCTGGAAAAATGCTAAAATGCCAGTAGCTAAGAAGGACATAAACTGGCGATTGTATGACCTATTGCCGCAATCGATAATTGTCAATCTGTATGCGTGGGCGGTTAATCGTAAGTTTGCAAAGACAAAATAGTAAATTAATTAAGTTATAGGATAAGCATTAAAACCGTGACAAGAAACTATGAATGCGTGATGTCACGCGAAGTTTTGCTGCTCGCGCGGCTTTTCTCCAGCCAATCTCATTAAACCTATCGGAAAAATTATCGTAGACTTCTTTCTCTTCTTTGAATCGGATACCATTTTTACCTTTTTCCTTGCTGGATAATGATTCGGCAAAACGGCGGTATTGAAAAGTTTCTGTTGTGTCAAAATAAAGCGAAGCGCCATCAATAATCATGGTCAATTCGACGATGACATCTTCAAGGATTTTGTATTTTGTATCAAATGAATATCGTTTGAGAGTATCGGTTTTCCAAGTGATGGATGGAAAATAAAGCCAATTACCGTGGCAAAGCGACGTAGCAAGTTTTTCGCCAGATAGTATACCGGATTTTTTAGGCTGCAGTATTCTTTTCACTTTATCGACAAGCGGTAGATATACGTTACTTTTGTCGTCGATTATCTGTACTCGAGGCTGATAAAAATCTGCTTCACCAATGTTTTTTAGTGCAGTATCAACGTAGCTAGGTAATAGTTTATCGTCGCAGCCGACGATCATACAATACGGTGCGCTTGCGTGTTGAATAGCGTAATTAAAGTTGGCGGTGATACCAATATTTTTACGGTGTCTGATATACGTGATCCGTTTATCGTTTAATTTTTTGTAATGATTATAGGCGGTTTTGTCTGGATAATGATCGTCAAGAATAGTTAAATGCCAGGCTTTGCTGGTCTGTGCTAGCACTGAATCGACGGTTTGCTTCAGTAGTGAAAATTCACCCCAGTACGGTACGATGATATCAATACTATTTTCCATTCGACAGCCTGATTGATAATTCTTGATGCAAATCGCGCAGTCGGCGCTCGTTTTGGTCGATACGCTGACGCTGATTATTAGCGATGTAGAATAGCAAAATGATCGCCGTAGTTTGCAAAATATCAAACAAGCTTAATTCTGATGAATCCAGCGGCGGATGGCCAATTGAAATATTATACAGAGGAAATGACCCAATCAGGACAACCATGATAACCATCCAGATAATTAATTGATGACGAAAGCGCGTTACACTAACTTTGCGCAGTTTGTACTGAGTGATGATATTGATCAATGCTGCTAAAATAATTGGCACATTGAGTAGTACGAGGATAAGATATCTCATTCGAATAACTCCGTTAAGCGTTGTTTGAATAGTCGTTTGACGATATTGATAGCATTCCAGTTGTTTTGGCCTTTGGCGCGGGAATAGTCGGTGTAAATTGCTTTAATTGGGTATTCGGAAATAACCATGCCTGCTTGTTTGGCGCGCCAAATCATCTCTGAGCAAAATTCGTAGCCAGTCGATTTCCAGTCGAGGTTATCAATTGCCCTTCGCGAGTAAACCCGCAGTCCAGATTGCGAATCAGTAACATTAATACCAAACAGGGCATAAGTGATGAAACTTAAGCCTTTATTTCCCAAAACCTTAGTCCTAGACATGCCTTCGCTATTGATGAGTCGGCTACCAATGAGTAAATCTGCGTCAGAGTTATCGCTCTGTCGAATGCCCGCCAAGACATCTTCTGGATCGTGCTGCCCATCGGCATCCATAGTGGCGGCAATATCATAGCCGTGTTGCCGCGCGTAGGCAAGCCCAGTCAAGGTGGCGCCGCCAGCTCCAGAATTCAAGATATGATCAATAACGATTGCGCCGCCTTTTTGCGCTTGTTCAAGTGTATTGTCCTTTGATCCGTCGTTGACGAGTACTATATCGATTAGGTAATCTTTTTTGGCCTTTGAGAAAACTTTTTTGGCTTTTTTAATAACATCTTTGATGACGCTAGATTCGTTGTAGGCAGGTATGATGACACAAACTTTTTTCATTGGTAATTACAATACGTTCAAGTATTCTCCGTAGCCTGATTTCTTGAGTGTGGCAGCAATCTCGTCAAGCTGCTGGCGGTTAATCCAGCCGTTTTGGAAAGCAGTTTTCTCTGGGCTGCCGACAATTTGGCCGGTACGTGTTTGGACGACACGAACAAAATCTTCGGCATCAGTTAGGCTGCTGATGGTGCCGGTGTCTAGCCAAACATCGCCGTTATCAAGCGTCTGAACTTTGAGTTTGCCGCGGCGTAAATATTCGGCGTTAATTGAGGTAATTTCTAGCTCGCCGCGGGCGCTTGGCTGAACCTTTTTAGCGATCTCGATAACATCATTGTCATAGAAATATATGCCGACAACTGCGAAATTAGATTTTGGCTGGACGGGTTTTTCTTCAATCGAGACTGCTTGATTTTGATCATCGAATTCGACAACGCCGTAACGCTCTGGGTCAGATACTTTATAAGCGAAAACAATACCGCCATCTGGGTCGGTGCAGGCGCGTAGCGAATCATCAAGAGCTGCACCATAAAAAATGTTATCACCGAGCACTAACGCTACTTTGTCGCCACCAATAAATTCTTCGCCAATGATAAAGGCCTGGGCTAGGCCTTCTGGTTTAGGCTGAACGGCATATTCTAGGTTGATACCCCACTGTGAACCGTCACCAAGGAGTCGTTGAAAGCCAGCTTGGTCGTCTGGTGTGGTGATTATCAAAATATCGCGAATCCCCGCCTGCATCAGCGTGGTCAGCGGATAATAAATCATCGGCTTATCATAAATTGGCATTAGCTGCTTGCTAATAGCCTTGGTAATCGGCCACAGCCGCGTCCCCGATCCACCCGCTAGAATTATTCCTTTCATAAACCTCCTGCTTTTATGATATAAGTATAGCAAACAGATTAGCTAATTGACAAAAGTACAAAAGTAAGTTAAAATAAAAGGATGGCAAATATGGAGAAATTTTCTAAACCTGAGGTTAAAACTCAGGATACACAAGATACTTATAAAAGCTATCTAACCAAAGTATCGGACAATTTATTTACCGACCCGGATCATCCTGAAAGAGGGCCGAGGAGCCGCTCAATTGTTTATGTACCGTATCGCGGTTTTTTCCAAACAGCTACAGCGGGACTGCCCTGGAATTACATTTACAGATTATAATAGTCCAGAGGTTGTTGAAGCCGTGTCTGCGGCTGATGTTATTGTTAATATTGCTCGCGGTGAAGAGGTTGTTGAAGCAGAGATTGGACACCCAGACAGGAATGTCAAACTACCGCCAGAGTCGGTGGCAAATACCGACATGGTTAGCGATCTGTATGTGCGGGCGATTGAATCCGGCAATACTAATGTACAAGTTGTTCACACTGGTAGGATGAACAACAAGACGATTGCTATGGCAACAGCGATGCCAGTTTTGGCTGAGAGCGCCGGACTGAATTATGAGGATGTGATTCATACATCTGATGCTAAAATACATCAGTTAGTAGAGGAAAAACAAGTCGACCTGAACGATTTGATGCATGAAGTTGACACTGATCCAACAATGCAAGATATGCAGGTTTGTACGCGGGCGCTCCGGCGAATATACGAGGCACGCCATATTGATCCAGACACTGCCAGCTCATCTGAGTTGACTGATGCGCTATTGGATGAATATAAGAATTATCCACGCATTAGTACTTCAACACTGATGAAAGAGCAGATGTTGCAGAACGTTGCTGAAAAGTTACGAAGTGAAGGTAAGAGTGAAAAAGAAATTAATGAAGTAGTTGGAAAACTGGATGAGTTCACAGATGAGGAACCCGACTCCGTTGATACGGTTACGAACTTTACGAACAGTATCCCGATGATTTTGTCTGATAAACTGATCAAAAATGGCTATAATGCCGATGAGGTTGGTGCTATGAGTACCGAACAAAAGATGGAATTGTTGGCAGACACTGAAATGACAGTAGTTATTGTAGCTGATATTGCACATATGCCACGGGTGATGTGGTTGGCTGATTATCTGATGCCAGACAACTTTAGGCTGGTACTAGTTGAGAGTAGGACGGATTTGGATGAGGAAACCCTACGAAGATCAATGGAACGTGAAGAGCGGTCGCTTAAGCTCACTAGAAATTGGCTGCCGAATCAGATGGGCACTAGGAATCCAGCTAAAGTCGGTGAACTAGCAGACAAGGCTTACTGGGGTAAGGATAGTATAAGTAATGAAGAAATCAATGCTAGCCTTAAAAAGGCAAGTTAGATAATTTAATCAAGCAGCTTGTCTAATTTATCTCGCCAATCTTCTGGTATGAATCCAGTTTTTTCAATTTTCGTTAGATCTAGGGTGCTTTGCAGTGGCCGCTTGGCGGTGTTTGGTTTATCAGCGAAATATTCAGCAGTAGAAACTGGCTGTACGTCTGAAGGTGATTTGCCTGATTTTTCGAAGACAATTTTGGCAATGTCCGCCCAGCTGACAGGCTGACCTTCATTAGTCAAATTATACGTGCCGTATGGTGCGCCTATTTCTAATAAATGTTTAATACCACGCGCCAAAGTATCGGTAAAAGTTAGGCGGCCAATCTGGTCGTTAACGACGGAAGGTTTGACACCACGCGCTGCTAGATCTTGCATAATGTTAACAAAGTTTCTGCCGTCGCCGATTACCCAGGATGTGCGAATGATGTAATGTTTGATTGTGGTGGCGGCCGCTAGGTCGCCATCAGCTTTAGTTTTGCCATAAATGTTGAGTGGTGAAAAAGTTTCGTCTTCGTTGTGGATTGGCTGGGAACCGTCGAAAACGTAGTCAGACGAGAACGTTACAAAAGTTAAGTCGTGCTGGCTAGCGGCTTTTGCCAAGTGGCGGGTTGCGTCAACGTTAACTGCTTTGACTAGGTCATAATTGCTGGGATTCTCTGCGCCATCAACGTCGGTCCAGGCTGCAGCGTTAATAATCACTTTGGTATTATCCCAGTTAAACTCATTGATTGCCTTTTGGTTAGTGATATCGAGTTGTTCGCGATCCAGGGCTAGTGCCTGAGGGTAAACTTTTTGTAGTGCTCGGCCGACTTGCCCGTTAGCGCCAGTGATGACTACTGTCTTGTCGTCCATTAAACCTCCACGGGGATAACATTATCCAGCAGCGGGTGAGCGGCGTCTTTTTCGGAAATAATCGCTTGCTCTTGGCTGATGGGCCAATCGATACCAAGCGCCGGGTCAAACAAATTGACAAACGTGTACTTGGCGTCTGGAGACCAGTGCGCGTCAACCAGGTAAGTGTAGGCAATGTTGTCATCAAGCGCTTGATAGCCGTTGGCGACACCTTTGGGTACAAAGATTGCCGTGCCAGGATTGATTTCGTGCGTGAAAACTCGGCCGAAACTGTCGCCCTGACGCAAATCACACCACGCACCAAAGACGCGGCCGTTGGCGGTGGAGATGAACTTATTCCACGGCTCAGCGTGCAGACCGCGGGTAGCGCCGGCTTTGTCGTTGAAGCTAATGTTGTTTTGTACGATGGTAAATGACGGTAGTCCCAGTGCTTCCATTTTCTCTTTTTGGTAATTCTCTTTAAACCAGCCGCGACTGTCGCCGTGGACCGGTAATTTGACGACAAACAGCCCGGGTATAGGGGATTCGGTGACGGTTAGTTCGTTGTAGTTGTTCGGGTCGAAATTCATACAGTATCCTTTCGCCATAGTTGATAATAGTGCAGTCCCGCTAGGGTTTGGCAATCATTAATCTCGCCGTCTCGAATCAAATCATCGATCTCATCAAGCGTGAAAAACCGCATATCACTAAACACTTCATCGCTTTGTTCACGTTGGCCAGTGAAGCTTAGTTCTCGGGCCAGGCAAACAGCCATTTTCTCCGTCATTAGGCCATTACAGACGTATGCTTTGCCTAGTTTTTGCCAAGACTGAGCGATAATGCCGGTTTCTTCCTCGAGTTCGCGTTTTGAAGCCTCTAGTAGATCTTCATTGTCACCTCCGCCGCCGGGCAGTTCCCAGCCAAAGCTTTGTGAGGGATAGCGAAAGCCGCGCACTAAATACAGGCGCTCTTGGTCGTCTGCCACTACAACCATACATGAATCTCGCGACTCCATATAGCCATAGATTCCGGTATT
>ERZ773038.623-NODE-623-length-22297-cov-6.020232_pt1 | contig 22297 bp, 13 predicted proteins | sample MGYA00511665_ERZ773038 | MGnify/ENA primary metagenome ERZ773038 (study PRJEB29015, sample SAMEA2737966) | human oral metagenome | biome: human oral; feature: human-associated habitat; material: dental | place: China | collected 2028 ... | reverse complement strand
AAGGTCGCCAAGTAAGCAACCGGGCGCATTGCAGCGCTCTTTCATCTTCCATCGATTTTAAGGAGCTACAAATGGCTGATCAGGTAGGAGTCGACAGCGAGAAGCAGGTAGCGGCGACCGCTAACGTCGTCGAAAGTGGAGAGGCCGTCACCTCGTCCGCACAGGGGTCCTCTTCCCTGGGCGCCGCTCAGAAGTCCATGTTCTGGGGGCAGGAGGCTGGGCCCCGCTCCATGGGCGACAGCTCCGCCAAGCTATTCGACACGGTGTCGGAGGTCCTCGCGAAGGAAGCAGAACTCATCTCCACCTTCGAAGCTGAGATCAACGCCGCGCTGAAGGACTTCACTGGCACGGAGCAGGATAACAAGCTGCAGCTTGCAAGGATCCAGGAAGCGCTGAACCGAGTCGACAAGTCCGATGCCGCAGCTGCTGCCAAGGTAGCGCAGCACGATTTCGATAAGATATTCGGAAAGATTGAATCCACAATGCAGAGTTTCCTCTCCCACACCGCAGGGCCGGGGCAGTCGCCGACCGCTAGTGCCGCAGGCACAGCCGGTTCGGCAGGCGCAGCTCTGCCGCCTGTTGGCGGTTCGGCGCTCCAGGCTCCCACCCAGGGTGCACAGCCCGAGGTCTGAGTCACTTTTCTGGCTGTAGAAAGGATATTTGTCATGGTTTCCTCTCCTATGTACGAGCGCCTCAAGGTCTTCATGGAAGCTGCACGTTCCAACCGCGACCTGGACGCGTGGGACGCCGACCACACCCAGACATTGAAGGGCCTTGACGACTCCATCGAGCGCCTCAAGCAGTACCGCGACTCACAAGGCTTCGTGGGTCAAACGGCCACGGCCATGAACGCGTGGGTCGACAACGCCATCGAGCGAATTAACGGCTATAAGGCCGGCTATGTTGCGGGCCACGCAACCTACGAGGCCGGTCGTCGAGCAATGGAGACGGCTCTTAAAGAAGCCGAGCTGCTCTCCCCGACCCTTTTGGATTCGGCGACGGAATCCATGCGCGATAATCCCGTCGTCATGGTTCCTGGCTCCTCACCTGGAGGTGGCGTTTCCGTGCTGGGCAAGCGCTTCACGACCGGCGCCGCATACGTGGATGCTGTCGAGGCACAGGCCAACGCCCAGCGCGAGGCTGCGGCAACCCAAATCCTCGAGAAGGTGAACTTTACGACTAGCGCACTGAGCAATGCTATGCAGACACTCCGCGCAGCTGCGGATGCTGCAGCAGCTCAGCAGAATAAAGGCACCGAATCTGGATCAGATATAGCAAAGGGAGCCCAAGCTGCAGTCGACTGGGCAAATAGTGCGAGTGATTCCTTCGGCCGCTCAGGCGGCCGTAACCCTGCCTCGGGCACATACCCCGGTGGTTTCGCCCAGCCGTGGTGGAGTGAGGCGGACGCCGCCGCTGCCCAGAACCGTACCGTCGCATCGGGTGCCGTCCCGACGCAGGAGCCGGCCTACGGCGAGCTCGGGTCGCGCACGAATCCGATCACGGACCCCCAGGAGCTCATGGGCACTGACCTGCTCCACACCGCTGTTAATGGCACGGCGTACCGTAACGGCGTCGTCGGCGGTCACACCCCGGCTCCCCCGGCTGACGTGGATCACCCGCTGTGGCGCCTCAACGGCGGCGCGGCCTCCGACTCCGCGACGGCCGGCCGTCTCGGCGGCGCGGGTGTCCTCGGCGCGGGCGCGCTGGGCCTGCGCGGCGCAGCCCGCATGGGTTCGGGCAGCTTCGGCGGGTCCGGTTCGCTCAGCGGCTCCAGCATGTTCGGGCGCTTCGGCGGATCCGGTGCGGGCGCGAACGGCCTCGGTGGATCCGGTTCGGCCAGCGGCCTGTCCGGCGCCGGTCGCATGGGTGCCGCGGGCATGCGCGGTATGACCGGTTCGACCAACGGTCTGGGTGCTTCGGGTGCCGCTGGCCTGAAGGTCGGCTCCTACTCGGGTTCCGGCTTCGGCTCCTACACTCCCCCCGCTGGCTCTGCGGGCGCGGCAGGCGCCGGCGGCGCGAACGGCGCTGCCGGTTCCTCCGGCGTCACGGGCACCACGGGCGCAAACGGCGGCGGTGCTGCCGGTGCGGCTGGCGCTGCCGGCAAGGGCGGCTCAACGAGCGGCGGTTTCATGGGAGCCGGCGCGGGTGCGGGTGCTGGCAAGGAGGACAAGAAGGGTCGCAAGAACCGGTACGTGGCCTTCAAGTTCGACGACGACGAGGACGAGCTGCCCGCAGGCTACGTGAACCCTCTGTCGCAAACCTCCGGTACCGACAAGGACATTACGCCGGCGAAGCGCACGGACGATGGATGGGACCCGCGCCAGTGGTGAGCATCTCCTCCAACGCCACGCCCCGTTCTCCCTTCGGTTTTATGGGGAGGGCGGGGCGCGCCGCGCGCGCCCTGACCACCGCCGCCTCCGCACTCGCGCTGACGGTCGGCGCCCTCGCCGTGTCCGCGGTCCCCGCGCACGCGGCAGACCCCATCACCACCCAGGAGTACTTCTCCTACTACCACCTGGACTCCGCACGCCAAAAGGGATACACCGGCAAGGGCATCACCATCGCCCTGATCGACACCCCGGTTGACTTAAGCGACCCAGAACTAGCCGGCGCCAACATCGTCGACAAAAGCCGATGCACACTGGACGCTTCGCCAACGAATTCGACTCACGGTAACTCGATGGCTGCCCTTCTGGTATCCCAAAAATACGGCGTCGCACCCGACGCAACACTCTACACCTACCAAACTGCCACCGATGGTGCAGCCTCTAGCGGTTCATGCAAACAAGGCACACAAGAGCTCGACACCATCGCAAACCTGATTAATCAAGCCATCGATGACGGCACTCAAATTATCTCTATTTCATTGAGTTCCACGGATCACGACAAGGATCTCAAGTGGGCGATTACTCGTGCGGTGAGTCAAGGCGTCATCATCGTGTCGTCGATGGGCAATAAGGCAGCAGATGAGAACAACGCCCATCTTGCTTGGTGGTCTGGCGTCGTCGGAGTTTCCGCGATTCATACCGATGGCACGTTTGCGTCATACTCATCGTGGGGCAACGGTGTTGTGACAGCAGCTATCGGCGGCCCCGTCACCATCCGGAATTCCAGCAGTGGACAGACGACTACAACGGAAGGAACTTCTAACGCGACAGCCCTCGTTTCAGGGATGCTCGCACTGGCGCGCCAGAAATGGCCCGACGCCACCACCAACCAGATCCTCCAGTCTCTCGTCCATTCTGGTCTCAACCCTGACCACACTTGGAATGACAAGACCGGATACGGGGCTGCCGCCTTGGGTTCCCTGGTGAACGACGACCCATCCCAGTACCCGGACGAGAACCCGATTCTCAACAAGACGGGTGGTTCTGAGCCTACTGCTGAAGAGGTTTCCGACTACGCCGATGGACTCATCAATCCCGCTGCCGAGCGGGAGGTCCCCGTTTCCTACGTGTACCGAGGTGCCGACGATACCGTCGTCCTGTACCAGTCCGAGCTCAAAACGCCGCTCCACCTGGGAACGAGCCCCCGCTACCACCGGAAGTGACCATGACACACGCGCAATCCTGCGCGCAGCCCGCGCCCCGTTCTCCCTTCGTTTTTGTGGGGAGGGCGGGGCGTGCCGCGCGCGCCCTGACCACCGCCGCCTCGGCGCTTACGTTGGCCGTCGGCGCCCTCGCCCTGGCTCCTGCTCCCGCGCACGCGGCGGACCCGATCACCACCCAGGAGTACTTCTCGTACTACCACCTGGACTCCGCACGCCAGAAGGGCTACACCGGCAAGGGCATCACCATCGCCCTCATCGACGGCCCCGTCGACACCAGCGCCCCCGAACTGGCCGGCGCCAACATCACCGACAAGAGCCGCTGCACCATTGAAGACTCTGCAAAGGGTATTCGTCACGGTACCGACATGGCAACTATCCTGGTCTCCCCGTACACCGGTGTCGCACCCGATGCCACGCTGTACAGCTACCAGTTATCCAACAACAGTTCAATTTCTGAAGGCACCTGCAAGAATGACGGAAAGAGGCTCAACAGCTTCGACACGCTCATCAACCAGGCAGTCGAAGACGGTGCCCAAATCATCTCCATCTCCCAGGGAACAGGGTATCTGGGTACCGCAGCCAAGTGGGCCATCGCCAACGCAATTACGCACGGTGTCATCATTGTTGCGTCAGCTGGCAACGCGTCAGATGACGAAAACACCACTCACTTGGGCCGCTACTCCGGCGTTGTTGGCGTATCCGCCATCAACACGGACGGCACGTTCGCGTCGTATTCCTCCTGGGGCAACGGTATCGTGACCGCCGCTGTCGGTGGACCATTCAACACCCGCGACGAAAACACAAATCAGCCCACCACCGTGCAGGGCACCTCTATGTCGGCCGCTCTCGTCGCCGGCATGCTGGCGCTGGCGCGTCAGAAGTGGCCCGACGCAACCCCCAACCAGATACTCCAGTCCCTGGTCCATTCGGGCCTGAACCCCAACCACGAGTGGAACCAATACACAGGATACGGTGCCATTGACGGTGGCGGACTCGTCATCGACGATCCCTCGCAGTACCCGGACGAGAACCCGATCCTCAACAAACCGGGGGGTTCTGAACCCACGGCTGACGAGGTCGCCGACTACGCTGACGGACTTGTTAGTCCCACATCAACCGTAGATCTTCCTGATTCCTACGTGTACCGGGGTGCCGACGATCAAATCGTCATATACCAGTCCGATCTCAAAACACCGCTCCACCTGGGAACGAGCCCCCGCTACCACCGGAAGTAGTCTCGGCAACCCGACACAGCGCAGCGCCCCTGCCACCCACCGTGAACTGCGTGTGGATGACAGGGGCGCTCCCCTATGCGTTACTTCTTCTTCGCGTTGCTCGCATTGCTCGCATGGAAGCGCGGGCTGGTTCCCAGGTGCGTCGGATAGCCATGCTCACGGCTCAGGGTGAGACGCTCGTCGAAGCCCCGATACTGGTAGGAATCATCCGCGTTGATACGCCTCGGATCCACCAGACCGTCCGCGTAGTCCGCGATGTCTTGGCGGGTCGGAATGGACTCGTAGCCCTTGTTCATGAACGGGTTCTCGTCCGGGAACTGGGTTGGATTCATCGTCAGCAGCACGTACAGATCCACCGCCCCGTACCCCGTGTACGGGTTCCAGTACCCGCCGTTGCCGCCGATCCCCGTGCGGGCCAGGGCCTGCAGGAGCTGATTACCCGTCGCCTCCGGCCAGCTCTGCTTCGCCAACGCCAGGAAGGATGCGATCGTCGGAGACGCGAACGACGTCCCCTGCCAATACCCGGTCTCCCACGTGATGCCGCTCCTCGCGTACGGACGCGACACGGACGCCGCCGACACGAAGTCCCCGTAGTTCGAATACGAGGTCAGCGACCCATCGGGATTCACCGAGGACGCTCCCACCACGCCGGTCATGCGCGCGAGCGACGTAGACGGGTTGTACTCCGACTCATTGCCCAGAGGGGCCACGACGGGCACCTTCTGCGTGATCGCGCGAGCCAACGCCCAGCGCATACTCTCAGTGTCGGCACTGTACGTCGACGACATCGTGATGATGTCCACCCCATCGTTGAGCGCCAGCTCGATGAGCACCGACGTCTCCGAGTAGCCGTGATCCCACCAGCCGATCGCACAGTCCCTGCTCGGCGTATCGCCTTTCAGAGACACCGTGTAGCGATTGAGCCTCGCCTCAGGGGCGATCCCAAACTCCGGTGCTGAGATCATCTGGGCGATGACCGTGCCGTGCTCCCAGCTGTCCTCGCTAGACTCCACGTCGCAGCGGCTCATGTACTGGATGTTCGCGCCCTGCAGCTCCGGGATGTTCGTGTTAACCGGGCCGTCCAGCAGGCCGATCGTCACGCCCCTGCCGGTGTAACCCGACGCGTGAAGCTGCCCCAGGTAGTAGTAGGAGTAGTAGTCCTGCTCGTCCGACGTGATCGGCGCGCGCGAGGCCTGTGCCGGGGCTGCGGGGAACACGAGGGCCGCGCCCGCGAGCGCGCAGGCGACTCCCAGGCCTGCGCCGCGTCGTGCAAGGCGTCCCGTGACTTGGTTCATCAGCTGTCCTTTGGCTGCCCTACGGCACCGTCACGCACTGGGTGACCGGGGCGGACTCGCGGCCCGTGGAGGTCACGACGAGGCTCACGGTCAGGCAGTTCTCGCCGCTCACTGCGGTCGTCGTCAGGCTGTTGCGGCGCATCGTCTCGGCCACCACGGCCTCGCCCGGTCGGGTGAGAACGTACTTGAACTCCAGCGCGCCGGGCTGGTACTGGCCCTGCTCGGGCACCTCCCATCCCCAGCGGATCTCGTTGCCGTTCGGGGTGGCCGTCAAACCGGTGACGGCCTCGGGCGGGACCGCGCCCGCGTCGCCCTGATCGGAGTTGCTCACTGCCCCTGTGCTTGAGGAGGGGGTCGGTGTGGATCCGCCTCCACCGCCTCCGCCCAGGTGGATGCTGTGTCCGCCGCCGGTGAGCATCGCGACCACCAGGCCGGCCGTCGCCAGCACCATCACGAGCGCGAGGACCGGCACCACCCACACGGGACGCTTCGACTCCCCCTCGACCAACCCGGTTCGGTTCGTCGTCGAGTTACCGGCCCAGGCCTCGTTCGACGAGGCCTGGGGACCATCCGCGAAACTCCCGCGGCGGGTGCGCGTGCGCTCCGCGTCCAGGGCCGCCGCAGACGGGGCGGACAGGGCCGAGGAGGGCGCGCTCGATGAGACCACCACGCTCAGCTTCATCTCCGTGACCGGGCGGTGCATCTCGCGTTCGACCGTCTGTAGCGCGTAACCGAGGGCTGCCGCCGACCCGAAGCGCTGCTCCGGGTCCAGGCTCATCGCGCGGCGCACGATGGCCGTCACAGCGTCGGGCACTCCCGGGCGGTCGATGCGCGACACGCGGCCACGGGCGACGCGCTGGGCGACCGCGTGGGCCGAGTTGTCCCCGTCCTCCACCTCGAAGGGCGAGCGGCCCATGAGGAGCGTCCACAGGGTCGCGCCCAGTGCCCACACGTCCTGCGTCGGGTGAGCGCGCGCCGTGCCCGCAATCTGTTCGGGCGGCGCCCACATCACCGAGAAGCCGTCGCGGCCGCCGCGCGGGTCCGCACCCACCGGCTCGGCCACGCCGAAGTCGGTGAGCACCGGCGACCCGTAGGCGTTGATCATGATGTTGCTGGGTTTAATGTCGCGGTGCACGTAGCCCGCGCGGTGCAGCATCTCAGCGCCGCCGCACATGCGGATCACCATCGACAGCGCGCGGTCCGTCGACATCGGGTTTGCGCGCACCTGTTCGAGGATGTTCGCAACCGGGCAGTACTCCATCACCAGGTACGGGCGACCATCCGGCGTGCGCCCCGCGCCGTACAGCTGGGCCACCGCCGGGTGACCCGACACGAGAGCCATCACGTCGGCCTCACGTGCGATACCGGCCTCGCCGTCCGCCCCGCGATCCCTGCGCGCCACCTTGACGGCCACCTCACGGCTGGGCAGCTCCTGGCGGCACAGGAACACGTCCGCGAACCCACCCGACCCGAGTGGACGAATCCACTCGTAACCCGGCAGCGACGGCACCATTCCGACGCGAGCGTCGCTATCCATCAACGTTTCCCTTTCCTACGGCCCATGCGATTGGCCAGCGAGCGACCGCCCTTGCGAGCGGCGTCAGCCTGACGGCGGGCGCGACGGCGCCAGCGCAGCGACTTCAGCGACAGCGCGTACCGCAGTCGCGCGAACGGCGACACCGAGGCCGCCCACTCGCGACGCAGCTCATCCACGTCGTTCCACGCCTGCTCCGCGTCCTCGGGGCGGGCACCACCGGCAGCGAAGTCCGCGACGTCCGCGCGGCGCGCCACGGTGACGGCCCGGGGAACCGCGCCCGAGAACAGCGACCAGCCAGGCACGCGTACGTCCGCGGCCGAGCGCTTGCGCGCCTTGCGGGCCTTAGCGTCCCCCTCCTCGTCGCTCTCGGATTTCTTGGGCGTCCACTGGGAGGCCAGCGCCCACGCAACCTCCTGGCGCGTCAAGTGCGGCTCGACGACGAGGCCGGAGTCGATCGCGGTATCCACGAGCTCGTCCCACGAGCCGCGCACCGACTCGGCGGCCTGCGCACGGCGGCGGCTCTTACGGCGGCGGGACTTCGCCAGGAGCACAGCCAGGACCGGGCCCAGCAGCAGGAGGAGCGACACCGACACCGTGCCGATCGCCATCCACGGGATATGGACGCCGTTCGGATCGTGCGGATCCGTCGCCTGGTCGCGGGTCGCGGGCGGCAGCTCGACCGGCTGCTCGGGCGGCTCCGGGGGCTGCAGGACCTGGGGCTTGGGCACGGACTTGGGCTTGTTGACCTGCGTCGTGGGCTGCTGATCGCGCGGCGGAGTCGGGTCGAACGTCGCCCAGCCGACGCCGGGGAACTCCACCTCGACCCACGCGTGCATGTCCGAACCCGTCAGGTCGACGCTGCCGGACGTGCCCTCGCGGTAGGCGCCCATGACGACGCGGGCGTTGATGCCCTGCGAGTGCAGCATGAGGGCCATGAGGGTCGCGTACTGCTCGTCGTCGCCCACCAGCGCCTCGGCGCTGATCATGCGCTCGATGCGGTCCTGGGAGGAGCCGGGACGCGAATTGATCGTGTCCTCGTTGGAGTAGTAGCCATCCGTGTGCAGGAACTGCTCGATCGCGCGGCCCTTCTCCAGGTCCGAGCGCGCGGTCGACGTGTGATCCGCGGCCAGGGAGTCCACGTCCTTCGGGACGTTCGTGTCTCCCCCGGCGTAGCGCGCTGCGTTCACGCTGGCGAACTCCGAGTCTGCGTGTTCGCGCGGCATCGTCGTGCTCAGCGAGTAGCTCAGCTGGCCGGTCGGACCCGTCGTCAGGGCGGTATCCGCCCACAGGTCGTAGTTCAGGCCGTCCTGCTGCTCGGCCGCGTTGGGGGCGGAGGGTTCAAAACGCAGGACCGACACCTGGCCGATCGTGGGCACCCACGGTCCCAGCAGCTGCGAGGTCGACACCGAGGTCTGCACACCCGCCGTATCGGCGCTGCGCCCCGGGATCGTGGATCCCACGCGTCGGTATCCGGCCGTGCCGTCCGCCGTATTCGTGACGCCCATGCCGAAGGTCGTCCCGTCGTACACGTCCATCGCGCCCAGGCGCACGCGCGCCTCCTTGGGCATGTTGGACACGCGGATCAGGGACTCGTCCTCGAGGTCCTTGTTGTAGTGGCGGTAACTGGACAGCGGCGAGGGGTACTGGCGCGCGTCCACGGGCGGCTCGACGACGTCGCGTCCGACGACGCGGTCCGAGGCCGTGGGGCCCAGCAGGGACGCCGCAGGGATCGCCGCAGCAACCATCACGCCCACCATGAGCGCGCCCATGCCCACGCGCCACCACACGTGCACGATCTGACGTGAGGAACCGCCCACGGTCGTCGACGCGGTGGTCGCCGTAGAGGCCATACCAATGACGATGTCGGCGCCCAATCGTGCGCGTCCGATCGCCGAGGCCCACGCCCACCACACGATGAGTCCCACCCACCAGGCGATGACGAGGAGGGCGGACGGAGAGTGGTTCGACGGCCCCCACACGATCGCGATCACGCCGGCGAGGATCAGCGGCACGGATCCCCACATAGGACGCCCGTAGCGCACCGTGACGACGCCCGCCGCGACCGAACACACGAGGCAGGCCATCCACGGCACCATCGCGGGCCCCACGTAGGAGCCGGCAGGCGGCGTCAGCGTCAGGAGGTCCTTCCAGGCCTCGACTGAGCCAACGACGAGCGTCTGGACGGTCCGCGACGTCGGGACCACGCCCCAGCGGGTCGTCTCACGCAGCGCGGCAGCGCCACCGAAGAGGAAATGCGAGGCGACGACCGCCGCGACGATCGAGAGCAGGTCCCAGCGCCATTTCGCTGCCGCCCACGCGACAACGAGGCCGACCACGACTCCCGCAAGCGCCGCGATCGCGCCCTGGCCGCCGCCGAAGACGGACTCGAACATGAGGATCGGACCGGAAAAGAGGACCGCGAGGACCAGCAGGGACCATGCGGGCATGGCGGCGCGGTGGATCGACCCGCCCATCGTGGTTTCCTGGGCGGCGGGGCGACGGGAGCGAGGCGGCGGAGGTGCCGGACGCGAGGCGTTGCGAGCAGGAGTACTCACGCGTTCACCCCCCGCGACACGAGCATCGGCAGGTCTTCGAGGGAGGGGCAGTCGATGATGACGCCGCGCGTGATCTTGCGACGGCGACGCGCCCGGCCCGGGACCACGCGGATCACCGACACGATGACATCGACAGGAGCGATATTCGCCAGGCGAGCAGCCTCCTCGTCGTCCACGCCAGCGCCGACGACAATCGAGAGCACCGAGATCCCGCCGCGCTCCATGATGCAGCGGCGCACGATACCCGCAAACTCAGAGCGCGTCGACGTCTCCATCTCGGACAGCGCATCCAGCATCGCCATGGGCGAGCCCGTGGGGATCCACTCGTCCGCGGTGTGCATCGACACCGTGCGGGCCTCGCCCGAGCCGGCGAGGGCCAGCGACGCAGCAACCGACACGGCCGTCTCAAAGGAGCGCCGATCCCACGCATCCACGCGCGTATCCAGCAGCACCATGTGGTGCGAGCGGTGAGTCTCCTCGAACTGCCGGACAATCAGGCGGCCAAAGCGCGCCGTCGACGGCCAGTGCACCGCGCGACGGTCGTCGCCCGGCTCGTAGTCGCGCAGGGCGTGGAAGGACACGTCGGAGCTCGTCAGCTTCTCGCTGGCCACGCCCTCGACGTCCATCTGCATGCCGGTCGCGTCAAAGGAGAAACGCACCGTCGGCGGGTGCACATGCACGAGGATCGGGTCATCCCACGAACGCACGCGGCGCAGCAGGCCCAGCCCGTCCATGCGCACGGTGCGCGCGGGGCCCACGTTGATGACGCCGCGGCGCTTCGTCATGACCGAGAAAGACTCGTTCCACGTCCCGTTTCCGCTGATCGGGGGCACGAGGAACTCGCCACTGCCTCGTCCGATCGTCACCTCCACGAGGGTCGAACCCGAGCGGCGCCCGGACTCGTTGACCACACGGACGCGACCCACCGCCACCTGGCCGGCGACAATGCGATCGTTCTTCATGCGCAGGGTAACGGAGAGCGGAGACGGGGAGGCGACCGAGGCCACCGCGACCACGAGGGCCACCAGGCCCATCACGGCCACGATGAAGCCCTCCAGCCAGCCGAAGGCGAGGGCCGCGACGGTGCCCGCAACCATCGCCGCGATCACCGCCCACCCCACCGGGGTCAGCGCGCCCAGCCAGCGGGCGACGCCCTCGTAGCCGGGCAGCGCCTGCACGCGGGCGCTCAGGGCACGCCACGCATTCTTCACAAGTCGACGTAGTTTCTTCACGGCTTACCTCACCGGGCGGCAATTGCCGACGCGCACCTTCTGCGCGAACGCCGCCTCGGAATCCGCCCGCGTCGCGATGTTCGACTCGATGGGACCGGCACGATCGATAGTCACCTCTTCGGTCCAACCGTCCAGATCCGAAGTAATCGTACATTTGTGAGTAAGCGACGTGCCAGCCCACCCCGGAGCACTGAACGTAAAGGTGTGGCATCCACCCGGGGGCGTGTGCTTCTCGCCTCCCTGGCAGACGTCCGTCCACGTCAGGTTCACGTCCAGCTTCGTCACGACCGACGAGTTCGCCTGCATCTGAGTCGTTCCCCAGTCGTTAGTCGCCGCAACCGTGGCCAAGTACTCCGTGCCCTGTGCCAGGTCACTGAAGGTCGCCTCCGTGGCACCAATCCCAACGGGTTGCGCCCTGTCATTCAGGTACACCTTGATACCCGACAAGGCGGGGTTGGCACCGATCGGATCCCAGCGCACGGTCAGGCTCGTCGAGTTGACGTTCTCGATCCGCACGTCCACATCAGAGGGGCGGCCCGTCGCTGTGCCCGTGGCGGACGCGACCGGTGAGGCCGCCGACTGGTTGTTCACGCCGATGCCCGTCTGGCAGAAGTAGTACGTGGTCGACTCCCAGCCGTTGGCGGGCAGGATGTCGCCATCGTCGACCCGTTGTCCACTCGCACATGAGTTGGGGTCCGCCGAGTAGCGCAAGGTCAGATCCGACGCCTCGAAACCTCGGCCCGTCACCACCGACAACCCAGTGACCTTCAGCTGACCGGCCTTCCCGGTACCCGAGAGGGTCGGGTCCGCAATCGGCGCGGGAGTGGTTGCGATGGACACCGTCGTGTACCCCTTCGCCGACGTGTCACCGTCGGTGTTCGTCAGCTCCACCGACACCTGCTTGTCACGACCGGTCGGCACAAGTGGCACCTGGACGCTCCTGGCACCAGCCGGAGCCGTCACCGGCTTATCGCCCACCATGACATGGGTAGAACCGAAATCAGTTCCGCCGGAACGGCCCGGCGTCCACGAGACCTCGACCGTCGCTAGGTTCGGATCCGTATTATCCGCTCTCACCGCCACCGCCCTCACGTCAGTCGGCTGGTCCGGTGCGCCATGCGGGTGCGCGCCTGTGGCCTCCGACAGCAGCGACGGTTTGTCCGCGTCGTTCTGGGCCTGGACTCTCACCGAGTAGAGGGCACCATTCTTCAATCCAGAGATGAGCAAGTGCCTCTCTGTGCCATAGGCCGTGTACGGGATCGGCTGGCCACCCGATTCCGGATACAGGAACACCGTGTACGTGTGGATCTTAGAGCCCTCGTTGTGCGGCTCTACCCACGTGACATCCAGGGCCCCATCCGAACCCACGACCGTGGGCGCCGCCATCTGCTCGGGCGCGACATCGACCCGCACATCTGCGGACGGTGCCGACGGATCGGAGTCACCGGCCTCGTTCGTCGCGACGACCGTAAAGCGGTGATTCTGACCATTCGTCAGGCCCGTAATCTGCGTGCCCGGCTTAGTGGTGTTGTAGGTACGCCCGTCGTACAGGTCCGTCACCTTGTAGCCGGAAATCGTGCCACCGTTCGCGGCGGGCTCCTCGAACTGCACGAAGGCGGTCTGCGACCCCGTAGCCGTCGCCGTCACTTTTTGCGGCGGTTCAGGGCGATCCAGGACCTGGACGACGACTCGGCCCTGGACCACGCGATCCGGGTCGTTCGTCGCATCCATGACGCGGTACACGATGGTCATGTTGCCGTGGAAGCCGGCCTTGGGGGTCACCGACAGGATGTTGCCGTTACCCGAGGCGGTTCCCTGGCCCACGTGCACCGACGCGTCCAGGACCACGAGCGGATCCGGGAACGGGTTCGTCGTGTACTCCGAGAGGTTCACGTCCACCGTCTGGCCGGCCTTCGCCTTGATGCGGGCCTCCGTGGTCGTCACGAGGGGCTTGGAGGACTTCACGATCGTCACCGGAATATCGGCGTTGACCGCGCCCGAGCCGTCGTCGACGCTAACAGTAATAGCGCCGACCGGGCCCTTGGGCTGATCCTTCTTGCCGGACACCGTCAGGTTGTAGCCGTCCAGGGAGACGTCCACGCCGCCGGGGGCCTTCACCACGGCGTAGGAGAAGCTGTTCTTGGCCTGGTCGTCCGGGTCGTCCACCATCTGCGTGAGGTCGACCGTCACGCTCTCACCCTGGCCCACGATGATCGGGGTCGGGGTCAGGCGCGGCGGCAGGTTCCTGGCCGGCTGGATCGTGATCGGGATCGTCAGGGTCGAGGACAGCGCCGAAGCGTCGTCCGAGGCGCCGTCACGCACCGTGAAGGACACCGAGGCCTTGCCCGAGGCCGTGTCGGGCGCGCTCAGCGTAATGTGCGTGGAGTCCTGGAGCGAGGCCGAGTCCAGGGCGCCGCTGAACTTCACGGACGACGCATCCGTGATGATCGGGGAGCGCGAGTTGTCGCGCACCAGCACGTAGTCGTGCATATCGAGGGTCAGCGTGGAGCCCGCGCGCATCGCCACCGGGACGCGCGTCGTGTCCAGGCGAGGAGCCAGCAGGTCGGTGCCAGGAACGGTCACGACCGCGCTCGCGCTCAGGCCGTCGGGGTCCGTCACCGTGTACACGACGAGGCGTCGGCGGGCGTCCGTAGAAATCGACAGGTTCTGCCCCGACACACTCACGCCCGAGGCGTCCGAGGATACCGTCAGCGCAGCCGTGGTGCCGTCCGGGTCCTCGTCGTTGACGAGGACGGCAACGCTGACGGGCTTGGAGTCCGAGGGCAGATCGGAGACCGGCACGACGTCGTCGCGAGCGATCGGCGCGCGCAGCGGCGCCTCAGCGTCCACCGTCACGGTCAGCTGGCCCTGTGCGCGGCCACCTCGGCCGTCCTCGATCTGGTAGGCCACGACGAACACACCGTTCGTGGCGGGCGCCTTGACCGTCACCAGATCCTCGGCCACCGTCACGGTCGCGGTCGGATCCGACACCGACACGGTCGCCGGATCCGTGTCCATGTACAGGGTGTCGCCGTCCGCGTCCACGTCGTTGTTCAGGACGTTGATGCTCACCTCGCGCCCCGGACGCACCGTCAACGAGTCGGGAACGGCCGTCGGGTTGTGGTTCTGCGAGCCGGGAGGGGCGATGCCGACGCGCACGCGGGCGCGTCCCTGCACGCCGAGGCGGTCCTCGACGATGTAGGAGAAGGTGTCCGTGCCGGTCGCATCGTCGGAGGGCGTGTATTCCAGCCACTCCGTGCCCAGCACGACGCTGCCCTTGGCCGGCGGCTGGTCGATGCCCACCAGGGCGACCGAGTCGCCGTCGGGGTCGATGCCCGTCAGCGGCACCGGGACGCGCGTCATCTGGCCCTGCACGGCCCACGCGCTCAGCGCCTTGGGCACGGGAGCACTGTTAGCCGCGGAGGAAGCGATGACCTCAAACGTGACGGTTGTCGTCGCGCGGTTACCCACCGAGTCGATGGCCGTATACGCCACGCGCACCACGCCGGCTTCGGAGCCGGCGGCCAGGCGCACCTGGTTACCGGTCACGAAGACCGTGCCCAGCTCGGCGCCCGACAGGACCTCCACCTCCGGGTCCAGGCTCAGCGACAGGCCGATCGGCGAGCGGTCGTTCGACAGGACGCTCACCGAGCCGATGTCGTCGGCGCGCACCTTCGCGGTGTCGGCCGTGACCTGGGGCGGAGTCTCCTCACTCTGCGCGTTCGTCGGGATGACGCTGACCTGGGCGGTCGCGGAACCCGCGCCGTTGGAGACCGTGTAGGTAAAGGTCGTCACGTCGGACAGGCCGCCCGGCGACGTGATGCGCAGCAGGTGGCGCTCGATGAGCGTGACCTCGAGGCCCGAGTTCGCGGGCACGTCGATCGACTGAACGACAAGCACTCCGCCGGACGGATCCGTGTCGTTGGCCAGCGGCGCGATCAGCGAGGCACCGCCGCTGGGCAGGACCGCCAGGTCGTCCTCGGCGATCGGCAGGGCGTTCGTGTCGTCGTCGACCACGTCCACGCGGATCACACCCACGGTCGTCGACGGGCCGTCGGAGACCGTGTAGGTGAACTGGAAGGATCCCGGCACCGAGCCCGTGAACGTCAGCGTGCCGCGCGAGAGGTCAGCGGAGACCGCGGTGCCCGCCGGGGCCGTGCCCGCAGCCACGAGGGACAGGGCGTCGCCGTTGGGATCCGTGTCGTTGGCGATCGGGTCGATCGTCAGCGGCTCAGCCACGCGCGCCACGTAGAAGTCGGCGCGCGCCACCGGCGGCACATTGCCCGCCTCCTGGACGCTCACCTTCAGCTCGCCCGTGGTCTCAGCGTGGCCGTCCGACAGCGTCACGGCGATCGCCTTGACGCCAGCGCCCGAGCCCAGGTCGCGGATCTGAACCGTGCCGTCCTCGGAGAACTGCACGGCCATGCCCTCGGGGGCCGTCGCCGACACCAGGTAGAACTGGTCGCCGTCCGGATCGATCCAGTCCGACAGGAGGTTGTACTCGACCTGCGCGTTCGCACCCACCTTGATGACCGGGTGCTTGAGCTGGCGCGGGCCCTCGTTCTGGCTCCACGGGTGGATCGTCAGCGTCACGTTCGCCGTCGCGCCCGCGAGGCCGTCCGAGGCCTCGTACGTGAAGGACGTCGATCCGCTCGTCATGCTCTCGGGGACGTCCGTGATCTGCAGGGCGCGGCCGCCCCTCGTGCGCACGATCGAGCCGAACTCGGGGTTGGTGACCGCGCGCGCCGTCAGCACGTCGCCGTCGTCGTCGGAGTCGTTGTCCAGGACGGGTAGCAGCGTCGAGCGGCCCGGGCGGATGCCGAACTCGTCATCCACGGCCTCGGGCGGCGTGTTCTTGTCCTTGTGCTCCGGCTCGGAGACCTGCTCACGCTGGTCAGGGGTCGGAGTGTCCTCTTCCTCCTGCTCCTCGGTGGGGGTCTGATCCCAATTGCTGACCACGACCATGTTCTTGTCGGGCAGCCACAGCGTGCCCGTCGAAACATCGTTGAGGACGATGCGCGTGCGGTTCGTGCGGAACACAGCGGAGGAGGCCTCGGCCAGGCTCGACACCGTCTGCGCCTGGTTGCGCGTGGAGTCCGTGCAGGTGCGCACGAACGCGCCCGAGCCCGCCCATGCACCGTAGGAGCAGCCACGGTGGAAGACGGGGGGCGCGGGGGTGCCCTTCTGGCCGCTCTCCGAGGCCTCCTGACGCTCGATCGCCTTGCCGTTCAGGGGCACGGACACCAGCTGGTCGCCGGTCGCGAGGAGGACCGAGGCGGCCTCGTCGCCGGGGGCCTGCAGGACGGCACCGCTCACGTGTTCCTCGGACAGGTCGCGCACCTTGCCGCCGGGCAGGACCAGCTTGTTGCCGGTCTGGTCGTAGACGACCGGCTTGTCGCCGACCGCGGTGATCGTCGGGGGCCCGGCGGGAGTAAAGTCTTTGATCTCAGTGGTTTTCACGCGCCAGGCCTGGCCTTCGCTCGTCAGGGTCACGAGCTTGGAGGAACCGGGAGAATAGGCGAAGACCGTGCCCGAGTTCGACACCGTCACGATGCCGTCGCTCAGGTCGTTGGCGACCGCGTCCTCACGCAGGAGCGACATGGTGGCGGGCTCGTTGGCACTGCCGACCCAGAGGAGGCCCTCGTTGGGGTCGAGGACCGCCAGGACCGAGCCGCCCTGAACCTGAACAGCGTTATCGGGCAGGGTGACGGACTGGCCGAGGGAGAAGGAGGTCGGACGCACCGGGGTGACCGTGCGACTCACGGTCTCACCCAGGGTCACGTCGCCGCCCTCCTGGCCGATGTCGAAGGACGCGGACTTCACCGAGACCGTGCCGTCCAGCATGAGGGCGTCGTAGTTGAGGTGCCCGAGGAGCTTGCGGTCCTGGTTCGTCACCCAAATGCCGCCGTCGTCGACGCTGACCTGGGTGACCTCGACACCCCGATACACGACCGCGAGCACGCACAGCATCGCGGACACCAATAGGACGGAGAGCGCGGGTATCCGCTTCGACCAGGTGTTTCGCGATCGACGCGCCTTGTTCATGTGGCTTTCCTCAGTCTCAATGTGCGCACTGGTATGGGGCGTTGTCTGTATCCGCGGAGGGTATGGGCAACCATCCCAAGGATACACACCGACCAACCCTATGGATGAACCCCGCAGACAACAACAGGTACCGAGGAATCTGCAACCTGTCGTACGGGGTTCTCGCGGAGGAGCGTGGCCATTCCGCATGCGCGAGAACCTGACCACAGTCGTGCATTTGGGCTATCACGCTCCGGGAACGAGGGCGGTGCGGGTCTCGGGTCCGCTCTCCCGATGCCGCAGTCACGGCGCCCGCCCGCGCGCGGGAACCGCAGATGAGGGAGGGTCGGGTTACGGTGAGTGCATGGCGAAAGAGAAGATCACCTACCGCTGCTCCGAGTGCGGGTGGACCTCCCCCAAGTGGGTGGGCCAGTGCCGCGAGTGCGGGGCGTGGGGCACCGTCGACCAGGCTGGCGAGGCCTCGGGCGGGCCGCGCGCGGCCGCGACTCCCCCGCGTCGCCCCGCCCTGCCGATCGGCGAGGTGGACGGCGAGCGGGCCTCGTCGCGCTCGACGGGCGTGGGCGAGCTGGACCGGGTCCTCGGCGGCGGCATCGTTCCCGGAGCGGTGATCCTCCTGGCGGGCGAACCCGGCGTGGGTAAGTCGACGCTGCTGCTGGACGTGGCCGCTAAGGCCGCGCGCACGGCGGCGGCGGGCGGGCGCGGCCCGGTCCTCTACGTGACGGGCGAGGAGTCGGCGGCGCAGGTGCGCGGGCGCGCGGAACGCATCGGCGCGCTCGAGCCGAACCTCCTGATCGCCGATGAGACGGAGCTCGGCGTCGTCCTCGGGCACGTCGAAGCCTCGCACCCCTCTCTGCTCATCGTCGACTCCGTTCAGACCATCTCCTCCGCCCAGGTCGAGGGCGGGGCGGGCGGCGTCGCGCAGGTGCGCGCCGTCGCGGCCTCGCTGATCCGGGTCGCCAAGGAGTCCGACCTCCCGACCCTGCTCGTCGGCCACGTGACCAAGGACGGCGGCATCGCCGGTCCGCGCGTCCTCGAACACCTCGTGGACGTCGTCTGCCAGTTCGAGGGCGACCGTCATTCGCGCCTGCGCCTACTGCGCGCGGTGAAAAACCGCTACGGCCCCACCGACGAGGTGGGCTGCTTCGAGCTGACGGACTCGGGCATCTACGGCCTCGCCGATCCGTCCGGCCTGTTCCTGTCGCGCACGACGCGCGGCGTGCCCGGCACGTGCGCGGCCGTTTCTCTGGAGGGGCGCCGGCCGCTGCCCACGGAGATCCAGTCCCTCGTCGCCCCCTCGTCGGGCGGGTCACCCCGGCGCACGACCTCGGGCGTGGACCACGCGCGCGTCGCCATGATCCTCGCGGTCCTTCAGGCCCGCATCGGCGCGGACACGTCGGGGGCGGACGTCTACGTCTCCACGGTCGGCGGTGCACGCACGGTCGAGCCTGCGATCGACCTGGCGATGGCCATCTCCATCGTCTCCTCGCTCAAGGGCACTCCTCCACGCCCCGACCTCGTCGCAGTCGGAGAGATCTCGCTGACGGGCGAGGTACGCGCCTGCACGGGCACCCAGCGCCGCCTCGCCGAGGCCGCGCGCCTGGGCTTCTCCAGCGCGATCGTGCCCGCCCAGGGAAGCGAAGACCTGTCGGGAGTCGACGGCATCACCGTGTTTACTGTGTCGGATCTGGCGACGGCTATTCGTGTCTCTTTTCCGGCGGACTCGCAATAATAGGAATCACACCGACTGTTCTGGGAGGGAATCACATTGACGTCCGATGCAGCGATCCTTCGTGACGCACTGCGCGCAGTCGCGCCCGGCACGCCTCTGCGAGAGGGACTGGAACGAATCCAGCGCTCCCACACGGGTGCTCTCATCGTCCTGGGGTACACCCCGGAGGTGCAGGCCCTGTGCTCGGGCGGCTTCGACCTCGACGTTGCTTTCACGGCCGCGCGCCTGCGCGAGCTGTGCAAGATGGACGGCGCAGTCATCATCGATCCCAACCAGTGGCGCATCCGCAAGGCGAACGTGCAGCTCTTCCCGGACCCGACGATCCCCACGGACGAGTCAGGTATGCGTCACCGTACCGCGCAGCGCACCGCCCGCCAGACCCATCTGCCGGTGCTGTCGCTGTCCGCGTCCATGCGCATGATCTCCATCTACGTGGGCTCCGAGCATCGCCTGGTGGAGGAGCCCGAGGCCCTGCTCTCGCGCGCGAACCTGGCGGTTGACACGCTCGACCGCTACAGCCAGCGCCTCGACGAGGTCCTGCAGACCCTCACAATCCTGGAAATGCGCGACAGCGCGACCGTGCGCGACGTCGCCACCGTCATGCAGCGCATGGAGATGATCCGGCGCATCACCTCCGAGATCACGGAGTACCTCGAGGAGCTGGGCTCGGAGGGCCGTCTGCTGGCCCTGCAGGTCGAGGACCTCGTGCGCGGCTCCGCGTCCGAGCGCGCCCTCGTCATGCGCGACTACATCGCGAACCCGGACGACCTGGCACGCGTCGAGGCCGAGCTGTCTTCGCTCGGCTCCGAGCGCATCGTGGACCTCACCGCGATTTCGAACATCCTGGGCCTGGACGTGTATGAGGTCGCGGACCTGGATCGCGAGATCACGCCGCGCGGCGTGCGCGCCCTGTCCCTGGTGCCGCACCTATCGTGGAGCGCCATCAAGGTCGTGTCGGCGCACTTCAACTCGCTGCCGCAGCTGCGCGCGGCCACCGTTGAGGACCTGGAGGAGCTCGAGGGGATCGGCCCCTACCGGGCGAAGCTCATTACGGAGAACCTGGCCCACCAGGCTCAGGCCGTGAGCGCCGGCATCGTCGGCTGGTAGCCGCTCGCCGACTCCCAGCCGTTAGCGGCCCGACTGTGTGCCGGACTGGGCGCCCGACTGCGCTCCCGACTGGGGCGCGGGGGTGGGTGCCGGCGTCACGTCGACGACGGTCGAACCGACTTCTCTCGTCCCCATCGTGACGGCTACCTTGTAGGTGCCGGCCGCGGCCGCGCTCGCGCCGCCCGCGGGAGCCGTACAGCCGTTGGTGTACACGTATCCGTCCCAGCTCAGCGAGCCGGACCAGGTGCCGCCCGGGCGCAGCAGCAGCGTCATCGAAGACTGCTGGCTGTCGGCACAGCGCGAGGAGTCGTAGACCTGGTGGTCGCCGGTCGTCACCGCCAGGTTAAAGCGCGTCAGCGACGTTGAGCAGGCGACCGAGCCGCGGTTTTCCAGCGTGAGCGTCACGGGCATGGCGGAACCAGAAGCCACGGGGCTCGCCTTCGCGGTGGCCGTGATGTCGCGGTCCAGGCAGGCAGGAATGTCGATCGTGGTGCCGTCGGTGAGCAGGCCGTCGGCGGTGGCCTCCTGGCCGCCCTTGAGCGTGTATCCGGAGGCGTCGAGGGCCCCGGACTGGACGACGGACTGCGGGGTCGACTGGGGAACAGGAGCGGCGCTGAAGGCTCCCGCGATGGCTCGCACAGCGGCGACGATACCCCACACGATGAGCGCGATGACGAGGAGCAGGCCCAGGCCGGTGATGATGCGCCGGGGCCACAGATTCACGGGCGGACGTCCACCGCCCGAGGAGGCCTTCTTAGGCCGACGCCCGGCTGCCCCGCTCCCCCTCTTGGCCCTCGAGGCGCCGGCGGAAGACGCCGCGCGCATCGAGGCTCCCCGACCGCCCGTTGCGGCTCGGGAGGCGCGGTCGCCGACGCGTCCGGATGCGGACGCGGAGCGACGGGACGAGGGTCGCCGGGGGGAATTCTTACGCTGGTCAGCCACGCGTCCACGATACCGGCCCGCGCCATCGGGGCGCGACTAACGCTCGGGGCGGGCTCACTTTCGCGCGCGAGAGGACTCCCACACGAGGCGCTTAGGCAGCTGCGCTGCGCTTGTGCGAGCTCGAAGATCCGTCGTCGTCGGGGTTAATCACGCACCAGCGTTCCACGACGAGAGCGACGACAATCCAGACAAGGCCAACGAGGCCGCTGAGACCCGATGCAATCGCGTTGGCGACCATCACCGAGGCCTCGAGCTGCGTGAGGGACACGATCATGACACCGATGAGGACGCCGGCGAGCGCGGATCCAACGATCGCGCTGGCCCTGGCGAACACGGCGACCCGCATCGCGCCGATCGCGTCAATCCACGTGTCCTTGTTGGCGCGCAGGCGGCGCACGGCCAGGCCGGACCAGATGAGGAGCGCGGTCGCGACCGCGAAGACGACGGCCGGGCCGGGCGTGACGATCATGGGGGTGCCTCCCGCGCGCATGTGCGCGAAGAAGCCGAGGAAGCTGAGAAGGGCACAGACGAAGCCGACCAGCGTCACCCAGGTGATCGACAGGGGTTTCATTTAACGCCTCTTGACGATGGGGACCGCACCCGTCATCGTGGGCCGCACGACAACGCGGCGCAGGATGCCAGTCTGAGTGGCCTCTTCCTCGGGGATGGGGCCGACGGGGGTGTTGTCGGGCAGCCCGGGGGCGAGGATGGTGGAACGTCCGTCGGCGTGCACGGTGGCCTTGGGGGCCTCGTCGTCGCACCCCAGGCCGGAGCGGTCGTCGACGACGCGCACGTCGTGGGAGGCACCCACGGGGAAGTTCCAGTCGGGCAGCGCGATCTTGGAGCGGGACTCCTCGCGCTTGGACTCGAACACGGGGGCCCAGCGGGGCTTTTCGGTCCCGCTCGGCTTGTAGGTGCCGGTGCCGATCTTGCGGGTCATGCGACCGGCCGGGGAGTCGGCGGGCACGGAGGACACGGGGTGCCAGGACGGGCGCGACGAGGCCTTGGCTTCGTCCGCGCGGCGGCGGCGCTGGCGGTGGGGCGGGCCGGGCACCGCCAGGGCGGTCGGG
>ERZ773038.620-NODE-620-length-22386-cov-6.862792_pt1 | contig 22386 bp, 15 predicted proteins | sample MGYA00511665_ERZ773038 | MGnify/ENA primary metagenome ERZ773038 (study PRJEB29015, sample SAMEA2737966) | human oral metagenome | biome: human oral; feature: human-associated habitat; material: dental | place: China | collected 2028 ... | reverse complement strand
TGGCATAACGATACATTGTGGCCGACGAGAACTCGATGGTTCCCATCATTCCTGCGCCAGCATCCTCTCTTTCTTCGGCGCGAGATTTGTCGTCATCAACGGCGGTGAAGAAATCGAACTCGTTCTCGGCCGCATGCGTCGAGATCGCATGGGCCACTTGGCAGGCAGCATCGACATTGAGGTCGGCGTCATCAGCGACCATTCGGCCAAAGAGGGCAACGTCAATCGAGTTCTGGGACTTGAAGATCTTTTTGACTTCCTTGTTGCCCAATTCCTTGCCAGAGCGGGCACTCTTCACGGCCAGTTCCGCAAGCTGTGCTATTTGTCTGTTGGAGAGGAACAGAAGATATCCGGATTCCTTAGCCTTCTTTGATGCTCCCTCGCTCTTCTTGGCCCTCGGCTCGCTCAGATTGATTTTGGCGGCGTTGAAGACTTTTTCGGCCAACTTCTGAGCATCGTTTTCAAGGTCTTCTGCCTGCCGCCCTATTTCTTTGGCGAGAATGCCGACAACGCGTTTGGTCCGTGTACCCAGATCCTCTCTGTCGAGGTGCGCGTCGAAAAAGCTCCGTGTGACGTGTTTCCACGCTTGGCTCGAGACCCTCAGACGCTTCACGCCACCGTACATCGCGGACTTCGGCGATCCTGTGTCGTCGCGATTGACGCAGCTGGGTGGGATGTTCTGGACAATGTGAACATCGATGTAAGTGCTCATTTTCTTCCCCTATTTTAGGTTGTTTTGTGGCGCTTTTAACGCCCGAGTTTCATTTGGCATCCGAGGACAAGCTGGAGCTAGCAGAAGCTTCGACGTCGACGAACTCAGCCTCGTTGCCATCTGGTTTCCGAAGATTGTAGAAGTCACGCGACCATCTGCGTCTGACTTTCTTGTCACCGCCAGAACGCCGGAACATCACGAGGTCGTCGGCAAAGGCAGCGTAGTCAAAACCTATGTCCTTTGATCGAAGAAGCTGGACGAAAGAACGGAGGTGGCTGCGCAGCTCGTCAACAGTCGAAGCGGTGACCAAAGCGTTAAAGCGACTGCGCGCGGAAGGGTTCTCATCTTCCCTGCCGATCAACTCACGGGCAGCTCTTCCAAATCCGAAGCCTGGTTTATGCATCGGGCCGGACCTCGATTGCTGATGAATCGCGTACAGAGTCATGGCGATATGAACGGCCGTCTCTTCCGGCGTTGGAGCGTCGGAAGCGCTGTCGGGAACATCATTCACATGCGTATAGTCCCAAATGTCTGCAATCTCGCCTGGATCTGTGTTTACTCCTCGGCGCAATTTCGCAAGGGCTGCACGAGCCGACGCCTTGTCGTTCAAGACGCCTTTTTGCAAGTCTTCAATGCGGCGGTCGACTGCAACAGCAGTCTTGCTCAAGTTTCGTCCCCTAGAGGGAGACACATTTTTCGCAGGTTGAGTTTCTGTGGCATTCATTGTCAGTCCTTTTTAAATTCAGATTGCGAATCGGGGTGGGCAGGTAGAGTCTCACGGATTGAAGCCTCGAACCAGGCAAGCGAGATTCCGACATCGATATGGCGATTCCCATCCGCCCGGCCTGCGTACGCCGACGGCGCTACCGACCCAACGATTCCGTCGCGTTGCCCAACGGCGGTTTTGCGAAGCCTCTCGCGCCACCGCCACTTTGCTTCGTCGGGGGCCTCCTCACCGGCTAGCGAGGCGAGCCATCGCGGAAACTCTTCGTCAACGACCAAGTAGAAGGCCGTCGCAGCTTTTTCACGGGCGGCCTGCACGCTGTCGGGGTCGGCACCCTGTGCTTTTGCAAGATTTCCGCCGAGGTTCCGCAGCGACGAGGCGACTTTGTCCGTCTCTTTCATGGCATCTCGGACAATCGCGAGATAACGGGAGTTGTCCTCTTCCAACAGTTTGGCGGGAACCTTGAGGACGTCGTCGACAAGCTCGTCGACAACTGCTTCTTTGGCCCCGTACTCAATTCCGACGCAATGAACGGGAATCAAGCCGTCGTTGGGAACTATTTCGTCAAACAACAGTTGTTGGTAGAAATCGATGACTCCGGCCGCCTTGTATCTTGTTTCCTTTTTGCCGTCCATTCGAACGACGGTTTCGCTGAGCTCGGAAACCAAGGTGGACAAGCCCCTCCACATCGCTCGATCTTTGGGGAACTTGTATGGCATAAAGACGTCGAACTTAAACTTCTTTGTTTGAGGATCGGAGTACCGCCAGGCTGTCATGGGTTCGTAAAGATAACGGTTCTGCGGAGTAGCTTTGTCTCCGTTTCCAAGGAAAAGTCCCGTCACACCAGACTCGTCGCCGTGGAGCAGTACGCGTCTGGTCTGCCACGTGTAGCACGAAACAGGGCCCGTCGGGTCCAGGTCTCGGTTGCCTGCGGGGCCGTCGGGTTCGCATTCCCACGGTGGCAGATCCCTATCCGCGTCGACTTTTTCCTTGAGGGAATCAACGAGGCCCACCACGACCGTATTGAGAAGTATCGTCTCGGCCAGGTTATTTCCTTCGATTGTCACGACGCCGATTTGACCGCTCCATCCGGGGCCGATCGGATAGCCCTTGCCTCCCTTGACCTCCGGATCCCCTACAGCACCGGAGCGGATGCCCGAAGGATCGAAAGCGTGAACGTGAACGAGCCATCGAGCAGCTTCGGACCAATCAATCCGATCGAGGCCCGGGCCGATTCTAGTGGTAAAGAAGGGCGCTCCGTTGGGAACGTCGACGATTAACGATTCGAGATCCGATATCTTGCCCGATTTTGCATGTATACCGGCCACTTGAAAGAAAGGGGCTACAGGATCGCGCACGTCGAATCGCTCCCGGTATCGCTCAAGGTATGCAACCGCATCGGTCGCCAAAAGTTCTGGATCGTTCCAGTATGTTTCCCACGTTTTAAGATCCTTCGGTCCTCCCATTGCGCGATGCGCAATCGCCAAAAGCAAGCGCAGAATCGCAACGTCTTGCGACGCGATTTCGCCGTGAATTCCAGAAATGTCAAATGCCTCTTCGAATGCCGTAACAAGGGACACCTCATCAGGCTCTCCGCTTAAACGCGTGACTCGAATCCATGGTTCGTCGAGAAGATTGAAACTTTCGGCCATTAATCCTGGACCTCCATTAGCCCGGTTGTTGACGTGTATTCAATGGTAGCGCCATCCAGTTCGGCGCGTCCGTTGTTTAACAAAAGAAATAGCTGCCCGCGCAGATCGAGGTTCGTTTGCCACGAATCGACATAGAACCCTTCTAGCTCGCCGATAACGCGATCGATCGCCGACTGATTCGAGAATCTAGGCGGGAGTCTGACGGCCGACATTGCCATGGCTCGTGACAAAGCGCGGTCAGGTTCGCGATCCGTAGGAATCTCAATATTGGGAAAACCTTGGGCGCTCGGGAGAGTTCGCACGCTCTCTTGTCCGCCTTCTTTGCACACTTCGAGAAGGATCACCTCGAGGGAGTCTTCGCCGTCGCGCACATGCGCTCTTGCCCTTTCTTCGCTGTCGTCAGCGAGTGTGCGCAACCAATCGATGAGAGATACGCGGTTGTCATTCTTCGGCTCCCGCAGCTGATAGCCCTTGGCAGCATCTTCCTTCTTTCGTTCGGCTTCCTCCGCTTTATCGCTGGCTTCTGCTACTGCTTGATTCCATTGCGCTGGAACATCGGGATCCGTCCCGTAGACCGCTTCAATTAGTTCGCGCACGTCGTCCGGCACATGGACCACTCCACCTTCCGTTGCGATCTTATTCAGTGCCGCAGCGGTTAGGAGCAAGTCTTTCTCGCCGTAGACGTGCTTCGCACCCCTGTCGATCTCAGGCTCATCGTCCGAGGCCAATGGAAGGCAGTCGACGTAACAGACCGGTCGCTCCAATTTCCCAGGACGACGCCGTTGGTGCCTGTGCAACCGTCCCATGCGTTGAATAAGAAGATCGATTGGCGCAAGATCAGTGACCAACAGGTCGAAATCAACGTCCAGAGACTGCTCTACGACCTGGGTGGCAACGACGATCGCGCGTTCAGGGCGTTTGGGGCTCTTACGAGGAGGGCCGAACCGCCGAAGCAGATCGGCGTCTTTATTCAGCCTGTCGGAAATGGTGAATCGCGAATGATTGAGGCTCACGTCGTCGCCAAAGACTTTGCGCAATTCTTCATACGTCTCTTGTGCACGGCGTACAGTATTTCGAACGACGAGGGCGCACCCGCCGTCGGACAAAGTGTCGTCGAGCAGGGCAACGACGTCAGCCCCCTCATCCATCCGTCTGATCTCAACCGAACTACTGCGGCCCTCAGCCTCAACGGCGACGACCTTCGTCCCGCTTTCTCCTGACGTCACGAGGCACGGGAAAGGCATAGGCCCCTCTTCTCGCGCCCTCTCTCTGGCTACGTCGGGTACTTCATCTCGCCTCTCTTCGCACGAATCACTGCCCGAGACTAGCTGCAGCCCTCGATCATAGGCATCGGCAAGCGCCGAACATCGCGTCTCGGAAAGAGTGGCGGAGAGAAGAATGACGGGAACTCCATATGCGGCCAGCCAAGTCAGGGATCTATCGAGGTAAGAGTTCATGTAGGTCGAGTAAGAGTGAACTTCGTCGACGATAACGACCTTCCGGCTAAGCCCCAAATGCCGAAGCATGAGGTGTGGCGCAGAAAGCGAGGCGAAGAGGAGATGGTCAATCGTGGTCACAACAAAATCCGCGAGCATAGACTTCTTCCGGCCCGCAAACCAGGCCATGATCGCGAGATCGGCGTCTGTGCCCTCGTCACGAAGGCAACTTCCGTTTCTTTCCCCGTCCCGGTTCCCTCGCGCCCCTTTCCCGCCCGAGCTTATACGCATGCCCGAGCCGTCTTCTTCGTCCAAGCCAATCTGCCGAGGCACCGGAAGCGACGAGGACAGGAAGTCCGCAGCCGGATCGCCATCGCCGCCCAAGCTCCCGAGAAGACGATCGCGGATCGCATATCCTGTTTTTCGCAATGCTCGGGCTTCCTCGTTGAGCTTAGCGCGTCCATGCTGGAGCTGAACGGCAAACGCAGAGGGCTCTCCAACATCGCGATAGCTCTCCTCGATATGGCCCAGCCAGTCCAATTCTCTCGAGAACATGGCGTCCGTCGTCGTTTGCGTTGGAAGCGCAAACAAAACCCCCGAGCGTCCAGTTCGAGCAGCCAAGACCTCAGCCGCCAAGAGAGCCGCCTCCGTCTTCCCCGAACCAGTGGCCTCCTGAACAATCATGAGTCCAGGAAGTTCCATCGAACGAGCCTCCTCCACGGCCAAACGTTGGGCCGCCGTGGCTTTGGCTCCGTCAGGAAAATCGAATCGTGTCCGAAGGAGGCTGTCAGCGTCTTTACCGTCGTCTCGCGGACGCCAAGGCGAGGGAAGTTCTATTTTCGCAAGTCCGCTTTCGACTCGTTCCTGATGCTGTTTGACATCAAGAAACTCGCTGCCGTCATCGTCTAGACGGCGAAGCGGAAAATAAGCTTCCGTTGAAGCAAGCCAATCCGAAACGATTACAAGACCGCATACTTCAACAAGAAAAGGCTCAGACCAACTTCTATGCGACCATTCGTCAAGCAAATCGGCAACGCCGGCACGACTGATCGCCATCTCAAAAAGTTCGGAGCGGACCGCGCTCCATTCGTCATCTCCCAGAAGATGTTCGCGCCCACGCATGTTGCAGACCATTTCTGTTGTAGCCGGAATGCCGTGATGCGCCCCGATGACAGAGGCAAGCGCACGGGCCGGCTGAAGACCCCAATGTCTGTTCTCCCTGAGCCATTCTTCGACGATCATCTGCCCAGTTAGACCGTGAGGCGCTTGGCGACGTTCGTTTGGGTCGATCGGTCCGTGCTGAAGCCCAGACTCGCGCATGCGATCATCCAAAGCACCAACTTTAGTGCTGAAAGCCGGAGTGGCCTTGCCGATATCGTGAATGCCGGCTAGCCAAGACGCCAGCGCCTTGAATTCTGCTGCAGGATCGAGTCCCGAAGCGGATCCCGCGAATTCCCTTTCGATCAGATCAGGAATGGCTGGAGCAAGCCAGTTCGCGGCTAGATGGCTCGTAACCTCAGCCGTATCGGCAAGGTGCAACCACAGAGGCAACCACCAAGCCAGGCCAGGTGCATCGTTGTCGTATTTCGATTTGGCCCAAACAGAGCGTGACTTAGAACTCAACATCAGTGTTGTTTCCACAAACTTGATCCTAGTCCCAAAACCCAGCGAAGGAACCATCCTAAAGGACTAGGTTGAGAGCAAAAGAAAACTGGTAAGCTGGAAAACGACTTTGCCGGATTCCCGGGGGAATCTAACTGTCTTCCCCGCGCATGCGGGGGTGATCCCGCGTGGGAAACTCACAACGAGAATGGTTTCATGTCTTCCCCGCGCATGCGGGGGTGATCCGAGACGAGAAACGTTCCGCAGTTTGTCACGGACGTCTTCCCCGCGCATGCGGGGGTGATCCGCACGTGGCCGCATTTGGAATGAGGCCATGACAAGTCTTCCCCGCGCATGCGGGGGTGATCCGTTAGAATATCCGTCAATATTCTTGATGCCGAAGTCTTCCCCGCGCATGCGGGGGTGATCCCGTAGCATCCGACGCCAATGGGCACTCCAGACAGTCTTCCCCGCGCATGCGGGGGTGATCCCTGATAATGTCGCGAACGACGATCTTCTCGCCAGTCTTCCCCGCGCATGCGGGGGTGATCCGCAGCCAACCGGTGTATTGGACGTGCTGGGCCTGTCTTCCCCGCGCATGCGGGGGTGATCCCTGACCGGATGGTGGATCAGCCTCTTCCTGGGTGTCTTCCCCGCGCATGCGGGGGTGATCCGGCGCGCTCTTTGCGCGGGATCGTCCGGTCGTCGTCTTCCCCGCGCATGCGGGGGTGATCCGGGGTATGTCATATGAGCAAGCGTCAGCGCAATGTCTTCCCCGCGCATGCGGGGGTGATCCTCCAGTGCAGGGTCTCAGAATGCTGAGACGAGGGTCTTCCCCGCGCATGCGGGGGTGATCCGCTAGCCAATTTCCTCGACGACTTCATGGGAGAGTCTTCCCCGCGCATGCGGGGGTGATCCGCGAAGCGTTGTTCGCCGACGTTTCAAACGTCAGTCTTCCCCGCGCATGCGGGGGTGATCCGGCGATCATCATCGCCAGGCCCCCCAGGGCGTCGTCTTCCCCGCGCATGCGGGGGTGATCCCGTTTGTGGATGCGCAAGAGCTTCCTCGACTCGGTCTTCCCCGCGCATGCGGGGGTGATCCGGTCACTTCCTTGATCGCCCGGACGGGCGTGTAGTCTTCCCCGCGCATGCGGGGGTGATCCGACCGAGCAGGTCCTCACCCAAGCCCAAGCCGCGTCTTCCCCGCGCATGCGGGGGTGATCCGTTTCGAGATTGCCAAGCGTGGCCGCGAGGTGCGTCTTCCCCGCGCATGCGGGGGTGATCCCATCCATCGTCGCTTTAAGCTCTGGAGTCATGAGTCTTCCCCGCGCATGCGGGGGTGATCCTGGTACGCAGGTTCATTTACGGAGACGGAGGGCGTCTTCCCCGCGCATGCGGGGGTGATCCCACCTCAAGCAGCGGAGGAAGCAGCGCCTCGACGTCTTCCCCGCGCATGCGGGGGTGATCCGGAAAAGAAATGACCTTCATCACGTTTGCGGGCGTCTTCCCCGCGCATGCGGGGGTGATCCCGGCGGAATTTATGTTGTCAACGCCGCGCTTGCGTCTTCCCCGCGCATGCGGGGGTGATCCGTATTTCATCACCCATGTCGATTATGCGACGGCGTCTTCCCCGCGCATGCGGGGGTGATCCAAGCCGTGGACTCTCCCCCATCTCCGCTGTGGCGTCTTCCCCGCGCATGCGGGGGTGATCCCTTGCCGTGGAAGTCCCGGGTCTGCTCCATGATGTCTTCCCCGCGCATGCGGGGGTGATCCGCGTGATCGGGTCCTTGGTGACCTCGAGCTTGAGTCTTCCCCGCGCATGCGGGGGTGATCCTTTCAATGAAGAATAATGGTAAATATCAGCATTGTCTTCCCCGCGCATGCGGGGGTGATCCGATCCCTGGGAAACTTATGCCTAAGCGGGTGAGGTCTTCCCCGCGCATGCGGGGGTGATCCCTCTAACCAATTTATGGCATTGTGGAACTATACAGTCTTCCCCGCGCATGCGGGGGTGATCCGGAAGGAACCGACCGTTTTCAGGAGGTTTACTAGTCTTCCCCGCGCATGCGGGGGTGATCCTGTTATTTTGGTTCGTGACGGCGACACCGTGACGTCTTCCCCGCGCATGCGGGGGTGATCCGAATTTGTAATATCGACATTGGACGCGCGAAGAGTCTTCCCCGCGCATGCGGGGGTGATCCCCAGACGTACAACGCTCGCGACTTCGGCATGAAGTCTTCCCCGCGCATGCGGGGGTGATCCCAATCCCCTCAGGGAGGATCACATGCCGAGCGACGTCTTCCCCGCGCATGCGGGGGTGATCCCATCAGGCGGTACATTTCCGATGAGCCGTATCAGTCTTCCCCGCGCATGCGGGGGTGATCCCCTGTCAATCCACATCGGAAGCGAGTCGGGAGTGTCTTCCCCGCGCATGCGGGGGTGATCCTTGCGGTCGGCCATGATGTTGGTGAACATGGTAGTCTTCCCCGCGCATGCGGGGGTGATCCCTGGAGCGTCTGAAGGAAGGCTACGAAGCCGTTGTCTTCCCCGCGCATGCGGGGGTGATCCCTGCTGTGGATCAATCATTGTATAAGAAATTCCGTCTTCCCCGCACATGCGGGGGTGATCCCCCAGACGGAGAACACCAATATTACGGACATCTGTCTTCCCCGCGCATGCGGGGGTGATCCGTCGAGCCCAACCACGGCTCCTCGCTGAAAGACGTTTTCCCCGCGCATGCGGGGCTGATCCGCGGTTCGGGGCGAGCGGGAATCATCCGTTTGGGTCTTCCCCGCGCACGCGGGGTGATCCCCTTCCGATCGTCGCCTTATAGTCGGCGAGAGAAGTCTTCCCCGCGCACGCGGGGTGATCCCAGCCAACCGTACGACTCAGGCAGGTCCGTTACGTCTTCCCCGCACATGCGGGGGTGATTTCGGCATGCTTATCGCGGAGGCTTTACATATGACGTCTTCCCCGCACATGCGGGGGTGATCCTAAACCGGCTGACTGCTTTGCCATTGGCCCTCGGTCTTCCCCGCGCATGCGGGGCTGATCCCCGTACCGTGGTCAACACCTCAATCAACCTCTAGTCTTCCCCGCGCATGCGGGGGTGATCCTGACTACGCGGCGGCTTACTGTTAGAGCATTTTGTCTTCCCCGCGCACGCGGGGGTATTATCAGATTCCTCGTCGACAGCGGAAAATACAGTGCCATTCTGCACACATTACGATCCTCTGTCACTCTTTTTCACGCCCAACGGACAAGAAAGCGCGAAGCCGCAAGTCTCGAAAACGCGAGACCTCAGCTCGCGAGAGTTGCGGAGGGTCATGTCTTCCCATCGGTCTGGCGGGCTTCGTCGTCGGGCTCTTTGCGCGGCCTTCCCCTGCCCCGCATCGGCTTCGGGCGAGGGTCCCTTCCAGCTTCGACGAGAGCGCGACGCAGAATGATTTCGATCTGGGCGTTGACTGACCGAAGATCGTCGGCAGCCCACTTGGCTATAGCCCCGTGGACTGCCGGATCCAGCCGGAGAAGGAGCTGTTTGCGCTTGGTTTCAGCCCCTTTGCCGGCAGCCGCACGCCCGCCCTTTTCAGGAGGCACAGCGCTTCCGGCCCGCTTGTCGCTCTCGGACATTGACACCCTACGCGTAAAGGGAACCCGCGTTGACAACTGGCTGCGTCCGCTGGTCCGAACACAGAACGACAAGCAGATTCGAAACCATTTGGGCCCTGCGTTCGTCATCCAAGGCGACTATGTCGGAATCCTCAAGGCGCTGAAGCGCCTGATCCACCATGGAGACGGCGCCTTCCACAATCTGTTCGCGCGCTGCGATTACCGCCCCGGCCTGCTGTCGCTGGAGCATCGCCTGCGCAATCTCGGGGGCATAGGCAAGCGAGGAGATGCGAACCTCGATGATTTCCAGCCCCGCAAGGGCAACGCGCGCGGCCACTTCCTCGGCCAGCTCGGACGAAACGAGGTCGGTTCCCCCGCGCAGCGACGTCTCCCCCGGACCGGGTTCGTCGTACGGATGCGTCGTGGCCACATGGCGCAGCGCGGACTCGGCCTGGGCCTTGATGAACGCCTCGTACTGCTCCACGGCGAAAACCGCCCGAGCCGTGTCCGCCACCTGCCACACGACAATCGCCGCTATGTTCACCGGATTTCCGTCGAGGTCGTTGACCTTGAGCTCGTACGTCTCGAAATTGTGGACCTTCACGGAAACCCTCCTGCCGTACGTAAACGGAGGGATCAGCACCAGCCCGGTCCGCCTGACAGTTCCGATGTACTTGCCGAAGAACTGGCGAACGCTTGTTTCGCCCGGAGAAACGATGTAAAAACACGTGCATAACGAGCAGACGACGACCACCCCGACCACACCTATCGCTATCTTGACCGCGGCAGACGCGACGATGCCGTCGGCCGAAGCGATGGCGCCGACGACGATCAGGTAGACGAAACCCGCAAGCATGGCGAGCAGGCCGGCGGCGGCAAGGAAAGCGGGGCCCGAACCCGCAGACCAAGCAGTCTTCTCGTCGATGTGAACGCGAGCGCGGAACTCGGCCGCCTCCGCCTGCAGCTTTGCAGACTCGCGCAGCTTAGACGATTCCGACAGGTTCGCTGATTCCCGCAGTTTTGCGGACCGTCGATTTTTCATAGATTCACGCGATTTCGCGGATTCGCCAGAATCCGCTTCCGGATTGTCGTTGGCAGGCATGTCCCTCTCCTATCTAAAGTCCGACGCCTAGAACATTCGGGGGCGACGCCGACAACGTTTGACGCCCGACGTCGAGAACGCCGCTTTCGCCCCGCGAACCTTGGCGATATCAATATGATATCTATTTTTCGGCGAAAAGCAAAAGCTGCCCCCGCGCAAAAACTGTTGTCCGCAAAAGCACGAGCGATTCTCGACGGAAAAGCTATGCCCAACCCGCCCGGAGACATGCCGAACGTCGGATTCTCCATGCGGAAACAGTTGCCGCCCAATGCGCCCGGGCGAAGACATGCCGCTCTGAAAGGGCGATAGGTTTGAGGAGCTTCCGGCCAATTCAGCGCGGATGAAGACGTGCCGCCCAGACGGCTTCCTCCGTCGCCGTCGTACCGCAAGGGCCCCATCCTCGCCGGTTCGGAAGGGACCGGCCACTCGCCCGTTTTCGGCAAGGACCGGCCACTCGCCCCCTTGCCGGACCGGAAAGACCCACATCGTCGTCGACGCGCCTCAAGGGAGCCTCGCCCTGTGTGAAGGCGGGCTGCTGGTACGCGGATACGCCGAACCTTACCGCAGCGCCCCTTACAAAGCTGTAAGAAGACTGCGCATAAACGGGCAAAGCCCAAAACGCGGGATTCCTCCCCCTTTCGCCACCGGCAATACCGTGAAAGAATGGCTGCGCAAGGCCAAAAGCCGCTTTTCACGGCCTTCGGCCGCGTCGGCGGGGCGTTTTGTTCCGCCGCAGCACGCAGGGTAAGCACTGGGCAACATAACCGGTTCGGCGTCTACCACGAAGACGCCGACGCCGCTATGGGAAAGTAGCACAAACATGACCAGCACATTTGGCACCTCTACGCAGTCGTCGGCGGCGGCATCGCTCGCCAGCGCCTTCTTGGCGCCCACGTATGACCGTTCGGCTGTAACGTCCGGAATCGTGCATTTCGGACTGGGAAACTTCCACCGCGCCCACCAGGCCATGTATCTTGACCGTCTCATGAGCGAAAACGAAGCGCTCGACTGGGGCATATGCGGAGTGGGCGTCATGCCATCCGACAAGCGGATGCGCGACGTCATGCAGAACCAGGACGGCCTCTACACTCTGGTCCTCAAGCATCCCGACGGAACGCTCGAGCCCAGAGTCATCGGTTCCATCCACGAATACCTCTACGCACCGGACGACCCGAGCAAGGTCCTCGACAAGATGGCCGACGCCGGCACCCGCATCGTCTCCCTGACCGTAACCGAAGGCGGCTACAACATCGACGACGCGACCGGTGAATTCAACACCGAGAATCCCGCCGCGAAGCACGACGCCGAGCATCCCGACAAACCGACCACGACCTTCGGCTTCATCGTCGAGGCGTTGCGCCGACGCCGCGACGCCGGAATCCCTCCCTTCACCGTCATGTCCTGCGACAACCTCCCGGGCAATGGCTCGATCGCAAAGGCCGCGGTCCTCGCTCAGGCGAAGCTCACCGACCCCGAGCTCGAGGCCTGGATTCGGGCAAACGTCGCCTTCCCCAACGGCATGGTCGATAGGATCACCCCGGTGACGACGCCGGAGGACGTCGAGATGGTCCGCGAACGCTACGGCATCGAGGACGCCTGGCCCGTGACGGCCGAGCCGTTCGCGCAGTGGGTCCTGGAGGACAAGTTCACCCTGGGCCGGCCTCCGTTCGAGGACGCGGGGGTCCAGCTCGTCGACGACGTCGTCCCGTACGAGCTCATGAAGCTTCGCCTCCTCAACGCCTCCCACCAGTCGCTCGCGCACTGGGGGCGTCTGCTCGGCTTTGAGTTCGCCCACGACGCCGCAGCCGACCCCGACGTCGCCGCGTTTACGCGGGCCTATCTGGAAAAGGAGGCGCTGGAGACGCTTCTTCCCGTGCCGGGCATCGACCTCCCGCAGTACGTCAACACGCTGTTCGAGCGTTTCACGAACGCCTCGATCGCGGACACCCTCGCGAGGTTGGCGCAGGACGCCTCGGATCGGATGCCGAAGTTCGTTCTTCCGACGGTTCGCGACAACCTCAAGGAGAACCGCTCGATCAAGCTCGGCGCGGCCATGTGCGCCGCGTGGGCTTTGGGGATGGAAGGCAAGGCCGAGGACGGCTCGGAGATCGTGGTCGACGACCAGCAGGGCGATCGCCTGGTCGCCCTGGCCGCCCGCGAGCGCGACGGCAAAGACACCGCGGTGATCTCCGACGAGGCGGTTTTCGGCGAGCTCGGCTCGGACCCGCGCTTCGTCGAGGCTTTCACGGAGGCCCTGAAGGCGATTCGGGCCGACGGCGCACGCGCGGTCATGAAGCGCCTGGTCGAGGAAGTCTGAGCCAATCGGGAGCGGCTGACTCGGCGGAGGATGCCCCCGAAACCGAGGAAGCCGCCTGAGCCGAGCACGGCTGGACCGCCGGAAATGAGCTGGCCGGGCAGAAACGGCCGGGGCGGGCGGTCGCGGCAAAACCGTCGCGACCGCCCGCGGCTCCGGCGTCGTCGGATCGGCTCTGGCATCGCACGAGTCCTCTCCGCCGTCGCGTGGCTTCTGCCGCAGCATGCCTTCGCGAAGTCGCGCTAAACTGAGGGCGTTATGGCTACAGGCACAGCATTGATCTTCGAAGGCGGCGGGATGCGCGGCACGTACACGGCCGCGTTGGTTGCCGCAATGATTGAATCGGGAGTCGAGGTCCCCTGGGTGGGCGGGATTTCTGCGGGAGCGACCCACACGGCGAATTTTCTGGCACGCGACGCCTGGCGGGCGCGCGCATGCTTTGTCGAGCTTGCGAAAGACCCGAAGATCGGAGGCCCGATCAGCTTCATAAGAGGCAAAGGCTACTTCAATTCGGATTACATCTACCACCAGACGACGGCGCCCGGCGAGCTTCTCCCCTACAACTGGGAGGCGTACTCGGCCAGCTCCACGCCGTTCAAGATCGGCTCGTTCGACTGCACAACGGGGAAGACCGTCTATTGGGGCCGGGAGGACGTGAGGGACAATTCGGATTTTACGACGCGATGCCAGGCCTCGTCTTCCATACCGATCGCCATGCCAATGGTTCAGCTTGACGGGACCGCCTATCTCGACGGGGCGATAGGCGAGACGGGAGGCTTCGCGGTCGATGCCGCCAGAGCCGACGGGTACGAGCGCTTCCTCGTTGTCATGACGCGCCCCCGCGGGTATCGGAAGGGGCCGGTCAGGGCCCCTGCCGCGATTTACCAGAAGATTTTTAAGAAGTATCCCGCCGTTGTCGAGGCGATATTGAGACGTCCCGAGCGCTACAACGCCACCCTCGACGAATTGGAACAGCTCCAGGCCGAGGGGAAAGCCTACCTTTATTATCCCGAAACCATGCCGGTGTCCAACGGCGAGCGCAATGCCGTGCGCATCCAGGCGGCCTACGAAGAGGGCATGCAGCAGGCGCGACGAGACCTTCCCGCGATCAAGGAGTTCCTGGCCGGCTGATTGAGCCTGGCTGATTGAGCCTGGCCAGTCGCCGATTGCACTCTATCCGGCGGGGCCGGGCATGGCGGCTCGCTAACCGGCTGAGCGGCGGCCGTGCTCTGGGCCGCCCGGCTCGCGGCCTTGCGCCTGCGGCGTCGGCCTGACAATCCGCTTGTCCGACGTCGAACCGTCGAACCGAAGGCCGTGTCCGTCAAGCATCCAATCGTCGAGCATCCGATCGCCCTTCTTGAGACTCCGGCCGTCCGCTCCAGCGCCCCCGTCAGCCAGCTTGCCGTCTCGATCAGCCAGCTTGTCGGCCGCATTGAGCAGCTTGCCGGCCCCGTCAACAAACTTGGGGGCACTGTCATCTAACTCGCCGTCATCTAACTCGCTGTCATCTAGCTCGCCGTCTCGAACGCCCAGCTTGCCGTCGCTGGTGCTAGGCCTAGGCTCACGGCCGTTCAATCGGACGGCTTTGGCATCGGTCCAATCGCCCAGGCGAAGGGCGTCGCCTGAATCCTGCGCGTCCTCGGGATCGACCTGCTCGAAGGGACGCATCTTTCCTACGCCGTTTCCGTACACGAGGCATGCGCACACCGCGACGATCGCAACTTCGATGACGGCTATGGCCCCGGCAGGCCGCAAAAGCGCAAGAAGAACGCCTACGCCAAGCATCGTCAGGCAGGCGAAATTCAACCCTTCTGGGCGCACCTTCCTCTTCACGAAGACGAACCACAAGGCGATCAGGCACAGCGCCGGCCCCCATCCCAAGAGCAGACCGGCAGAGGCGGAGATCCTCTCACGCGGCTGGCCGACCGCCACTTCCATCCCGACGGTGAACGTCACGATGCCAGCGGCGAGCATTTGCTGCCCTTCGGCGACGAGGAGGCCGAGTCCGATGCCGTTGGCCGAGGGGCCGGAATCGCCGGAGACCAAACCGTCGATGACGGCGGTCCGCCAGAAGTAGATGTACCACAGGCAGACGATCGCGGTCAGGGACAGGAGGCCGACGGCGACGCTCAGCGGCTCGTCAAGGTGACGCTTCATCACATTGCCGACGGCTAGGAAGCCCGAGGCCAGGCAGACGATGAAGAAAAGGCGGCAGCGCCTGACTTGATGCCCCAAATCGAAAGGCACGCGAGAAAGCTCGCTCCGGTCAAACCTCGGGAGGGGATGCTGGGTCCACCGTCCAGCCAGGTCGATCAGCGCGGCCACGAGCCATAGCCAGAGCCGCCGCTCTGGGCTCGCGAAGCATCCCGCAACCCACAGAAGCGAGGAGAAGCCAAGCCAAATCGCCACGGCCGCCCGCTGCCTGCGAAGCGCCTCGTAGACGTCCATGCGCCTGGCGACGAATGTCCTGCCGAATTGGAGGACAAGCATGGGAACCACGAACATCCACGGGGAGCCGCCGAAAGCCCCTCCGATCGCCGTGTTCATGACGAGGCTCACGAGCATGGCGGCGACGACGACGGGATAGACGACGCGCGACCGGATGAGAACGGTGGTCGAATCGTAAACGGTCAGGGACCACACGCAGAAAACGGCGAGGAGCAGAACGAGGGTTTCGAGCACTCCGCGCCAGTCGAGGTTCTTCAAAAGATGCTCGGACAGCTGCGCCAGCGCGAATACATAGACGAGATCGAAAAGCAGCTCGAGGGTGGTGACCTCTTGTTTTCTGCCCGGGTGGACGTCAAGGCGCCGTCCGGTGCCCGCTATCGATTCCGACACTGCTGTCTCCCTTTCATCACGTGCGCCAGCGAAGCGTGGATGCCTGCGCCGTCGATGCTACACGTTGGCAGAGGGCGCGCGCGACGCCGCCGTCGGCCCCGAACAGCTTGAACAAAACGTCGCCCTCTCCCCAACAGAACATCGCCCTCCCCTCCAAAACGGAGAGGCGGCGGTCAGCCCATCGTCGCCCTGCCGTCGCCGGAGATCGGCAATGCGGGCCCGAGGAACCTCGGCTCGGGCTTGTAGATGCTCTTCCCGAGATCCTTGACCCGGGCGACCCATTCGCGCATGTCGCGTTTGAGCTGGCCCGAGTAGTTGTTTCCGTTGGCCGCGACACCCCAGACTTTCAACCCCAAGGCGTCGCCCGTGTATATCGCGCGCGCCAGATGATAGCGCTGAGTGACGACGATCATCCGCTTGACCTTGAACACGTCGCGGGCGCGGTACATGGACTCGTAGGTCGAAAAGCCGGCGTGGTCTTCGAAGATGTCTTGGGGAGGGACGCCTTTGGCCTGCAGCCATTCGCGCATGACCTTGACTTCGTTGTATGCGACGGTTGCGTTGTCCCCCGAGACCAAAATCTTCGACGCGGCCTTCTTGCGATACAGCTCCAGCCCGCGCTCGAGCCTCTTGAGAAGCATGGGGCTCGGTTTGCGGTTCGCGCGGACCGAGGCCCCGAGAATGAGAATGCAGTCGGCTTTCGCGTCCGAAGGCACCGAATTGACGGTCACGACGGAGTCGTTAGTCGACGTCGTCACGTAGAGGTTGAGGCAGGTGAAGACGAGGGCTCCCGTGACGATGACGGCCATACACACTTTCACAATTCTCTTCACTAAGCTCTTCTTTCGTGGCGCGGACGCCTTGTCGCCCGGCCCGGTTGAGTTCCCGGTTGTATCCGATGAGTTCTCAAGTATATCTGCGGAGTCCGCGTTTTCGGGGAGGCTGCGGGCGAAAGGCTCCGAAACCGAGCCGAGTCCGTGTCCGGCGGCCGTCGCAGCGGGGAGACCGCCCGCAGGCGACGAATCGGCGACGCGACGGCGACCGGTTCCCAAGCCCATCACCGCAGTGTCCAGCCGATCGTCGGCGGAAGGGCGGAAATCGAAAGATGCTCCGTCGCCGCCGAGTTCGAGCCTCTCGCCAGACTCCGCGTTCCCGCCAGACTCTATGTTCTCGCCGGACTCTATATTCTCGCCGTGCAGATCGTCGATGCCCTGCGGCCCGCGCAGACCATCGGCTCCGCTCGAGACGGCATCTAGGTCGTCGCCGCTCTGCCCGAGGGCGCCCGCGCGCCAATCGGCGGCGCCGGCCGTCAAGGGAGCTGTATCAGCCAAAGGGGGCGTCGCGCCGGCCGGCGCAGGGGACGGAGGGGCATGGGAGTGCTTGCCTCTGGGGCCTCTGCGGGCAGAGATTCGAGCGGTGTTCCCGGCGTCGCCGAAAAGCTCGGACGCCGCCCTCGACGGCTCACGTGAATCAGCCGCCCGTCCGCGAGACGATCTCGCGTTCCCGTTGAAGTTGTCCATCTCGCCTCCCCGGTCGATTTGCCTGGTCTTCCTTCAAACATACAGGCAGAATCTGCGTCTTGCCGACGATTTTCATCACAGGCCCGCCGCGGGCGAGACAGGCTGAAGCATCGCTTCGACGGAAGCGAAATCACTAGGAACCAAGCGAGGTTAAAAACAACTGCCGTCGCATAGCAGCAGCATTCTTCTCAATCCAATCGAGTTCGCGAGCGACGTCGGGATGGCGATCTCTCATAGCCTCAAGGTTGCCGAAAACGGCATTGACCGTCTCCTCGGCGAGCGACTCGAGGTCGGTGCCGAACCCCGAACGCTCAAAGGCCCCCTCAGCCGGAGCCCCCGGTCAGCCGAAACCCGCTCAGCCGGAAGCCCGTTCGGACGCCAGAATGCGCCTCGCTTTTTCGACAAGCGGCGTGACGGCTTCACGGTCCGTATGGTCGTAGCCTTCGACGATGCCGTTGGCCACGGCCTCGGCCCATTCGCCGCGATGGCGATGCCTTTGAACCCGCTTGGAGAAAATCTTCAGAAGCGTCTTTTCGGGCCAATTCAGACCGTCGTAGGCGATGCCGCCTTCGAAGTAGAAGAAGGGGAATGTGCCGCGTGCGAGCTCCTCCTTCGTCAGGGTCGCCGCGGGCGAACGCCAGTCGCGGTCGGGATGCACGGGCGTGCCGCCGGTGGCGAAGACGATCACACGGCCGGTTCCGTACAGCCCGTCGCGCTTGATCTTTCGCCTGAAACCCTTGAAGCCCCGGACGGCGCTCATCCGAACCCCCGCCCCGTAGACCACCAGGCGATACTCGGCTAAGTTCACACCCTTGGCCTCGTCCCAGGAAAGAAGGTCGGCCTCAAGATCCTGGGCGATCCATTCCGCGTATGTGCGGCTGAATCCCGTGACGGTGTTGTATACGACGGCAATGCTCATTGTTTGTCTCCGCTTGTCGAATCGAGGACGACGGCGCCGCCCCTCCCCCACTTTAGACTCGATGCGCGGGCTGCGCTCGCAGTGTCGCCAACCCGCCACGACGCGATTGTTGACAATTCGCCGTCTTGCTCCCGCCACGGCATATTAAAAAAGAAAAGTGTCGCAAAAACAGAGCGAGGGGCGGGATGATTCCCGCCCCTCGCCGAGAGCCCCGCCTGGGCATGGGCTCAGTCGGGCCGTTCCGCCCGACCGGCTCTACCAGGCCGCACCGGACAAGGTCCGCCGCTCAGCGAGCCGCCTCGCCGTCGGTGTAATCCTTGTCGAGATTCGAGTTGTTCCACGCGAAGAGCTTGCGGATCTCCTGCCCGGTCTTCTCGATCGGATGGGCCATTCCCTTGGCTCGCAGCTCGAGGAACTCGGGGGCGCCGGCGTCCTGATCGTCGATGAAGCGCTTGGCGAAGGAGCCGTTTTGAATGTCGGCCAGAACTTCCTTCATGTGGTCCTTGACGTCGGGGCGGATCACGCGCGGGCCGGAGACGTAGTCGCCGTACTCGGCCGTGTCAGAGCAAGACCAGCGCTGCTTCGTCAGGCCGCCCTCGTTGATGAGGTCCACGATGAGCTTCATCTCGTGGCACACCTCGAAGTAGGCCATCTCGGGCTGGTATCCCGCCTCGACGAGCGTTTCGAAGCCGTACTGGATGAGCTGGGAGACGCCGCCGCACAGAACGGCCTGCTCGCCGAACAGATCGGTCTCCGTCTCCTCGCGGAAGGTCGTCTTGATGACGCCAGCGCGGGCGGCGCCGATGGCTGCGGCGTAGGACAGGGCGAGCTCGAAGGCCTGGCCGGAGGCGTCCTGCTCCACGCACACGAGGGAGGGAACGCCGCGTCCCTCCTCGAAAAGGCGGCGCACGGTGTGGCCCGGGCCCTTGGGGGCGACCATGCAGACGTCGTGGGTCGGACCGGGCTTGATGTAGCCGTAGTGGACGTTGAAGCCGTGGGCGAAGAACACCGCGGCGTCCTCCTTGAGATTCGGCTCAATGTCGTTCGCCCAGATCGCCCGCTGAGACTGGTCGGGCGCCAGGATCATGACGACGTCGGCCTGGGCGACGGCGTCGGCGACGGATGCGACCTCCAGACCCTGCTCCTCGGCCTTGGCGATCGACTTCGAACCCTCGCGGAGCCCGACAACCACCTCGACGCCCGAATCGCGCAAGTTCAGCGCATGGGCGTGGCCCTGCGATCCGTAGCCGATGATGGCTGCCTTCTTGGACTGGATCAGCGACAGGTCCGCATCGGCATCGTGGAAGATTTCAGCCACGTTTACTCTCCTTGATCGGTAATGAGCGACAGTTCGGAACTCCGGCCGGTTGCGCTCGCTCGCACGCCCCGGCGTTCCTGCGGCTTAGGCGGTCAATGGAATCGCGCCGTCGCCGTCAATTATCCTCCGAGTCAGTTCAATTCGGCGGCGACTCGTTCTGAGAGCGAACGCGCGCCCCTCGTGATGGCCACCGCGCCGGACTGGACTATCTCGCGTATTCCATATGGTTCGAGCGCCGTGAGGAAGGCTTCGACCTTCGCGTCGGATCCGGTCGCCTCGACGGTCACGGCGTCTGGGACGACGTCGACGACGTGGGCGCGGAAGAGATCGACGATCTGAAGCACATTGGCCCGCGAGGAGTCGTTCGCCGAGACTTTGACGAGCAAGAGCTGGCGTTCGACGGCCGCGGCCGGATCCAGCTCGACGATCTTCAGGACATTGATCAGCTTGTTCAGCTGCTTGGTCACCTGCTCGATCGGGAGCTCGGCGGCGTCCACCACGACGGTCATGCGGGAAATGCGCGGATCCTCGGTCTCGCCGACGGCGAGGGAATGGATGTTGAAGGCGCGGCGCGCAAAAAGGGCGGCGACGCGCGTGAGCACGCCTGGCTTGTTCTCGACCAGAACGGACAACGTGTGACGGGTACTCATGTTTCTCCTCCTCAGGCGGCGTTCGGGTCCGTGGTCGGCCGGAACGAGCGGGCGTAGATGATGTCGTCGTTGGAGACGCCCGCGGGCACCATCGGCCACACTTCGGCGTCGGGAGAGGTGATGAACTCCAAGAGGACCGGCCGATCGTCGATCTCCATCGCCTTGGCAAAGGCGGCGTCGATGTCGTCTCCCTCCTTCACGCTCCAGGCGGCGCAGTCATAGGCCTCGGCCAGCTTGACGAAGTTCGGGACGCGCACGGTGCCGTGGCCGGTGTTGAGATCGGTGTGCGAGTACCTTCCGCCGTAGAAAAGCGTCTGCCACTGGCGAACCATGCCAAGCGACGAATTGTTGATGACACACACTTTGATGTTGATTCCCTCGATGCGGCAGGTGGCGAGTTCCTGATTGGTCATCTGGAAGGAGCCGTCGCCGTCGATCACCCACACCGTCTTGTTCGGGCAGCCCACTTTCGCGCCCATGGCGGCGGGCACTCCAAATCCCATCGTCCCCGCGCCGGAAGACGTGATGAACTGCCTGGGGTGCTCGTGCCGGAGGAACTGGTTGGCCCACATTTGATGCTGGCCGACTCCGGTGACGTAGACGACGTCCTCCGAGCCCACCACGTGCGCCAACCGGGAGATGATGTGCTGGGGCTCGAGCAGCCCGTCGTCGACCTCTTCCCACCCGGGCGGGAACTTCTCGCGCAGCCCCTCGATGTGCTTCCACCACTCGGCGAGCGCCGGCTCTCCGTAGTGCAGCTGCGCCTGCCGCAGCTCGGAGATGAGCTCGCCCACGGTTTGCTTCAGGTCCCCGACGATCGGCACCTCCGCGAAACGGTTCTTTGAGATTTCAGCCGGGTCGATGTCGATGTGGACAACCTTCGCCGAGGGGGCGAAGCCCTCGACCAGGCCCGTGACTCGGTCGTCGAAGCGCGCGCCCAGCGCGACGATGAGATCGGACTCCTGGAGGGCCGCCACCGCGGGGACCGAGCCGTGCATTCCCGGCATTCCCAAATGATTCGGATGGGAATCGGGAACGGAGCCGCGCCCGGTCAGCGTGGTGACCGCGGGGAGGTTCCCAAGCTCAGAAAGCTCGACGATCGCCTCCGAGGCGCCCGAGCGAATGGCCCCGCCCCCGACGTACAGGACGGGTCGCGCGGCAGTGGCGATGAGCCGCGCGGCTTCGCGGACCTGGCGGGCGTTGGGTTTGACGACGGGGTGGTACCCGGGAAGATCCGTCTCCGGCGGCCACACGAAGTCCGCCTCTTCCACCTGCGCCGACTTGGTGACGTCGACGAGCACCGGGCCCGGCCTTCCCGTCGAAGCCAGATGGAACGCCTCGGCGATGCGCGCCGGGATCTCCTCTGCGCTCGTGACGAGGAAGGAATGCTTGGTCACCGGCATCGTGATGCCCACGATGTCGGCCTCTTGAAAGGCGTCGGAGCCTATGGCGTTTGCCCCCACCTGGCCCGTGATGGCGACGATCGGCACCGAATCCATATGGGCGTCCAGAAGCGAGGTCACGAGATTCGTCGCCCCGGGGCCCGACGTCGCAATGCACACGCCCACCTTGCCGGTCGCCAAAGCGTAGCCCTCGGCCGCGTGGCCGGCGCCCTGCTCGTGGCGGACCAGGATGTGGCGAAGCCTGTCTGACTGAAAGATCGGGTCGTACGTGGGGAGGATCGCCCCTCCGGGCATGCCGAATACGACGTCGACGCCAAGCTCCTCGAGCGAGCGAACGATTGAACGTGCACCCGTGGATTTCTCCCGAATCGAACCTTGCGCCTTTTCGGCGTGGCTGGCGGCCACATCGGCCGGTGTCGGTTTGGCCATGGGCTCCTCCTTATGCGTCTTTTGTGTCGTTTTCGGTTGTCCGGCTTTGGCCGGGGGCCTTCGCCCGGCGCAAGCCGGGCAAAGGCATGAAAAAAGCCCCTCCGACGAGGGGCGCGCAGCACGAAACTAGCAAGCGTTGGCCACGCGCCCGTTTCGTAC
>ERZ773038.618-NODE-618-length-22398-cov-88.312357_pt1 | contig 22398 bp, 17 predicted proteins | sample MGYA00511665_ERZ773038 | MGnify/ENA primary metagenome ERZ773038 (study PRJEB29015, sample SAMEA2737966) | human oral metagenome | biome: human oral; feature: human-associated habitat; material: dental | place: China | collected 2028 ... | reverse complement strand
TGCGTCACCGGATCCTTCTGAACGGAAATGCCCTCGGGAATCACGGCGTCAACCATGCGCCGCACCGCGGCGGCGGTCAGAGGATGCTGCGGCGGCTGGACGTCGAAACCACGGCTCTGCTCAACCTCCCACACACCGACGCCATCAACACCGGCCGTGGCGCAGGCCTTCTGGACGCGGGCCAGCCAATCGGCACGCTCGGCGTCGGAGCGATCGGACGCGTCCCGTCCCGTCTCCTCCATGATGAACGGCTTGCCGAGCGCGTGAGCGTAGCGCGTCAGCATGAGCAGGGCGTCCAGGGATTCCTGGTCATAGGCGTGAGTCGTGCACACATCGACCTCAACGAGGCTGTACACGGCCGTGATGTCCAGACCGGCCTCGGTGCCGTTTCCGTCCGCGGTGTGCTGGACGAAGCCCGCAGCGGCCAGCGGCCGATCCACGCCGGCGCGCCGCACCACTCGGGCCAGGCGCTGGTAGAAGGCGATGAGATCTTCGGCGCTATCGGCCTTCTCGTTGGGATCGTCACCCCAGTCCACGTGAGGCTCGCCGGGCAGGGAGATGTAAATGACATGCTCGCTGGTGCCGTAGGTGCCCCCGGCGGGGAAGGGACGCGTGAGCAGCGACGTGACGTAGGGCTCCCAGTCGAAGTCGGTCCGGTAGGGATTGCGTCCGACCCTGATCGCCGCATCCCGGATGAAGGACAGGTCCAGGACGATGCCCATGCCCGCGTCCACGGCGGCGCGCGCTTTGGAGTCCATCTGCTCGTACTTGCGCTCGGGGTCGTTCACACAGTCCTCGAGGCTGGAGGCGATGACGTCGGTCAGACGCATGACGGTCACGCCCGTGTCCCGGGCTTCAGCGACCCATTCATCAGCGTCTTGCGCCCCCTGGGCGGAGGCGATGACGAGCTTGCGGCCCTGGTCGAAGCGGTCAGGACCATCCGGTGCGGGATGGTCGGGACCCGTGTGGGCCGAGTTCTCAGTAATCGGAGCGGCAGAGGCTTCGGGTGTTGGCGTAGCGGTCATCGGCCCGATCGTAACGGTTAGAACACGCCCGTGGCGGGAATTATGCCGCTTTCCCGCCATGCGCGTGGCGTCACGCCGGGAACCGCAGCGGATCCGCGTCCGGCCCGCCCAGCCTGCTCAGGCTGCTCAGGCCGATCCATGGCCAGAAGCCCATGTGCCCGGGAACCCGGGAAGTACGGAGGACGACCCGCTCCGAGACAGGCGCCGGCCGCCCGCAGCGAGAAACCGCGACGAACCGCGGCAAACTGCGACCACCCGCGACCAACCGCGACCAACCGCAGCAAACAAGAGAAGCCCGACACGAGGTCGGGCTTCCGGCTGCTCCCGCGATTGGACTCGAACCAATAACCGTCCGATTAACAGTCGGATGCTCTGCCATTGAGCTACGCGGGAATGGCGCTTGGCGCGAGGTGAACTCTAGCAACCGCTCGTCGCCAACGTCGAATCGGTGAGCGAGCCCCGCGCAGTGCGATCGCACGCATAGGTCAGGGTGTGGGAAGCCCCACACCGTCCCGGGCGCGACGCTCCAGAGCGCCGAGGGCATCGACGTCATCGGCGCTGAGCGCCTGATCGTGCCCGACCACCGGCGGATCGGTGACCGAGTAGAGGGAGCCATCGGCACGGCGCCGCACACTGGCCGTCGCGCGCCGACCGCTCGGCAGGGCGTCGCTGACATGGTGAATGATGGCCGCATCGATGCGCTGCCTCAGAGCCACGGCGAAGTCCTTCTCCGCAACCATCACGTCGCCATCCCGCCCCGCCTTCGGGATCCGCTCGGGTACGGACAGCACCAGCGGCTCGGCCTCGTGGAGCAGCTCGAGGGTGAAGGTGCGCTCCTCGGCGTCCCAGGTCCCGCGCGTCACGCCGTCCCACGTGCGAGTCGCGTCAACGCCGTCATCGTCGAGGATCACCAGACTCCCGGCGGTGGCCACGGCCCAGCGCCTCCCTTCCTCATCGAGGGGGACCGCTCCCAGAACCGCATCGGAACCGGGGACGAGCCCGGCCAGATGGGACGGCAGAGCAGCGCTGGGGGGACGACGGCGGAGCAGGCGCATGGCGGCAGGCTACCGGGAGGAGCGCGACGTACCGCGACATACCTCGCCATACCGAGGCATACCGCGACATACACGGATGCCGGCGCGAGGCGATCTCGAGCGGGGTCTTCGTGCGAGGATACGCCCATGGCATACCGCGACATCCGCATCATCGGCGACCCCGTCCTGCGCACGCAGTGCGAGTGGATCACGGACATCGACGACTCGGTCAAAGCACTGGTCGAGGACCTGCTCGAGACGGTTGACGACGACGGTCGCGCGGGGCTGGCCGCCAATCAGATCGGTGTGGGGATGCGCGCCTTCTCCTGGAACGTCGATGGACAGATCGGCTACATCCTCAACCCGAGGATCGACGAGCTGGACTTCGAGGAGTATCAGGACGGGGATGAGGGCTGCCTGTCCGTGCCGGGCCTGTGGTACCCGACCAGACGCGCATGGTATGCGCGGGCCGTGGGCATCGACCTGGACGGCAAGGAGGTGGTCGTGGAGGGCGAGGAGCTGATGGGCCGTTGCATCCAGCACGAGTGCGACCATCTCGAGGGGCACCTGTACCTGGACCGCCTCGACCGCAAGAACCGAGCCAAGGCCATGAAGGAGCTGCGCGCGCAGGGGTTGTAGAAGCCAGGGGCTGTAGAAGCCGTGAGGCGTTCTCGGCACTGGACGCTCAACGCCATCGCAGCCGCCCAACAACAGGCAGACGCTCTCCGTGGCAGGAGCGGTAGTCCGAATCAGCTGCACACACCTTGCCAGAGAATCTGCAATTACCCCACTGGAGAACCTGCAAACACCCAATCAGCGATAGTGCGCCGGTGTGGATACTCAGGCCATCACAGGGGCCGCCTACCTGCCCCGCACCGTCGATGGGCTCGTCGAACGAACTCTTCAGGCGGCCGGAGGCATCGTCCTGGAAGGGCCCCGCGGATGCGGTAAAACAATGACCGAGCTTAAGCACGCGAGCTCATACGTGCTGCTCGACTCCCCGGAGGCCCTCGCGGCGGCCGACATCGACCCGCGCATGCTGCTGGCGGGAGAACGCCCGCGTCTTCTCGACGAGTGGTAACTCGTGCCCCACCTGTGGAATCTGGCGCGCCGCGACATCGACTTCTCCCCCGAGCCCGGACGGTTCATCCTCACCGGCTCCGCGGTGCCCGCGGATGACGCCACCCGCCACACGGGCGCAACGCGCTTCATCCGGATCCGGCAGCGGACCATGACCTGGGCGGAGAAGACTCACGCTCTTCACACCGAAGGCGTTTCGCTGTCCGGCCTGTTTCAAGGCCATCAGCCCAAGGGCGACCTGACCACTGCACCGCTGAGCGGCATTGTGAGCGAGGTCTTGCGCCCGGGCTTCCCGGGCCTGATCGACGCCTCGCAGGAGATCGCCGTGCGCAGCCTGGTCAGCTATCTCCAAGACATCGCCTCGACCGATGTCAACAGGCTCGCGAATCTGCGCTCCAAACCCGTTGTCATTGAGCAGTTGCTTACCGCCCTGGCTCGTTAACCGCGGCTGAGGCGTCCATCGGAACACTTCGAAAAGATATCTCGCAAGTACTACCCGCACCGTCCGAAACCACCATGGCAAAGCTCCTGGAACTGCTTCGACGGGTCTTCGTTCTGGAAGCCTTGCCGGCATGGACGGGTGCCCTGCGATCCAAGGCCCGCTTGCGCCGTTCGCCCACGTACCATCTGGCCGACCCGGCACTCGCTGCAGCAGCGCTTCAAGCCGATGCTGCCCGGTTGACTGCAGACCTGAACACATTGGGAGTCCTGTTCGAGTCGGCGGTCATCCATGATCTCCTTGTTTACGCCAAGGCCATAGGAGGTCGTGTTTTCCGCTACCGCGACTCCAACAACCATGAAATAGACGCCGTCATCACCATGGCAGATGGCTCCTGGGGAGCAGTCGAGGTCAAGCTCGGCGGTGGACAGGTGGAACGTGGCAAGACGAGCCTGAACACCGCTATCGCCCAGATCAACGCCGATCCACCGGCCTTCCGCGCGGTCATCACCAGTACGGGGTTCACGGCAGTCCTGCCGAATGGAACCCTCACCTTCCCGCTCAGCGCTCTGCGGCCATAACGCACCGCCCCGCAAGAGCATCAACCATCGGCGAGCGCCCGGGTCACGGCGTCGGCCATGAGGCGGCCGCGCAGAGTCAGCACTGCACGGCCGGCCGTCGCAGCCCCCGCATCCAACAGGCCATCCGCGACGAGCTCGGCCACCACTGGCGTCGGCTCCGACGGCGAGCCCGGCTCACCCGCCTCCGTCCGGTACGCACCGTCGTCGTCTCCCGCCCGGGGCAACGACGCCAGATCAAGCCCTTCGCGCAGCCGAATCCCGAGCATCACCCGCTCCAGCTCACGGGCCTCCGCATCGATGACCTCATGCCCGGCCACCGGCAACCGGCCGCCGCGCACCTGAGTAGCCCACGCCACCGGGTGCTTGGTATTCCACATGCGCACATCGCCCAGATGCGAATGCGCACCGGGACCCGCACCCCACCAGTCCCAATCGCGCCAGTACGCCTCATTATGCCGACATTCGAAACCGGGTCTGGCCCAGTTGGAGATCTCGTACCACTGGTATCCGGCCTCCGCCAGGGCAGCATCGGTCATCTCGTACTTCTCGGCCTCGTCATCGTCCTCGGGCATGGGCAGCTCGCCGCGACGAACCTGCGCCCACATCTTCGTGCCCTCCTCGATCACCAGCGCGTAGGCGCTCACATGGTCCGGCCCCATCTCCATGGCCGCATCCAGGCTCCGTCGCCAGTCCCCCATCGACTCCCCCGGCGCCCCGTAGATGAGGTCCAGTGAAGTCGCCAACCCGACTCGGCGAGCCCAGCGGACCACCCGCGGCACCCGCTCCGGCCGGTGCGAGCGATCCAGCACCTTCAGCACATGCGGCACCGCCGACTGCATCCCGAAGGACACCCGCGTGAATCCCGCCTCCGCCAGGGTAGCCAGATAGCGCTCATCCACAGTCTCCGGGTTCGCCTCCGTCGTCACCTCCGCACCCTCGGCCAGCCCCCACGTCTCGCGCACCATCCCAACCATCTGCGCCAGATCGCCGGCCGGCAGCATCGTCGGAGTCCCCCCGCCCAGGAACACGGTCCGCGCAGCCCGGCGCGGCAATCCCGCCCGGTCCATGGCGACGCGAGCCAAGGACAGCTCCCCGGCCAGCGTGCTCGCATAGTCCGACGCCGACGCCCCCTGCCCCATCACGAGGTTCGTATAGGTGTTGAAGTCGCAGTAGCCGCACCGCACCCGGCAATACGGCACATGCAGGTACACCGAGAACGGGCGGGCGCCTGTTCGACCGGTCCCGTCAGCCGCTCCGGCGAGAAGGCCGTGCGGGGCCGCCCGCACCTCGTCGGGCAACTCCCCCATGCCCGGAAGAGGCCCCCCATCAGGCTGTGCCGGAGTCACGGCGCTGCGCTCCCGGGCCGCGTCGGACTGCCGGCCCGACCTCCCGCAGCACCTGCGCGCGCCACCGCGCTCACCGGGCGCTCACCGGGCTGAAGCTCCGGAGCTCTCAGCCGCTAGCAGCCGGTCGACCGCACCCACGGCTATGTCCAGGCGCTGCGCGAAATCACCACTGACCTCCACGACTTCGACGCCATGCGACTCCAGCAGAGCGCGCAGCCCCGCATCGGCATCCTCGCGCTCATCGCCGAAGAGGCGAGTGCCGTCATCCACCCACGGCACATCAGGCGTCAGGTAAAGGACGAGATCGTAATCCTGCAGCCGGGCGATCTCGTCGATGATGCGCTGGTGGAAGCCCTCGTAGAGCCGGGAGTAGTTCTGGGTGACCAGAGCCTCAGTATCCACGAACAGCACCTTGCGAGCGCGCTTCCTGGCCTCATAGACCGCGAGATACTGGGCCATGGCGATGCGCGGATAATCCTCGAGGAGAGTGTCATTGTCCCCGACCTGGTCCAGGAGGGTCCGCTTGTACTCACCGACGTACTCGGTGTTGTAGTACATGGCCAGGTTGCGAGCCAGCACGGTCTTTCCGGTGGACTCCGGACCCACCAGCACGACCTTCTTGACCAGGAAGGCGCGCACGACCGTGGGGATCATCTCCCAATGACGCAGAGCGCCCTCGGCACGGATCTGGGCCGAGGAGACCGGATGGAGCCTGCGATCCGGCTGGATCAGCACGCGCTCGGCACGGGGATAGAGCTCTTCGAAAGCGGCATCGTCCTCCGTTCCGGAGAAGAACACATGCGTGATCGACGTGCCGAGCCTCTCCATGATCGCCTCTGCACCCGCGGCCCGATCGGCCTCGTCATCCCCTGTGCAAGGCAGGTGCACAGCATGAATCTGCACATGCGGGTGATCCAGGAAGATGGCGCGCAGCCACCGCTCTCGATACCGGGAGGGGAAGAAGTGCAGACGCGCGTTGCGGTAGAGGTGGTCCCACTCCCAGGCGTCATCGGTGGCCACGACGACGTGCAGGGCATCGACCATGGCCGACGCCCGCACGATGGCCGCAATATGGCCGCAGTGCAACGGCGAGAACCTATCCGCGAAGATGCCGATGCTAGGCATGCGTCGCCTCCTCGGCGACCGGCATGGTCTCGCATTCAGTCGTGGTGCTCATCATCCAGAACGTTCCTCTCCTCAAGCTCCATCACGTGCATTCCACTCAACGCCCTCGCGCTGAAGGGCCTGAAGCAGCGGCTCGCGCAGCTCGGGACGCCACGGCATATCGGTACGCACAGCGCACAGATCCCGGATGACGCGGCCCGCCTGCACCCCCTTGTCCTCGAAACGGGTCATCACCCGTCCGGTGAAGCGCTCCGACCAGCCCCCGCGCGCGCCCGCCGGAGATCCCGGATCCGGTCCATTGCCGAGGCTCCCCTCCACAGCAGAGTCGGCCCCCAGCTCGGGACGGGCACCGGCATCGTCATAGCGGAAGTAAGGCTCAGTCATGTCCGGCTCCATGCCGACGGGCAGAGCGGACACAGCCTCGAGGACATCGCGCATCTGCCAGGCGTAATCCGCCCAGTCGGTGGCGAGCCGCCACGCGCCCCCGGGGCGCAGCACCCGGGCAACAGAATCGGCGAAGCCGGCACTGACCAGACGCCGTTTGCGGTGACGGGGCTTGCGCCAAGGATCGGGGAAGAAGACCCACACCTCGCTCACCGAGGCCACCGGCAGAGCCGTGGCGAACAGTTGGGCGGCGTCGGCCGGCACGACCCGCACGTTGTGCAGCCCCCGTTTGGCCGTCTCACGCACGATCTTGGCGATCGCGGTCTCCCATACCTCGACGGCAAGATGGTCCACGCCCGGATTGGCGGCAGCATGCGCAAGGATCGCCTCTCCGCCCCCGGATCCGACCTCGACGACGAGCGGGCGCAGCTGACCCGGATGGCCGAAGACGGCCTCGGGATCCAGACGGAACGAGCCGGCCACTGTCCGAATGGCATCAGCGCGCGGGACACTCACGATATAGCGGCCGCCGTGCTCCGCCAGGGCGCGCGCCTGACCATCGGTCAAACGCCCGCCGGCCCGGGAGAAGGAGCGCACACGGGAATGAATGGCGTGGGATCGGGCGGGATGGTTCTGGGGCATGGTTCGTCCTGTCGAGTCTTAGCCGACCTGTTCATGAGCCGCGGCTCGGACGTACTTCTTCGTGTAAGGGGCGATGACGCAGTTGCCGAAGATCTCGGAGTTCAGCAACGCCTGGGCGTCGCGCGGGTCGTGATGGGCGAACCAGCGCGTGCAGGTCACGCGGTGCCCCGGGGAGGAGACGACCCGGACCTCATCACCAGTGCGCACCGCGCCCTCGGACAGGACCGACAGATAGACGCCGACCCGATTCCGCGCCGAGAAGACCTCCACCCAGTCGGCACGGCCCACTCCGCGGGCGAAGGTCGGGCAGGGGTTGCGCACACCGGTCACGCGCACGCGCACGCCATCATCCGCAGGATCGCCGAATGACAGGATCGCGCCGAGCTCGACGTCGTCGATGCCACCGAGCTCACCGGGGATGATCAGGATGTTCTCCCCCAGCCGGCCGGGCTCGATCCCGCCGAGCACCCGGCTCCAGTGCGCCTGCTCAGCGGCGTCCATGACGTAGAGGGCCTTGAGCTCGCCGCCGTGATGGGCCCTGTCACCATGGGCGTCACCGGCCAGACCTGTACGCGTGACCTCGACCGGCCCGTCGACCGCCGCCTTGCAGATGGCGGACTCGCCCGCCTCACCGGCGTCGGGGCGCATGCGCGCCACCACGCAGATCGGACCGAGAGTCCCGACGAGGTCGCCGTCGCGGAAGGGCGAGGGCTCGTCGGCGTGCCGCCCATCCGCTCCGGCGTGAGGCAGATTCAGGTCCCGCGCGAGGGGAAGCCCACCCAGGCTCGCACCGTCATCGCTCATCGCCGCCTCCACGCTCCCGGAGGTGACCGGGACGCCGTCGCTCTGCTGATCGGTCATGGTTCCCTCCATAGATCCACTGATCCACTGGTCGTCGGGCAGGATCAAGGCCCGCCAAGCCGGAGAGCCCAGTAGCGCCCCGACTCTCTCTCACCTGATATCACTTCTTGTCTTTGCCGGTGGGCTGGTCGGCGCCGAGGGCCGCGACGAAGGCCTCCTGGGGCACATCCACCCGACCGATGGCCTTCATGCGCTTCTTGCCCTCCTTCTGCTTCTCCAGCAGCTTGCGCTTGCGGGAGATGTCTCCGCCGTAGCACTTGGCCAGCATGTCCTTGCGCAGGGCGCGGATGGTCTCGCGGGCGATGATGCGCGTGCCGATGGCGGCCTGCACGGGCACCTCGAACTGCTGACGCGGGATGAGCTCCTTCAGACGCTTGGTCATCATGACGCCGTAGGAGTAGGCGCTGTCCTTGTGGACGATGGCGCTGAAGGCGTCGACCTTGTCCCCGTTGAGGAGGATATCGACCTTGACCAGATTCGCGCTCTGCTCGCCGTCCATCTCGTAGTCCAGCGAGGCGTAGCCCCGGGTCCGCGACTTCAGGGCGTCGAAGAAGTCGAAGACGATCTCCGCCAGCGGCAGCGTGTAGTGCATCTCCACACGCGTCTCGGACAGGTAGTCCATCCCCTTCATGCTGCCGCGCCGCGACTGGCACAGCTCCATGACCGTGCCGACGAACTCGGAGGGGGTGAGGATCGTCGCCCGTACGACTGGTTCGCTCACATCCAGGACCTTGCCCTCGGGGAACTCGCTCGGATTGGTCACCGTGTGCACACTGCGGTCCTCCAGGGTGACCTCGTAGACCACCGACGGAGCGGTGGAGATGATGTCGAGGTCGAATTCGCGCTGCAGGCGCTCGCGGATGATCTCCAGGTGCAGCAGACCCAGGTAGCCGCAGCGGAAGCCGAAGCCGAGCGCCACCGAGGTCTCCGGCTCATAGGTCAGGGCGGCGTCGTTGAGCTTGAGCTTGTCCAGGGCGTCGCGCAGGGCCGGGAAGTCCGAGCCGTCCACCGGGAACAGGCCGGAGAAGACCATGGGCTTGGGGTCCTGGTAGCCGGCCAGCGGCTCGGCCGCCGGCTTGGAGGCCGTGGTGACGGTGTCTCCGACCTTGGACTGACGCACATCCTTGACCCCGGTGATGAGGTAGCCGACCTCGCCCGCCCCCAAGCCGGCCGACGGCGAGGGCTCGGGGCTGATGACGCCGATCTCCAGCAGGTCATGAACGGCCCTGGTGGACAGCATCTCGATGCGCTCGCGGGGTTTGAGGGCACCATCGACGACGCGCACGTAAGTGACCACGCCGCGGTAGGTGTCGTAGACCGAGTCGAAGATCATGGCGCGGGCGGGGGCCTGCGGGTCACCGCTGGGGGCGGGAACGGTCTGGACGATCCGATCCAGCAGCTCGGGCACGCCCTGCCCCGTCTTGCCCGAGACGTGCAGGATGTCCTCGACATCGCATCCGATGAGGGAGGCGATCTCCTCGGCGTGCCTCTCCGGCTCGGCAGCCGGCAGATCGATCTTGTTCAGGACCGGGATGATGGTCAGGTCCCCCTCGATGGCCATGTAGAGGTTGGCCAGGGTCTGGGCCTGGATGCCCTGGGCGGCGTCGACCAGGAGGACCGCGCCCTCGCAGGCGGCCAGGGAGCGGTTGACCTCGTAGGAGAAGTCGACGTGCCCGGGGGTGTCGATCATGTTGAGGGCGTAGGCGCGCTGCTCGCCGTCGGCGTCCTCGACCGCCCAGGGCATGCGCACCGCCTGGGACTTGATGGTGATCCCGCGCTCGCGCTCGATGTCCATGCGATCCAGGTACTGGGCGCGCATGTCACGGGGCTGGACCACTCCCGTGGCCTGCAGCATGCGGTCGGCCAGCGTGGACTTGCCGTGGTCGATGTGCGCGATGATGCAGAAGTTGCGCAGGCGCGCCTGCTCGGTCGCCGCGGGCTGGATGCTGCTCATCTGCTCTGGCGTGGGGATCGGTGGCACGTGAATCGGTTCCTGGCTCTTCCTCAAGGGGCGTGGGTCTGGGCGCAAGTGTCCCACGAAGCCGGCTCCCTGCCCCAGCCCGTGGGACCGGGACCGCTTGACGTGGCGCCCGCGGCACCCGACGATGGCACCGAGATTTTTCCAGCGCTCCGGCTTTCGCTACCCCGCATACGCGCGTCTGCGCCTGCTATCCCGCCCTTTTGAGGAGACCCCGTGACCGCCTTCCTGGCCCAAATGGTCATGTTCGTTATTCTTGCTCTCATCGGCGGCCTCGTCACGTACTTCTTGCAGAGGACCAAGCGAGTTGAGGCCGGCCGGATCACCCAGCCCGCATCTCTTGGGACCCCTGGGAGCCCAGCACAGGCAGCCCAGACCATGAACGTGGCCAGACAGCGCCCGTCGGGCCTGGTCATGGGCCTGTCCACCTACTTCCTGGTACCGGCCGTCGTCCTTGCGCTCATCGGCATCTTCATTCCGGACAACATCGCCAAGGTCGGCATGGTGCTCATCGGCCTGTTGACGGCGGCAGTCGGCCTGTACGTACTGCAGTGCTACCGGAACTGCTCCTTGGTGGACGGACCGAACGTCACGATCCTCACCGACTGGCGAGGCCGGGAGACCCAACTGCGTCACAACGAGATCACCCAGTATTACTACATGCCCCAGTATTACTACATGCCCCACCAGCACACGGTGGTGGTCAGGGACGTGCACAAGAAGAAGCACACCATCAACCTCTCCTGGTTCTCCACCCCGATGCTGGGCCTGCAGGTGGCCCGCATGGAGGCCGAGGGGCGCTTCGCCGGCAAGAACATGGGCAGGCCGAACAAGGTGGCCAACCGCATCCAGACCGCGGAGTGGTCCTTCCGCATCACGCTGCCGGACGGACTCAAGGAGGTCCTGGCAATGGGCCCCGGCTCCTACCCGGCGAGGTTCCAGCGCGACCCCGCCGCCCCTGCGGGCCAGGGCTGGGCGGGCCCGGAGTACGAGCGCTGGCTGGCCGGCCTGAATGCCGCCATGGGCTCCTGAGCGCTCACCGCCGGGGAGTCTGCGGCCCTGCCACAGCGCAGCACCACAGCCTGCGACTTGCGTCAGGAGCGACCCGTCCCTACCGTCCCGGGAGTGACGACAACGACGACACCGCCCGGCTCCGCCCCCACCGCCAACCGCGTCCCCAGCGGCCCGCTCGGACCCGACGCACCCGGCTACACCGCGCCCAACCCCGGCGAGGACATGCCGCGCGAGACGATCCTGCCAGCCTTCTTCGGACGCTTCGGCGGCCAGGAGGTCCCCGACTTCCTCCTGCCGGCCCTCGACGAACTCGAAGAGGCCTTCACCCGGGCCGTCGCCGACCCCACTTTCCTCGCCGAATTGGATGAGCTGCGCGCCACCTACCTGGGCCGCCCTACCCCCATCTACGAGTGCCGTAACTTGCCGCTGGACGGCGGAGCCCGCATCGTCCTCAAGCGCGAGGACCTGGTGCACGGCGGCGCGCACAAGGGCAACAACGCCCTGGGACAGGCGCTTCTGGCCAAGCGCATGGGCAAGAAGCGCCTCATCGCCGAGACCGGGGCAGGACAGCACGGCACTGCGACCGCCATGGTGGCGGCGCTCATGGGCATGGAGTGCACCATCTACATGGGCGCGCACGACGTCGCCCGCCAGCGCCCCAACGTGGAGCGCATGGAGCTCATGGGTGCGACCGTCACACCCGTGACTCAGGGCAGCGCCGGTCTCAAGGATGCTGTGGACGCGGCCCTATCGCAGTGGTGCACCCAGCTGGAGGACACCTTCTACGTCCTGGGATCGGCCACCGGCCCGCACCCCTTCCCCACGCTCGTGCGCTACTTCCAGGCCGTGATCTCCGCGGAGTCCCGCCGGCAGGTCAGTGAGCGCTTCTCCCGCCTGCCCGACGCCGTCGTCGCCTGCGTGGGCGGGGGCTCCAACGCCATCGGCGCCTTCGCCTCCTACATCGACGACGACGCGGTCGCCCTGGTGGGTGTCGAACCGGCCGGCAAAGGCCTGGACACGCCCTTCCACGGCGCACCCATCTGCGCGGGACGCACCGGAGTCCTGCACGGCACCCGCTCCTACGTGATGCTCTCCGATACCGGCGAGGTCCTGCCCTCGCACTCGGTGTCGGCCGGCCTGGACTACCCCTCGGTGGGACCCGAGCACGCCCATCTGGCCGACACCGGCCGGGCGACCTACGTGGGCGTCACGGATGAGGAGGCGGTCGAGGCCTTCGGCCTGCTCAGCCGGCACGAGGGCATCATCCCGGCCATGGAGTCCTCCCACGCCGTCGCCCAGGCCCTGAAAATGGCGCGCGAGCACGCGAGCGCCGGCAACGATGCAGGCAACACAGGCAATACAGACCATGCAGACCGTGACAAGGAGCTCTTGATCCTGGTCAACCTGTCGGGCCGCGGGGACAAGGACATGGACGAGGTGCGCGATCACCTGAGTTGAGGGCCTGCGCGCTCCAGGGGGCCTCCCTTATGCACGTGAAAATCAGTTCACGCGAGATCCAGGTGAGGCTAACCTGAGCGGCGTGATGGACCGACTCTCCGATCTGCCCCTGGGCTGGACCCTTCTCGCTTTCTGGTGCTTGGCGATGACTCGCTCCAATGGCGCGTACTGGATCGGCCGGGGCATCGCCGCCGGTACCTCCATGTCGCGCTTCGCCAAGCTCCTGGACTCTCCGCTCTACCAGCGCGCCCAGGCCATGGCCGCACGCTGGGGCGTGCTGGCGGTCCCGCTGAGCTTTCTGACCGTGGGCGTGCAGACTTTCGTCCAGATCTCCGCCGGGGTCACGCGGATGCCCCTGCGCCGCTACCTTCCGGCGGTGGCATTGGGCAGTGCCATATGGGCACTGATCTACGGCTCCATCGGGATGGCGGTGATCCTGGCCTGGTTGGAGACGGGCGGGCACTGGCCGCCTGTACTGCTGCTCCTCGCCGTGGTCACGGCACTGGTGGTGATGCACCGCAGGCGCCGGAGGCCTGCGAACCCCGGTTCGAAGAGTCGCACGGTTTCAAGCCCTTCCGGGTAGCGTGACAAACCCCGCGCACGGCATTCAATTCCCTCATTTCATTCATCGCGATCAGTACGCGGGTCGCGCCGTCTCACATCCAGAGCAGATTTTGGACGCCGGAGCACAGCGCTCTACGCTCCACACCATGACCGTGTTGAGAGTGTTCTGCACCCCCCAGTGGTGGTGGCTCCCCGATGGGCGAGCCACCCGCGCCGCGTGAGCGGAACACGATCCTCAGAGCTCGCCATCAGGCGGGCTCTTCGCGTGTTCGGAGGCGAGTCCTGGTGGCACCAACGGGAAGGCACCCCATGACATCCTCTCCACCGACGAAGCCGGCAGGACCGGCAGAGCCTACTGGGCCTACTGGGCCTACTGGGTTTACAGGGCTTACGGTGCTGACGCGCCCGGTGGGCTACCACGGCGACGGCGGACTGCTGCTCGAGCGCCTCGCCCGCAACGGCCTCATCCGCACAACCGCCGATCACGCCTCCGCCCAGCGCCCCCTGGACGCCGTCCTGCTGGAGAGCGCCGACATCGCCACCAAGACCTCGCGCACCACCATCGCCGTCCTGGAGGCATCCACTCGACTGACCTGCACCGGGGAAACCGTGACCATCGAGCCCCTCCCCCAGGCGGCCGCCGATGGCGAGGCCGCCCTGGCCCGCCTGCGCGCCGCCTTGAGCGAGTGCATCACCAGCGACGTCCCCGCCTCATCGACCACCCCGGCGGCCCTCACGTTGAGCATTCCCGCTGCTCCTGACGACCGCTCCCTGGAAGAACGAGAGCGCCTGACGGCCCGCTCCACCATTGAGCCGCTCAAGATCCTGGCGAACGCTCAGGTGGACCATCCCCACCTGCCGCTGGTGGCCGGCGTCGTCGCCTTCGACTACCTGGCCACCTTCGAGACCCTCCCGGATGTGGCGATGGGGGCCAACACCTGCCCCGACTACCTCTTCTACGACGCGCGCATCATCCTGGTCATCGACCACCCCACGCGCGAGGCCACCCTCGTGGGGGCCTCCGTTGATGCGGAGGACCTGGCCTCTCGCATGGACGTACTGGCCACCGCCATCAATGCTGCCGCCGTCGGCGACTCCACCGACTCCGACCGGCCGGCCGGCGCGCCCGCGAGCGCTCCGGGTGCCGTCATGCACGCCGCTCCCACTGTCTCCGACGCCGGCTTCGCCGCCACGGTGGAGAAGATGAAGGAGGCGATCACCGCCGGGGAGATCTACCAGGTCGTGCCCTCCCGCGGCTTCGTCCTCCCCTGTCCCGATGCCCTGGCCGCCTACCACCAGCTGCGCGAGACCAACCCCAGCCCGTACATGTTCTACATCGGCGCCCCGGGCTTCGAGCTGCTGGGAGCCTCCCCCGAGTCGGCCCTGCTGCACTCGGCGGCCACCGGACAGGTCGCCATCCGTCCCATCGCGGGCACTCGGCCGCGCGGCCTGGCGCCCGGCGGAGGCATCGACCATGAGCGGGACATCCGCCTGGAGCTGGAACTGCGCACGGATCCCAAGGAGGTCGCAGAGCACGTCATGCTGGTCGATCTGGCCCGCAACGACGTCGCCCGGGTGAGCGTGCCCGGCACTCGCAAGGTCGGCGACCTGCTGCGCGTGGACCGCTACAGTCGTGTCATGCATCTGGTCTCCGAGGTCAGCGGACAGCTCGACCCGGACCTGGATGCGCTGGACGCCTTCCGCGCCTCCATGACCATGGGCACTCTCACCGGCGCCCCCAAGCTGCGCGCAGCCGAACTCATCCGCACCGCCGAGGGCGTGCGGCGGGGCTCCTACGGCGGGAGCGTCGGGTACATCCGCGGAGACGGCGAACTCGACACCTGCATCGTCATCCGCTCGGCCTTCGTATCGGAGGGCCGGGCACTCGTGCAGGCCGGCGCCGGTGTCGTCGCGGACTCGGTGCCCGCCATGGAGGCCGCCGAGAGCGTTCACAAGGCCAGTGCGGTGCTCACCGCCATCGCCGCCTCCCAGGGCGCCCGACTCGTCATCGACTCCGAGATCGCCGGGGCGGCCGGAGGCGAGATCGCCGGAGCGGCCGTGCCCACTGCTGGTAGGGAGGCCTGAGATGCGCGTCATCCTGCTCGACAACCGCGACTCCTTCGTCTACAACCTCGTCGATCAGTTCGCCGTGCTCGGTGCCGGCATTGAGGTCTACCGCAACACGGTGCCCGCCGCCAGAGTCCTGAAGGCCCTGGAGCCCACCCGTGAGGAATCCGCTCACGGGGAGCGGCCGGTACTGGCCCTGTCGCCCGGGCCCGGGCATCCGCGCACCAGCGGCTGCCTCATGGAACTGGTCATCACGGCCCTGGCCGACTCCATCCCGACCCTCGGCATCTGCCTGGGGTTCCAGGCGATCGTCGAGGCCTGCGGGGGCGACGTGGACCGGGTGGGCCCCGTCCACGGGCGCTCGGTGCGCGTGGCGCTCACGGAGGCGGGGCGCGCCGATGCCGCCTTCGCCGTTCTGCAGGGCGAGCCCCTGGACGTCGCCCGCTACCACTCCCTGGGCACCCGCGAGCTCCCGCCGACCCTCACCTGTCTGGCACGCACCATCGAGATGGACGGGGCGGGCATCGTCATGGCCGCCCGCCACACCACGGCCCCGGTGGTCGGCATGCAGTTCCACCCCGAGTCCGTGCTCACCCCCTACGGTCCGGGGATTCTGCGCGCCGTCACCGACGACCTCGCTGCCGCCCGCGCCCGAACGACCTGAGCCGCGGCCTTGAACGCTCGTCGCCGCGAATCATCACGGATCACACCAGCCTTGAAGCCATGAGGAGAAAGACCATGACCCCCGCACCCGCCGAGAACAACGCCATGCATACTGGGCATACTGGGCATACTGGGCATACCGGGCATACCAGGCATACCGGAAGTACTGACAGCAGTGCGACGACCCCGGTGGCCGGTACCGAGGACGCGCACCGCCTGCTGCGCGCCGTCATTCAGGGCAAGAGACTGACTCAAGAGGAGACCGGCGTCGTCTTCGCCGCCCTGGGCGCGGGCGACCTGTCCGAGGCCGAAACCGCCGCCCTGCTGGCAGCCCTGCACTCGCGCGGGGAGACCCCCGACGAGGTCGCCGGGGCGGCCAGCGCCTTCAGGCATGCCGCCCGCCCCTTCCCGGCGGTGGCCTTTCCGCTGGTGGACGTCGTGGGAACCGGGGGCGACGGCACCGGCACCATCAATATCTCCACCGGCGCCGGAATCGTGGCGGCCTCCATGGGGATCTCGGTGGCCAAGCACGGCAACCGAGCCGTGTCGTCCAGAACAGGCGCCGCCGACGTGATCGCCACGCTCGGGCTGCCCCTGGATCTGAGTCCGCAGGAGGCGGTGGAGATCCTGGCCCGAGACCACTTCACCTTCCTGTTCGCCCAGGCCTACCACCCGGCCATGAAGCATGTGGCGCCGATCCGCAGAGCGCTGGCCACTCCCACGATCTTCAACGTGCTGGGCCCCCTGCTCAACCCCGCCCACCTGACCTACCAGCTCATGGGAGTGTGGGACCCCGCCATGCTGGACATGATCGCCGAGGCCATGGTGCGCCTGGGCCGCAAGCGCGCCCTCGTCGTCCACGGCGCCGGCACCGACGAGATCGCCGTGCACGGAACCACGGTGGTGCGGGAGGCCACTCCCCGGGGCGTCAAGGCCTATGAGATCACGCCCGAGGAGCTGGGAGTCCGCCGCTGGGATCTGTCCGACGTGCTCGGCGGGGAGCCGGCCGAGAACGCCCGCCTGCTGCGAGAGGTCTTCGCCGGGGGCGGCGAGCCCGCCCACCGCGATGCGATCGCCGTCAACGCCGGCGGACTGCTGTACTTGGCGGGACCGGCCGACAATCTGGCCGACGGCACTCGCATGGCTCTGGAGCAGCTGGCCAGTGGTCGTGTGGCCGAGCATCTGGAGGCCATGACCAAGGTGCCCGGGGTACCGGTGACCAAGGACCCGGCGACGAGCACGGATGCTCGCCAAGCGGCCACCAGCACTGACAGCACCGCCGGCGCGCAGGAGCAGGTCCGATGACCGGCCCCGGCACCTCCGCGGACGGGCGCCCCGAGCGCCGGAGGATCGACGAGCGCCTGATCGTGTCGGGCACGGTCCTGGACTCCATCGTCGAGGCGCGCCGCCGGCGCATCCCGGAGATGCAGGAGCGCTTCGGCCACCTGAGGCAGGCGGACCTGCCCCCCTCGGAGCGCTCCCTCGCCGAAGCCCTGCGCACCCGAAGCGGCGCGAGCGCCGCGCCCCAGCCGGCTCTCATCATGGAGTGCAAGGCCGCCTCGCCCTCGCGCGGCACGCTTCGCTCCGCCTACGACCCGGCAGCGCTGGCCCGGGCCTACACGCCCTGGGCCTCGGCCGTCTCGGTGCTGACCGAACCGGACCGGTTCAACGGATCCTTCGACGATCTGGCGGCGGTGCGCGCCGTGGTGGACGTCCCGGTGCTGTGCAAGGACTTCATCGTCGACCCCATCCAGGTGCTCGCCGCCCGCTCACTGGGTGCGGATGCGATCCTGCTCATGCTGTCGGTGGTTCCCGACGATGTCTACGCCGAGTTGGCGGAACTCGCCGAGCAACTGGGCATGGACGTCCTCACGGAGGTCTCCACCCATGAGGAGATGCACCGGGCCGCCCGCCTGGGCGCCGCCGTCATCGGCATCAACAACCGCGACCTGCGCACACTGGCCACCGACATCGCTCGCACTGAGGAGTTCGCGCCCCTGGCTCCCCCCGGAGTGGTGCTGGTGGGCGAGTCGGGCGTGGAGACGGCTGGAGACGTGCGCCGTCTGGCCGGGCTGATCGACGCCCTGCTCGTCGGCTCGGCGCTGTCCAGCGCCCCAGACCCCGCAGCGGTCGCCCGGAGCCTCGCCACTACCGTGCCCGCGCCCGATGGCTCGCCCGACTCACCGGCCGCAGGAGCCGGGAGCAGGACCGCCCGGAGCCTCGAGCCCGAGGACGAGGACGTACCCATTGCTGAGGGCAGTTCCGCCCCGACGGCGCCGGGTTCAACAGCAGCAGAGCACGGAGGGGAGGCGCGTGAGCACGCCGGCCATAGCCACCCTCGGCTTCCCGCCTACTTCGGCGCCTACGGCGGACAGTTCGTGCCCGAGCTGCTGGTGCCAGCCCTTGACCAGCTCGAGGACGCCTTCATCGAGGCGCAGGCCGACCCAGCCTTCACCGCCGAGCTGGACGAGCTCCTCACCCGCTACCTGGGGCGGCCCACCCCCGTCACCGAGCTGCACAACCTCCCTCGTCACGGGAATGCCCGCATCTTCCTCAAGCGCGAGGATCTCGTGCACGGCGGCGCCCATAAGGGCAACCAGGTGATGGGGCAGGCGCTCTTGGCCAAGCGCATGGGCAAGACCCGCATCATCGCCGAGACCGGGGCGGGACAGCACGGCACCGCCACCGCCATGGTCTGCACACTGCTCGGTCTGGAGTGCACCATCTACATGGGGGCCACGGACGTGGTGCGCCAGGCGCCCAATGTTGAGCGCATGGAACTCATGGGGGCGCGGGTCGTGCCCGTGGCCTCCGGCGCGGGCACCCTCAAGGACGCCGTCAACGAGGCGCTGCGCGATTGGACGGCCTCATTCGCCACCACTCACTATCTGCTGGGCACGGCCGCGGGCGCCCACCCCTTCCCCACCATCGTCCACGAGTACCACCGGTGCATCTCGCGCGAGGCGCGCGCCCAGATGCTCGACCTGACCGGTCGCCTGCCGGACGAGGTCATCGCCTGCGTGGGCGGCGGGAGCAATGCGATCGGCATGTTCAGCGAATTCATCGACGATGACGGCGTGGGCCTGATCGGCGTCGAACCCGCCGGAGAGGGCCTGGACACGCCCCGCAACGGCGCGCCCATCAACAACGGCACCGTCGGCATTCTGCACGGGGCGCGCTCCTACCTCATGCGCACTCCCGAGGGGCAGGTCGAGGAGTCCTTCTCGGTGTCCGCGGGCCTGGATTACCCCGGCGTCGGGCCGGAGCACGCCTGGCTGGCCGACACCGGGCGGGCCCGCTACGTGGGCATCACCGATGACGAGGCCGTCGAGGCCTTCCGGCTGCTGAGCCGCTGGGAGGGGATCATTCCGGCCCTCGAATCCGCCCACGCCCTGGCCCAGGCCCTCAAGATCGCCCGGGCCACGCCGTCGAACGCGCCCTCGCCGCACCTGCTCGTGTGCCTGTCCGGGCGGGGCGATAAGGACCTCGATCAGGTCCGCATGCGGCTGGGCGGGTCGTTCTCCTCCGACTCGGCGGTGGCACGGGCCGCGGCCATGGTCGAGCAGATGGGCAAGCGCACCGAGTACCTGGCCATGACGAAGCAGGAGGGCTGAGATGTCCCGCTATCCCGAGATGTTCGCGCGCCTGGCCGACGCCGGTCAGGGCGCCTTCGTGCCCTTCGTCATGGTCGGCGACCCCACCCCGGCGATCTCCGAAGCGGTCATTGAAGCACTCATCGATGGTGGCGCAGACGCCCTGGAGCTGGGCATCCCCTTCTCCGACCCGGTGGCCGACGGGCCCACCATCCAGCGCGCCCACATCCGGGCGCTTGAAGCGGGCGCGGACTTCTCCGCCTGCCTGGAGGTGGTCTCCCGAGTGCGGGAACGCCACCCCGGGCTTCCCATCGGCATGCTCATCTACGGCAATGTGCCCTTCGCCGTGGGGCTGGCGGAATTCTACACCCGGTGCTCGGGCGCGGGCATCGACTCGGTGCTGCTGCCCGACGTGCCGGTGCGCGAGTCGCCTGACTTCTCGGCCGCGGCCGAGGCGGCCGGGATCGACGCGGTCTACATCGCCCCGCCGTCGTCGTCTGACCAAACACTGGACGCGGTGGCCGCCTCCTCGCGCGGCTATGTCTACGCCGTCTCGCGCGTCGGCGTGACGGGCACCGAGCAGGCGTCCTCCACCGTCGGCCTGGCCGACTCCGTGACCCGGCTGCGTGCCGACGCCGCGGCCCCGGTCATGCTGGGCTTCGGCATCTCGAGGCCCGAGCAGGTCGCCGAGGCGATCGCGGCCGGTGCGGACGGGGCGATCAGCGGCTCGGCGACCGTGAAGATCGTCGAGGCGCATGCCCCGGCGCTGCTCGCCGCCAGGCCTGGCTCGCCCGAGCACGACGCCGAGCTGGAGGCGCTGACAGGGGAACTGCGCGATTTCGTCACCGCGATGAAGGCCGCTACCGCTCGACCGGACGACCGGTAAGACGCCGCGTCGCGCCCGAACCGATCTCGGCGCGGAACTCGACCGATCTCGCGGCGGAACTCGACCGATCTCGGCGTCAGGGGCGGGTCAGGACGTCGTCGAGCGTCACAGCACCGGCGCGCAGGGCCACCAGGACGAGCTGTACGCGGTCGCGCGAACCGGTCTTGGCCAGCAGGTGGGAGACGTGGGTCTTGACCGTCGGCATGCTCAACCACAGCCGGTCGCAGATCTCCTGGTTGGTCAGGCCCGCGGCGACCAGCCGCAGCACCTCCTGCTCGCGCCCGGTCAGGTCCATTGCCGGCTGCACGGCACCGGCAGTCCGTGCCGCGCCCACCTCGCGGTTCCCTCCGATGCGACCTGAGCGCATGGCGGTCAGCAGCCGGCGAGTCGGTCCGGGCGAGATGACCGAGTCCCCGGCGTGCACGGTACGCACCGCCTCGATGAGTCGGGGAGGCGGGGTGTTCTTGAGCAGGAAACCGGCGGCCCCGGCCTCGATAGCGCCCAGTACGTAGCCGTCAGTGTCGAAGGTGGTCAGGATGACGATACGGCCCTGAGCTCCAGCCTCAACCAGACGGCGCGTAGTGGCCAGGCCGTCCAGGCCGGGCATCTGGATGTCCAGGAGCAGCACGTCCACAGGGTCGCTCTGCGTCCGCCGCAGGGCCTCGTATCCATCGGTGGCCTGCCAAACCACCTCCATGTCGGCCTGGGCACCCAGGAGCATGGCCAGCCCCGCGGTCAGCAGCGGCTCGTCATCGGTCAGGCCGATGCGGATCACGCTCATATGCTCACGCATCCCCTCTACTCGCAGCGGCCGCCGGCACGCTCATGCGCACCCGCCATCCGCCCTTGGCCGTAGGGCCGACCTCCAAGCTCCCGCCGACATCGGCGAGCCGTTCCTCCATGGAGGCCAGGCCCGTGCCTTCACGACCCTCGCGGCCCCCGCGGTGCGTGTCCGCAGGCTCCTCGCCGTCCCCATGAAGCCCGGCCCCGGGCGAGGCTGCATCGGCAGCACCAACAGCACCAACAGCACCATCCGAATAGCTCTCTTCGTTCTTCTCATTGGTGACAACGGCCTCGAGAGCGTCGCCCACACTCAGCGCAACAGCGGTAGGGGCGCCGGCGGCGTGCCGCATGACATTGGTCAGGGCCTCCTGCACGCAGCGGTAGACGGCCCGGCCCACCTCGGGGTCGACGTCGCCCGTCTGCGACAGCGACAGGCTCACCGGCAGGCCGGCTCGTCGGGCGCGGGCGATCAGGACGGGCACCTCCTCCAGCCCGGGCGAGGCCTCGCCGACAGTCGCGAGGACCGGTTCAACATCTCTACCCGCCGGCATCGCGCCCGGGCGGGGCACGGCAGCCGTCCTGTCGATGCCCTCGATGTCCTCGATGCCCTTGGTGTCCTCGACGGCGGGCGGAGGATCCTCATCGGTCCGCAGGACGTCGACCAGGGCGCGCACCTCATCCACAGCCCGGCGGCTGATCTCCCCGATGACCGCGAGTGCGGCGTCGGCAGCGCCAGGATCGGAGGCCAAGACGGCCCGGGCCCCGGCGGCCTGCATGCCGATGACCGACAGGGAGTGTCCCACCAGGTCGTGGACGTCGCGGGCGATGCGCTGGCGCTCCTGCACCACGGCCAGCCGGCGCTCAGTGTCCTGCTG
>ERZ773038.615-NODE-615-length-22412-cov-6.412891_pt1 | contig 22412 bp, 15 predicted proteins | sample MGYA00511665_ERZ773038 | MGnify/ENA primary metagenome ERZ773038 (study PRJEB29015, sample SAMEA2737966) | human oral metagenome | biome: human oral; feature: human-associated habitat; material: dental | place: China | collected 2028 ... | reverse complement strand
CAATAGCATATAGATTTTGCTCAACTTCATTCAGTGTAATACCTTCATATTTATAGGTACCTACATCAATTGACCAATCAGTATATGTTTTATCGAATTCATCTACCATATATACAGACTCTCCTTTATAACACATATTAAAATAAACTTTCTAATTGACCTGACATATCCGCCATAAATTCATCAAATTTACAAAGTTCTCGTAACTCTAAATGTTCTATATCATAACAACCAATCTTTTTAGACTTGGGATTCCACACAATTTGTAAATGATTATATTCTCCCAGCTCCTTAGAAATCCGCAATAGATTACGACGCCCCGCTTTAAAAGGAATAATATCTATGAGTGGGAAGAACTCTATAAATATAAAGTCAGAGTCTGGCAATTTAAAGTAAAGATTTTTCCCTTCTAAAAAAGCAACTAATTCTTTTGGTAATTTAAAAGGCTTTAATTGATCCATTTTATTCTGTATATCATGGAACTCAGCAGGCTCTAAAGCTTTAAAATACTCGGCCATTTCCATATCACCTTTTTCAATAGCAATGCTATAGGGGCGCATACCATCCTTTTCCGTAATGATCACGTCAGCGCCATGTTCTACCAAGTATTTACACATCTTTAAATCTACATACCGTGCTGCTACACATAATGGGGTTGGCTTAAAGGGATATACAGAATCAGGCTTGTTGTAGTTAATATCTACACCATTATGAATAAAGAAATCTAGAACCTCATAATTTCTATCTGTAATGATATTTCTGAAAGCTTTACCGCCATACTTTTGTACTGTATGGCCTAAGTCATGAATGATTTGTAGGTTCTCATATTTCTTGCCATATAAGGCAGCTTGAAAGGCATCTACTTTCACACGGTTCAAGGCGTGAACATTAGCACCATGAGTCACAACATAGTCAATAATCTCTTTATTACCATACCGTACAGCTAATAAGAAACTTGGATTTTCTTCATCATTAAGATCAGCGCCATTCTCCACTAACCATTGAATACTTGGCAAGCAACACATAACAAGAGCTAATTCTAAAGGTGTATGCTCACTATACTCACCAATTTCTATAGGTATATTAATATCCCAACCATTGGCTAATTCATTTTCTAAGGCGCTAATATTTCCTGTTACAATATCTGTTACGATATGAGGCACTGATTCAAATGTACCTAAATCTTTTAATTGTATCATGTCTCTCTCCCATGAACTATATTTTAAAATGATTATCACTAATTACATTATATTACATTTATAAGTATGAGTGTATAGTAAAAGCCCCTCGCATAAGCGAAAGGCTATCCTATACCAAATACAATTCTAAAATCTCAATTTATCTTTTTCTTAACGAAGTAACAAGAACATTTATAAATTTTAATCCATACACATTTAAAAATTGTATTCCACAGATATTCTATTTACCATGGCGCTTTACAACTTGACAAATAATCTCTTCATCACTTTTCTATCATGCTCTTTAGAAGTTTTCGAAGATTTTCAAATCTAATCTCAGCCACAAAACGCACCACCTTCTATTTTGATAAAACTAATCTATAAATATTATCTAACAGCGTCAAACTCTTCACAATTCAGTTTCGCTTTTAAATCTCTAAAATATATTTTTTGTTGTCGTTTCAAATATAAACTTATAAATGGCCTAAATATTAATTTTTTAGAGACAACGTTTTCAGTAAAGTCCAAAATCGTTTTATCTCCCTTTGTATAAAATTTTCCAACCCAAGTGCCTTTAATATTCTTATTTTCTATCTGAAATATCCATGATTGGTATGTAACGCATTCTGTAACTTTAAAATGAGTTTCAATTCCGTCCTTGGTAATCTCTATAAAATTATGCTCATCTATACTTCTTACATCTTTTAAATCACTTCTCCAGGAAAAATCATTTAGATTCGTGACCGTATTCCACACGATTTCTACAGGACATAAAAGAGTAACTTTCATATTAGAAATTGCCATAACGATCACCTCATATAGATTCTTGAACATCCCCGATTATGATAACTCTTACCGCTTCACTTGATTCCTTATAAGTAAAGCTACTGCCTCAGCCGCAGGCTGTTTCCAATCATTCTTAACTTCGTTCGAATTCTTGGACATCCCTGACATGGGCAGTGCTAATACTCACTGTGTCGCTTCACTCCTAGTGAGCAAAGCCACTGCCTCAACATGCGCCGTCATCGGGAACATATCCACTGGCTGCACTTCTTTCAGTTCATAGCCGTAGTGTGTCAAAATTTCAATATCTCTCGCCATGGTAGCGGGGTTACAGGACACATAAACGATGCGTTTCGGTTCCATGCCCGCTGCGGATGTAAGAACTTCTTCTTTACAGCCTGCGCGGATCGGGTCGAATACGATAACATCAGGTCGTACACCGGCTTTATATAATTTCGGCATTTCCACGGCTGCATCAGCAACGATAAACTCTGTATTATCATAGCCATTGCGTCGTGCATTTTCACGAGCGTTGATAATGGCCGGTTCTACAATCTCTATGCCGATAACATGCTTCGCCTCGCGCGCAAGAAACAATGAGATTGTCCCCGTACCGCAATAGGCATCGACAACGCTCTCATGGCCTTTTAAATTCGCATATGTTAACGCTTGATCGTATAATACCCTCGTCTGTTCCGGATTAACCTGAAAGAAGGAATGTGGTGACAAGGTAAATCGCAAATCCTTAATATGATCCGTAATCGTACCGTCCCCATAAAGAACATGATTTGTAGGCCCTAATATGACATTTGTCCGCTTTCCGTTCACATTATGAACGATTGTTTCTACCGATGGCACCCGTTCTGTCAGCATTTCAATCCATTGGTCCTGGTCCGGCAAATAATCAGTTGCCGTTACAAGGATGACCATATATCCGGATTGGCCGATACGACCGATGACATGGCGTAATACACCCTTACCAGTATGTTCGTCATACGGTTCTATACCAAGTTCCTTCGCGATTTCATAGCATGCTTGAGCAATCTGATTATTTCCGTTCATCTGTATAGGACAGTTTGTACCATGAACAATATCATGAGACCCCATGGCATAGAAACCCATCTGTATCATTTCTCGTGTGCCTCCTACAGGTATTTGCATCTTATTCCGATAGGCCCACGGATTCTCCGGTCCCAATGCGGTTTTTACAAGATCCGGATTCTGATGTCCGATTCGTTCAATAACATCCTTCACTTTTTGTGTTTTTAGTGAAAGCTGTCCCTCGTAGGTTATGTGCTGTAATTGACAGCCGCCGCAAATGCCATATAGTTCGCAGTTCGGTTCAATCCGATTATCCGCTGCGATTACGACCTCTAAAAGCCGCCCCGTAGCATATGTCTTTTTCACTGTTGTTATAGTTACTTTCACAGTTTCATTTGGCAAAGCAAACGGTACAAAAACGGTAAAGTCCTGAACACGACCTACGCCTTCACCGCTGCTGCCGATACCGTGAATTAATACGAGTACAGTATCACCGACCTTAACGGGAACCGATGTAACAGCCCTCTGTTTTTTAGAGGGTTTTGATATATCCTGAGATTTCTGACGCTGCCCTTGATTATATTTGTTTCCACACTTCGTAGATTTACGAGATATATGATTTCTGTCGCTCATTACAAATCTCTCTTCTTCCAAATTTTAATCATGCCGGTCACGATGAGAACAAAGAATACGGTACCGATTTTAACCAGCAGTTCTTCACCTTGAATATACGGTATTAAAAGAGGATCCTCTACAATCATTTCCCCTGCAACCCATCCGAGCAGAGCACCTCCGGCCCACAGAATAGCGGGAAATTTATTGATGAGACGGGCAAATAATGTGGAGCAGAATACGATAATAGGCACCGTAATCAGCATCCCCACAATCACTAATTCCAAATGCCCCTTCGCTGCACCGACTACACCGATAACATTGTCAATACTCATCATGGCATCCGCCACAATGATAGTCCAGACAGCACCGAGCAAGGAGTCCTTCGCATCGATATGAGCCTCTTCATCGCCGCCCTTAAGTAATTGAATGGCGATCCACAAAAGAACAAGTCCTCCCCCTAAATGGATGAGAGGAATCAAAGTCAATGCCTCCACTAAAATCGTGGCGAACAGCAAACGCATGGCAATAGCTCCCACAGTACCCCATATAATGGCTTTCTTTTGTAATTCCGGCGCTAGTTTCCCCGCCGCCATACCGATTACAACGGCATTGTCGCCGGCTAATAAAATATCTATCAAAATAATTTTACTAATGGTAAGCCATGTAGCCGCTTCTAAAAATTCCATGATTATATTACCCCGACTATACGTTCATAAACTTAATAACTATCTATTAACTATATCATAAATTTCATCGTCTTTCACAGTAAAATGCTACGGATATAAAAAATTTCCTCCCCCGATCATGACGAGAGAGGAAACGGATATTAAGGATTATTTTTCAATTTATTTGTTAGTAACGATACCCCTACAACGATGATAACAGCCGCAATCTTAATAAATAATGCATACGGTTCAACCACATGCGCAATAAGTTTATCTTCAACACTCATCGCAGCACCGACCCACGCAAGGATACCGCCGCCGATATAAAGAATAATCGGGAAACGTTCGATAACTTTCACAAACAATGTACTGCCATAAATGATGATAGGTACCGTAATCAGCATACCAATCGCCACCATCATCATATGACCGCCGGCAGCACCGACGACACCGATTACATTATCTATACCCATAATGCCGTCGGCAATCACGATGGTCATAATAGCGGACCGCAAATTATCTTTAGCCTCGATAGTATGCTCTTTTCCGTCATCAGCCACCAATTTATACCCGATCCACAATAAGAGGATACCACCGACTAAACGAAGTGCGGGAATATTATTTAAGGCCTCCACAAAGAGAAACGCCATAACGAGACGCAGGATAATTGCCCCCGCAGTACCCCAAAAAATAGCCTTCTTTTGCAAATTAATAGGCAAATTACGAGCCGCCATGCCGATTACGATAGCATTATCACCGGCCAATAAAATATCGATAACGATAATTTGCAACATTACCAATAATCCCTGTGCAGATACTATGTCCAACATATCCTCCTATACAAATTTCAACATAACACGGAATATAATATATTTATTATATTCAATTTATATAGAGAATGTAAAATTCAATTATTAAAGTATATATTCGTTTTTATCATAGACCATTGACCATTAAATCTTATCGTATCATCATGAGTAATTCCATGATTGATACATAAATACAAACATAACTACAATATCTCCGTATTTCATAATTCTTAATCCCTCAACGACAAGGATTTAACTATCAAATTACCATACTTTATGGTATACTATATCATCAACTAGGGAGGTCATCATGTATCAGACATATTCTATATTGGAAAAATTATGGTTATTTATCAGACTATTCACACCCATGTGCATCACCCAGTTCTCCCTCGTAGGAGGCACGTTCATCGCTATTTTCCTGACCGGACAATATAGCACGACGGATTTGGCTGGTGTTGCGACGGGATATAATTTATGGATCTTATTCTATATCTTCGCTATGGGCATACTGATGAGTATTTCGCCGATTATATCACAATTATTGGGGGCAAAACAGACCACCTCTATCGGTATTATCATTTATCAAGGTTTGTTTATCGGCACCGTTCTAGGCTTAATAATTCTATTACTCGGTATCTTCGGTCTCGATCCGCTATTGACATATCTCAATTTGGAACCGGCGGCACGCGATGTGTGTATCGATTATCTGAAAGTTTTCAGCATCGGCCTATTCCCTCTACTATGGGTCAACACATTGCGTAATACGGTAGATTCTCATGGGCTCACTCACTACTCTATGCTCATTGTCGTTACCAGTTTCATAATCAATGTATTCCTAAACTATACCCTTATTTTCGGTCACTTCGGTTTTCCGGAACTGGGAGGTGTCGGTGCCGGCTATGCAACGGCAGGGGCATGCTGGACAAACTTTATACTCTTCAGCGCTATGATGCTGTTTCATCCCAAGCTTAAAGGATATCAGGTCTTTAAAACTTGGTATGGCCTTAAATGGATTTATATTCAGGAGCAACTGCAAATCGGAATTCCAATCGGTCTTTCCACGTTTTTAGAGGTAAGCATATTCAGTATCGCCGGACTTTTGATGGTTCATTTCGGTTCTGCCGTCGTTGCAGCCCATCAATCGGTTATTTCCTTTACGAATGTATTCTATTGCTTACCGCTGAGTATTTCCATGGCGGCGACTATTGCGGTAGCTTACGAAGTGGGGGCCATGCACCCGAAAGATGCTATTGAATATTCATACTTAGCCCGTATACTGGCTATCATTATGGCTGTACTTATCTGCAGCTTTACCTTTACCCATATGGATACGCTTTCATCGCTTTTCACAAACGATCCGGAAGTATATAATCTGATATACAGCTTCTTGGGATACGGCGTATTTTTCGCCGCAATCGATGCCATCGGAACTCCGTTACAAGGTATTTTAAGAGGATATAAAGATGTAAAAATGGTCTTCTACATCTCCTTTATCTCCTACTGGGGCGTCTGCTTCCCTATGGCTTATATCCTATCTAAAAATCCTGCATACGGACCATATGGCGTATGGATCGGTCTCTTATCAAGCGTAGCAGCTGCCGGTATATTATTTACAATCCGAGCATGGTATATTCAACATTACAAACCAAAATCCGTAAATAATACAGCTGTTCAATAATTCAATCTCTTAATAGTATAAATATAACTTATATAACAAGAACTACACAATACGAAGCCCCTAGCGTTAGATAAAACCAATCTACGCTAGGGGCTTTCAATATGAAAAGTATTATTTTATTCATATAGATACTATTTTAGTATCAAATATTATTTACTATTCAACAAGTTATGTTTATCTACCTTAGACATACGGAAAAAATTGTACAATGTTTCCGCCGTCTTATAATTCATAGAATCAACCTGCGCCAGCTCATCGATAGAGGCACCCTTCATGGCTTCAAGGCTGTTGAAATGAGCCCATAAAGCCTTGCGTCGTTTTGGACCGATCCCTTCAACATGGTCAAGGATAGATTCGAGATTCCTTTTACCTCTCAATTTTCTATGATATGTAATGGCGAAGCGATGGGCCTCATCGCGGATTTGTTGTAACAGCTGCAGCTCCGGCGTATGATGACTCAATATTATACTGTCAGACTGTCCTTCCACAAAGACCTCTTCAATGCGTTTTGCCAGAGATATAACAGGCACATCCGTAACACCTACGGCTCGAATAAGAGGGATAGCCGCATTGAGCTGCCCCTTACCGCCGTCAATGATAATGAGATCCGGCATAGGCCAGTCCGTTTCATTTCCGTAACGACGTTCCATAATCTCCGCCATCGACTTAAAGTCATCCGGCTTGCCCTGAGTCGTTTTCAACTTAAAGCGACGATACTCCTTCTTTGCCGGCTTTCCGCCTTCAAAAACGACCATGGATGCAACGGTTTCAGCACCTTGAGTATGAGAGATATCAAAGCACTCCATACGCTCCGGTAAGCGCGGCAGGTCAAGGACTTCCGCCAATTTCTTAACGGCTCCTCCTGTCTTGTCAATTTGATATTGCCATTGACGCCTCCGCTCCTCCAGGAAGGCTTCCGCATTTTCATGGGCCATCTTAATCATATCCATCTTATACCCGCGATGCGGCACGGACACATCCACATGCTGCCCTTTCAGCTGTGTAAACCACTCACTGAGCAACTGACGGTCCGAACTTTCAATCGGCAGCAACAGTTCTTTCGGAATAAAATTTGTCTCTCCATAATACTGTTTGATGAAATCCGTCATAATCGTTTCCGGACTATCCCCATCGTGCTGCACGAAGTAGTTTTCTCGTCCTAACAGCCGACCCCCGCGAATAAAAAGCAACTGTACACAGGCCATTGAATGATCTACAGCCATACCTAGTACATCCAAATCACCGCGCTGTGTTACCATCCGTTGTTTTTCCTGAATCTTTTCAATGCTTGTCAACTGATTCCGGTATCTTACGGCATCTTCAAAGCGTAATTCCTCAGCTGCTGTTTCCATCTTCTCTTTAAGCTCTTTCAACAATGGAATCGGTTTACCTTCAAAGAGCTGTATAATCTCCTGAATATACACATCATAGGCTTCTTTTGTAATTTTTCCCGCACAAGGGGCCTCACAATAATGCATATGATATTGTAAACAAGGACGTTCAACCTTCATAGACCTACATGTACGGAGCGGATAATAAAGGCGTAGCAGTTTAAGCACTACATGAACGGAAGTGACATCTGTAAAGGGGCCGAAGTATTTAGCACCATCCCGCTCAAGTCGGCGCGTCATATATACACGCGGATAATCTTCCTGAACGGAAATTTTTACGTACGGATAGGTCTTATCATCTCGAAGTCTGATGTTATACTTCGGATGATGCTCCTTGATAAGCGTATTCTCCAAAATAAGAGCTTCCATTTCCGTCTTGGTTTGGATGACCTCTACATCGACGGCCCGTTTCATCATAGCCGACACCTTAGGCGCCCTGTTTACATCATTCCGTACATAAGAACGAACGCGATTGCGTAAATTGATAGCCTTTCCTACATAAATAATACGGTTATATTGATCACGCCAGAGATAAACGCCCGGCGTTGTCGGTAGGTGACTGACCTTTTCCAGTAATTCCTCTGATGCCATAGGTCCTCCTTTCCATGTAGAAATATTTTGTAAACACCGTCTATATCAGCTAACATGTTTCCTATATAATCTATTTAACCATACCAGTATTTTAACTCTTAACATTTACTTTTTGCTCTTACCGGCCGCTTTCATAAATGCATTAGTCTGATCTAATACAGGTCCAAGGAATTTTCCCGTATAGCTCTCTTTCACCTTCGCAATCTGCTCAGGTGTACCGGTAGCCACAATCGTACCGCCTCGATTCCCCCCTTCAGGGCCTAAGTCGATAATATGATCCGCCATCTTGATAACATCCAAATTATGCTCAATGACGATAACCGTATCGCCTGCATCTACAAGTTGCTGTAAAACATGTAACAACTTGCGAATATCCTCAGCATGAAGTCCCGTTGTAGGCTCATCTAAAATATACAGAGTTTTACCTGTACTGCGACGAGCCAGTTCCGTTGCAAGCTTGACACGTTGAGCTTCCCCGCCGGACAATGTCGTAGCGGCTTGCCCCAAGCGAATATAGCCTAGCCCCACTTCTTGTAAAGTGACCATCTTACGATGAATTTTCGGAATGGCGCTGAAAAATTCCACCGCTTCATCGACGGTCATGGCCAACACGTCTGCTATGGATTTGCCCTTGTATTTAACCTCCAGAGTTTCTCTATTATAACGGTCTCCCTTACACACTTCACAAGGAACATACACATCCGGCAGGAAGTGCATTTCAATTTTAATAATACCGTCACCGCGACAAGCTTCACAGCGACCGCCTTTCACATTAAAACTGAAACGGCCCTGTTTATAACCGCGCATCTTTGCCTCCGGCGTTTGACTGTACAATTCGCGAATCGCGTCGAACACACCTGTATAGGTAGCGGGATTTGAACGCGGCGTACGACCGATTGGACTCTGATCGATATTAATGATCTTATCGATATGTTCTAAGCCTCGAATTTCCTTATGAGCTCCCACCTTATGATAGGAACGATATAAGTTATTAGCTAACCCTTTGTATAAAATCTCATTAATCAATGTGGATTTGCCTGATCCGCTGACACCGGTAACAACGGTAAAGAGACCGATTGGAAATTTTACATTAATATTCCGTAAGTTATTCTCCTTAGCCCCTCGAATTTCAATATAGTTTTTGCCGGCTTTGCGACGTTTTTCAGGGAGAGCGATAAATTTACGTCCGCTCAAATACTGGCCGGTAATGGAATCCTTTACCTTCATCACTTCATCTACGGTACCTGCCGCAACAACTTCGCCACCATGTTCACCGGCACCGGGTCCGATATCAACAAGATAATCGGCGGCGCGCATCGTGTCTTCGTCATGCTCTACAACAAGCAATGTATTACCTAAGTCACGAAGACCTTTTAAGGTATCGATGAGTCTGTCATTATCCCGTTGATGCAGGCCGATAGACGGTTCATCAAGAATATAGAGAACCCCCACTAAACCGGAACCGATTTGAGTGGCTAACCGAATACGCTGCGCCTCTCCGCCGGATAATGTGCCGGCACTGCGATTCATCGTTAAATAATCAAGTCCCACATTATTAAGGAACCCTAAACGGGCGTTAATCTCCTTCAGAACTTGAGCCCCGATAACTTGTTCCCGCTCCGTCATTTTGAGATTTGCAAAGAAATCCAAAGCCTCTTTGATTGTTAGCTGCGTCACTTCATTGATATTCTTATGTCCGACGGTAATGGCGAGAACCTCCGGTTTTAAACGCGCTCCATGACAGGTGGTACACGGCTTGATGGACATGAACTTTTCAAATTCCTCCCGCATGGAGTCCGTCGATGCTTCACTGTGACGGCGCTTCACCATAGGCAAAATGCCTTCATATTCGGTAAAAAACTCTTTCACTTCACCGCGCATATTCTCATAAGTGAAAGATACCTTCTCCGTAGTGCCGTACATGACCTTCTTTTGCAATGCCTTCGGCAATTCATCATATGTAGAGTTCAATGAATACCCGTTTTCTATGAGAAGGCCCTCCAATTGACGCATAAACCACGCATTAGGATTCGAGCTCAAAGCTTGTACGCATCCGTCCGCAAAGGATATGGATCCGTCAGGGATAACCCGTTCCTCGTCGACCTCCATGGTCGAACCGATACCGAGACATGCGGGACATGCACCAAAAGGGCTGTTAAAGGAAAACATACGAGGTTCAATCTTCGGTAATGAAATATGACAATCAGGACAGGCGAAATGTTGACTGTACATATGGTCAGGACCGTCGATTTCCTGAATTACGACGATGCCTTCCGCCCATTTGCCTGCCGTTTCCATGGAGTCCGCTAAGCGGGATTCTATGCCGGCTTTCACAATGAGACGATCCACGACGATATCAATGGAATGTTTCTTATTTTTCTCCAAACTGATCTCTTCATCTAAGGTGCGTACAACCCCATCTACACGAGCCCGTACGAAGCCTTCCTTACGCAGTTGTTCGAAAACTGATTTATGCTCCCCTTTTTTCCCTTGTATCATAGGCGCCAATACCAAAATCTTTGTGCCTTCCGGAAACGACATGACGTCATCCGTCATCTGTTGAATCGTCTGTTGCGTAATCGGTTTGCCGCACTCAGGACAATGAGCATGACCGACACGGGCAAAAAGAAGCCGCAAATAATCATAAATTTCCGTCACGGTGCCCACCGTAGAACGCGGATTACGGCTCGTCGTTTTTTGGTCGATAGAGATAGCCGGTGACAATCCTTCAATATAATCTACATCGGGCTTATCCATCTGCCCTAAAAACTGACGTGCATATGCCGACAAAGATTCCACATATCTTCGCTGTCCTTCGGCATAAATCGTATCAAACGCAAGTGACGACTTACCGGATCCGCTGAGGCCTGTCAAGACGATAAACTGGTCTCTGGGCAAAGCGATATTTATATTCTTAAGATTATGCTGACGTGCACCTTTAACTATTAACTGATCTTTCATACTTTCCTTTCTATATAGCAACGATGATACCCGTAGGTATCATCGGCATACGTATATACCACATATCCATACTACTATAGTATCGCACATATGAGCTATATAATCTATATTATTTTTTACTTTTCGGCGCTTGTTTTTTCACAGTTCGTTTCGGATTCTTCAATTTACTGTTACCGGCGCTGTGCATATCCGACCATTGTTGACGTAAAACTCCCAACTGATCGCGTAACTCTGCTGCTTTTTCAAATTCCAGCTGCTTAGCGGCCGCCTTCATTTGTCGGTCTACATCCTCAATCTTATTATACAGTTCTTCCGGTGTAATATCCGCCACCTTGGTGGATTGTGTATCTTGTACATATGGCTCATGACCGTGATTCATCACATCGGATTTGGTCTTGCCTTTGCGTTTTGCCTGTGAAAGTCCCTGTCCATCCGTCACCATATCGTCTTCAATCTTGGTTAATTCAATTAATTCCTTAACCTCTTTAGCTACCGATTTCGGTGTAATATGATGTTCTTCGTTATAAGCCTCCTGTACGGCACGACGGCGATCTGTTTCATCGATGGCGCGCTGCATGGAGCCCGTAATGCGGTCAGCATACATGATAACATGACCATTTACATTACGAGCCGCACGACCGATTGTCTGAATCATGGCCGTATCGGAACGCAGAAAACCTTCCTTATCCGCATCGAGGATAGCCACTAAGGATACCTCAGGCATATCGAGACCTTCTCTTAACAAGTTAATTCCTACCAGCACATCGAATACGCCGGCCCGCAAGTCCCGAATAATCTCGGCACGCTCAATGGTAACGATATCCGAATGAAGATAGCGTACGCGAACGCCCATTTCCTTCAAAAATTCCGTCAAATCTTCCGCCATCTTCTTCGTCAATGTCGTAACGAGAACGCGTTCATTTTTTGCGGCTCTTGTATTAATTTCTCCAAGCAAGTCATCCATTTGCCCCTTGATAGGACGGATTTCAATCGACGGATCTAAAAGTCCTGTAGGTCGAATGATTTGCTCCGCCACATTTGTTTGCACATCCATCTCATATGGACCCGGTGTAGCCGATACGTAAACAATTTGATTGATTCTCTCTACAAACTCATCAAACTTAAGGGGTCTGTTATCTAATGCGGAAGGCAAACGGAATCCATATTCGATAAGGGATTCCTTACGGGCCCGGTCTCCATTATACATAGCCCGCACCTGCGGTATCGTTACATGTGACTCATCCACCATGATAAGAAAATCATCAGGGAAGTAATCAATCAATGTATACGGTGCTTCCCCGGCCTTACGATTCGACATATGACGGGAATAATTTTCGATACCTGAGCAATATCCCATTTCCTGCATCATTTCAATGTCGTATCGCGTCCTCTGTTCCAATCGCTGCGCTTCCAAAAGGCGATCAGCCGCTTTTAATTTCGACAACTGTTCGTCCAGCTCGGCTTCGATGCGCTCTACGGCAATATTCATTTTTTCTTTCGTCGTTACATAATGAGATGCCGGATAGACGGCAACATGCTTGCGTTCCGCAATGACTTCGCCGGTCAATGCATCCACTTCCACGAGGCGGTCGATTTCATCGCCGAACAGCTCAACTCGCACGGCTCTTTCACTATATGCGGCAGGAAAAATATCAATCGTATCCCCCTGAACGCGGAATGTACCACGTACAAAATTCATATCATTACGCGTATATTGAATATCAACCAATTTTGATAAGATTTCATCGCGACTCTTCGTCTGACCTAGGCGCAACGATAACACGAGGTCCGAATAATCCTCAGGGTCCCCCAAGCCGTAAATACAGCTGACCGAAGCGACGATAATGACATCGCGACGCTCAAATAAACTCATCGTAGCACTATGTCGTAATTTATCGATTTCATCATTGATGGAAGCATCCTTTTCAATATAGGTATCGCTGGACGGAATATATGCTTCCGGCTGATAAAAATCATAATAAGATACGAAATATTCAACCGCGTTATTAGGAAAAAAGCTTTTGAATTCGCTGGCTAATTGAGCCGCCAATGTCTTATTATGCGCTATGATAAGCGTCGGTTTCTGCACGGCTTCAATGACTTTGGCCATGGTAAACGTTTTGCCGGTACCCGTTGCACCTAATAACACCTGCGCCCATTCACCACGTTCAATTCCTTCCGTAAGAGATGCAATAGCACCCGGCTGATCCCCCGTAGGTATAAAGGGCGCCTCTACCTTAAACGGCTGGCCCCCTTCATAGTTATATGTATTGTGTTTCATTACTGTTCATCCTGATGATTACGGATAGCGCGTAATTCTTCGTCACTTAAACGCCGCCCCGCATTCTCACTTTGACTCAATGTATCTTCTCCCTCCAATACTTCGATGAGCATGGCAATGGAGAATCGATCTAATGAAGGTGTCGATGTCTGAATTGACTCCGCCATCTTCCATTCTTCAGGAGTATAGTTATTGATGCGCTCCGTAATTTCATTCCAATTCGATAACAATAAACGCGTAATAGGACGATATAACTCTATGCCGAAATATTCAATTAAATCGACAATCTTGTTCATATTATCCAAGCTTACATTATATTCATTTGACTTATTTTCCGATTCTACATATTCAAGTAAGAATTCCCGGTTAAATTTATTTGTCACCCTGAATCATTCCTTTATTAAATAATGCGTTAGCGAATTCCTTCGCATTAAACGGACGTAAATCATCCAAGCCTTCACCAACGCCAATCCAACGAACCGGTACACCCAACTCTTCTTTAATGGAAATAACGACACCGCCTTTTGCTGTACCATCAAGTTTTGTTACGACGATACCGTTCACAGGAACAGCCTGTCCAAATAATTTTGCCTGACTGACAGCATTTTGACCGGTCGTACCGTCAAGGACGAGCAACGTCTGATGCGGAGCCCCTTCCACATGATTATTAGCTACGCGTCCCATCTTTTTAAGTTCTTCCATAAGGTTGACCTTTGTGTGCAAACGTCCCGCCGTATCGACAATGACAAGGTCCGCATTACGGGCCTTTGCCGCTTCCATTGCATCATATACAACAGCTGCAGGATCGGCCCCTTCCTTATGCTTGACAATTGGTACACCTACGCGATCCGCCCAAATGGACAATTGATCTGCCGCAGCGGCTCTGAACGTATCCCCCGCCGCGATGATGACCTTTTTTCCTTCCTTCGTATAATAATTTGCCAGTTTTGCGATGGTCGTCGTCTTTCCGACGCCGTTAACACCCACGACGAGGATGACCTCAGGATGATGTAATGTAATTTCGTCCTCCTGGTCGACGAGCATTTCCGTGATGCGGTCCTCCATAAAAGGCATAACATCACCTGTATTGTTGATGATACCTTCCGTTACGCCGCGACGGATTTCTTTCATCAGGTATTCCGTCGTTTTCGGACCTAAGTCACCCGTAAGCATAACCGCTTCTAAATCATCTAGAAAGTCATCATCGATTTGGGCATAACCGATGATAATGCTTTCAACATTTTTGACAAAGGACTTACGAGTTTTCTCCAAGCCATCCTTAATTTTATCAAAGAATCCAAATGCCATTATGCTAGATCCTCCTTCACATCTTCAAATGAAACCGTCAATAGTCGCGATACCCCGCGTTCCACCATGGTCACGCCCTGTAATACTTCGGCGGCTTCCATGGTTTTCTTACGATGAGTTACGACGATAAACTGCGTTTCCTTATTTATACGATTCAGATACGAACTGAATCGATCTACATTCGCTTCATCCAATGCGGCATCAACTTCGTCAAGTACACAGAACGGAGCCGGACGATAGTTGAGGAATGAGAACAATAATGCGATAACGGTAAGAGCCCGTTCACCACCCGATAACAACGTCAATTGCTGACGCTTCTTCCCAGGCGGTTGTATATAAAAATCAATGCCGCCCGTCAAAATATTTTCTGGGTCGGTTAATACGATTTGAGCCGTCCCGCCGCCGAATAATTGACTGAATACATCCTGAAATCCCTTTCCGACCACATCCAGTACATCATACAGCTGTGTGCTCATGGCTTTATCCATTTCAGCGATAACAGCTTGCAGCTGAGCCTTCGCCGTCTCCAGATCCGACAGCTGATTCGTTAAAAAGTTGTACCGAGTCTTTGTTTCTTCATACTCTTCAACTGCATTCGGATTCACAGAACCCAATTCGGCGATTTCCGCCATTAAACGGGCCTGTTCATCCTTCCAGTCCGCCACGGAACCTTCCAATCGGATACCTTGAGCATCTTCCAAGGTAAAGCCCAACTCTTGCAGTTCCTCTACATATCGCTCGCAATCCATGCGATGACGAGTAATTTTACCTTCCATATCGACGAGACGGGACTGAACAACTTTGTACCGTTGATTCAATCGATCCTGTTCACTTAAGATGGATTCCAATTCCTCTCGACTTGTAGAGGTTTTATCATACGCTTCATCGCGCAATATACGCAAACGCTCTACCTCTTCGGTAACATTCTGCAATTCCGACTGTATCAACTCTTGAGACTTCGGAAGCTCCTCTTCACAGCGAATAATCGTGCTCGCCAGTAATTCCTTTAACGGTACCAATCGGGCAGCGATACTTTCAACAGACTGAGTCCGTTGTTCGCGCTGGCTTTGTCGCTCCTTAATGTTCTGTCTCAATGTATCACATGTAAGTCGTACTTCCGTGAAAGCTTCATAGGCGTCCTGCTGCACCTTCTGCAAATCCGTTAATCGATCCATTAAGGCACCTTGATTGCCATCTACACCGTGAGATGCCTGCAGGCTTGCCAAGGTCTGTTCCTGTTGTTTCAAATTTGCTTGCGTCGTAGCCGAATCGATATCGATTTGCACTAACCGCTCCTGTTCAGCATTAAGGATGCGTCGCTTACGATCTGCTTGATTCTGTATATTCTGAACCTTTGTTTCCCCCGCCACATAGAGTAAATTCGTATGTTGGTACCGTTCATCGAGACCGATTCGTTCCCTTTCAGCCTCTTCTACAGAGGATTCAAGATGCTCCAAATTCGATGTCAGGCTCCGGATCCGCTCTCCGATATGCTCCAATTCACGTTCTAAAGTAGCTGCTTCTTCCTTACGGCTCATAACGGAGGCGCGTTTCCGCTTTGTGACCCCGCCTGTTAAAGAGCCGCCCGGTTGAAACTGTTCACCGGTCAACGTAACGATACGCAACTGGTGGTGGTATTTTTTCTGCAACCCAATGGCATCATCCATGGATCTAACCACCAAGGTTCTCCCCAGTAGATATTGAAAGATATGAGTATATTGATTATCAAAGGAAATACAGTCTACAGCCGTTCCCAATACACAGGATTCAGTGAGAGCCGGTGTATCATAAGGCTTTCCTTTTACGGAATCCATAGGCAAAAAGGTTACACGACCGCCTTGTATGGATTTTAAATAATTAACCCCATCCGATGCAGCCCGTGCAGTAGTCGTAACCACATGGTTCACGCTACCGCCTAAAGCCGTCTCGATAGCCGTCGTAAACTTATCCTCTACGGTAAAAAGATCGCCGACGGCGCCTGTTATTTGACTTCGCCATAAACCTTTTCCGTTCAGAATATTCTTGGTCCCTTCCAAATAACCTTCATGCTGCTCTTCCCATTGAGCCAGCAGTTCCAATCGACCTTTCGTCCGCTGCTCCTGCGTGCGCAACTTCTGTAATTCTTTTTGACCTTCTCGTATCTGTACAAATACATTTTTTGCACGCTCTATGAGCGCTTCACGTTGAGCCGATAAGGTTGTGAAATCCTGACCTAATTGTTCATACTCGGCACGAGCGGTATGAAGTTCTTTTTCTACCTGACCGATTTCAGCCTCCAGCACGCTGCATTGAGCAACACATTCCGCCTTGCGAGCTTCCAGGCTGCGCAATCCGGCCTTGGCAGTTTCAATCGCGCTGACCACTTCTAACTGACGCTTCTCAAAGGTATCACGATCAGACTGCAAGGATTGAAATCTCTCCTGCTCAGTAGATACAGCTTCAACGGCAGAATTATAGGCGGCTTCCAATTTCTCTAACTGTTCTTCCTTTTCAGACAGTTGAGCTCCTTCATCCTGTAAAAGTTGATCTAAAATACGTAATTGTTGCTCCTCGCCCTTTTGCGTCGCTTCCAATTCGTTGATACGCATGGTCGTTTCGTCCAACTCGCGATGCGCCGTCTTTAATTGTTCCTCCAGAAGGCGCAACTGTCCGGACAAGCGCTCTTCATCACGTTGCTTTTCCGTGTATTGAGCTTCCCACAGTTTTAACTGTTCCTGCTCCTTTGAGGATGACGACTGTAACGTATGACGGCGTGCCTCTAATTTAGCCAGCTCCGTTTGCAGTTCAATCTCCTCGTCCTTAAAGGATATATTGTCATTTTCAAATCTCGTAAGCAGACGGTCCGAAGTTTTATAATTATGAAAACCCAAGGCGCCATCATAATCCCGCTTTGTACGGCTGAGAGCCATATACGTTTTGGTCTTTTCAGCCTTTTCCGCCAACGGCTCCATCTGTTCCTCAATTGTCGCCATCACATCGCGCACACGTTCCATATTACGATCTGAGCTTGCAATACGGCGAAGTGCATCTTCCTTATTGATTTTAAAGCGGGAAATCCCGGCCACATCTTCAAAGATAATACGACGTTCTTCCGGCTTACTGTTCAGAATTGCATCAATACGGTTCTGACCGATGATGGCCATCGAATCCTTTCCGAGGCCCGTATCAGCTAATAAAAGATGGATATCCTTTAAACGACAAGATCGTTTATTGATGAGAAACTCGCTTTCACCGGTGCGATAAATACGGCGTGTAATCGCCACCTCGGCCATGTCGAGATCGAGCTGATGATCACTGTTATCAAAGACAAGCGTAACCTCGGCGGAACTCATAGGTTTACGCTTTTCCGTACCGGAGAAGATGATATCCTCCGCTTTTTGACCGCGCAAATTACGGACATTGGATTCTCCCAATACCCATTTCATAGCATCCGTAATATTACTTTTACCACTTCCGTTAGGACCAATAACGGCAGTCATTCCTGGTGAGAATTTTACAATCGTTTTATCCGCAAACGATTTAAAGCCCTTTAATTCCAACCGAAGTAATTGCATGACTGCCTCCTTTCTACTAACAATCCCGAATAATCATATCTTTAATTATAACATATATTGTAGGCCATCAATACAGCAACGCACTGTATTTCTCGTGCTATCTTCGCACCATTTAAATGCATACTGCGGATACTGATTCTGAAAGTATTCAACGTTTCGATTGTTAAGGCCTCGCACCTTAGATGTCAATCGACGAGGGTATGTAATTCGAACTGTCAGAATCGGTAGCATATGTTCATCAATACAATGCTCTATACGTTGCTTGAATTGTTCATTCACCACCAGTTCACCCATAGCGGGCTCATACGGTCCTGCCACTAAGCTTTCACCAGAATCGAGTTCATCTGTACTCTGTAGTCCGGTACGAATGACATCGATATGATGACGCTCAAACCATTCCTTGAGAAATGCACAGTATCTTATGGCCTGCTCCGTGCTGAGCGGCGTATAGTCACCCGCACGATATTGATCTGCCAGTTCCGTATTATCAATGACCAGTACCGGATAAATCCGTACAAAATCCGGTTGTAGCTGCACTACCTTGACGGCGGTTTCCAATAAAGTCCCCCACGTTTCTCCTTTAAGGCCCGGCAATAACTGTACACCGACGATCATATCGTATCGTTTCAGACGTTGTACTGCACTGATTACGTCTTCTGCCGTATGTCCACGCTTAGCATCTATTAAAATCTTCTCATTCATGGACTGAACGCCAATCTCTACGGTCCGTACACCATAAGACTGCAATAAAGCAATGGATTCGTCCTCTATCGCATCGGGTCTTGTAGAGCAGCGTATCCCATCGATCAATCCCTCTCGTAATGCCTCATAAGCCGGATTCAGCAACTGTGCCTGCAATTTTTCGGGAATAGCTGTGAAAGAGCCGCCGTAAAACGCGACCTCCCAGAATTTATCATGACGTTTAGTGTCTACGTAGCCCTCTATTATTCTTCTGATATACTCCGCTGTAAGATGACTGATTCCCGATTGTCCCGTAATACGTGACTGATTACAAAATGTACATATATAAGGGCATCCCACATGAGGTATAAAAAAAGGAATCATACCATACGATTTCATAGGCACCCCCTTTCCGTTTATGAAATTTAATATAATAATCTAAATATCTCTTTTTATTTTTATAGTAATCCAAGTATCTCTATTATAATACAGAAAAAGCGCCATACGGCGCTTTTATTCATTCATCAACCGTTCCAAGGTCAATTGAGCGGCATGCTGTTCTGCAATTTTTTTACTTTTACCTGAGCCGGACTCATAAGTAACACCATTGATCTGAACCTCCATATGAAAGGTTTTAGCATGATCGGGACCACTTTCACTGAGTAGGCGATATACGATATGTTTATCTCCGTCTCGCTGTACATACTCTTGTAATAATGTCTTATAATCTTTGCCCCGCTTACCTTCCAAGGCTTGATCTATATAGGCGGTCAAATGCTTCAACACAAAGGCCATAGCCGTTTGGTAATCTGTAGAAATATAAATGGCTCCGATAAGAGACTCAAATGTATCCGCTAAAATAGAATTTCGATCATTGCCGCCGGAGGCATATTCCCCATGTCCGAGCAGTAAATATTTACCTAAATCCAATGTGCGACTCACGGAGGCCAAAGAATCTTCACAAACCGTAGCCGCCTTGATTTTTGTCAAACTACCTTCCGCCATATCCGGATAAGTTCTGAACAAATATTCACCGATGATAAGATCCAATACGGCATCACCGAGAAATTCCAAGCGCTGATTGTGATGAATATGCTTTGATTTATGTTCGTTCGCATAAGAGGTATGTGTAAATGCACAATCTATAATGGATATATCTGAAACAGGTATGTCTAAACGACTAACAAGCCCCTGAAGAGATTCTTCACGAGCTTGTGTCATCTTACTCTTATGCGCTTCAACAGCCCCCATTAAGCTTCATAACGGCGCACACAAATTGTACCGTTATGACCACCGAAGCCGAAAGAGTTGGAAAGAGCACATTTAACTTGTAAATCACGCGCACCTTCACGAACATAATCCAAATCCAAACCTTCATCAGGATTATCACAGTTAATTGTAGGGTGAATCTTACCGGTTTCAATAGCCATTGCAACAACGATAGTTTCAATAGCTCCGGCAGCGCCCAACAAATGACCTGTCATGGATTTTGTAGAATTGACAGCAATATTTTTCGCATGATCGCCGAATAATTCCTTAATAGCTAATGTTTCATTTTTGTCATTAAGACCTGTGGATGTACCATGCGCATTGATGTAGTTAACCTCATTCGGGTCAATACCTGCATCTTTAATAGCCAATTCCATACATTTACGAGCCTGTACACCACCGGGAGCCGGTGCTGTAATATGATATGCATCACCGTTTGTACCGTAACCTACAACTTCAGCATAAATATGAGCACCACGAGCTTTTGCATGTTCTAATTCTTCAAGGACAACAATCCCCGAACCTTCACCCATAACGAAGCCGTCGCGGTCTTTATCAAATGGACGAGATGCTTTTGTAGGTTCATCATTACGTGTGGACATAGCTTTCATAGCTGCGAAACCGGCCACAGCAGCTGGAGATACGGCGGCCTCTGTACCGCCTGCAAACATGATATCAGCATCACCACGTTGAATGATACGGAAAGCATCACCGATTGCATTAGTACCGGAAGTACAAGCTGTTACATCTGTAATAACCGGGCCTTTAAGGCCTAAGCGGATAGATACGCGTGCAGATGTCATATTAGCAATCATCATAGGCACCGCAAATGGACTCACACGACCAGGACCTTTATCGAATAGCGTTTCATATACTTCATGGATAGAGTCGATACCGCCGATACCGGTACCAACAACAGTACCGCAACGATCCAAATCCTCTTTATCCAAGTCGAGTTTGGAGTCTTCACAAGCAAGAACTGCTGCACCGATAGCCAATTCTACGGAACGGTCCATACGACGAGCTTCTTTCTTATCTACTCCATAGTTTGTAATGTCAAAGTCTTTTACTTCACCCGCAATGCGTGTTGCATAGTCAGATGCATCAAAGCGTGTAATCGGCCCAATACCAGATTGACCTGCTAATAACGCATTGTAAAAGTTTTCTTTACCGATACCTACAGGAGTCACTGCTCCTAAGCCAGTAATTACTACACGTTTTTCCAATTATTCCACCTCTTATAGACATACAGCCCTTTTAAATTAATCAATCTCCGCTACTTGCTGTTTCAATTGAGCAAAGATATCTTTAACTGGCATAATCTTGTCGACTTTTCTCATATTATTGCCAGAGAATACCAATCCTGTTTCCACATCGCCCTGTTGTGCTCGTGAAAGTGCACGAATAATGCAGAATTTATGTGAGCAATGTTTCAAACAGTTATCACACACCGTCGGTGGTGCTACTGTGCCATCCAATACGGATTCGGCAAACTTATTTTTAATGGCTTGTCCGGGTAAACCTACAGGACTTTGAATTAATACAATATCCTCAGGCTTTGTGGCCCGCACATACATTTTTTTCAATTCATCGGATGCGTTACA
>ERZ773038.611-NODE-611-length-22528-cov-7.952565_pt1 | contig 22528 bp, 22 predicted proteins | sample MGYA00511665_ERZ773038 | MGnify/ENA primary metagenome ERZ773038 (study PRJEB29015, sample SAMEA2737966) | human oral metagenome | biome: human oral; feature: human-associated habitat; material: dental | place: China | collected 2028 ... | reverse complement strand
CGGGATTTGAGGTTCCTCCCGGGGTTGATGTGAAGGTGGTTCGCCACTAAGCTAGAGAAGCTGATCTTGAGCGGCAGTATCAGATGTGGGTCGAGGGCATTGCTGCTGGATCAGCTCGGTTGTACCTTCCCGAACCTGAGCCGGTTCATTTTGGAGAACTCCTGGAGACTGAGCTGGAAGCCATGCCAGGCGGAGCTACTTACTGCTGCTCGTGCTGTCTGTGCTGTACCTGCACTGCCTAGTCAAGAAAAGCGCTCATCGCGTGAAAGTTGGATGTAGGATGTGGCATACCGCAACTCAGGATCAAAGTAGGGATGACATGGACGGTAAAATCACCAAGCGACAGATGGCCCTCGGGGTCTCGATGGTTTACGGCGGCCTCGTTGCTGCCATGGCAGCCCTAAATTACACGAATGTCATGCTGATCGTTGTGCTCGTCGGCGGTCCAGTTGTCGCTTGGGCGTGGTCTGTGGCGTCCCGAGACAAGTAGTGGTTGTTCTGCTTGCTCAGTGACCTGGGGCTAGGCCATCAGCATTTTCAGCTGTGCTCCACACTCCGCTTCCACGCGCAACGAAAGCTTCTGTTGCTGTGCCTACTATCAGGTGCTCTAGTTGGCCCGTTCCGGTCGCTGAACTTTGAATTGTTCATCATGGGCCACCCCGAACTCCGGCATGTCCGCACGCGAGTGAGATCGCTGGGGCAGAACGGGTTACGCGAACGCGGGTTCGGGACACTGAAATACGAGCGCCTGTTCCCAGGCGACATCCCCAACGCCCTCACACTCGTCGAGCGAGTCGCGGACTACCGCATCGAATGCAACACCGTGCGCCCTCACGAGGCCACCGCCTGGAACCGGCCCCTCGAAGTCCACCTCGACCGCGCCAGCGCGACCAACCCCACCTTCAAACAACAAGAAACCCTGCCAAACTTGACGCGGGACACTTCCACACCTGCCCCGTCCCCGAGATCGCCCGCCTCGGTCGCACCCTCAAACAATGGCGCCAAGAATTCCTCGGATACTTCGACACCCACCGCTCTAGCAACGGCGGCACCGAAGCCATCAACGGCCTCATCGAACTCCACCGACGCATCGCCCGCGGCTTCCGTAACCTCGACAACTACCGCCTCAGAATGCTCCTCATCGCCGGCGGATTCCACCCCCAACGATGAAGAGCCACATAACCCCCGACACCACAGCGATAATCGAGAAAATCCTGGGTCACTAAACTGCGACAACTCAGGTTGAAAGAAGCGGCCACCCTAGCGACGGGTCGATCGTGATCAATCACCGCCTTCAATATGGCTTGCTGCAGTCGGCTCGTACACTGTGCCCGGAACGACAGTTCGGGCGTGCTCGGGGTGAACGTCCTGCGCGTACAAGCTTGCTCGACACACCAGCCGCGGCTTCACCACAACGAGTTCAACATCGCCCGCGTGCGGGAGGTCCTTCACGCGTTGACGGCACCAGGCGTGCACCCGGGCCGACACGACCCCACAATCGGGGCAACTGTCAGTGATGGTGTCGACCCTCACGATCACGTGTCGACCGCCCGATGGTAAATCGATCGCGTCGAGCACCTGATAGTCGGGCAGATTAAAGATCACACTCGCAGCCTCACGCCGCGAGCGCATAGGCTCGTCCACAGCTCGTGGTCCTTGTCCGGGGGGATACTTCGCAACACCCATCCCAGCGCAAGACCACGAGCTCTTGCATCAACAACCCACCACACTCAATTACGAGTAGCCTGTTTGTCGAGGAAGTGATGCACATGCTGGTGACCTGGTCCATTATCGCTTTTTTGATCAGCGCTCTGTGCTGGATCGTCGGGGATGCCCTCATCGTTGGTTTCCGCACACCCGACCGGAACATATACGGTGAGTTCATCGACCTCATGGGCAACGACGCTTACGCCTTCTACACGCGCATTGACGAACCTCGCCTGAGGTGGGGTGCGCTGGTGGCGAACTACTCGGCACCGCTCATGCTCGCCGGCCTGTACGCCCATTGGGTGCTGCTGCGTGGTTCAGGTGTCGGCGTGACGGGAGTGGCGCTCCTGGGAATCGGATTCTGCCTCTCGCCCCTCGCCCACGCATCTTTTTATCCTGTGGCCCTGGCCTCCGAGCGTGCCTACATCGCCTACAACGCAGCCAGGGATGGTGCGGAGCCAGACGGGACGGTCTCGGAACATGCGCGCAGGCTCTACCGGTTCCTCATGGCTGCTTGGGTCCCTGCCATTGGGGTGACCGCGTTGGGCTGGATCCTGGTGTGCATCGCCATTGGTGCAGGGACCACCGCGTTCCCGTGGTGGTCCCTGCTTCTGACGCCTCCCGTCCAGGCCCTGCCGTGGTTCGCGCTCACGCGCCTGCCCTACCCGGGCAAACCCCTCCTCGACGGGGCGTTGTTCAACATCATCAACCTCGTGTGGGCCATCGCCTTTCTGTTGCTGATGGTCTTCTATCCGGTGGCCTGAACAGCCTTGTGTCAGTACGGTTCCGTGAACAGGTGCTTTGCGTCCCGGCGTTCCAGCAGCGCCATGCCGTCCGCGACCATCGCCGACGATCCGCACAGGTAGAACTCGGTTTCAGTGGGGTCGAAGTCCAGGGTTTCCAGGGCGTCGGTCACCCGACCGTGCAGGGCGCCGTCGACGTCCTCCCGGCTGATGCAGCGCAACACCGTCGGTGTTGGGTCGGGCAGCAGAGAGGTTAGGTCGTCCTCGCCGGTGCGGCAACCGAAGATCAAGAGGTTGTCATCCTTGCGTTCCGGGGTGGCGAACATTGGCAGGAACGGCGCCAACCCGGTCCCGGTGGCGACAAAGACCCGGCGACGATCAGACGGGGTCGCGGTGAACTGGCCCAGCGGAAGCTCAACCGTGGTGCGGGTCCCGGGCTCGGCGGTCTCAACGAACCGCGACCCCTGCCCGCGGGTCCGGGTGCTGATCAGGAACCGCACCTGATTTCCCTCGATACCCGCGATGGAGTAGTCCCGCCAGGCGTTGTTGCCGACGTGAATCCGGGCGAACTGGCCAGGAGCCCAGTCGCCAACCTCCTCGTCCACCTCGAAGCAGACCTCCCAGATGCTGTCGGTCAGGCACTGTTTGGTCACCAGCGTGGCGCGATGTTTGCCCTCGGGTAGCGGCCATTCAGACGAACTTCCAGCCTCGGGACCGGAAGCGATGGCCGCACGGATTTCCGTGAATCCCTTGGGCCCCAGGATCTGACAGGCTGCCACGACGCCACCCATCATCGCACCTGCGACCCCGCAGCTACCCGCGTCCTGGCCTGAGAGGTACAGCCCTTTCACGGGTGTGATCGGCCCGAACGAGAAGCGGTAGCGCTCCGGGGTGCTGGGGAGACCGTAGAAGGCTCCCTGTGGATGTGATGTGTAGTGCTCGACCGTCAGGGGGGTGGATACCTCCACGTAGTCGACCAGGTCTTTCAATCCGGGAATGGCAGTTTCCGCTAGGTCGATCAGGCCGCTCCCGATCCGCCGCTTGAGAGCGGAGTAGTCGGCGCCGCGATTACCCCGGGGGGTGTTGCGCCACGCCGCAAACGCATCGGCGTCGACGAAGGAGATGATCTCCGCGGTGTGGTGCGTCTCTCCCGACTTCACCGACGAGAATGAGACGAAGGCATTCCGGGGCGACCCGGACAACAGCGCGTCGGACTGGCTCGGGAGGTCGTCGTGATTGAGGTCCCTGCTGACCCACACGTTCCCACCGGTCCCCCCGATGCTGCGAGGGTCGTCTCGCAAACCCAGGTAAACGGTGACGGCTGAGGTGCCGGTCCCGATTCGCCGGATCGCGTCGCGCAGGGCGGCGGTGGCCGCCCCCACCGGGCCGTCGGTTGGTAGCAGGTTGAAAAAGGTCACGGGAGCGCCCGCGTTCGAGATCACCACTGGTGCGCGATGGATTCGTTCCTGGGTGACGGGGCCCCGGCGGTCCAGCACCCGGACCCCGACCGCCCTCCCGTTTTCCACGAGGATCTCTTGAACATCTTGGGCCACCCGAACCGCGCCACCGGCCTGCTCGATGCCCTTTTCGAAAGTGCGAGCTATCCGTGCGCTGCCGCCTGCGGGGAACCACCCGCCGTTCAAATAGTGGTCGACGATCAACGCATGCTTGGCGAAGGCGCTGCGCGAGGGCGGCAACCCGTAGTCGCCCCACTGGCTGGCCAGCAGAGCCCGGAGCTCGGGGGAACGGAAGTGCTTTTTCAGATAGTGTTCCGTGGTCCCGAGCGCCGTCCGGCCGGATATCCGCTGAATGCCGTGCAGCAGCGGCGCGATGGGGCGGGGAACCATGTTCTTGGCGAAGCCAAGGGTGACCCACCTGTTGGCACTGCGAATATCGCGGAAATAACGGCGGATGGCCCGGGCCTCGGTGGGAAAGGTATCGATGAGTTTCTGCTGGTACTCCACGGGATTGGAAGAGGCGGAGAAGTCGATGCCCGGGTAGACGAAACGGTCGTAGGCATCCGGCAGGCGGTTCCATGCCAGTTCGCCGTCCGAGAGGTAGTCGAAATACGCGCGCAGCTGACTGCCTGGTCCGACCTGCCCGATGTAATGCAGTCCGACGTCCCAGGAAGCACCATCGCGGCGGAACGTGTGTGTTTGTCCACCCGGTTCAGTGTGCTTCTCCAGCACGAGAACCCGTTTGCCCGCGATCCGAGCCAGCAGCTTGGCGGCGCTCAGGCCGCCTATTCCCGATCCGATGACGATGGCATCGTACATTCTTGCTCCCAATTTACTTGACAGTGTCAGGTGACAGCTTAGCGAGGGTGTTGACACTGTCAAGCGTGGCGTAGGCTTTGGACATGACCCCGAGAGCGCCGGGTAGGCCGAGAAAGACTAAGACGCGTGATCTGCGCGATGACCTGCTGCGCATCAGTCGAGAACTGTTGGATGAGGGGGGACCCGATGCGCTCAGCATGCGGGAGGTGGCGCGTCGCGCCGGCTGCACCCACCAGGCTCCCTACCACTACTTCGCCAATCGTGAGGCAATCCTCGCCGCCCTCGTCGAGACGGGATTCGACGAGCTGGCCAACCGGCTGTGCGAAGCTCACGACCTGGTGGGGACCGAGGACCTCGGGACGGTGGCGGAGGCTTCCGGGAACGCCTATGTCGAGTTTGCGCTGACCAATCCGGGGGTGTTCAGGATCATGTTCCGCCGTGACATGTGCGATCCTGCAAGGTTTCCGGGGATCCAGGTGGCCAGCAGGCGAACCTACGATGAACTCGGCAGACTCGCACGGATCAGATTCGGCGAGCACGCCATCCGTGAGCATGAGACAGCCCTGTGGGCGAGTGTTCATGGACTGGCGGTCCTGCTCCTCGACGGTCTCATGGCGGATGAGCTCCCGGCCTTGGAGGACCGACTGGCCTATGCGCGGCGGGTGAATCGGTTGGGGTGCGAAGTGATGCTGGGCCGCGAGTGCGGCGGGGAGCAGGGTGTTTCGGGTTCCTAGGTCCTGGTATGGGCCTCCTGGTCTGGGTGGCGGCTTGGGGCAGGACCGTGATCATGGTGATCGCGCGCAGCGATTTCCTCGGTTGAACACACCACAGTAAACCTTTGGTGGGTGCAGAACGTCCTGTACGGTGGTGGCCGATACCAATGCAAACAACACCTATAGGAGGATGCAATGGGAATCGGTGACAAATTTCAGGAGACCGTCGGCAAGGCCAAGGAAAGCGTGGGCGAAGCCGTCGGCAACGAGGATCTCCGCGCTGATGGGCAGAAGGATCGCGTGAAGGGCGGCCTTGGCCAGATCGTCGACAACGCTAAGGAGAAGCTCGGTGACGTCGCGAGCGGTGTCGCCGACAAGGTTGAAGAAGTCAAGGACAAGATCACCGGAAACAACTGAGCCTGATATATGCAAGGCCTCCGGGGAACCTCAACGGCCCCGGAGGCCTCATCATGTCCTGATTTCTTGGTGATCCTCTCAGAACTCCAGTAGCAGTTCGACCCCCCTGCGGAAATAGTCGTTCATTTCATTTGAAGGCACCATCGATCCGCCCGTTGCCCAGGCCAGATGGGTCGCGTTCGCGAGCGTCTTCGGCGTCACCTTGATGCGTTTCAGATAGGCGGCATCGGCCAGGACGCGCTGCGGACCGAGGAAGCCGGCGACGGCGGAGGGCTCTACCTTCAGGCCCTCAGTTTCCCGGAGCAGGGTGAGATAGCGGTAAAGATTCTCCTCGCTGACTGTGTAGTAGCCGTCGATGGCGTGCTCCAAGGACCTGCCGACGAAACCCGACGGGCGACCGACGGCCAGACCGTCCGCACTCGTAATGTTGTCGATGCCGAAGTCCTGTACGCAGACCGCGTCGTGGAGACCGGTTCGTACGCCGAGCAGCATGCTGGGGGAGTGGGTTGGTTCCGCGAAAACCGCATGGACGGCGTCGCCGAAGACAGTTTTGAGGCCAAAGGTGATTCCCCCGGGACCGCCGCCCACCCCGCACGGCAGGTACACGAAGAGCGGATGCTCCTCGTCCACAAGGACGTCGAGGGCCTGGAGTTGGCCGGCCAGGCGCCGCCCTGCGACCGCATATCCGAGAAACAGGGTGGTGGAGTTCTCGTCGTCGACGAAGTGCGTCGACGGATCGGCTCTGGCTTGGTTGCGACCTGTGGACACCGCCACCGAGTAGTCGGAGTCGTACTCCACCACCTCGACGCCATGCCTGCGGAGCATCTCCTTCTTCCAGGCGCGGGCATCGGAGGACATGTGAACGGTGACCTCAAAGCCGAGACGAGCGCCCATGATCCCGATGGACAGACCAAGGTTTCCGGTGGAACCGACCGCTATCGAGTGCTCGGAAAACAGCTCACGGGCTTCCGCTGAGTCCAGCTCCCGATAATCGGAGTCGCGGGTGATCAGCCCCGTGTCGAGGGCGATCCACTCCGCGTGATGCAGTACCTCGTAGATCCCCCCGCGGGCCTTGATCGAACCAGAGACCGGCAGCTCGGCATCCATCTTCACCCAGAGCCTTCCAGGTATCTGGATGCCTTCTCGACGTTCGATTGCGGCCTGCATGAACGGAACCGCGTACAGGGGGGACTCGATGATTCCTGCAGAAAGCCGGGTTTCGGGGAAAACCTGTGCGATGTAGGGGGCGAAGCGCCTCAGGCAGGCCGCCGCGTCATCTATGTCGGCAACCGTGAGACCCAGTCCCGTCAACGCGGCATTGCCAGACCTGACTCCGGGGTTGAACCACGCCGTCTCCTGGTATGCGACGAGCTCCCGGATCAGGGGGAACTTTGCTTCCCATGCGGACGGTTCCTTTCCGGCGATGCTCGTCATGGCTGCTCCTGCGGTTGCCTCAGATCCGCTCCACAGCTTAGAGGTCTTCCAGTCCGGAGCGGTACTGAGGTTGCCTCGGGGGATGCGTCAGCCGTTTGGCTTCATTCCGGAGGTGTTCTTCTGATCAATGCCGCTCCTCTTTTGGTCATGGCGATGCCGTCCTGTGGCAACACAACGTGGAAGTGAGGAGCAGTCCTACTGGCATAAGTGTCAGCCAGAGGTTCACCAGCCACCACGAGGGAGCCCATGTGCCCCACAGTGCAAAGAAGCTGACGGCCAACAGGCCCGCCGAGAAGGTGAGGGTTAGGGCGCACAGGAACAGCGGCGTCGACCAGCGATGCCTGATGGGCAGCAGTGACCATGCCAGCCCCGTCGTGACCGCAAACAGGTCCAAGGGTAGAAAAGACCAATTCCAGGCCAACAGGACGTCGCCTGTACCCACCGAGATCACGCCAGCGGCAGTCAGCGTCCAGTAAGCGAGCAGGCCGAGATCGGTGACGACGAGGAGTCCCTTCGCGGCGCGTTGTGTGCAGGCGTCGAGAAGGGCTGCGGCGACGGGGGTCCTCTCGGGGATGATAATCATACTTCCAGGATACTGTACCGGACGTCCGGTTTTTCTCTTGTGCTGTAGCGTGACCGGACATCGGCGGAAGGGGAAGTCATGGGTGGCAAGGCGCAGGCGTCACGTGATGCCATTCTCGATGCGGCTGGTCGCATTCTCGTGCGCGACGGTGGCGACGCACTCACGATTGCATCGGTGGCGCGGGAAGCGGGGATCAGCAAGGGTGGCCTGTTCTACCACTTCGCATCGAAGAAGGCTCTCGTTGAAGGGCTCGTGACCCGCTATGTCTCTGCTTTCGAAGAGCTGATCGCCGCAGCGGGGGAGGAACCCGGCGCTGCGACAAAGGCCTACCTGCGCTCTGCTGAACACCCTGACGGGCCGGCGACGAAGTCGGTGGCAGCGCTGCTCGCTGCGACCGTGATCAGCCCTGAGGCGTTGGAGTCCCTGCGTGAACGTTACGCCGATTGGCAGGCCCGGCTTGATCGGGACGGCGTCCCTCCAGGGGTCGCCACTGCCATCCGATTCGCCGTCGACGGTATTTGGCTGGCCGACGTGCTGGGACTTGCTCCAGTGACGGGTAGCCGCAGGGTGCAGGTGATCGAAGTGTTGGAAAGGCTCGTCCATGACGCTGACCGTCTACTCCCTGAGAAAACGTAACGTGCACCGGTCGTTCAGAGAAGCGATCAATCCGATGGAACCGCGGCGAGCCATGCATGGTGGGGTTGAGGGATTTGGAATACCATGACCGACCGTGCGCGATATGCCCGAAACCGGACTCGAAGACCTGGAAGGTCGCAACATCGAGGTGTGGAACGACCTCGTCTCACCCAAGGATCTGATTGTCTGTCTGGTGGTGTCCGCGATCTGCGCCGTCGCGGCGGTTCTGGTTGCCTCGAGCACCGGTGGGCAGACGCTCTACTGGGGATTGGGGGCGTCGGTCATCGGTTTCACTGTGAACTGTTTCCTCGTGACCCCCAAACGGGAGGTTGCAATCGTCGACGAGATGGTCTCCGTCGATCCTGGCGAGGACGGTGCTAAGTGACCCCAGAGCTCATCGGCATGATGTTGCTGGCGGTGCTTGGTGCCGTCGTGATCTACACCTTCATTGGTTTCATTCCCGGAACCGACGAGACGAGTGTTCTTGCGCCCATCACCCTGGCCGTCGTGTTGTCTGGCGCCCCGCCGGAAGTGGTGCTCGCCTTCTTCGTTTCTGCGGTGGTGACGCTCAACCTGATGAACGGCATTCCCACCGCGCTGGTCGGCCTGCCGGGTGGGGTGATGTCGGCACCGCTGATGGAACATTCCGTTTTCCTGCGCGACAAGGGCCTGGCATCCGACACGATCCGGAAAATGGCGGTGGGTTCCGCCATCGGAACCGTGGTCTCCATTCCCCTCAGTTTCATTCTGGCGGGGCTGCTGGCGCCCATAGCCGACCCCATCAAGGCCCAGACCCCGGTGATACTTGCTGCAGGAACGGTGCTGTTGGCGCTGCTCGGCACCAACCGGATTCTCGCTCTGGTGGCGATCGTTCCGCTGGCCCTCATGTTCCAGGCACTCCCCACGCTGTATCGCTCGGTCAACATCATCGGTGAAAAGAGCAACGTCAACATTTCCTTCTTTCTCGGGATCACGGTGGGGCCCATGCTCATCACCCTGCTCGAGCTGCTCAATGCCAAACGCCGCGCGGCGCTGCCGCACGGAAGCAAGACCAGGACGACCCTCCTGCGCTCCGGGTTTGAATCGCAGGCACTGATGCCGGGCCGCATGATCTCTCGTTCCGAGGGCAGGTGGAGCACCCTCATGGCTGCCCTCTCGACGCCACTGTTCGTGCTCAGCCCCGTCGGTCTGACCTTCCTGCTCGGCGAGGCATCGGTGGCGCGTCAGAAGGACCCTGTGCGTCGCGCGCAACGCGCCGTGACCGTGATGAGCTCATTGACGCACTCCACCTATCTTGCCGGCGTCATCATTCCGCTCGTGGCCCTCGGTATCCCTGTCTCCGGGGTCTCTGCGGGACCTGCGGGCCCGTTGTTCAACGCGCCTCCGATCCACGATCTGAACAACAATCTTCACCACCGGTTGCAGCTGCCCGGATTCGTCATCGCAGTCGCCGTGGGTGCGCTGATATCGGTCGTGATCACCTATGTGATCGCGGTCCGCTGGTCATCGCAGATCACCTACTTCGTCATGCGACGCATCCCGCACGAGGCGGTCCTGACGTTGTTCATGGTCTTCATCCTGCTGCTGGCCTACATCGACGCGGGTGTTCCGAACATGTTCGGGGTTCTGCTCGTCGGTGTGGTGTGTGGGGCGCTCAATCGACTCGGGGTGTCCTATGGCGTGCAGTTCATGACGCTCTACGCGGCCCCCGGAATCGTCAACGCCCTGGCTGCCCTCGCGTGAACTGGATCAGATCTCCACGAAACCGGTTGGGACGGGCTACGACGAAGGAGCGGCTCGTGTCGAAACCGTGGTGCGGGGGCGGGCGCAGGGCGGCTCCCGGCTGAGGCTCAGTGTCGTGAACGGTGGGTGAGCTGCGTCAGATCGATACCCAGCAGGCGCGCTCGCTCGGCGGTTTCCCCTGTCACCAGCACGTCCGTTGTGCGCAGCTGATCGACTTCGACCGCCCCCAGTAGGGTCATGAGCGTGCGCACGTGGTTGATCCAGGTGGTGAGCTCGACCCGAAGTTCATCCGGCCCTTTCGTGACCAGGGTGCGCAGGAAATGACCCGAGACGCCGACGGCCCGTGCCCCCAGCGCGAGGGAACGCACGACGTCCAGCGGAGTGCGCACCCCCCCGGAGGCGAGCACCGGCAGACCGGTGGGTTCATCCCTCCACAGCGCATCCAGCAGACACAACACCGCTGACTGTCCCCAGCCGGTCAGGTACGAGTAGTCCCGGCGGGGGCGCCGCTCGTTCTCGATGGCGATGAAGTCCGTGCCGCCTGCACCCGCTACGTCGACGGCGGCGACGCCTGTGCGCTCCAGCATCGTTATTGTGTGGCGGGAAAGACCGAATCCCACCTCCTTGGCGACGACGGGAACGGGCACCGCCGCGACGATGGCTGCGATCCGTTCGGGCCAGTCACGGAAATCCTGATCCCCCTCGGGCATGACTAGTTCCTGAGCCACATTGAGGTGGATCTGCAAAGCATTGGCCTCGAGCATCTCGACGGCACGTACCGCATCCTCCGGCGTGACCGTCGGGCCGACATTGGCCAGCACGAATGCGCGTGGGGCCTCACGGCGGATGATGCGGAAACTTTCCGCGCGCCCGGGATCCCGCAAGGCGATGTGCTGCGAGCCGCAGGCAATCGCCACTCCCGCGTCGGCGGCGGCTCCGGCCAGGCCGGCGTTGACCTCCGTCGTGGCTCGGGTACCGCCGGTCATTGCATTGATGTAGAAAGGGACATCCCAACGGACACCGAACACCGTGGTGCTCGGATCGGTCGAATCGACGGAGGTGCCGGGCAGGGCGTGATGGATGAAGGAGACGTCGTCGAAGGCGTTGGGCCGGTCCCTGTCGTGCAGGCGAACGGCCAGGTGAAGGTGCTCGTCCTTCCGGGATGCGTGCTCCGGGGTGTCGTGATCGGTGATCATGGAGTGACCTTGGGGTGGACATGGACTGACAGATCGAGGGCCTGGATGCCCGCCTGCTCCCAGGCGGCGCACAGGGCGGCGGTGTTCGTTTCGGACGGGCACAAAGCGATTCCGCAGTCCCCGCCCCCGGCGCCGGAGCTCTTGGCCGCGGCTCCGTGTTTCTGGGCGATCTCCACGAGGCGCCGCAACTGAAGGGTTTCGATGGCGATCCCGCTGGTGCGGCTGAGATCGCGGAGAAGCCGCCGGTTCTCCTCGACCTGGTGCATGAATCCGGGTGGGTCGTTGTCCTCGAGGGCACGCATCAGATGATCCAGACAGTCCTCGCTGCCTCGCAGGAAAGCCGCATAGGCTGCGTCGTCGCTCCTGCGTGCGCCCGCCTGGACGTCCGCGACCAGGCCGGGGGTGGAGGCGGGGGCGCCGGTCCATCCCACGTGAAGCCTCAGCTCGGGGGCTGGCAGGCGACGGATCTCCAGCAGCGGCCACTGCCGGGTCACCAGCCGGCTCAGGCCGTCTCGAGCATTCGTTTTCTCGGTTTCCTTACGCAGCCAGGCGCGGTCAGGGGAGGTGTAACCAACCCATCCGGTGAACGTGCTGGCGGCGATGTCGCCGCCGGAACCGATGGGCTGCACGGCATAGCTGGCCAGCAGGGCCAGTTTGTACACGGCCAAGTCGTCCAGGGGAAGGCCGTAGAAACCAGCCACGGCCCGTACCGTCGCCACTGTCACCGCCGAGGAGGAGCCCAGGCCGAGCTTGCGTCCGCTGTCGTCGCCCAGCTCGCTGGAGACCTCCAGGTCGAAAAACTGCATCGTGCCGCCCGCCTCGCGCACCATCTGCTCTACAACGCGGATGGCTGAGACCACGTAGTCGTCGAACTGTTCCTCGACCTCCAACACGTCGTCCTCGAGACGTCGGCGCCACGTCAAGGAGCGCGTCGCGTACAGATCAGAGATGATGTGGCCCGCGTGCTCAGCGAGCGTGACGCGGACGGTGATGAAGCGATCGACCGCGACCAGCACCGCGTGGTGGCCGGGCTCGACTACGGCGTACTCGCCGGCTATGTAGAGCTTTCCGGGCGCACTCACCGAGATCATGTGGTGGCCTCCTCGATGCGCACACCGCCGCCCGGGTACCTGACCGAGGTCGCCGCACCGGGGATGCGGTCCCGGAGAACCGCCGCGATCCGATCGGCATCCTTTCCGGCGGTGAGGACCTTCACGTTCGGGCCCGCGTCGATGGTGGCCCAGACGGGGAACCCCTCGTCACGCATGATGCGGAGTGTGTGCACCACATCGAGTGTTTCCGGCAGCCAGTACAGGACGGAGGGGCGCGACGCGATCATCGTGGCGTGCATGCCCAGGGCGTTGGCCTCGACGACCTCACCCAGACGTGGCAGGTCGCGGGTGCGCACTGCTTCCAGCGCCCCTCGAAGGTCCTCGCGGCTGGCCTCGACCCAGGCCGGATAGAGCGGTGAGGTATGCATGGTGTGGCGCATGGCCTGTGTGCTGCTGATGGTTTTGCGTCCCGCCGAGACAACGACGACGACCATGGCCAGGTCCAGGTCGCAGTTCACGGGTTCGGCGTAGGAGGTTTCGTCGTCGATGCCGGCGTTCCACAGCACCAGACCGCCGAAGACCGAGCGGGTGGCCGATCCGGAGCCGCGCCGGGCGAGCCGAGACAGCGCACGCTCGTCCAGGCACATGCCCACCGCGCGCGTGGCGGCCGCGGCGAGCGCGGCGAAACCCGCTGCTGAACTCGCCAGGCCGGCTGCAAGCGGCACGGTGGAGGAGGATGTGACGCTCGCCCGGATCGTCATGCCCACCCGGGAGCGCACGAGGTCGAGGAACCGGATAACCCGCTCCCGGGCCGTCCCGCCGGGAGGAGCGCCGTTGATGGTGACCGCGTCCTCGTCTCCTGTGCCGCCGTCGAAGGAGACCGTGGTGGTGGTCCGCGTTCCGCCAAGGGTGAGTGACAGGCTTGATGTGGCAGGGATCGTCAGCGACTCGTCTGCTTTGCCCCAGTACTTGATCAGGGCGATGTTGGTGTTCGCGCTGGCTGTCGCGGTGAGGGTCATTTGTTTACCTCGCTGATGGGCATCCTGTGAATCCATGTCGCAGATGCGCCCGAGTGCTCCAGGGCGGCACGGACGCGATTCGCGGCCTGTGCGCCCTCGGCCAGGGCGATCATGCACCCACCGAGTCCACCGCCGGTGAGTTTGGCGCCCAGCGCCCCCGCCCGGCGGGCTGAGGCGGTGAGCTCATCCAGGATCGGAAGGCTCAGGTCGAGTTCCGCCAGGACCGTGTGTGCCCGGTCCATGGCCGTCCCGAGAGCGGGAGCATCACCGTCACCCAAGGCGGTCACAGCCGTCTGCGCGAGCGCGCCGAGTTCGTCGATGAGCGGACCGATGGTGCCGGTGTTCTCCTCGTAGCGCAGTCGCAGGCCGCCGACGGCCTGACGGGTGCTGCCGTGGACCCCCGAGTCCGCGATGACCAGGTATGCCTGTTCGATGCGCTGGTCGAGGGGACGCATCCGGCCGGCCTGGAAGCGTATGGGGTGGGGGGAGCTGGTCGCCGCCGCGTCCAGCCCGGACGGTTTTCCGTGCGCCACCTGCTCGGCCAGCTGCGTCAGCGCGAACAGATCGTCGGCGGACGCCTTGTGTTGGCAGGCGTCCAGGACAGCGCGGATGATCGCGCCCGCCGCGGCCGCGGAGGAACCCAGGCCGCGTTCGTGGGGGAAATCGCTGCGCGTGGTGATCTCGAAGGACTGCCCAGGGCATCCCGAGAACTCCCGGGCCGCATCGAAGGCCCTCGCGACGCAGGCGAACCGGGAACCTACCTGGTCCATGGGGCCCCGGTGGTCGAGACTGTCCAGCCACGAGGGGCCGGGGACGGGTGTTGCAGTTGCGTGCATCGGCAGGTCGTGTAGCGGCACGGCTACGGCGGGATGCCCGTACACGACAGAGTGTTCGCCCAGGAGGATGGCCTTCGCCCAGGTGTGCCCGCGGCCCACGCGGGCGGGGGAGTGCCTTTCCAAATTTTCTTTCCTTGCCTGTGACCCAGGTGCGCGGGAAACGGCCCGGGAGTCCCGATGCGTCGCTCCGCGCTGCTGACGGCCCTTGTGTTTCTCGGGATCGGATGCGGGGCGGAAAAACAGTATCGACCCTCTCCGACCGGTTGCAAGCCCTGCCTGGACGGGGTGAGAGGCGGCAACCGGGCACGGGAAGTGGGTGATCGCCGCCCCCGAATCCCTCACGCGCGACGCCGGCCCCCCATTCCCAGCAACCACATCAGGTAGAGCCCGCCGAGGGTCGAGCTGATCAGTCCGACAGGGATCTGGAAGGGACTGAGCAGCCTTCCCGCAGTGAAATCAGCCAGGACCAGCAGGGCCGCTCCCACCATGAACGTCGGCAGGAGATTGATCCCCGCCGAGCGCGACAACCGGCCCGCCAGCTGGGGAGCGGCCAGGGCCAGGAAACCGATCGGGCCTGCCGCGGCCACGCACACCGCTGCCAGGACCACGCCGTAGCCGATCATCGCGGAGCGGGTCCGGCGGACCCTGAGACCCAGCCCCGAGGCCGCGTCGTCACCCATTTCGAGGATCCTTCCGGGCCCGGCCAGGTACATCCCGACCGGGAGCAGCAGGATCGCAGTAACCAGCAGAGGGGTGACGGTTGCCCAGGTGATGCCGTTGAGGCTGCCGTGCTGCCAGGTCTTGGCTGCCTCAGCTGACTCGATGTCGGTTGCTGCCAGCAGGTAGTCGTTGAGGGAGGCGAGCATCTGTCCCAGGGCGATACCGGTGAGCACGAGGGTGTCTCCGCCGACCCCACGTCGCATGGTCAGCAACACGACCACCGCTGCTGTGGCGGCGCCGCCTACGATCGCACCCGCTCCGGTGACCAGAGCACTGGAGGAGACGAACACCAGAATGGCGAACAGGCCACCTGTCATCGCGCCTCGTGTGAAACCGACGATGTCGGGGCTGCCCAGCGGGTTGCGGGAGACGCTCTGGAAGATCGCGCCCGACATTCCGAGCATGCCGCCGATGACTACCGCCCCCGTCACCCGCGGCAGCCGCTGCTCGAGAACGATGAAGGGGGCCAGATCCTCACCCCTGCCCCGGAATACATCCAGGAGCATGTCGAGGGGCACCGGGTAGGTACCCGTGGTCAGTGATGCCACCGAGCCAACCAGAATGACCAGCAACGCGACCCCAGTCACCACCAGCGACCGCCAGTGCGTCAGGAAACTGAAACGCGACCGGTGTCCGAAGGAGATCCGACGATGGCCGGCTGGGGTGCCCAGGGTGCGAACCGATTCCGGAATCATGCTCTCCTCCTGTTCGTCCGGTTCGTCACGGCCAGCACCAGCAGTACGGGTGCGCCGATGAAAGCGGTCACGATTCCCGCCTCCAGCTCGGTGGGGCGGATCAGGAGCCGTCCCACTACGTCGGCCGCCAGCAGGAGCCCCGCACCCGCCGTGATCGACCACGCCAGCAGACGTTTCTGATCGGCCCCCACCAGCAGGCGGGCCACGTGGGGAATGACCAGACCGATGAAGGAGATCGGGCCGACGGCGGCCGTGGCCGCCCCGCACAGCAGGGTGAGAGCGATGAACGCCCCGCCCCGTACCACCGCGATGTTCACCCCGAGTGCCGTGGCCTGTTCGTCCCCGAGAGCCAGCGCGTTGAGGCTGTGTGCGGATGCCAGGGCCAGCAACAGACCCACCACCAGGAACGGGGTCACCCAGAGCAGGACCTCCAGTTTCCGGTTCTCGAGTGACCCCACCACCCAGAACCGGTACGAGTCGAAGATCTTGCTGTTGTACATCGTGATGGTGCCGGTGATCGACGACAGACTGGCGCCCAGTGCAACACCTGCCAGCACAAGGCGGGCGGGACCGCTGTCGGACGAACGTCGTGACATCACGTGCACGAGCACCGCTGCCGCCGCCGCACCGGCGAACGCGAACGGCAGGTATTGGTTCACGGATGTGAAACCGAATCCTCCGATGGCCGCCACCACCGCGAGGGATGCGCCTGCATTGACCCCCAGGATGCCGGGTTCTGCCAAGGGATTGCGGGTGAGTGCCTGCATGACGACACCGGCCACCGCGAGGGATGCGCCCACTACGACCGCGAGGACCGTTCGGTGGATGCGCAGCTCCCACACCACCTTGCTGGCTACCGAGTTGTCGTGTGCAAGAAGCCCCTGCCAGACCTCCTCCGGGCTGAGGGTTCGTGATCCTAAGGCGAGGCTCTCGGTGATCAACACGAGCAGGACCAGGAGCGCCAGAAGCGGTGGGAGTCCGTTGGGTTTCCAGGCGGAACGAGATCTGCGGTTCCGTGCGGGGGTATCGGGTCGGTCAGCGGTGGATTGCACGATGTGCAGAGCCTTTTCTGGGCGAGGAGTGCAACGAATTGCGAGGCATACTGGTTTTTGTCACAGAACTAAGGTTAGCCTTGCATTTATGAGTGCTTTCCGAGTCGCGCGCTACCAGCTTCACTCCGTTTCCCGACGCACGATCCTGACAGGCGGGGCGGTCTCCGCTCTGGCGGTGCTCGCGGCCTGTTCGTCCAATTCCGCCTCACGGGATGCCTCTTCGGGTGCATCCCCTTCCTCCAAAGGCATTCCGGAGAACACCGCTGTCCCCAGTGAGCTGGACAGTGGAATGGGATCGGGGCAGGCCGACGGTGTCTTCCCGCGCACCGTCGTCCATCAACAGGGCGAGACGACGATCAACGCCGCCCCCGCCAAGGTGGTCGTCATCTCCACGGGACAGGCTGATGCCATGCTGGCCCTCGGCATGTGTCCGATGGGTTCCACCACTGCGTCCGGGGCCGAGGATCCTGTCGCCCAATACTTGAAGGATGCCTACCCGGAGCAGGCTTCCGCCATCGAGGCCATCGTAAAGGTCGGGTCTCGCACCGAACCGGATATCGAGGCCATCGGAGCGCTCAAACCAGATCTGATCCTCACCAACAAAGCAGGCAAGGACGACGCCGACACCCTATACAAGAACCTGACAGCCATCGCCCCCACCGTCGTGATGCGCGGCACCGGACAATTCTGGAAGATTGATTTCCTGTTGCTGGCCGATGCTCTCGGCAAACGGGAGGCGGCCCGCTCCTTGTTGGAGACGTTCAGGAAGGAATCCGCCGAGGCCGGATCCGCGCTGAGTTCCGTGGGAACGATCTCGCTGCTGCGCAAGAACGGAGAGAAACTTCGCGTCTTCGGACCGGCATCATTCGCCGGATCCGTTGTCGCCGACATGGGGCTGCAACGCCCTGATGCCCAGCAGTTCACCGACGGTGTTTCCCAGGAGCTTTCCTCCGAAACCCTTGACAAGGCCGATGGGGATTGGCTTTTCTACGGAGTCCAGGGAGATAAGGACGAGGAACTTACCGGACAGGCGCTCTGGGGATCGTTGAAGGCGGTGGGTGCCGGGCACGCAGTCAAGGTCGATGATGACCCGTTCTTCCTAAACGCCGGGCCCACTGCGGCACGCGTCGTCCGCGACCAGATCGTCAAGGCCATCCAGGGTTGAGCGGGAACGAAGCCCGGTCCTTCGTGCTGGAGGGCCGGGACCTCCATCTGGGATATGCCGGTGGCGCCGATGTCGTGGCGGGCCTCGACGTCGCCATCGAAGCAGGGTCGTTCACCGTGATCGTCGGGCCGAATGCCTGCGGCAAGTCCACCCTGCTGAGGTCGCTGAGCAAGGTGCTGCCGCCGCGCTCGGGAACAGTCCTGCTCGACGGTAGGGAGATCTCCGGGATGCGGCCCAAGGCCTTTGCGCGAGAGGTCGGTTTTCTGGCGCAGTCCTCGATAGCTCCCGAGGGCATCACCGTCCACGAACTGGTCAGCCGTGGCCGGTACCCGTATCAGAGTGTGTTGCACCAGTGGTCCGATGAGGATGACGAGCAGGTCAGCGTCGCCATGGAACGTACCAACATCGGTGCGCTGGCCACTCGGCGCGTCGCCGAGCTGTCCGGTGGCCAGCGGCAACGGGTCTGGATCGCGATGGCCCTGGCGCAGCAGACGCGTGTGCTGCTTCTCGACGAGCCCACCACATTCCTAGACCTGGCTCACCAGGTGGAGGTGCTGGAGCTGTGTCGGGAGCTCAACCAAGTGCTCGGCACCACCGTGGTGGCTGTGCTGCACGACCTCAATCAGGCATGCCGCTATGCGGACCGGATCATCGCCATGCGTGACGGTCAGATCCTGACACAGGGAAAACCCTCTGATGTGATGACCGCGGAGACGGTGGAGCAGGTGTTCGGCCTCAAGGTGTCGGTGACTTCTGACCCGGTGACGGGAACGCCGCTGGTGCTCCCGGCTCCGCCCAGGGCACACGACGCCGGATAGCGAGTATTCCCGAAAGATCGCATGACTGCTTGAAAACGAAAAATGACCCTGATGGCTTGTAGCCTCTGCCCCAACCGATGAGCACCGGGAAGAGGCCTCGCAATGGAGCACGCGGAAGCATCCGAGAAACCACGGAATCAAGAAGCCGAAGTGAACAAAGGGTTTTTCAGGCGGCGTTCCGGGTGGCTCATCCTCGCCGTGATAGCCGCTCTCATCGTCGCCGGAGGGACGGTGATACCAAGTTTGCTGAACCGTGCGGCACCGGAACCTGAGGGGTCCTCTTCCGCGCCACTGGCGCTCCCGACCTTCACGTCTCTCCAGGACCCCGGAACCAGTTTTGTGAATGGAGCAAAGAAGCTGTGGGAACTCGACCTCGTTGCAGCTTTCCCCGATTTCAGGGAACCACGCATCTGCTACGACTGGTCGAAAACGCCGCACCACGACGGAAACACCTTGCGGGGCGGCCCCCTGGACGATGGTCCTTTGGTGATCGGTGATGTCTGGGTGGTCTGGGTGGTCAACAACAGGAGTTGTGACGACACCAACCTCGACGCGAATGGCAGCAGACTTGCGGGTGTATCAGCAGCGACCGGAGAAGTGATGTGGAGCCTTGACGCCGATTCACAATGGAGCTGCGACGTGCTTCCCTCCGCTCCCAAGATCGTCTGCATCGATCTCGCGGGAACGGTCTTCACTCTGGACGAGACGGGAACCCGGAGTGACCTGATCGCTCTTCCCCAGGAGAGCGCAGGCGAGGGCGGCAACTCGGCGGGACGGGGACGAGTGGTTTCCTGGGCCGACGGGGTGGTCGTCGCGATTCCCGGTGGGGAAGGGGACAGCGCCCACCTGATCGGACTCGACGGTACGGGTGGCGAGGTCTGGCGGGAAGAGCTTCCTGGGGGATACGGCCTCGGCTGGGAAGTCAGATATCTCGGGGTGACCGGTGATGTCTTCACGATCTGGGAGTATTCGGACGATGCCGGGAGCACGAGAAAAGAACCCATCGAGAAATTGCGCTCAGCGAGAAACGGGGAAGTGCTGGTGACCAGCGAGAATCCCGTCATGTCTCCTTATCCTCTCCACATTGGTCCCCGGACTCTGGACGGCAGGAGCAACCCGAGCCTGACCGAGGCGGGTGAAGGAAATTTTGAGATCGTCGACACGTCGAAGACCGATTACGAGTACGTGTCGTGGCCCAATGGCGTCGGAATCTTGGCCCGTGCAGGAGAAGAAGGCGCTGCCGGCGCGGAAGGACATTGGAGGGAAAAACGAAGCATCTCGCTGTGCAATGGGCAGATTGCCAGCAGTTGTCGTTCGGTTCCAGGTCTTGAAGGGATCCGTGGGGAAGCGTACGGGGTGCGTTGGCCCCGGCTGGTCAACGTGGATGGCAAGGCGCATGTGATGGCCTTGCCCAAGAACGAGGAGGAGACCTCGAATCTCAGCTACACAGTTGCTCCTGTGGATGTCAGCCACGAAACATCGAAAGGCGAACTCGGATTCATCATCGGTGATGAAGAGGTGATGGGGGTGTCCGACGGTTTCAATTCTATCGTCGTCGGCAAGAGTTCCTCGGATGGGATCCGCGCCCAGTACGTCGGCTCCGGTGACATGTTCGACATCTCGGTGGGTGACGGTGGCGACTGGTATCCGGTGCCCCGCATGCCGGGGAATCGAATACTTCTGGGCAGGAGCGAGAAGGTCGGCGAGGTCAGGGGAGAAACCCACCTGGCTGCGTGGGGGCCAGCCTGAGCGACCACGTCGTCGTGGGGCAGGAATAAACCAACCGCTAGTTTGGTTTACTGTTCAATCATTTTGACCTGTCCGAGGAGACGACATGCAGTTCGGAATCTTCAGCGTCGGTGACGTGACCACCGACCCCACCACCGGGCGCACCCCCACCGAGCACGAACGCATCAAGGCCACCGTCGAGATCGCGAGGCTTGCCGACGAGGTGGGACTCGACGTTTTCGCCGTCGGGCAACACCACAACCCGCCCTTCGTCGCCAGCTCGCCCACCACCACCTTGGCGTGGATCGGCGCGCAGACGAAGAACATCATCCTGTCCACCGCCACCACCCTGATCACCACCACCGATCCGGTCCGCCTCGCGGAGGACTACGGAACGCTGCAGCACCTCACCGACGGCCGCATGGACCTGATGCTGGGACGCGGTAACACCGGACCGGTCTACCCGTGGTTCGGCAAGGACATCCGAGACGGCATCGACCTCAGCATCGAGAACTATGCGCTGCTGCGCCGCCTGTGGGATGAGGAGGTCGTGACCTGGGAGGGTCGATTCCGCACCCCGCTGCACGCCTTCACCGCCACCCCGCGGCCCCTCGACGGGGTGCCGCCGTTCGTGTGGCACGGCTCCATTCGCAGTCCCGAGATCGCAGAACAGGCCGCCTACTACGGTGACGGGTTCTTCAGTAACCACATCTTCTGGGGGCCCTCCCACACCAAGCGCATGGTGGAGCTGTACCGGCGGCGTTTCGCCCATTACGGGCATGGTGCCCCGGAGCAGGCGATCGTTGGGCTCGGCGGGCAGGTGTTCATGCGCCGCAACTCGCAGGACGCCGTCAACGAGTTCCGGCCCTACTTCGACAACGCCCCCGTCTACGGGGGCGGCCCGTCGTTGGAGGACTTCATGGCCCAGACCCCACTGACCGTCGGCAGCCCCGAGCAGGTCGTCGAACGCACCCTCGGGTTCCGCGACTACGTCGGCGACTACCAGCGTCAGCTGTTTCTCATGGATCACGCTGGACTGCCGCTCAAGACGGTCCTGGAGCAGGTGGAGCTGTTGGGCACCGAGGTGGTTCCGGTGTTGCGCCGCGAGTTCGCGGCCAGGCGGGCTCCGGGCGTTCCGGATGCCCCCACCCACACGGCCCGGCGCGCTGCCCTCAGAACCGGCGAGCCCGCCGAGGGCAGGGCCGCCGTCGACAGGTGGACCGGTACCCGGGCCGAGGAGGACAATGTTGGAGCGGTGGGCAGGCTGTGAACGTGATAGTTCACGCAGGGTTGAGGACCCCGTCCAGCACGAAACTGCTGACTGACGGATTTGCGGCCGCCATGCCGGAGGATGATGTGCGGGTCGTGGCCCTGCGGGATCACGCCCATGGCATCGTCGACGCGATGCTGACGGGCCTCGTCTCTGACGCGCTCGCCGACGTGATCGGGACCGTTACCGGGGCCGATGCCTTGGTGGCGGTTACGCCCACCTTCTCCGCATCCTTCTCGGGGTTGTTCAAGAGTTTCTTCGACATCCTCGAACCGGGAGTCCTGAAGGGTATGCCGGTGCTGCTGGCCGCCACCGGTGGCACCGCCCGGCACTCACTGGTGATCGACCACGCCCTGCGCCCGATGTTCTCCTACCTAGGTACCCAGGTCGTGAGCACCGGGGTCTTCGCTGCCACCGAGGATTTCGGTGGCCCCGGAGCGGTCGCGCTTCAGCGACGCATTGACGAGGCGGTGAGAGAGCTGCACTCCTGCCTGACGGGCGCGGAACGTCGGCGTCCCGTCGACGGGTTCGAGCAGGTCGCCCCCTTCGAAGAACTGCTGAAACGGGGAGGTGGCAATTCTGTGGGCGGTGCTGACTGATGCGGAATAGATGCGGATTCTGAGAGGACTGGCCTTGGAAAAGCAAATGCCTAGTCGTGTCTGACTAGGCATTTCACTGGCGACCCCGGTTGGATTCGAACCAACGACACCCGCTTTAGGAGAGCG
>ERZ773038.608-NODE-608-length-22599-cov-6.504658_pt1 | contig 22599 bp, 19 predicted proteins | sample MGYA00511665_ERZ773038 | MGnify/ENA primary metagenome ERZ773038 (study PRJEB29015, sample SAMEA2737966) | human oral metagenome | biome: human oral; feature: human-associated habitat; material: dental | place: China | collected 2028 ... | reverse complement strand
TCTCGGAGTCCCGTGTCGCTGCCACAAGCTCGGGATTGAGCTTTCCCTTTCCGGTCGGCGCGTACAGGTCAAAAATGTCCTCGCCGACAATCATGTGCTGGTAGAGCGGGACCGGGCGCTTTTCGGAAACGATGATCTCGCAGGTGGAACGAACTTCCCGGATCCACGCGCCGAATTCCTCGGCGTTCGACACCGTGGCCGACAGCGCGATGATCGCGACGTGTGCGGGCAGGTGAATGATCACTTCCTCCCACACAGGGCCGCGCATCTTATCCGCCAGGTAGTGGACCTCGTCGAGAATGACGACGCCCAGATCGCGCAGGGGTGCGCCCGCATAGATCATGTTGCGCGCCACCTCCGTCGTCATGACGACGATGGGAGCACCCGAGTTGACGGACGTGTCGCCCGTGGCCAGGCCGACGTTGGCGGCCCCAAAAAGATCGCACAACTCGAGGTACTTCTGATTGGACAGAGCCTTGATCGGGGTCGTGTAGAAAGCGCGCATCCCCTGCTCAAGGGCGACGTAAGCGCCAAACTGGCCGACGATCGTCTTTCCGGCACCTGTGGGTGCGGCAACGAGGACGGAGCTGCCAGCCTCGACGGCGTCGAGTGCCTGGATCTGGAACGGGTCCGGAGTGAAGCTCAGCGTGGAGACCCAGCGTGCGCGCAGCGACGAGGCAGCCTGCGCTTCGGCCTTGTACGCGGCGTAGCGCTGGGCGGCACTGCCCTCCCCCACGCCGGTCGGCTCCGGGGTGGCCGCGCGGTCGCGTCCGTGGCCGCGGTGCCTGCGTCTTGATGGGCTCACGGCGACTCCTCCTGCATCCAGACGGACAACATGTGCTGCGCGCGCTTAGCCGCGTCGCCGCGCCTATCGGGGTCAACGCCGCGCAGGTGAGACGCGATGTCGGTGAGCAGGCTCAGGCCCCACTCCTCGTTCCACACGGGCAGGGTGATGCGGGCTCCCCCCTCCGCCAACTCCTCAACGATCGACCCCGCGTACTCGTCGGCGATCCATCTCGCCTCCCGGTCCACCTCCAGCGTCCAGGTCGTGGCATCCTGGCGCACGCGGCGTGGACGGTGAGTGCGCGGCCCCCTCACGCGAAGATTACTGATCGAGGAGACGGAAAAACGACGCGGCGCGTCGGCGCGCGTACACCACCCGTGTAGGAGCCAGCCCGTCGCAGTGGCCTCAAGCGACCACGGATCGACGACGCGATGGGACGAGGCGCGCGCGGAGACGTAATCAAACTCCACGCGCTGGCCTTGCGTCAGCGCCTCACGCAGCTCGTCGACGGTGGCCGAAGCAGGCGGCTGCAGGGCCAAATCGACTCCCCCGTCCCCGGGCAGGGCATCAAGGCCTCCCAGCGCACAGACGACGAGCGCCGCGTGGGGGACACGGTCGGCAAGATCGGAGCCAAGAAGCGGCGCAAGCGCCGACAGGCCGATGAGGAGAGCCTGCGCTTCGGCCTCGGAGAAGCGAAGCGGCGCCGACGCTCCCATCGTTGAGCGCAGAGACACCCGTTCCTCCTCCTCGTACAAACCCCAATCGATCTCGAAGGACGCCCCGGGCATGGAGTCGCCGACCGACGCCAAGTAGTCAATATCGCGGCGAACCTGGCGCCGGGTGCGGTGAAAGTGAGTGGCCAGCTCATCGACGCTCACCCCGGGGTGCTCACCGATCCACGCCACCATCGACGCGAGACGAACCACGGCCAGCTGTACGGCTTCAGGCATGGCGCCCTCCCCACGTCGCGGCCGTGGCCAGGCGCTCCAGGATTGCCTCGCGCAGCGGTGGCGGGGAAACGACGATGACGTCGCCGGCGAGGGGCAACAGACGCGCAATCCACGTGCCAAGCTCGGCGTCCTCCAGGCACAGAGCATCCCATCCCCGCCGAGGAGCGGGTCCCCCATCGAGGCCCGCACCCGCTTCGTAGCCCAGAAGAACCATGCGCGCGTTCGACTCAGTGCGCACGTGGACACGGGGCGCGACCAACGTCGACACGCGCGGGGGTACTGCCCCGGCGGGTGCCACCGACGCATCCCCGGGCTGGCCGATGAAGCCAACCGGCGAACTCACGCGCGACAGGCGAAACGTGCGCTCGGCTTCCCGATCAAGATCCCACCCCCACAGGTACAGGGCGCGGCCCTGTACCGTGAGCGCCCACGGATCGACCGAACGCTCCGTGAGACCAGCCGACCCCGGATACGTGAAGGTAACGACGAGCCTTTCGCGGATGCCCCGCGCGAACTGGGTGGCAGGGATCAGGCCTGACAGGCCGAGGCGAATGAGGGGCGCGGTCGCGTCGTCGCGCGTGCCCGCAGCAGTCTTGGCGTCAATCGAGTCAGCGAGGATCTCGCCGCCCTCCCACACGTGAGCCGCCAGGGAGATCAGCGCGCGGTCAGCGCTCGTGATCTCGATGGAGGGTGCGAAGGAGTCTCGCTCGATGCTGTAACGCTCTCCCGACCCAATCGACAGGTGAGCTCCTGCCTCGCGCAGCGCATCCTTGTCGCGCTGGAACTGGGTCTCAAAGGCGTCCAAGCCCAAGGAACGATATCCCGGAAGGGAGCGAAGCTGGGCCTTGGTGCGGCCCGGCTTCGCTCCCAGAAGCTCGATGAAGAGCTCCAGGACGCGCACGTTAGCGTTGGGGGCGGTACTCACCCGTTCACCCTACGTCTCGCGAGCGCACCTTGGGGGTGCGGCGCACCGTCATGACCGAGACGAGGAGTCGGCGTTGGCGTCGGCAACAACGTAGTCGTTTGTGACAACAGACGATGGATCCACCCTCCCCTGGAGTTCGCCGAGGGATTCGAGGAACGAGATCATGCGCGCCCACGTCGCCTCGTCCTGCGTCCCCGTCGCATGCCCGCTCTCGCCGATCCAGAGGGGCACGGTGGCCGTCAGCACGGCGCGGGCGGACGTAAGCGTCGCCTCGTCCGTGAGCGAGGTATCCCACGGCTTCGTCGCATCAATGGCGATCTGCGGATCGGCTGCAATAGCGTTCATTGCCTGGGTTGTCGCCGAAACGACGGCGCGTGCCTGCTCGGGATGCTCCTGCGCCCACTTGTGCGTCGTGATGATCGACGCGCTCACGAGCGGCGTCGACGAGGGGTCCAAGGAGATCTCGCGGATATCGAGACCAGCCAGGCGCATCTGCACCGAATCGTTGTTCGTAAAGCCGACGACTGCATCCACCTGCCCCGAAGCGAGAGCGGCCTGCTGCGTGTAGCCGATCGGAGAGATCGTCACGTCCGACTCAGCCAGTCCAGCTTCCTGCAGGGCTGCGCGTGTCGCGTAGTAGTTCGCACCGTGCTCGCCGGGAATGCCCACCGTCTTGCCTGCGAGGTCGGCGAGAGTGTTGATCGGAGAATCTGCCGGCACGATAACCGTCCCCGGGTAGGACGCGTAGTATTGCCCGATCGAAACGATATCGAGTCCCTGCGAGGCGGCCACGGCGGCCTCGTCGCCCGACGCGATCACGACGTCCTCCTCACCGGCGAGAAGAGCCGTAAAGAAACCCTCGTGAGAACCATGGTGACGAATTGTCGTGCTGATACCAGCATCGTTGTATGTCCCCTGCGCATCGGCCACGTACACGGGAGCAAACTGAATGTTGGGAATGTAGGTCAGGCCGATTGTGACGTCTGAGTTGTCCGCCGATCCGGACTGACCGGTGCGATCGGGTGCCGCGCAGGCGCCGAGGGCAAGCGACGCGCAGGCACCGACAACTGCGGCGCGAACGATGGTGGATAGCTTCTTCAAAAGATTCTCCTTCACTGCGTGATCTCGTAGCGCTTCGACCGCTCGATCCTGTACACGATGGTGTACAACAGGGTCGCCATCGTACACAGGATGATGATGACGACGAACATGCCGGCCGTGTCCACGTTGTTTCTCATCTGAGTGAGTACCTGCCCGAGCCCGGAGCCTCCCATGACCATCTCCCCCACGACGGCACCCGTGACAGACAGAGCGAAACCGTTGCGCAAGCCGCCCAGGATTGCTGGTGCCGCCAGCGGAAGCTCCATGTGCCAGGCCATGGTCCATCCCGTTGCCCCGTCGAGGGCTGCCGCTTCAAGCAGTTCACGATCGATATGACGCAGGCCAACGACCGTGGAAACGAGAATCGGGAAGAACACCATCAGGGCACACAGCACGACAATCGCGGTGAATCCGTAGCCGACCCACAGGACGAGAATGGGCGCAATAGCGATGGCGGGCAATGCCTGGGTTGCCCCGAGGAACGGCTCAACCGCGGCGGCCAACAGACGCGAACGGTAGATCACGTACGCTGACGGCAGGGCGACGGCCGACCCGAGAAGACAACCGGCAACCGCTTCGGCCCCGGTGACCTGCACCCTGTGCCAGGTCGTCGGGAGCGCCAAAATGACGGAGCCCTTGGAGATGACGGACATGGGGTGTGGCAGGCGCCAGGCCTCGATGCCGGTGAGCGTCGTGGACAGCCACCATCCAGCCGCCAACACGGCGAGAAAGAGGATCGGGGCCACGACGGTCAGCGCGCCGCCAGGCTTGTTCCGAGATGCCACGACTAACTTTCCGACACCGGGGGTACGCGCAGCACAGCAGGCGCACGGATGCGCCTCATGCACTCCTCCCATCCGGACTTTCACCGTCGGTGCCGGAATTTCACCGGCTCAGCCACCCCCGTTCTGTGAGGGCAGGTCGCGGACTATCACCGCCGGTTCGGACTTTCACCGACCCCGGAGTACTCGCCTGCCATTGTGCCATTGACGGGCGCATCGTGCGCGGTATTTCCGCTATGAAAGAAAGCGGGTGGTCAACAAACGACGCGTCGTTCTTTCGAACACCAGCACGCATGCGGCGCTCAGTGCGTGTGGGCGTTGGCCAGCTCGCGCAGCACCTCGACCTCCCGATGAGCATCATCGGCTCGAAAGACAGCGGAACCGGCGACGAAATTGTCCGCACCCGCAGCCGCCGCGCGCTCGATTGTGGTCCGAGAGATACCGCCGTCGACCTGGATGGACACCTCCAACCCGGCCGCGTTGATCGCACGCCGCGTGCGCTCGATCTTCGGGATCATCTGCTCGATGAAGGACTGACCGCCAAACCCGGGTTCGACAGTCATGATGAGGATCATGTCGAACTCGTTGAGGATGTCGACGAAGGGCGCGATGTCGGTGGCGGGCTTGAGGGCAAGGCCCGCACGTGCCCCGAGGCGGTGAAGCTCGCGAGCCAGCCGTAGCGGCGCTGCCGCCGCCTCCGCGTGGAAGGTGACGGAGTGACACCCGACTTCGGCGTAGCCGGGAGCCCACCGATCCGGGTCTTCGATCATCAGGTGCGCGTCAACGGGAAGGATACCGGACTTGACCACGGCCTCGGCCACCGGGAGCCCCCACGAGAGGTTGGGCACGAAGTGATTGTCCATGACGTCGACGTGAGCGACGTCGGCTCCGGCGATCTTGTTCAGTTCGCCGCGCAGGTCAGCGATGTCACAGTTGAGAATCGAAGGGCTAATTGTGGCGTTCATAACGCCTATGCTAGCGCTTGCGCATGCATGCAACAAACATAAGGTCCGTGCCGAAACGGTGGTCCCACAGCTGGAGCGTGCGGCCTTGCGACCCAGCGATGACGCCTGCCGATGCGGGCACGTCGAGGGGTGCGGGACAGCAGTCATTCGCCAGGGCGACGGTGTCAAGCAGCTCGACCTCACCGCGCTGTGTCAAGCGCTCCACCTGTTCGCGCGTTTCGGCCGCGTGCGGGGAACACGTGACGTAGGTCAGGACGCCACCGGGACGGGTGAGCGCGACTGCTCGTTCGGTAAGCTCGTGCTGCAGCTGGGTCAGCTCCGCCACGTCGGCGGGCGTGCGGTTCCACCGCGACTCGGGGCGCCGACGCATCGAGCCCATGCCCGAGCAGGGGGCATCGACGATGACCCGATCAAAGGAAGCGAGCGGCCAGGCGCTCTGTCCCCCGCCGAAGCTCCGACCGTCACCGGAGACGACCTCGATGGAGTCGAGGAGCCGCGTCGTTCGTGCGACAAGCCTGGCGCGGTGCGGGTGCACTTCGTTGGCGGTCACCCGAGCGCCAACATTCGCCGCGAGTCCGGCAAGCATCGCCGCCTTCCCGCCCGGGCCCGCGCATAAATCGAGCCAGCGCTCGTCCCGGCCCCCATCGAGCGGGGCCGAGGCCGCAATCAACGCGGCCAGCTGCGAGCCCTCGTCCTGAGCTCCGCAACGCCCGTCTCGAATCGACGGCAGACGCGCGGGATCACCAGATTCGAGGAGAACCGCGTAGGGCGAGACGGTCCCGAAGGCGACGCGCGTGTCGAGAACGTCCTCGGCTTCGTCGGCAAGCTCGTCGACGGTCATCAGCGAGGGGCGGGCGACGAGCGTGACCGTGGGGACCTCATTGTCGGCCTTCAGGACATCAATAAGCTCACCGGCGGGATAGCCGTGCGCAACAAGCGCCTCACGAAAAGCCCGCACCATCCACGAGGGATGGGAGTAGCGCACGCCGAGAGCCTCGTCTTCGTCCTCGATGGCCTCCAGCGCTGCCTCACGCTCGCCCGGCCCCTCCCGCGTGATTGAACGCAGGACGGCGTTGATGAAGCGGACCGGACCATCGGTCAGGTGCTCGCGCGCCACGTCAACGGTCGCAGACACGGCCGCGTGGTCGGGAACGCGCATGTCGAGGAGCTGATGGGCACCCACGCGCAGGAGAACGAGGACACGCGGGTCAAGCTGGGACAGCGAGCGGTCCACGTGGCGTGCGATCACCCAGTCGAGCCATCCCATGGCCCGCAGCGTGCCGTGGACGAGCTCGGAAGCAAAGGCCGCGTCGCGATCCGAAAAATGACCGTGCAAGCGTGCCTGACGCAGAGCCTTGGGCAAGATGATGTTCGCGAACGCTCCGTCGACCGTGACGGCCCGCAGCACCTCGTATGCGACGCGGCGAGGTTCGTCAGCCAGACGCAGCTTCCGGTAACCGTCGGCGTAGCGCTTCTCGCTCACTGCTGTGCTCCCGTCTCGCCTCCGAGGCGAACCTCCTCGCCCAGGCGTGCTCCCCGCGCCCAAGCCGCCCCGTCCATCCAGGACTTGCCGGCCGGAGCGACGTCGCCGAGGAGAAGAGCCCCGCTCGCGCATCCCACCGTCACCTCTCGCTTGGTCACCTCGAGCTGTCCGGGCTCCAAGTCCGAGCGTTCAACCGGAGTGGCGACGCCCAGCTTCATGCGTGCTCCGCCGGGCAAGACGGTAAAGGCTCCCGGGTTGGGGGTGACGGAGCGGATGACACGGTCCTCGTGGTCGGCGCTGTGGGTGAAGGACACGTAGCCGTCTGCGCGGCTGAGGCGGCGCGCGTGGGTGACGCCTTCCTCGGGCTGCGGGTGGGCGTGGGCGGTTCCGGACTCAAGCGAGTCGACGACACCGAGGACCTGGTGTGCTCCGGCACAGGCCATCGAAGCGAGGAGGTCGCCGGCGCTGTGACGCGCGATAGGCACCTCGACACGCGAGTAGACGGCGCCGGTGTCCAGTCCTTCCTCCAACGCGAACACGCAGGAGGCCGTGGAAGTATCCCCGGCGCGAATCGCCCACTGGACGGGGGCGGCCCCCCGCCACCGGGGCAGGTCCGAGAAATGCAGGTTGATCCATCCGTGGGTCGGCATCTCCAGGATGGTCGCCGGTACGAGCCCGCCGTAGGCGACGACGACGCCGATGTCGGCGCGAGCGTCGGCGATCCGCTGGGCGATCTCGGGCGTCTTGAGCGAACTTGTTTCAAGGAGTTCGAGGCCGACGCTCGCCGCTAGCTCGGCGATCGGTGACGGATGCAGTGTCTTGCCACGGCCGCGCCGCGCCGGCGGGCGGGTGATGACGAGGACCACCTCGTGTGACGAGGCGTGCAGAGCACGCAGCGTGGGGACTGCGGCTTCGGGGGTTCCTGCGAAGATGATGCGCACGTGAGCCAGTCTACGGCACGGTGCGTGGCCGCACTCAGAAGAGCTCGGGTGGGTTGACGCTCATTGCGACGGTAGGCGCCTTGCGTGCGCTGCGCGACCGACGGATGTCCGTGAGCACCCGAAGCATGTTACCCGAGCGTGCCAGCGGCGCGCGCACAAGGGTGCGCACCTCGTTCTCCTGCCCCTCCCGCGTGGCGGGACGAACGACCGTTCCAACGAGCTCGGCGCCGCCCTGACGAACAACCTGGTCGGCGACCTGACGTACCTGTGCGGCCGCTCCGTCGAGCGCGACCATCGTTGATGCGGGGAAGAAGCCAAGAGCCTCCCGCTCGTCCAGGAGGCGTTCGGCGTACTCGGTGGGAGCCCAGCGCACGAGCATCTGCCCGAGTGAGTCGGGGATGGAACCGACGATGAGGCCGGGGTGCCCCGGCCTGACCAGGGAGAGCGCGTCAAGCCATCGGCGCGCGGCCTCCTCGGGTGCCCACAGCTCGGGTCGTCCGGCGAGTGCGGGGGCGTCGAGGATGACGGCGGCGGCGTAGCCGTCATCGACGGGTGGTTCGGCGCCCGCCGTGGCCACGACGACGGTCGGTCGCGCCGGTAGCCGACGGCTGATGCGGTGTGCGGCGGAGGACTCGAGGACAGACACGTCGCGCAGCGTTCTGGCGATCTCTTCGGCGGTGCGCGCGGAGCCGACGCGGGTTGCTCGCAGCTGGGTTCCCGAACAGTGGGGGCACCGCCAGGACTGCTGCTGGCGGGCACACCACGCGCACGACACGACCCCGTCGGCCTCGGCGCTTAAGGGGCCCGAGCACGTGCGGCAGCGGGCACGCTCCTCGCACCGGCGACACACGACGGTCGGCCAGTATCCCGCAGACGCGACCTGGATGAGGACTGGTCCGGAGCGCAGCGCCCCGCGAATCATCCGCAACGCTGCCTGCGGGATGCGCATGAGGCCGCCAGCGCCTTCGCGCTCGGCCTGGGTGCTGCCGTGGAGGTGGACGCGTGGCGTGGCCTCGCGCAGGGCCTGGGGCGTTGGCTCGATCCCGACGGCCCAGCCTGAGCGTACAAGCGCCTGAGCCTTCACCGAGCGCGCTGACGACGCGACAAGGAGGCCACTGCCTTCCACCGCGCACCGTTGAACCGCCACATCAAGCGCATCGCACCTGGGGAAGCGGCGTTCGCGCAGGCGGTCATCGCCGTCGTCGACGATGATGATGAGGCCGAGTCGGGAGCAGGGAACCCACACGGCCGATCGCGTTCCCACGACGACCGGAACACGTCCGAGCGAGGCAGCCACGTGGAGGCGGTAGCGCTTCTCGGCAGCCACCTCCGAACCCGCCAGCGATACCGGGATCGAAAGGTCTTCGGACAGCTCCCGCGCATAGCGTCCAGCCTGCTCGCCGGTTGCCGTCACGACGATGACGGAGCGCCTAGAGGCGACCGTCGACGCGACGGCCTCGGACAGGCAGCCACGCAGGCGCGGGCGCAGCATCGTGGCTATGGCACGTGGTGACTCCCCCGCCCGCAACCGGGACACGAACGCCTCCCCGGCCGGATAGGCCTCCCAGCCGAGGCCCACATGATCCGAGGTGACCGTGGGCCAGGTGGGAGCATTCTCGTCACGTGCCTCTCGCTCCGCGCGCGCGTGGCGGGGCGGGATGGCGAGGGACAGTACCTGAGACGTCGTGGCAAGGAAACGTGCCGCGATGCGGCGCGCGGTCTCGTAGATGGATGGCGCAAGCACGGGAGTCGAAGACACGACGGACTCGAGGCTCGCGGTTCCCTCGCCCACCTCCCGCCTGGTTCTCTCAACGATCCAGCCGTCGATCCTCGCGGAGGACAGGCGTACGCGCACGAGGGAGCCCACGACGGCTGCGTCGGCGAGCCCGGCCGGCACTATGTAGTCCAAAGGCCTATCCATGTGGGGCAGATCAACGTCAACGAGGACGCGCGCGACGTCGGCGCTGCGCGTTGACGGCGCCTCGAAGCCCTCAAGCATGCCCTGCATGGAAGTCATGAACCCAGTCAAGCACAGAGCATGCTCACGTGCGTGACTCCTAGCCCAGAAGCTTCACGCCGTACTTGGCGACCACCATCGCAATGACGCCGAAGATGATGAGGCCCCACAGCGCCCAGTCGAGGCCCTGGGCGACCGCCCGACGCAGCCCCTGGGGCGCGGGAATCACGCCGTCGTGGACGTTGATTCGAGTCAAGCCGGCGAAGACCAGGGTCGTCGTGAGCGTGATGAGCAGGCACCAGGGGCACAGGACCTGGATGACGAAGTACGACTGCGAAAAGAGCCAGAAGGCGAAGAAGAGCGCAACCGTGTAGAGCAGGTTTGTGCCGAGCATGTACCAGCGGGGGAATCTCACCCCGGCACATAGGGCGACTGAGATGGCGAGCACGACCGCCTCGAAGAAGATGCCGAGGAAAGCGTTGGGAAAGCCCAGGATGCGTGCCTGCCACGTCTGGGCGACGGCCGAACACGACAGCACCGAGGAAATATCGCACCCGAAGCGCGCGGAGGAATCGGCAGCGAGCTGCCACGCCTCGATCGAGAGAACGAAGGAGGTGACAAGGCCGATTATCCCCGAGATCACCATCTCGACGCTCGTGCGCCGACGCCACGAGCGCCGAGCACTCTCGGTCTCGCGGGAGGGCAGAAGATCCTCGGCTTCTGGCGAGGCGCTCATTGAAGCGCGGCCCTGAGCTGCTCGACGCGATTCGTCGCCTCCCACGGGAACTGTTCGCGCCCGAAGTGGCCGTACGCCGCCGTGTCACGGTAGATGGGGCGCGCCAGGTCGAGGTCGTCGATCATGCCGAGAGGACGGAGATCAAACACCTCGCGGATCGCGTGTGCAATCTTGTCCTCGCCAACCGATGCCGTGCCGAAGGTGTCGACGTACAGGCCGATCGGGTGCGCCCGCCCAATGGCGTAGGCGAGCTGAATCTCGCAGCGGCGCGCGGCTCCGGAGGCAACCACGTTCTTCGCGACCCAGCGAGCCGCGTAGGTCGCGGAGCGGTCAACCTTTGACGGATCCTTGCCGGAAAACGCTCCTCCGCCGTGGCGTGCCATGCCGCCGTAGGTGTCGACGATAATTTTGCGGCCCGTCAGGCCCGCGTCGGCAGCTGGTCCGCCCAGCACAAAACGACCCGAGGGATTGATGAGCGTCTTCATGGCTGAGGTGGACAGGTCAAGGCCGGATTCGTCGATGACCGGCTCAATGACGTGGGTGCGCACGGCATCAGCGACGGCCAGCTGGCTCATGCACTCGTCGTGCTGGGTGGACACCACGATCGTGTCGATGCCCACCGGGCGGTCGTTGTCGTAGGCGAGCGTGACCTGGGTTTTGCCGTCGGGGCGAAGACCCTCAACGATCCCCTGCTTGCGCACGTCGGTGAGGCGCTTGGCGAGGCGGTGGGCGAGCCAGATCGGTGCGGGCATGAGATCGGGCGTGTCGGCGCACGCGTAGCCGAACATGATGCCCTGGTCGCCGGCCCCCAGGCGATCCCGGGGGTCCGTGCTGCGAGAACCGCGCACTTCCAGGGCCTCGTCGACGCCGCCTGCAATGTCGGGGCTTTGACCGTCGAGGGATACCGAGACTCCGCAAGAAGCCCCGTCAAAGCCCACGCGCGAGGAGTCGTAGCCGATGGAGAGGATCTCCCGGCGTACGATTTCGGGGATCTCCACGTAGGCCTCGGTCGTGACCTCACCGGCGACGTGAATGAGGCCGGTGGCAGCCATTGTTTCGACGGCGACGCGAGAACGGGGGTCCACCTCAAGCAGAGCGTCCAAGATCGCATCGGAGATGCGGTCGCACACCTTATCGGGGTGGCCTTCAGTGACGGACTCGGAAGAGAAAAGCTGTTGACTCACCGCTTCAGGTTATCAAGGAAAGCGGCAGCCCGAGCAATCAGACCTGCAGCGACGTCATCCTTTGAACCCACGTAACGATCGACGAGAGTTCCGGTGGCGTCAAGAAGGCGGATCTCGTTGGGGACGTCACCAAAACCCGTTGTCTCCCCCACGCGGTTGACGGCGATGTAGTCGGCCCCTTTGCGGGCCGCCTTGTCGGCCCCGAAAGCCATGATCTCCTCGTCGGTGCCGGTTTCGGCCGCAAAGCCGATGACGAGAGGGGGCCGATGCGGGCCGTGGCTAATCTCGGCGAGAATGTCCGGGTTACGTATCAGGCTCAGGCTTGGTGCATCGGTTGAGCCGGGATCCTTTTTCATTTTGGCGCCAAGGGTGTGCTCTGGGCGAAAGTCGGCCACCGCGGCCGTCATGACCAGGGCATCGGCGTCGCCCACCAGCTCCATCGTCGCATCGCGCATCTGCATCGCGCTGCCGACGCAGTGCACCTCCACTCCCGGTGCAACCAGTGCCTGGACGGAGGCGTCGATGTTGGCCGCGACGAGGCGTACGCGTGCTCCCGCGCGCGCCGCGGCGCTCGCGATCGCCACACCTTGGCGCCCCGACGAACGATTTCCCAGGTAGCGCACCGGGTCGATGGGTTCGCGTGTGCCCCCGGCGGTCACGACGATCGTGCGGCCCGCCAGGGTGCGCGCCTGGGCCGAATGCCCGCCCGCCGTGAGCAGGGCCAACGCCTGCCGTGCGATCGACACCGGATCGGCCAGGCGCCCGATTCCGCTGTCTCCCGAACCCAGCGCGCCCGTCTCGGGGTCGATCACGTGCACGCCGCGGCGACGCAATGTTGCCACATTGGCCTGCGTGGCGCTCGCCAGCCACATGTTCGAGTGCATGGCGGGCGCGACGACGACCGGAGCGGCACTGGCGAGAACCGTGAGCGACACCATGTCGTCGGCAAAGCCAGCTGCGAGCTTGGCGAGCGTGTTGGCCGTTGCCGGGACGACGATGATCAGGTCCGCGACGTGAGCGAGCTCCACGTGCTCAGCGCGCCCCTCCCCCGCGATGTCGACGGCGACAGGACGGGAGGTGATGCCCTCCCACGTCGAACGGCCAACGAAGTCCAGAGAGGACAAGGTCGCAGCCACACGCACGTCGTGGCCCGCGCGTTGACACTCGCGGACCACGATGGGGGCTTTGAATGCCGCGACGCCGCCGGTCACACCGACGACAACGCTCGCCATGGTCAGGCCTCAGGGTTGGACTCGAGCGAGAGCATCCCCTCGTTGATTTCGCGCAGCGACACGGCCAGGGGCTTCTCGTCGGGCTGAACATCAACGACCGGGCCCACGAACTGAATCATGTTCTGCTGGAGCTGCAGGTTGTAGGAATTGATCTGGCGGGCGCGCTTTGCCGCGAAAATGACCAGCGCGTACTTGGAATCGACGTGCTCCAGCAGATCATCAATGGGTGGAGACGTAATACCCACGGGCTGGGCAACAATTCCGGACATGCGTGTCTTCCTCTCAGTGGCTGATTCAGGTAGATACTACTCCAGGCCAATGAGTCCAGCCAGCTCATCCACCGTGCGCTCGATGTCGTCGTTGATCACAACGTGATCGAACTCGGAGGCGGCCTCCATCTCGATCCTGGCCGTGCGTAGGCGCCGCTCGCGCTCTTCGGGTCCCTCGGTTCCGCGTCCGATCAGCCGACGCTCAAGTTCCTCCCACGAGGGTGGCGCAAGAAAAATGAAGCAAGCGTCGGGCCTGGTGGCCCGCACCTGGCGAGCGCCGTCCAGATTGATCTCGAGAAGCACAGGCACGCCCGCGTTCAGGGACTCGTCAACCGGGCCGCGGGGCGTGCCGTACTTGTTGGTCCCGTGAACGAGTGCCCACTCAAGCATGTCTCCGCGTTCGATCATGTCGTCGAACTCTTGCGGGGAGACGAAAAAGTAGTGAACGCCTTCCTTCTCACCTGGGCGAGGAGCGCGCGTCGTGGCGGACACCGATACCCGTAGCTGCGGATAGCGCCTGGTGAGGGCTGCGACGACGGTACCCTTTCCGACGGCTGTCGGTCCGGCGAGAACGGTCAATTGAGCCTGAGTCATGACACAAGTGTGCCACGCCCAGCGGGCTCAGCCGAAACGCTCAACGAGAGCCTTGCGTTGGACCGGACCGAGGCCGCGCACGCGCCGACTCTGAGCGATCTTGTACTCGTCCATCAGGACTGCGGCGGTGTTCGTACCGACGCGAGGCAGGGACTCAAGAAGCGAAACGACTTTCATCTTCGCCACGGCCTCGTCGGAGTCGGCGAGTTCAAGAACCTCGGATAGGTTCATCGAGCGCGCCTTGAGCGCGTTCTTCACCTCGGCGCGACGCCGACGTGCCTGAGTTGCCTTCTCGAGAGCCTGTGCCCTCTGTTCCGGCGTGAGATCAGGTAGTGCCATTCTGATCATCTCCTCCGTTGGTATCTTCGGTAAATAAACTATGTCACCAATCAGAGCATGATTGCCAGATCAAACGGGTCACTCTTAGCTATTGGGACAGACTATTGCAACGAACCGGCTGTCGCCAGGTATGCCTGACGCAAGGCGCTCATGCTAGGGCCAGCAGACAGGATCGCGCGTGAGGAAGAGGCGAGAACGGCGTCCTCAACCCCGGCGAAAACCTGCCTGACCTGCGCCGCTCCCGCTCCCTGCGCACCCACTCCTGGAGCCAAAAACGCCCCGCGCAGAGCCGAAAGATCAAGGCCGAGTCGCTTGATCGCGTCCCCGACTGTCGCGCCGACGACGATCCCGGCGGGGCCAAGGTGCGATTTGTCACAGCTTGCGTTAAATTCCGCCAATTGGGACACAACGTCCCCCGCGACGCTCGCGCCACTGGCTCCGCGAGCGTGCTGCACGGACGCCCCCTCGGGGTTCGACGTCAGCGCGAGGACGAAGACGCCCCGACCGGTGCGCCGTGCCAGTTCGAGTGCGGGCGCGAGTGAGCCGACCCCAAGGTAGGGTGACAGCGTGACCGCGTCGCCTGCCAACGGAGACGAATCGGCGAGGTAGGCCTGGGCGTAGCCATCCATCGTTGAGCCGATATCTCCGCGCTTAGCGTCCACGATGCTCAGCGATCCAACCTCGCGACAGGCGGCGATCACCTCCTCAAGGACTGCCACGCCTCGTGAGCCGTGCCTCTCAAAGAACGCCGACTGAGGCTTGAAAGCCGCCACCCGTCCCCCGAGCGCATCGATGACGCGCAGCGAGAACTCGCGCACCCCATTGGCATCGTCAGTGAGCCCCCAGGATGTCAGAAGCGAGGCGTGTGGATCGATACCGACGCACACTGGGCCGTGCTCGCGCATAGCGGCATAGAGGCGGTCGCCGAAGCCGGGCGACGCGGATGTCGTCGTGTGCGTCATCGTGTCTCCTCCGTTCGACGAGCGTCCCACTCCTGAAGGGAACGAACGGCGTACGCGCCGCGTTTGCGGACCTCAATGGCCTGAACCATCGCGTTGAAGGCCTGCAGCGTCGTCACCGCCGGGCAATCCTGTGCCACCGCCGCCGCGCGAATCTGGTAGCCGTCATTTCGGGGAGCGGATCGCTGCGGTGTGTTGACGACCATGTTAATGGAGCCATCGTTGATCAGGTCGACGATCGTGGGCTCCCCATCCTTGCCCCGCCCCTCCGAGGACTTGCGCACCGCGCGCGCCTCGATCCCGTTTCGCCGCAGGACGGAAGCAGTGCCTGAGGTCGCCAGGATCGTGAAGCCCAGCTCGGCCATCCGCGCAGCGGGGAGCACGATCGCGCGCTTATCCGTATCCGCGATCGAGATGAAGATCGTGCCCGAGGTCGGCATGTCGGTGGAGGCGCCGAGCTGCGACTTGGCGAAGGCGGTCGGGAAGTCACGGTCGATGCCCATCACCTCACCGGTGGAACGCATCTCCGGACCGAGCACCGTGTCGACGGTTTCGCCTCGGCGCGTGCGGAATCGCTTGAAGGGCAAGACCGCCGCTTTGACCGCGATGGAGCCCCCGTCGTGAATCGTGCGCGCGTCCCGGGTGGGAAGGACCCCGCACGCGCGCAGCGACGCAATCGAGGCACCTACCTGAATGAGCGCGGCGGCCTTGGCAAGTTGCACGCCCGTTGCCTTCGATGCGAAAGGAACCGTACGCGAGGCGCGCGGATTTGCTTCGATCACGTAGAGAGTGTCGGAGAGCAGGGCGAATTGGATGTTGATGAGTCCGCGCACGCCCACCCCGCGAGCGATCGCCTCGGTTGAGTCGGTGATACGCTCCAGCTCCCGTGCGGACAGGGTCATCGGGGGAAGAACGCACGAAGAGTCGCCGGAGTGAATCCCGGCTTCCTCAATGTGCTCCATGATCGCGCCCATGAATAGTTCTTGACCGTCGTACAGTGCGTCGACGTCAATCTCAATGGCTGCGTCCAGGAAGCGATCGATGAGCAATGGGCCCCTCGAGAAGAGAAGGTCCGCGTCATGGTTCTCCAGGTAGTCGCACATTCCAGCCTCGTCATTGACGATCGCCATGCCGCGTCCTCCCAGAACAAAGGACGGGCGAACGAGCACGGGGTAACCCACCTGATGCGCGATCGACAGAACCTGCTCGGGCGTGTGGGCGGTGTCGTGCGCGGGCGCCGGGCAGCCCGCGGCCTCCAGGACCTTGCCGAACTCCTCCCGGTCTTCGGCCATGTCAATCGCGTGCGGGCTCGTTCCCAGGATCGGCACACCCGCGCGCTCCAGGTCGGCGGCCAACGACAGCGGGGTCTGGCCTCCGAGCTGAACGATCATTCCCTTGACGGGGCCGGCCGCGCACTCCGCCCGGTAGACCTCCAGCACGTCCTCCAGCGTGAGAGGCTCAAAGTACAGCCTGTCCGAGATGTCGTAGTCGGTCGAAACCGTCTCCGGATTGCAGTTGACCATGATCGTGTCGTAGTGCTCGCGTAGCGCCATGGCCGCGTGCACGCACGAGTAGTCGAACTCGATTCCCTGGCCGATCCGGTTCGGACCCGCTCCGAGAATGATCACCGCTTCGCGGCTTCGCGGGCGAACCTCGTTCTCCTGATCGTAGGTCGAGTAGTGGTAGGGCGTGCGGGCGGCAAACTCCGCGGCGCAGGTGTCGACCGTCTTAAAGACGGGATGGATGGCGAAGGCCCCTCGCACCTCGCGCACGGTCTCCTCCGACAGGCCGCGGATCGCTGCGATCTGGCGGTCCGAAAAGCCGTGACGCTTCGCTTGCGCCAACACGGCGCCGGTGAGTGCCTCGGCCTGGCGGATCCGCTGCGCGACCTCGTCGAGAAGGAACATCTGGTCGAGGAACCACGGGTCGATCTTCGTGGACTCGAAGAGCTCGGACAGGTTCGCTCCCCCACGGATCGCCTGCTGAACCTGCACGAGCCTGCCCTCGGTGGCCGTAGCGGCGGCCGCGACGAGCGACCTCGTCTGCTCGGGAGTCGGAGCCTGCCCGTCCCAGTGGAACTGCACACCCCCCTTGTCGATCGAGCGCAGCGCCTTTTGCAACGCCTCGGTGAAGCAGCGCCCAATGGCCATGGCCTCGCCGACCGCCTTCATCGACGTCGTCAGGGTCGGATCCGCCGCCGGGAACTTCTCGAAGGTGAAGCGAGGCACCTTGACGACCACGTAGTCGAGCGTGGGCTCGAAGGACGCCGGGGTGGATCCCGTGATGTCGTTGGGGATCTCATCGAGGGTGTAACCGGTTGCCAGGCGCGCCGCGATCTTCGCGATCGGGAAGCCCGTCGCCTTCGATGCCAACGCGGAGGAACGCGAGACGCGCGGGTTCATCTCGATGACGATGACGCGGCCGGTTTCGGGGTGGACTGCGAACTGGATGTTACAGCCTCCCGTGTCAACGCCCACCGCGCGGATCACCGCAATACCGATGTCGCGCAGGCGCTGCATCTCGCGATCCGTGAGCGTCAGCGCGGGCGCAACCGTGATCGAATCGCCCGTGTGCACTCCGACGGGGTCAACGTTCTCGATCGAACACACGACCACGACGTTGTCCGCCTTGTCGCGCATCAACTCGAGTTCGTACTCCTTCCAACCGAGGATTGACTCCTCGAGCAACACCTCGGTGGTGATCGAGTCAGCCAACCCTTGCCCCGCTATGCGATCCAGGTCCTCGGGCGTGTAGGCGAACCCCGAGCCCAAACCACCCATGGTGAAGGAGGGGCGAACGACAAGCGGATAGCCGAGCTCGGCCGCCGCCGCGTGGCATTCCTCCAGCGTATGAGCGATGAACGAGCGTGCGACCTCGGCGCCCGAGCGCTCCACGATCGCCTTGAACTCTTCACGATCCTCGCCGGCGCGAATCGCGTCGATAGACGCACCGATCAGCTCGACGTCGAAGCGCTCCAGCACGCCCATCTCCGAGAGCGCAACCGCCGTGTTGAGGGCCGTCTGTCCACCCAGGGTGGGCAGCAGAGCGTCGGGGCGTTCCTTCTCGATGATCGAGGCGACCACCTCGGGCGTGATCGGCTCGACGTAGGTCGCGTCCGCAATGCCGGGGTCCGTCATGATGGTGGCCGGGTTGGAGTTGACGAGGATGACGCGCAGTCCCTCTTCCTTCAACACGCGGCACGCCTGGGTGCCCGAATAGTCGAACTCGCAGGCCTGGCCGATCACGATGGGACCGGACCCAATAACGAGAACGGAAGAAAGATCGTTCCTGCGGGGCATCAGCGGTTCTCCTTAGCGGCGATCATGAGCGACATAAAGCGGTCGAAGAGCAGCTCCCCGTCGTGGGGGCCGGCCGCCGCCTCGGGGTGGAATTGGACAGAAAAGGCGGGAATGTCGAGGGCTCGAAGGCCCTCCACGACACCGTCGTTGAGCCCGACGTGTGAGACCGTGATACGCCCGTAGCGGCCGGCGTCAAAAGGCGCCACAGAATCCGAACCCACGGGGGCGTCCACGGCGAAGCCGTGATTGTGCGCGGTGATCTCCACGCGCCCGGTCTCCAGGTCCTTGACGGGCTGGTTGATACCGCGATGACCATAGTTCAACTTGTAGGTACCGTAGCCGAGGGCTCGTCCAAAGAGCTGGTGACCAAAACAGATGCCGAAGTAGGGGATGCCCGCATCCAACACGGCGCGTAGAACGCCCACTTCCCGGTCGGCCGTGGAGGGATCACCGGGACCGTTGGAAAAGAACACGCCGTCGGGGTTCAGCGACTCAATGTCGGCAAAGGACGCCGTGGAGGGGACGACATAGACACGCGCTCCTCGCGCAGCCAGGTGGTACGGGGTACGCGACTTGATACCCAGGTCGACGGCCACGACACGAGCAAGGGGGTCAGCACCCTCGAACTCGCCGAGCGGCTCAACGACGTACGTTTCCTCGGTCGACACCTGCGCGGCCAGGGCCTGGCCGCTCATCGCCGGAGACTCGGCCACGATGCGTACCAGGGAGGTGATGGCCTCCTCCGCCAGGTAGAGCGCGCCGGCGGGGAGCGCGTCACCGGAGAATATGCCCGCCCGCATGGCTCCGCGCTCGCGGATGTGTCGGGTGACGGCGCGAGTGTCAACGTCCGCGATGCCAACAATTCCCTGCGCGAGGAGTTCGTCCTCAAGTTCGCGCCGAGAACGCCAGTTGGATGCGCGCCTGGCGCCGTCGCGTACCACGAAGCCGGCGACCCAGATCCGTGAGGACTCGGGGTCCTCGTCGTTGACCCCCGTGTTGCCGATGTGCGGAGCCGTCATGACGACGATCTGGCGGTGGTACGACGGGTCGGTGAGGGTCTCCTGGTATCCCGTCATGCCGGTCGAGAAGACGATTTCGCCGAGGGTGCGGCCGCGAGAGCCCCACGCTCGTCCCCGAAAGACGGTTCCGTCCTCCAGCACGAGCAGAGCGGTGTTGCTCGACGTCATCGGTCCTCCTTGGCGATCGGGGCGGCGTCAACGACCGTCGGCACACCGCCGTAGATGGTGTAGCGCACCTGACCCGGAAGTTCCATGCCGCGATACGGGCAGTTGGTCGACCTCGTCCACTGTGCGGCGGGATCGACCGTCGTACGAACCGAGGCGTCAACCAGGGTGACGTGCGCGGGTGCGCCCTCGACGAGGCCTCGCCCCTGGGTGTCGACCCCTCCGATGCGCGCCGGAGCGGTGGACATGACGCGGGCGACGTCCTCCCACGTCATGCGACCGGAGTCGACCATCGTCTCGATGATGATCGGAAGCGCCGTCTCCAGTCCGGTCATGCCGAAGGCGCCGGCCTGCCACTCGCAGTCCTTGTCCTCCAGCGGGTGGGGGGCGTGGTCGGTGCCCACGACGTCGATGGTGCCGTCGGCCAGGGCCGCGCGCACCGCCTCGACGTCCTCGGCCGTGCGCAGCGGCGGGTTGACCTTGTAGCGCGGCGAGTAGGTGCGCGCCATCTCGTCGGTCAGCAGCAGGTGGTGGGGGGTGGCCTCGGCGGTCACGTCGATGCCGCGGGCCTTGGCCCAGCGGATGATGTCGACGCTGCCGGCCGTGGACAGGTGGCACACGTGCAGGCGCGAGCCCACGTGCTCGGCCAGCAGGACGTCGCGGGCGATGATGGACTCCTCGGCCACGGCCGGCCAGCCGCGCAGGCCCAGCTCGGCGCTGACGGCGCCCTCGTGCATCTGGGAGCCCTCGGTCAGGCGCGGGTCCTGGGCGTGCTGGGCGATGACGCCGTCGAAGCTCTTGACGTACTCCAGGGCGCGGCGCATGAGGACCGGGTCGGACACGCACCGCCCGTCGTCGGAGAAGACGCGCACGCGGGCGGCGCAGTGCGCCATGGCGCTCATCTCGCTCAGGTGCTCGCCCTTGAGCCCCGCGCTGACGGCGCCCACCGGGTGGACGTCGACCCACCCGGCCTCGCGCCCCAGGCGCAGGACCTGCTCGACCACCCCGGCGCTGTCCTGCACGGGGGTGGTGTTGGCCATGGCGAACACGGCGGTGTAACCGCCCACGGCGGCGGCGCGGGTGCCGGTGAACACGGTCTCGGCGGACTCGCGGCCCGGCTCGCGCAGGTGGGTGTGGATGTCGACCAGGCCGGGCAGGGCGATCAGGCCGTCCAGGTCGTGGCGCACGGCGTCGGCGGGGGCGAGCGCGGCCGCGTCGGGTCCGACGGCGGCGATGGCCCCGTCGACCAGCAGGATGTCGGCGGCGTCCTCCCCGTAGGGGCGGACACCGGTCAGCAGGTGGGCGCTCACAGCTGGTTCCCTTCGTCGGCGAGCAGGAGGTAGAGGGCGGCCATGCGCACGGACACGCCGTTGCCGACCTGTTCGATGACCCGCGAGCGGGGGTCGTCGGCGGCCTCGGCGGTGATCTCCAGGCCGCGGTTCATCGGCCCGGGGTGCATGACGATGGCGTGCTCGGGCATGGCGGCGCGGCGGGCGAGGTTGAGGCCGTAGGCCTGGGAGTACTCGTCGGGGCTGGGGAAGAAGCCGCCGCCGGCCGCGCTCATGCGCTCGCGCTGGACGCGCAGCATCATGACGGCGTCGGGCCGCGCCAGCGCCAGGGCCTCGTCGAGGTCGTAGGAGACCTCGCAGGTCCAGTCCCCCATGCCCACCGGCAGGAGGGTCGGCGGGGCGACGAGGGTGACGCGGGCGCCCAGGGCGGTCAGCAGGTCGACGTTGGAGCGGGCGACCCGGGAGTGGAGGATGTCGCCGACGATGACGACCCGGGCCCCGGCCAGGTCGCGGCCCTGGGGGGCGGGGGCGCCGTCGGCGGCGCGTCCGGCGCCCGAGTCGGGCCCGCCGGGCGCGTACCAGCGGCGCAGGGTCATGGCGTCCAGCAGGGCCTGGGTGGGGTGCTGGTGGGTGCCGTCCCCGGCGTTGAGCACGGGCACGTCGATCCAGCCGGCGTGGGCCAGCAGGTGCGCGGCCCCGCAGGCGCTGTGTCGCACGACGACGGCGTCGGCGCCCATGGCCATGATCGTCTGGGCGGTGTCCTTGAGGGACTCGCCCTTGGACACGCTCGAGCCCTTGGCGGAGAAGTTGATGACGTCGGCGCTGAGCCGCTTGGCGGCGGCCTCGAAGGACAGGCGGGTGCGGGTGGAGTCCTCGAAGAACAGGTTGACGACGGTCTTGCCGCGCAGGGTCGGCAGCTTCTTGACGGCGTGGCGCTGGGTGGCGGCCATGGCCTCGGCGGTGTCCAGGACCATGACGGCCTCGTCGTGGTCCAGGTCCTTGGCGCTCAGCAGGTGCCTCATCGGGTCTCCTCGGCGGCGTGGGGGGCGGGGACGATGGCGACGGCGTCGGCGTCGGCGCCCAGTTCGGTCAGGGAGACCACGACCTTCTCGGAGCGGGAGGTCGGCAGGTTCTTGCCGACGTAGTCGGCGCGGATGGGCAGCTCGCGGTGCCCGCGGTCCACCAGGACGGCGAGCTGGACGGCGTCGGCGCGCCCGATGGAGCCCAGGGCGTCCAGGGCGGCGCGGATGGTGCGCCCGGAGTACAGGACGTCGTCGACCAGGATGACGGTGCGCCCCTCGAGGGTGCCGCCGGGGATGCGGGTGGGGCGGGGCACGCGGATGGGGTGGCGGCCCAGGTCGTCGCGGTACATGGTGATGTCGAGGGTCCCCGCGGGCACCGGCGCGGGCTCGGGGGCGCCGGCGGCGCGGGCGTCCTCGGCGGCCGCCACCCCCAGCGCCTCGGACAGGCGCCGGGCCAGGGGGACGCCGCCGGTGGGGATGCCGAGGAGGACCAGCCGGTCCACGCCTCGGTTCCGCTCGACGATCTCATGGGCGATTCGGAACAGGGAGCGCTTGATCTCGGCGGCGCCGAGGATCTGCTTCCCGGTGGACTGCTGCTGGGCCA
>ERZ773038.607-NODE-607-length-22640-cov-23.791189_pt1 | contig 22640 bp, 20 predicted proteins | sample MGYA00511665_ERZ773038 | MGnify/ENA primary metagenome ERZ773038 (study PRJEB29015, sample SAMEA2737966) | human oral metagenome | biome: human oral; feature: human-associated habitat; material: dental | place: China | collected 2028 ... | reverse complement strand
TCAGGCGGTCGCCGCGGCGCACGAAGGAGTAGGGCTGGCGGAAGAACTCGGGCGGTACCGTTTTCTTCTCGGGCGTCTGGGGTGCATCGGTGTTGACCGGTGCGGTGGTCTGCGCGTTCTGCTCGTTAGATGACATACCTATCAGGATAACGTAGCGGCGCGCGGAGAGAGGCACTGTTAAAAATTCTGGGGAGTTAAAAATTTCGGGAGCAGTTTTTCATTGTACTGAAGAAACTGCCCCCGTTTGGCCTTTGCGACCGCAAATTCGCCGTGCAGGCTACTTCTTCTTGCCGGAGAACAACAGCGCTAAGCCCGCGCCGAGAATCACGATGTTGTTGGCGAGCTGCTGCCCATCCTGGGTGGGGCGGAATGCGCCATCGTGCATGTCGGGGTTGCGGAAGTACATGGTCATGAGGTTCGCGCCGAAGGCTGTCAGCCCTGCACCCGCGAGGCGGGCAGGAATAAAGGGGGTCAGCAGGGTAGCGCCGAGTGCGGTTTCTGAGTAGGAAATAAGTTTACCGAAGGTTTTGGGGTCGAGCTTGGCGACGGCGGGCACACCGGATGCCGCCATCTGCTGCAGATATGCGTAGGTACCTTCGTCGGCGCCGAGTTTCTTGACGCCTGCATCGAGCACGAGCGCGCCCGTGGTGAGGCGCAGTGCAGCGTTTGATAGTTTACCCATGAGTGAGTGTCCTCCTGATATTTTGTGATGAGATGAGTGATGCGGTGTTTCCGCACCGGGCATTGCAATTGTAGCGGCAAACCTCAGGAAAGTTTATTTAATCGTAAAGTTTTAATATAATTTTTGCGGTAAGCATTATTTTTCAGCGTTTTAGCGGGAGAGTAGAGATGCGCCCTCGGCGTGTTGCCGCGCTCCCAGTGCCTAAGACGTAATCGGTGCAGGCGCCTTTTGCGGGTAGAATTCTGTGTAGTCATGGCGTAACGATGCGATTTTCCGTGAGCCGTGCTCGTGCGAAAATCTGAACTACATCGTGATGCCCCGAAGGTCGGGGCTTCCTGTCGAGGTTGTAGCCTGCAGGGCAGAGCGCGCATAGAAAAGAGGAATAGTGACACAGCGGCCTTCCGAACATGCCGTTACCGAGAACGAGAGTTCGACGGGTGAAGAGAGCCTGCAGCGTGGCTTAAGTTACAGACACATCCAGCTCATCGCTATTGGCGGTGCGATTGGTACCGGGCTGTTCCTGGGATCGGCGAAGACTATTTCGCTCACGGGACCTTCCATCGTGTTTGTCTATGCGATTATTGGCGTCATCATCTATTTTGTACTGCGTGCGATGGGCGAAATTCTGCTGTCTAACCCGAAGTACAAGTCATTCACCGATTTTGTATCGGATATTTTGGGTGCGCGCGCGGGCTTTTTCGTCGGCTGGTCGTATTGGTTCTTTTGGGTGACCACGGGTATTGCGGATGTGCTAGCGATTACGGATTACACGCATTACTGGTTTCCCGAACTTCCCTCGTTTATTCCCGCGCTTATCGTGATCGGGGCGCTGCTGGCTCTAAACCTGCCCTCGGTGAAGAATTTCGGTGAGATCGAGTTCTGGTTCGCGATGATTAAGATCGTGTCGATTCTGGCGCTTATTGCCGTGGGTGCCGTAATGGTCGTGTTCGGGTTTACGAGCCCGGATGGGACGGTCGCCTCCATCACGCACTTGTGGGATCGCCCGGGACCTTCGGGCAACGGTGTGTTTATTCACGGTTTAACGGGTTTCTTGGGCTCGTTCCAGATTGCGCTGTTCGCGTTCGTGGGTGCTGAGCTGGTGGGTACCGCCGTAGCAGAGACGAAGAACCCCGAACGTACCCTGCCGCGTGCGATTAACGCTGTGCCTTTCCGCATGGTGCTGTTCTATGTGCTGCCGCTGTCGGCGATTCTTGCGGTGACTCCCTGGGATAAACTCGACCTTAATATGAGTCCTTTCGTGGGGATGTTCTCACTGGCGGGTGTGTCAATTGCCGCCTCGCTCATTAACTTTGTAGTGCTGACGTCGGCAACGTCTTCGGCGAACTCGGGTATTTTTTCGACCTCGCGCATGGTGTATGGGCTGGCAGAGGAGGGGAATGCGCCTTCCTTCCTGAAGAAGCTCTCGAAGAACGGTGTGCCCACGAACGCCCTGTACCTGACGACGGTTCTTCTGCTCTTTAGCCTGGTGATGCTGGCGTTTGGGCGTGAGCTTCTGGAAGCGTTTACTGTCGTGACTTCGGTGGCCTCAATTATGGGTATTTTCACGTGGTCGATGATTCTGGTGTCGTACCTGGTATACCGCAAGAAGTTCCCTAAACGGCATGAAGCCTCGCAGTATAAGATGCCGTTTGGTCGCACGATGAGCTGGGTTGGCTTGGTGTTCTTCGCTCTAATGATCTATGCCCTGAGCTTGCAGTCAGAAACCGGGTTGGCTCTGGCGCTTAGCCCTATCTGGTTTATCGGGGTCGAGCTTGGATACGAGATTATGGTGCGCCGTCATGCGCGTAAGCGTCTTTTTGCTGAGTCGGCACGGGCGGAAGCTAAGTAACGAGTCTTATTTATTCCTTATTAGCGGGCGGGATGCGGTGCGTAGAGAAAACGTGCGGCATCCCGCCCGCTGTATCTTATGGGGCGATGACATACGGCATGTACCAGAACAGACCCCAATATGTATAGATATTCTTAAATTTGTATAGAAATCATATATGATGAGAATTTTTCTTTTGAGGATGTGGCGAGTTGGGCAGCAAAGGGACGTACCTCATGCGTGCCGTATTTTCCGAAAGTAAGGCTTATTGTCAAGGGTTTTTTGCAGATTCCTTCCGAAATTTTTTTGAATTTCGATATAAAGATTTTATTGTTCGTGACGCATGCTATAGATACGCGACACACTTCCTGGAGATAATTACACAATACCGTCCCTGTTATGTAGAATATATATTCAAAAGTTGTGATAGCTCACCGTATCTTACGGGCTGAGTGCTGCACTTGCCGCCCCGAAAGCCGGGGCTGTCCCGCTCGGCTGCGGGACCCAACCACGAAAGAGGAACTGTCATGCAGCAACCTCACGATAATGCCGCATCGGCGGCAGACACGACAGATAATGCTGAAGAACTGCACCGCGGGCTGAGCAACCGACACATCCAGCTCATTGCTATCGGCGGTGCTATTGGTACCGGGCTTTTTATGGGTTCCGGTAAGGCAATTTCTAAAGCTGGTCCATCTATCCTCTTGGTCTACATGGTTATCGGCGCCGCTATCTTCTTGGTGCTGCGTGCGATGGGTGAGATCCTTCTATCAAACCTGAAATATAAGTCATTCTCAGACTTTGCTACCGACCTGATCGGGCGCCCCGCAGGGTTTTTCCTTGGATGGTCGTACTGGTTCATGTGGGTGGTCACCGCGGTCGCAGATATTATCGCAATCGTGGGCTATACCGAGCTGTGGTGGCCCGATTTACCGAAGGCGGTTCCAGCACTCGTCGTGATTATTGCGCTGCTGGCGCTGAATCTGCCCTCGGTGAAGAACTTCGGTGAGATCGAGTTCTGGTTCGCCATGATTAAGATTGTTGCCATCTGCGCCCTCATTATCGTGGGTGCCATTATGGTTGCTACGAGCTTCACGACACCCAGCGGTGCTCACGCTCAGGTAGCCAACCTGTGGAACGACGGTGGGTTCTTCCCCAACGGTGCCACCGGATTCTTAGGCGCCTTCCAGATCGCGGTCTTCGCCTTTATGGGGTCCGAGCTGGTAGGTACTACCGCCGCCGAAACCCAGAACCCCATGGTGACTCTGCCGAAGGCTATTAACTCAGTGCCGGTTCGTATTCTCATTTTCTATGTGGGTGCCCTGATCGTTATTCTGATGGTAAACCCCTGGCGTGAAATTAATCCGGCCAAGAGCCCCTTCGTGACCATGTTTACCCTCGCCGGTATTGCCATTGCGGCGCATATTGTGAACGTTGTGGTGCTGACTTCGGCAACATCATCGGCGAACTCGGGTATCTTCTCGACTTCGCGCATGGTGTACGGTCTCTCGCAGGAAGGTTACGCCCCGAAGTTCCTCGGTAACCTTTCCGGGAGCGGTGTGCCCCGCAATGCGCTGTTCCTCACCTCGATTCTGCTACTCTCCAGTATCGCCCTGCTCTATGCTGGCGACTCGATTATTGAGGCGTTCACGCTGGTCACCACGATGGCGGCGGTACTTGTGATCTTCGTATGGTCGATGATCCTCGTCAGCTACCTGTGTTACCGCGCGAAGCGCCCCAACCTGCACCGGGAAACCACCTATCCCATGCCCGGCGGCGTGGTGGCATGCTGGATCGTGCTTGCGTTCTTTGCTTTCATCATCGGGATTCTTGCTACCGATAAAGACACTCTCACCGGTCTGATGCTCATGCCCATCTGGTTCATCCTGCTGACTATCGGGTGGTTTGTGAAGAACAGCATCAACCCCGAAATCCCGGAGACCAGCATTACGCAGTCGCATCCGGTGGTGGATATGAAGGCACCGAAGAATAATAAGTAAAGACACTTCGGCGGTTATCTGTTCCGCATTACTTCCGGTATAAAAAGGCTCTTGATGTGAATAGGGCGGCGTTACTAGCGCTTTTTCACATCAAGAGCCTTTTAGCGTGATAGGGGAGGAGAAACGGAAGAATCTGCGCCCCGGATTAACCGGCCTCGGTGCCCGAGGTATCCTCGGCATCCAGCACCAGGTCATCCGTGCGGTAGTAGTCCCAGCGGGAACAGCCCATACCCCAGCGCATCGCCTGTACTACATCCTGCGCGGCCTCATGAGGGTCAAAAACATTCCGGTTCCACATAGGCTGCATGGGGGTCGGTGCCGCCCACCCGCGTGAACGCAGGTAGTCGGTACTGAACTTGGGCAAAACCTCAGCCTCCATCGCAATTTCGCACAGGAACCCGGCGGGGGAGCGGTAGATACACACAAGCGGCATTGCGTTAGCATGCGCGGCACCCGTGAGCACATAGTAGGTGCGCAGATGCCTGCTCCAGGGCAGGCTCGCCAAACGCTGACCGAGTGAGTTCGTCACCTCGTCCCAACGGTCGCGAGCAGAAACCGTCTGCTCAGACTTCACAACCCCAATACCCTGCACCGCAAGCTGCTCGGGCGAAATACTCGGCGGATGCGGCGGCACCCGCACCGGTGCGACCTCTCTCTTCGTCATCTGCAGGGCATCGGTCACCATTGTGCGGCCCACCTGCAAGGCGGTATGCCACGATCCATATTTCGCGCGCACCGCCGCTAGAAACGGCACCCGGCCCAGATTACTGCGCATAGTAGACCATGTTCCGTAGGCAAGCACCGTCGGCTGCCGATCATACCGAATACAGTAACTCATGAAACTGCCCAGCTGGTTGCGGAACTCCATATCCGTGAGCGAAGTGCCGCTCAGCTGCCAGTTGTACTCCGCATAATCGGGCGGACACACACCGGTGCGCAGCATGGCGGTTGACCATCCGCCATCGCCCAGCTGATCACGAATGCTCTCGCAGGAGGGCGGCCATACAAACGAACCGTGCGCCACGTCTTGGGACTCAGCCGGAAGATGCTGGTACACATCGCGGTAGGTAAGCTCGTCAAGCTGCGTATATGGATGCAGCGCCAGGTACTTGAGTCCAGCACCCACCTTCCCTAGAATCAGGGCGATATTCTGCGGTGAAACCCGTGCGCTCTCCAATAAGCGCAGCATATCCGCCATGACCGTTGCATCCAGAGTTGTTGCGGCGTAGGAACCATCCGGCTCCAGACCGTAAGCCTCTGCCACCGCATACCAGACCGCGGTCGCCAACAAAACATGGGTGGGAGTCTGTTCGCCGTGCGAACCAAACTCCCACATGCCAGAATCTAAAGCAAAATCAAGATGTTCCCGGTTAACCTGCGGAAAAAGAACACGAATACGACGGTGCGTTTCGCTCGGAGTCCAGCCCTGCGCAGCCAAGGCGGTAATCAGCGTGCCAAATTGCTGATGAAATTCGGCGTACCCCGGCGGCAAAGACGAACGTGAAGGCGCCTGTGCGCGATCGTCAGCACGACCATACATGCGAAACCTTCTTTCAGCCAGTCCACCGTGAACCGGCTACCGTCATGTCATCTTCTATGCCCCGGCGCATAACTTCTGCACAATCGCCGGAATATCTGAAAAATAGCGATGTGATGTTATTACCCATTCTAGATGCGGGACCATAGCTGTAAAATTTATTACGCTCCGATGCGCAACATACCCCGCGCCGCACGCCCCGCAAGACTGGCACAGCACCCCCGAGAATGCGAAACTGAGAGAATGAGCGAAAAACACGAGCGCACCGAAGCTACGAACACCCGCATCCTGACGATGCTCTCTAACGAACTAGACCTCAAACCCACGCGTGTTCGTGCCGCCGTAAACCTGCTCGACTCCGGGTCTTCGGTTCCGTTTATCGCTCGATACCGCAAAGAAGCTACGGGCGCGCTCACCGACACCCACCTGCGTGCTATCAGCACCCGGCTCGATGCCCTGCGTGCGCTCGAAACTCGCCGCGAGAATATTCTCAGCTCGCTTGCTCAACGCCGCGAAGACGGGCTGATCGATCCGCTTACCTACGAACAGCTCATCACGGGGGTGGGGGCGGCATCCAGTAAACAAGACCTCGAAGCGCTCTACGCGCCCTACCGGAGTGAGCGCATCACCAAGGCGCAGCGTGCCCGCGCGGCAGGTCTGGAGGCGCTCGTTGAAGACCTGCTCGAAGTTCCCCTTGCCGGGGTCTACGATATTGCCGCAGCCTATGTGGACGAACCGGATGAAACCGACGATAAACATGCGGTCGATGCCGGAAAATCCGAAGACGCCGGAATTACAACGGTGGAAGAAGCCCTCGACGGCGCCCGCGCTATCCTGATCGACCGGGCGCTGACCGACCCAACGCTCGCCGAACGTCTTCACGAAAGAATGGTTGCCACCGGAATGATCTCTAGTCGAGTTATCGCCGGGAGAGAAGCCGAAGGGGCAAAATTTGCCGACTATTTCGACTTCTCCGATAGTATCAGGCGTATCCGCCCGCACCGAGTTCTCGCCCTGCTTCGCGCCAAAGAAGCCGGAATCGTGCGGCTCAGTATTGACGGTGCCACACCAGCCCCGCCCCTGAGCAAACTCCGCGGTGAAGCGCGCGCCGCCGCACTTGCCCTCGCCGAAAATTACGAGAACGTTCGTTCGGGATACGAGCGTGAAGTTGCCGCCGCGCTGCGCATACCCGTGCAGGTTCTCAACACCGTCGACAGTGAAGACCGTGTGCTCGGCTGGCTTGCCGCAACCGTGCGCACCGCATGGCGTAAACGGCTGCACCCCCGCCTGGCAGACCGCATACGCAATGCCCTCTTCGAGATGGCAGAACGCGAAGCCATCACCGTTTTCGCCTCGAACCTGCGCGACCTTCTGCTTGCCGCGCCCGCCGGGCAAAAAGTCACCCTCGGGCTTGACCCGGGGCTGCGTAACGGTGTGAAATGCGCGGTTATTGACGGCACCGGGCACGTGCTGAAAACCTTCACGGTGTACCCGCACGCGCCTCGATACAACCGTGCTGGTGCGCTCGCTGCCCTCGAGGATGCGGTTCTCACCCACGGCGTGGAACTTATCGCTATCGGCAATGGCACCGCCTCACGTGAGACAGATAAACTCGCCGCCGAACTGCTGGCGAAGCTGCGTTCTCAGGGGTATAAGGCGGCACAGAAGGTTACCGTCTCAGAGGCGGGGGCATCCGTATATTCGGCTTCTGAGCTCGCCAGCGAAGAGCTGCCCGATCTTGATGTAACGGTACGCGGGGCGGTCTCGATCGCTCGGCGGCTGCAAGACCCGCTCGCCGAACTCGTCAAAATTGATCCCCAGTCTTTAGGCGTAGGGCAGTACCAGCATGACGTCAGTGTGACCGCTTTAAGACGCGCCCTCGATAATACGGTTGAGGACTGCGTAAACGCGGTGGGGGTTCACCTGAACAGCGCATCCGCCGCACTGCTTGCGCGTGTTGCCGGTTTTAACCGCACGATTGCCGAAAATATCGTGGCGTACCGGGACGAACATGGGGCTTTCACCACCCGGGAAGAGCTTCTGAACGTGCCTCGGTTAGGGGCTAAAGCCTATGAACAGGCGGCGGGATTCGTGCGGATTCTGCACGGTACTGAACCGCTGGATGCCTCTGCCGTGCACCCCGAATCGTACCCTGTGGCGCGGCGTATTATCGCCGATGCGCAGCGGAATCATGGGGCGCTCTGGCAATCCGGGCGGCTTATCGGCAGTGACGGGGAAGACCCGCTCACCGCGCTTGACCCCGCCGACTACGTGAACGGGAGCATCGGCGAATACACCGTGCGCGATATTTTTGAGGAATTGCGCCGCCCCGGGCGTGACCCGCGCCCCGAATTTCGTACCGCACACTTCTCTGAGGATATCTCTCGCTTTGAGGACGTAACCGTTGGGATGGTGCTTGAGGGAACCGTCTCGAACGTCGCGGCTTTCGGTGCCTTCGTCGATATCGGAGTGCACCAAGATGGGCTGATTCATATCTCGCAGATGAGCCGCGAGTATGTTGCGAACCCGCACGACATTGTGCGAAGCGGCGATATCGTGACCGTGAGAGTTGTTGAGGTGGATGCGTCTCGCCGCCGTATTTCGCTCTCGCTGCTGGTAGATGAGGGTGGCTCGGAGCGCTCGGAGACGACGCATAAGAAAACGAATAAACGTTCTTGATAGGGTTGAACCTCGAATGCGCGTCGCAGGAACGGGCATCCGGTAGCGCGTATGACTAAGAGAGTATTTCGGATGCGGCACCCGACGACACCTTAGCGCATGTCCGTCCTTCGGTCGTAGGGCCTTTTAATGCGCTTTCGGTGCGTCTAGAACCACATCCATCTTCTTAGAGTCTCGTGTACTTACCCGGCGCGAGTTGTTGCGGATGTGCCCGTTCATTCCTCACTGCGCTTCCGCAACAACTCACGGCAGAGCTTCGCGGTACGTTGCGCCTAGAATTTAGGATTCTCAGGGTCCGGACCTATGCGACCATCTTTCCGCGTAAGCCCATCAATCGCCGCAATATCTGCTGTATCCAGGGTGACATTAGCGGCTGCAAAGTTCTCGGCAATGCGCGCAGGAGTAACCGACTTCGGAATCGCCACGATCCCCTTCGCCAGATGCCAGGCGAGCACAGCCTGCGCCGGAGAGATACCGTGCTTACCCGCAATCTCAACGATCACCGGGTCCTTCAGAATCTCGCCACCCTGACCGAGCGGCGACCAAGCCTCAGTCACAATACCAAACTCACTGTGCACCGCGCGCATATCTTCCTGCGAGAAATACGGGTGCAGCTCAATCTGGTGAATCGCCGGGGTCACGCTGGTATCGGCGATAATTTCGCGCAGCTGAGCCTGCGGAAAGTTAGAGACACCAATCGAACGCACCTTACCCTGCTTTTTCAACTCAATGAGCGCCCGCCACGACTCCAGATAGGTACCCTGCTGCGGCATAGCCCAGTGAATCAGATACAGGTCCACGTAATCGGTGCCGAGCCGCTCTAGCGATGCATCAAGCGCGGCAATAGCCTTCTCAAAACCCTGATCCGAGTTCCAGAGCTTGGTGGTGAGAAAAATATCCTCGCGCGGCACGGAGCTGGCGGCAATACCGCGACCTACCCCAACCTCGTTCCCATAAATGGATGCGGTATCAATGTGGCGGTAACCTGCTTCGAGAGCCGTACCAACAGCATCGGCGGCACCATTATCCTCAATCTGCCACACACCATACCCAAGCTGAGGGATGCTGTTGCCGTCATTGAACGTGATGTTTTTGACCATTACTTCTCCTGAAAGTTGATGGGGACTGACGTTTTCAACGGTACCCCTGGATGCGCTCGCACGCTAGGGTGACGGGCGCATCCAGCCCAGCGCGAAACCGGTAAGCCCCTTCCAGGCGCATAAAAAGAGCCTTTATTTATATTGAAAAATCCCGTTTTATTCGCCATCAAGAGCCTTCTTAGCAGGGGAGTTAGGAATCGGTCGGGGTGAAAAGCTCACGAATCTGTTCCGCATCCACCCGGGACGAGGCGAAGGAACCGTCGTTGACGACCGCATCAAACAGCGCCGCTTTCGATGTCTTCAAATCCATGACCTTCTCTTCAATGGTGCCCTCAGCCACCAGTCGGTACACGTGCACATCGCGTTCCTGCCCCAGCCTGTGGATGCGGTCCACCGCCTGCTGTTCAGCCGCCGGGTTCCACCACGGGTCCATAATGAAACAGTGATCTGCCTCCGTCAGGTTCAGTCCGAACCCGCCCGCCTTGAGCGAAATCAGGAACACCGGCGCCGCACCCTCGGCGAAATCTTTCAAAACCTGCGGGCGGTTGCGGGTTGTGCCGTCCAAGTACAGGTAGTCGATGCCTTCAGCCTGCAGCCGTTCAGCAATTGTGCGCAGATACCCCGTGAACTGGCTGAACACCAGCACCCGGTGCCCATCGCCTAAGAGCGAGGGCAGATGCTCCACCAAATATTCGAGCTTGGCGGAAGCCACCCCGGCGTATTCGTCCGGGTCGATAAGCGTGGCGTCAAGCGCTAGACGCCGCAGAAGCGTGAGCGACTGGAAAATCGTGAACCGGTTCTTATCCATATCATCTAAAAGCCCGAGCACCTTCTGCCGCTCGCGCTGCAGATGCATATCGTAAATATGCCGATGCGCCGTCGTGAGCGGCACGTTTACCCGCACATCGTTCTTTTCGGGAAGATCGGCGGCGACCACATCCTTCGTGCGGCGCAGCATCAGAGGGCGAACCCGGCGGCGTAACTTCTCAATAACCTGCGGGTCCTCACCGGACTCGGCGGGGCGCGCATATAGGTCGCGGAACATTCGCGCCGAGGGGAACAGCCCATCCGCCACAATCGCCAAGAGCGCCCAAAGCTCCATGAGGTTGTTCTCCATTGGGGTGCCCGTGATGGCGAGTTTCACCTGCGCGTTTAGGGCACGCGCCACCTTCCACGCGCGAGTTTTCGTGTTCTTCACGAACTGCGCCTCGTCCAAAATCAACGCACCCCACCCTGCATGCGGGGAAGTACCGTTCTCTGTGTTTTCGGGAATATGGTTACCGAATTCGGTGTATCCATCTTCGTCGAGGCGGAACAGCGCATAGCTCGTGAGCACCAGATGCGCACCCTGTACCAGCTCGGCGATGCTCTTGCCGCTTTTGCTCGTAGACTCGGTGATAGTCACCACCTTCGCACCCGGCACGAATCGTGCAGCCTCTTGCGCCCAGTTACCCACCACGGATGTTGGCGCAACCACGAGGAAAGGTGCAAACTCGGTGTGATCGGCGCGTTGCTCATGCTCGGCGATCGCTTGGGCAAGCAGAGCGAGCACCTGCACGGTTTTGCCCAAGCCCATATCGTCGGCAAGAATCCCGCCCAGCCGGTGCTGCCTCAAGAACGCGAGCCAGCGGAAACCCTCAAGCTGATAAGGTCGCAGGACTGCCGTAAGACCCGGGGGAGAGGGCCGGTGATTCGCCGAAAATACGCCGGAAGAAACAGATAAAGAATCGGAATGTTCGTTCTCTAAAACTTCTTTGGAACCGGTAGCCTCACCCGCACGGTCGGCGGCCTCCACGAGGGCGAGCAGACTCTTAACCTGCGCATCCCAAGAAGCCACGGTTTCCACACTCGAAGCGAGCGATTCCAGCTCAGAGAACAGCCCCGCCTGATGCCGGTTAATACGCAGCTCACCGCCGGTCTCGTTGAGCGTGCGAGCCTCCTCAATGAGGGTTCTCAACGCCGAAAACTCCGGGCGATTGAGTGAAAAATAGGTGCCGTTACCCAGCAGAATACGGTCTTGATTCCGATCGAGCGCCTCAAAAACCTGGGCGAAAGGCACAGTCCAGTTATTGACCTTAATAGCGATACCCAGCCCGAACCAGTCACGCGAATTACCCTCGGTTACCTTGACCTCAATCATGGCGTCGGTTGCCTCGGTAAACTCAGGCACGGAACCGAGCAGCCGCACGCGAACCCCGGGAATACGCCGCAGGGCGGGCAGCACATGAGCGAGAATATCGCGGGTTTCCCACCCTTGAGAGCGGCGTTCCCCGAACCCGCCCGCCAATACCGGGTTAGATGCGGTCGCCGACCGTACTGCGCGTAGCACCCGCGCCTCAAAACGCTCGTCGCGTTCTGTGCCCAAGCCCAGCGCTGGCAGGCGGCGAACCCCCGAGTCTGTGCCTTCTTCATCGAGCGGGTTCTTCGGGTACTCCCAATACCAATTCAGGAGTGCGTCATGCGAAATCTCATCATCAAAATGCGCCTCAAACACCAAATAGGGCGAACGAACCTTCGGCAGAGCCAAAGCCGGGTCTGGGGTAAAGAACGGGATGGTCCGCGTGAGGGTAGGCAAGAACTCGCGGTGAAAAGCCTCGCGCTCGCCCGCCGGAATACGCATTTCGCCACGAGATACCAACGATTCTGCGGTTGCGTCCAAAGGCTCGGCAAGCGGAATAAACGCCAGATTAAGACCCTCCGGCAGATCCGGAATAGTCGGCGTCGCAGTGTTCTCGGACGAAAGTTCGGGAATGAGCCCGACCGCCTGCGTTTCAGAATTTTCGTTTTCGCCCGAGCTCTTCTCCGCCTGCTCTTGTGAAGACTGAGCCTGAAAAACATCGCGATGCGGCGTATCTAAGGCGCCCTTGCGCGTGCTCTTCCAATGCACCCGATGCGCCTGTTCCTCGTAAATACGCTGCACAAGAGAACCGAGCGCGAAAAATCCTGAGCGTGGCGAGCCGATGGGGTGGCAGTGCGCGGCATCAAACCAGAGCTGCCGCACCCGGTTATCTTCGCGGGTTTCCCATCCCAAGGCGGCATGGAGAGCCAGGTCAGGAGCGGAATCTTCACTCACGGCAGCCTCTGCGTTCTGTCGGGATTCGGCCTCAACGGCTCCGGCGTGTACCCTCACCCGGGCGGGCGGTAAAACCGCCGTAGTCACCTCAAACCCTTCGAGAAGAATCGGCAGGCCAATCTGCTCTGTGCGCGCTAGAACATCCCACAGTAGCGTGGAGTTCGTGGCGGTGAGCGAAATCCAGTCCCGATGCGAAGAGTACATATTCTGCCACGGGCGCGCGATAGCGTATATTTCAGCGAAGAACCGTTCGTGCTCGGGGTACACTTCGTGACGACCGACCGGCCCACCCACGCTGGACGCGAAGGTCTCCCAGCTGAGCCCGCCCTTGATCCAGCGCCCGGTTTTGGACTGCATCAGCGGTCGCGCCAACAAATTGATAGGCGGGGTTGCACCGGGAATATTGCGCCCGCGCGCATACGAACCCGAAATGCTGAAGGAAAGGTCGAGCGCCCCCGGAACCCGTGCCGAATCAATACCGGATGCTTCACCCCGGGCAGCGAGAACCTGCGCCATATCGCGCCGCCACACCGAAATTTTCGAGGGCGAAGAATGCGTATTCTCGTGGTCGTTCAGGGAGAGAGATTCGGGTTCGGTGGTGAGCGAGCTTGCCGAACGAATAGCCCCCGATGCGCGCAACGCCGCCAGGGGATCGTCGGCTGCCTCCGCAACCTGTCGCACGGTATCTTCTGGGCTCTCTTGATTCATAGACTGGCGGATGCGGCCACCGGGCGCATTGTCGAGGGCTTTCCGCGCGGTCTTGGCGCGGTCGAGTGCGGTGAGCATGAGGGCGACGGCATGCTTGCAGTCGGCGGCGACCGGGCATGTGCATCGTGCGTTGAAAAGATTGGAATCGGCGTCAGAACCCGGGAAGAAGCGAATATCTACCTCATAGGGAATAGGGGTACTCCCGTTCACCAGGCCTTCCAGTGTGTTTTCGTCTTCGTCGTAGGTGTAGCGCATCACTTCACGCTGACGGGCATAAGCAAGCCCGCGCTGGTATGCCTTATGCCCCGCCTGCCGAATAATCTGCGCAACGGTGACGGGGATATCGGGGAAAGGGTTTGGCGTGCTCACCGTTCCATTATCTCAACGGTGTCAAAGAAGCGCGCGGTAATTCGTTATGAGGTCTGTCCAAGATGGGCTGAGCGTTTCTTACGTGCATTTTTGATGACTATTGTGAAGAACATAATAAAAGTGATGATGGTGGTCAGGAAGCCAACGCATAAGACACTCACGGCAAGGGTAGCGGCTGCCTGTGTGAGAGGACTCGACCCCTTGGGCTGAACGCCCCTCCACTCGAAGGCATGGTACTCAACGACTGCTCCCCAGCCCGCTAGGATGAACAATCCAATACCGAGAATGAGGAATAGTGCAGCTATTGCCCCAACCATACGTGCAGTTTTCATGCTTTCCCCTTGAGTAACTGACTTTATGGATTCATCTGGTCCCGTTCTTTTGCCAAGGGTGTTTTATTCTGCTCAGCATGCTTGTTTTGTGCCTTGCGTGCCTTCTTGGTCGCCGTTGTGAAGAGCAGAATAAAGGTGATAATGCCGGTGAGGAAACCAATGCCTAGGAACCATAGGCTCAGATTATTAGTCGCCATGACGAGCGGACTTGCTCCTGCGGGATCGACACCCCTCCATTCGAAGGCGTGGTATTCCACGAGTGAACCCCAGCCGGCTAGGATGAGCAATCCAAACCCGATAACCAGAAGTACTGCGGCTACTGCTCCAACGGTGTATATAGCTTTTTTCATGAGCGCTCCTTAGATGCTGACTCTATGAATCAACCTGGTTATGGTCGCCTTCTACCAAGGGGTTTTTATTCTGCTCACTGTGCTTATTTTGTGCCTTGCGTGTATTCCTAGTCGCCGTTGTGAAGAGCAAAATTAAGGTGATAATGCCGGTGAGGAAACCGATACCTAAAAGTCGGAAACTTATATTCAAAGTTGCGCGTGTGAGCGGACTAGCTCCCTCGAATTGAATACCCCTCCATTCAGAGGCGTGATACTCCACGAGAGCGCCCCATTCTCCTAAAATAAACAGGACTATACCACAAAAGAAGACCATCGCAGCTGTTGCTCCAACTATGTAGATAGCTTTTTTCATGAGCGCTCCTTAGATGCTGACTCTATGACTCAATCTGGTCTTGGTTTTCCTCTCGTGAAGTCATGGTCTGTTTAAGGTGTTCTCGCTTGGATTTTCGAGCTTGTCGAGCTTCCCAGAAACCCCTGAAAACATTAAAAACTATGGCAACAATGCTGAGAATGAGACCGATAACTATGTATCGATGACCCAGGCGAGCAGTCGCCAGCACGAGTGGGCTTGCACCACCGGCAGAACCAACGCCCCTCCATTCGAAGGCGTGGTATTCTACAAGCGAACCCCAGCCTGCCAGGATGAAGAGAATGACGCCGACAACAAGAAGCCCGACGGCTGTACCTCCGATGATGTAGAAAGTCTTTTTCATGGTGCTCCTGAGGTGTCGACTCTATGAATCAATCTGGTTCTGACCTTCTTCCAAGAGGTCTTGAGCCTGTTCAGGATACTTTTTGTGCGTCTTGCGGGAGTTCCTGATCGCCGTGGTGAAGAGCGGAATCAGGACGATAAGCCCAGCGAAAAGACCAGTACCGAGAATCCAGAGACTTATCGTGAGAGTTGATCGAGTGAGAGGACTCGCTCCTTCATGCTGTACACCCCTCCACTCGAGGGCATGATACTCCACGAGTGAACCCCAGCTTCCTAGAATAAATAGTGCAGCACCAAGAACCAGAAAGAGGGCAGCTAATATGCCAACCACGCGTACTATTTTCATACCCACCCCTCGGAAACGGAAACTTGTTGCGGGCTAATGGACGTTCTTCAGTATTCAGTCTGGTCTTTGATAATCATCGATCGAGAATAATCAGTTGAGCTGGCTCTTTTGGGTTTGTCGTACCTCTTGAGAACCCTTGACAGCGTTTAAAACTATGGCGGTTATGCCAAAGATGAGACCGATAGCTGCGCACAGAATGCTTAGGTCGTTAGTCGCCATGACGAGGGGACTTGCTCCTGCGGGATCGACACCCCTCCATTCGAAGGCGTGGTATTCCACGAGTGAACCCCAGCCGGCTAGGATGAGCAATCCAAACCCGATAACCAGAAGTACTGCGGCTACTGCTCCAACGGTGTATATAGCTTTTTTCATGAGCGCTCCTTAGATGCTGACTCTATGAATCAACCTGGTTATGGTCGCCTTCTACCAAGGGGTTTTTATTCTGCTCACTGTGCTTATTTTGTGCCTTGCGTGTATTCCTAGTCGCCGTTGTGAAGAGCAAAATTAAGGTGATAATGCCGGTGAGGAAACCGATACCTAAAAGTCGGAAACTTATATTCAAAGTTGCGCGTGTGAGCGGACTAGCTCCCTCGAATTGAATACCCCTCCATTCAGAGGCGTGATACTCCACGAGAGCGCCCCATTCTCCTAAAATAAACAGGACTATGCCACAAAAGAAGACCACCGTAGCTGTTGCTCCAACTATGTAGATAGCTTTTTTCATAAGTGCTCCTTAGGTACTGGCTCTATAAATCGATCTGGTTCTAACCATTTTTCAGGAGGTCTTGAGTCTGTTCAGGATGCTCTTTGTGTGTCCTACGGGAGTTCCTGATCGCCGTGGTGAAGAACGGAATAAAGGCGATAACGCCGGCGAGAAAGCCGGTGCCTAAGAACCAGTAGCTGAGGTTGCCGGTTGCTCGCGTCAGGGGACTTGCTCCTTTATGCTGCACGCCCCTCCATTCGAGGGCATGATACTCTACGAGTGATCCCCAACCTGCTAGAACGAATAGTGCAGCACCAAGAATCAGAAAGAGGGCAGCTAATATGCCAACCACGCGTACTATTTTCATAAATCTCTCCTTTAAATTTAAAATATTTTATAGTCTCCCACAAAATTACTTTATCTATCTCGGGTATGTTTTCAATACTCTAGCCCGCAAACCCTAGTAAGTGCAACCTTGGCGAGGATGAGTGCTGACATTTAAAGTATCCTTTAATGGTTTAATTGAATGCTATTTAAAATTTTAAAAATAAATATATTTTTAATAAAAATTGGATGACCCGCTTGATTTAGATGAATTGGATATATACGGTGTTAAATACATCTAGGTGGAGTAATGCAGATTAGATATAGTGATTTTGGAGAGGGGTTTTTATGAAATTGCGGAGTTTGTTGGTGGTAATTACTTCTTTTGTGTTAGCAAATGGAGTGATTGCATCTTCTCATGGGTATGTGGGGCAACAGTCTCAGGGGGGCAACAATGAACAGCACACAATGAATGAGCTTGAGAAAGTCCAGCATACTGAATTTAGTTCTGCTGCGCCCCTTCAGGGTGTAGCACCTGCGCAGTTATCTGATGAAAATCAGAAGATGGAGCATGATGCCTCTAACTCTACTGTGTCAGTTCGGAAGAATCCAAAGGATGGTGTTTCTGTCAGTAACAAAAAGCTTGGGGGAGCATTAGTTCATGTAGATCTCCCGTATGCTGACAGGGCAGGTGAAGCGTCATCTGTGTCCCAGGGTGTTGTTTCATACGATAATAAGAATGGTTCTTCGACCATTCCTGTTGCTAAGAATGACGGTAGTCTGCAGATGGTTACTAAGATTGATAATCGTGATGCACCTACCGAGTATAAGTACGTTATGGGGGTGCCTCAGGGTACAAAGTTAGTGCATCAGAAAGATGGTAGCGTGCTTATTCTTGACAATAACGGCAAGATGGTCAGTGCGATGAGTAAGCCGTGGGCTGTTGATGCTCAGGGTACCCCTGTGAATACTAAATATGTCATTCAGGGAAATGAGCTTATTCAAGTTATTGATCATACGTCACAAGACTATATGTATCCCATTGTTGCTGATCCTTGGCTGGGCGTTGATCTTATTGACCGTGTCTGGGTTGATGATGTTCCTGAGGGATATGTTGTGAATGTTATACCTACAAGTTGGGGACGTTCTTTTCAAGGTTTGGCGACCCATTCGGCTCATGTGGATGAGCTTAAAGATAAACTTGGTGGGGATGCATGGCGTGTAGACGACCATGACGGGACTATACGAGAACAGTTCCTGTGTCACGTTGCCGGTAATATGTTTGAACCGGGTACGTACAATTTAGAATCGTGGCGCCCATCGAAGCATTGGGCACTTCAATTGCTAGAGGATGAGTGCAACCCTAAGTCGGGGGACTCAAAGCGACGCCCGAGTGCTATCCTCATGTAGATGACCATAACGGGACTATGCGAGAACAGTTCCTGTGTCACATTGCTGGTAATATGTTTGAACCACATTATAATTTGGAATTGTGGCGTCCTTCAAGGCATTGGGTCTTGCAGTTAAATCTAAAAGATAAAAGTAACCCTTAATAAATAAATAAATTATAAGATTATGAGGCTCTAACATAGATTAGAGCCTCATAATCTTTTATTGGTACGACTATTATCTTCTGGAGGATCTCTGAAGGTGTCTAAAGCTGTGGCTGGGCGAAGGCTGCGGAGCATGGGAACTCCTGACTTGCAAAGCTGGGTAAAACTTCGTATCTGCGCAATGGTATGCACGGGAGAGATCATTCGATTCGCCGCCATGAGGCAGCTATATACAGATACGCACCCATAATCACGTTATGTAAATCACAATATTTTGACGGGTTCGCACGTTTACAGATTCCTGAAAGCTGTTGTAACCTGGATTCAGCTTCAAGAGTTTCGACTGATAAGCTCCGACTATGGTCGAACGCCAACCCCATGTTCACGGGTGGCTCGGATGACGAAGCGGTTTGTATTCGCCGCCTCAGGTGGCACTTGGTACAGGCAAGAGCAACGCGAAAGGAACGCGCATTCGGCGCATGGTTGTCAATGTACAACAGCTCTTCATCTCCAGCATCCCCCCTTACTCCTGCACGCTCTTATCAGGAAAATCTGCGTGCCGCATCCGTGCCCGCACGCGGCGGTTACCAGGCAGTAAGCATTCAGGATTACGCACGTATTTCTTCTAAGCGCGACGAATTCCTCAATTTTCTGCTTCTTCCCAACCCTGAGGGTATTCCCGCCGTCGAATATGCCGGTCTGCGCGTAGCATAGGGGTATGAGCGCCTCAGGACTGCTTCTCGACTCGGATGTTCTCGCCGAGATCCGCAAAGCCACACCAGATCCCAAAGTTGTTGCCTTTCTGCGCCGCCGCGCCTATAAACACCTCTACATTTCGGTATTGAGCGTGGGCGAGCTCAAAGGACTCTACCCCTACCCAGAGACCGACCGCTGGATTGCCGAACTTCTCGACAGATTCGCCGACCACATCATCAACGTGGATGCGCGCGTAAGCCTCGAATGGGCGGGACGCAGCGCCCCGCGCGGCGCCCACAGTCACGGACGTAAAGATGCCGAGCCCCTGCCCACTGCCGCCCTCGAAGGTCTGATGGCGGCGAGCGCTCAAGCTCACGACCTCGAAATCGTTTCTTCAAAGGCTGAGGTGTACCGGTCCTGGGGCGTGCCCGCGGTGAATCCGTGGATTGAAGACTAATCTTCCGCACAGTATTTTCACCGTAAGCGCCGGGGAAGTACCTGCGTGTTCGAGAGAGCCGTGAGAAATGCTCGGCACAGTTAGCTGTACGCGCTGCCGCATCGGTGAGAGCGCATCAGTAACGTTCGTGTAACCCCTATGTTCACGGTGAGCGGTTAACGAAGGTTAGCCGCCATTTAACCGGAACTATTTCCCCGAAAGCCCAGCAGGCTCACACGCGCTGACAGGTTTCATGGCATGATGGAAGAACGATGAAAAGTAGCTCTTCTACATCCCGGTATTCTGCCCCTATGCCACTCTGGCTGCAGGGCATCGTTGAATTAGTTTTTACCGCCGCGCTTTCTTTCGGGCTTGTGCTCGTTCTGCTCATGGCGGTGTGGTTTACCAACGGTTTTAACCGCATGGATTTTCCCGCACTCGCAACTCTTGCCTCCCACCTGTGGCTGCTCATGCACGGTGTGCCGCTGAATATTCCGAATGCTTTCGGCATTATTCTGCCGCACGGCATGCTCACACTGGTGCCCATGGGGCTGAGCATTATTCCGGTGCTCTTATGCTTTAGGTCTGGGCGAAAACTGGCGCGCGCATCCTATGAGGGGGAATTCTTCAAACCCGTACTATTAGGGTGCGCTGCCTATGGTATTTTTGCTGCCGTCGCCTTTGCGTGGGCGAGTACCGAACGGCATCTGCTGGGTATTGTTGGTGCGGCGTTGATTCCGCAGATCGTGGTGCTGGTCGGGCTGATCTGGGGCGGCTACTATGAATCGCGTTCGCTCGCCCGTATGGTGGGCGTGAACACCGCTGAACAGATTTCGCAGATGAGCCAGTACTCGCGATGGGCGAGCTCCTATGTGTGGTCGATTGTGCGTGCCTCCATGGTGGCGATTTTCTCGCTCATTATGGGCGGTGCTTTAGTGCTGGTGATCGCCATGATGATGCGTTGGTCGCAGATCGCAACAATTTACCAGGAACTTCACGCCGGGCCGGTGGGGGCGCTCGCCGTGACCCTGCTGCAGCTTGGTTACCTTCCGAACTTGGTGATCTACGCGATGTCGTGGACTACCGGCGCCGGGTTTGCGTTCGGTGTTGACACACATGTGGGCTGGTCGCAGACGACGATGGGTGATCTTCCGCTCTTTCCGGTGCTGGGTGCTATCCCTGAGAGCCTGGGCTGGATAGGGTATGCGGGTCTAGCGGTTTCGCTGGGCGCCGGGGCCGTTGCCGGTTGGTGGTTCTTGCGTGAAGGTGAAGACCACGTGGACGAGTGGATCACCATGAAGGTACGTTACCGGGTGATTGCGCTGCCGCTTTCTTCGCTCGTGTTGGGGTCGCTGGTGGGCGTGCTCTGTGGCGTATGGGCTTATATTTTGGGTTGGATTTCCAGCGGATCGTTGGGTGTGGGGCGTTTTACTGAGGTAGGCGCATCGCCCGCAGCTTTCGCCGTGGCGACCGCAATAACCCTGGGTGCGGGTACTGCGTTGGGTAACCTGCTGTGCCATGTGCTTCTGCCCGACAGCAGTCGTGAGCTGCCGCGTTTTGCCGATGAACGTCCCAATCTGGGCAGTCGCATGAGCGAGATGCTGCAGCAGCGCCGCGCGGCGCGGGCGGAGCGTGAACAGCTCAGGAACGATGAGCAGGAACGCGAGGCGCAAGAACGTGAAGAGCAGGCGCGTGAGCGGGCTCAGCAGCGGCGCGAACGCGTCAAACAGGTGCATGCCCGCCGTGCAGAACTCAATAAATTTGCCGAGCAGGAAGAAGCACAGCGAGCGCATAGTTTAGGTATCAAGACGGAGCAAGACTCCTTGCGCGAGGATAGTTCTGCCGAAGCTGCGGACTCGAAGGATGCGGCATCTGACGAACAAACCATCGAGCTGACGGGAGCGGATGAACCCACTGTGGAACTTGATGCCTCTGAGAAATCCGAGGATGCGCCGCGCACGGTCAAGCCCGGCAAGCGTGAGAAAGCCCCGGGGAAGCCGGTCTTTAACCGCGTTCCCCGCCCCGAAACCTCCGGTAACAGCGGTGATAATAAGGGCGATCGGGAAACACGAGAGCAGAGCGCTCGCACAGGGGAGTCTGGGCCGCAGAAAGCCTCATCATCAGCGGAATTCCACGAGCCCGGGTATAAGCGCTTTGCCGTGCCGCGCCCGGTTGCCGCATCACCCGCATCCGATCAGGAGAGTACGGAAGGTTCGGCGCAGTCGCACGAGACTACCGTTCAGGAGAAGCGTCAGCTCACGCCCACTCAGGCGATGGCTGTTATCTTCGGAACCCCTGAGTCGACCGAGGATGAATCTTCGGAAGAAGAACCCACCACGGGGCAGGGCTCATCGCAGAAGAAGAGGAAGAAATAACTTTCGCGCCCGAGATGTCGATACTTGGGAACACCTAGAAGGCTGGGAGCACAGCGGAATATAACAATTGTGCCGAGTGAATCTTAAGATTCACTCGGCACAATTGTTTGAAAAGCTTCCCCCCAAGAAGAACTTAAGGAGCAGGTTCGCCAATCGATACAGAAGTATTGGCGCGCACTGCACGGTCGAAGGACTCTTGACATTGCTTCATATCGGTATCCGTCAGGGCGTGGGAGTAACACTGCCGATAGTTTTGCGCATCCGGGCTCAACGCCATGACAAGCCCCGAAAGAAGCGTCCACCCCGCAAAAAGAAGACTTAGCCCCGCGGCAACGTAGAGAATCCACGGTCCCCGCCCTTGGGCATTGCGCACGATCGCCATAATGGTCAGCCCAATCCCCAGAAATACCAAGACAAAAAGCAGAAGAAACAGGGGGAAGGGGCTCAGCAAGAAGGGGGTTCCCGATAGGGTCAGCATAGAACCCGCAAGCAATAGCCATAAACTGCGCATCAGCTTGCGGCGGCGCTCTTCGGGAGTGAGCTGCGGACGCTTCGGCGCAGGCGGCATCGGTTGCTGCGGCGGCGCTTGGGGGTACGACGGGGGCATATTTGACATAGGTTAAGGGTACCTCCCTGCGACGGTCTGCGGTCACGAGAATCACCGTGAAACCCTGAAAATCTGGACAGGGAGAGGGTCGCCAGCTTATCGTTTCGGAATTGGCTTAACTGCAGAATTTCTGGTGCGGTGCCCGTGGCATAGGTGCTACCCAGCCGCTATGTGATGCGCTAAACTATTGCTGTGCGAATTGTGATAATGGTCTCCGGGTCCGGTACTAA
>ERZ773038.606-NODE-606-length-22719-cov-53.285387_pt1 | contig 22719 bp, 23 predicted proteins | sample MGYA00511665_ERZ773038 | MGnify/ENA primary metagenome ERZ773038 (study PRJEB29015, sample SAMEA2737966) | human oral metagenome | biome: human oral; feature: human-associated habitat; material: dental | place: China | collected 2028 ... | reverse complement strand
CCCTTGCTACGAAAGGAATCTAGAAAATCTTATGATGAATATGCAAAATATGATGAAGCAAGCACAAAAGCTTCAAAAGCAAATGGAGCAAAAGCAGGGTGAATTGGCTAGCCAAACCTTTACTGGCAAATCAGCCCAAGACCTGGTTGTTGCCAGCTTCACCGGCGACAAGAAATTAATCAGCATTGACTTTAAGGAGGCAGTTGTTGACCCAGAAGACATCGAAACCTTGCAAGACATGACCAGCCAAGCAATCAATGATGCCCTGGAGCAGATTGATGCAGCGACCAAGAAAACCATGGGAGCCTTTGCTGGTAAATTGCCATTTTAAAGTATCTGCATTCAAGCGAGGCTAAGTCAAGCCTCCGACCTTACCATAATCGGCTAAGGAACTCTGCCGTTTGAGCAGGATAGCCCTAGTCAGTATTTTCAACTTCAAAGAGTACAACTTGAGCCTCTCATATATCATAAAATCACCGCTGGATAAATCCACGGTGATTTTTGCTTATTCTACTTCTTCTCCTTAGCCAATTCCAGACAATAGGATATCTTATGGCAATGAGGACAAGTCAACTTGCGAGTTCTAGGAGCACGCCCTGCCCAGGCAGACTCTTTCAGGCTTGGTTCAAAAAGCTGATGACAGTTGGGGCAAAGGTAGATATATTGCCTTCTGAAATAAAGGACAAGCCCAGTGAAATAAATGATAAAGAGCAGTCCCTCTGTCCATTGCAACCACAAGGGTTGAGGAACAAAAAGCATAAGAGCGGTATAGGCCCCTGCCGAAACTATCATTGAGGACCACCACTTCAACTGCAAGCGATGCCAATTTTTTTGATTATCCATGACTAAGGTCATATCCGAGACTAATTTTAAGCTTTGACCAGATTGGGCTTTGAGCGTGTCAAGTAGCTTGACAGACCTATCAAATTGTTCCCGACGCTTGGCTAAATCCTGCCTGAGACTAGCAATATTATCCTCAAGTAGCATGCTTAAGACCTGACTCACACTAGCTTCTGCCAGGACCCTTTTAATCTGTTCAATTGAAAAGTCTAAGTCCCGTAAAAAGCAGATGATTTGGAGTTGTTCTAGGTCGGCTTGTGAATAAATCCGCCGACCACCTTGGCTCAATTGGGAGGGCTCAAGAATACCATGCTTGTCGTAATACTGAACCGTTCGGACAGAAACACCAGCCAACTTGGCCAAGTCACCTGTGGAATAAGTCTGAGACATGACTGTCACCTCCTTTTAGATATGATACAAAGATTAAAACAGGCTAGTAAACTAGAGCGGGCACCCTAACAATTCTAGCTTGTTTTCCTTTGTTCATCTGCTATTTTAGGGCATGACCCAGCGTCATTAGCAAGCCCTGACCCTAGGTGATTTTTATTTTTTTCCACTTAATCTTCAAATAAGCCCCCCAAGGCAGCAAAAGGATTGTCGCTTACCACTTCTTCTTGCTGGTCCAGATAACTTTTATTCTCATCTAGTTCTAAGAATTTTTCATAGACTAGGGCAGTCATGCGAGCATCCTCCAGGCTGTCATGATTGCGACCGGAAATTCCTAAAAATTCAGCCACCGTATGCAACTGCAAATTGGCAATACCATTCAAATCCAGACTGCGCCGTTCAAAGGCCTGATCAAAGACATCAACCTTATAATGGTCGGCCAAATCCAGATTATTTTCAGTTAGAAGGGGCAAATCACTCTTAAGGGCATTGTAGCCAATCAGAGAAGTCTCACCAATAAAGGTCCGAAAATCTGCCAAAACCTGCTCCAACTTAGGGGCCTTGGCAATTTTATCGGCCGTAATCCCTGTCAGGCCATTGATAAAACTCTGCAAAGGCACCGAACTGTAGGCATAGCTGTCAAAATGAGCAACTTCCTCATGGCCAGCAAATTTAACTGCCGATACTTGGATAATGTGGCTAACCCCAGCTACGGTGTTGAATTCCAAATCAAAAGCGATATAATTTTCTAATTTTTCCATGATTGTCCTTGAAAAAAAGGCTAGAACGTCTGTTCCAACCTCACCTATAAAACAATACTTCACTCTTTGAGAGTCAAAAATAATCAAGAGACAAAACAAATCCACAATTTTGCATTTGAATTTGCTACAAGAACCGTCAGCGCAGTTCTTTATGTCCCTTACTAACTCCAAAAGGAAAACATCATAATCGACTTTCCTTTTCTTGAATCACGTCGGGCAAAATATTAACGACCAAAAATCCGAGCGAAGAAACCTTTTTTAGCCTGCTCTTGTTGGGTTTGAATCTCCTCAACCTGATTGCGAGCCTCATCTAATTCCAGCTTAAGATTTTCACTATCCTGCATGGCTGTCAGAGTCAACTGCTGTTGCTGGTCCAATTGTTTATCCTTCTCAGCAATTTGCACATCCTTGATATTAAGCTGCTCATTCATCGAAGCCAGCTGACTATCCTTAGCCTTGAGTTGATTATAGAGACGCTCAATCTCTGCATTCTTCTCATCGACCAGAATTTCCATCAGCTCTCTTTGCTTGGTCTCTTCGCTGACTGGTTCATCCTCAAAGATGGTCTTCTTATAAATCTCTTCCAGCTTGATTAGGCCATCTCGGTTAACAACCGTCACGCCCTTTTCATTTTTTCCGACAAATTCTTCAGGCAAGGATTTCACCCGATTGTTGACGGCTTGGCGACTGACACCAAGAATTTCAGCTAATTCACTGACTGTTTTTTCAATAGCCATAAAGTCCTCTTTTTATCCGAAATTTCTCCTAAAATAGTATCATAATAGGCTTTGACTGTCAATTTAGACAGGAAAACGCACCAGCAAACAATCGAGTAGAGTTTAACGAATATCCCCTCTCACACCACCGTACATGCCTCTCTAGTAAAGGCGGTTCAATCAACCTTTAACGCATGTAGTTCTAAATAATAATCTAAGCAAGAAACCAGTTCTCGTACAATACAGTATCAAAGAATTTCTCTAGGTCGGTGGCTACAATCCACTCGTAACCATCTTTGAGGTACTCTAATAACTTGGACTAGGGCTTGTTGGATAAGCCTGTCCATAACGGTCGGAATACCTAACTTGTACCTAGCCCCCTGAAGTACCGGCTGTGGTTTATACTAGCCTTCCTTTATCAGTTTATCAGTTGCTTCGGTCCTCATCAGTGTTGGCGGAGATAAACCTCTATCTCGTCAAGGGAAACCCCAACTGAACCCTTATTGGATTTTACTTGGGTATAGGCTTCTAACATATTGTCTCGAGATAAAATCTTATCTAGTAGTTGTGACAGGTGCGTATCCTTGGTTGTTTCGGTGTCTGAGGGACATCTGCTTATATTGGTGAGTTGTCCGCTAGCCAATACGTGACTGTTTTCAGCCCTATCAGACCGCTAGTTTTACAGACACAAGTGAAGGTTAAGGGGTCAACCCTTCGCTCCACTTATATTACAGAAGTTTCATCCTACTATAGCTTCGGCTGACTTCTCATGATTCGTCGTTACTACGTCAGAATGACGCTCATGAGACCTCACGGGATAAGTCCAACATCTTTTCTCGGTTACACTTGTGATTTACGACTATAGGTTACGACTACCTTTTGGAGCTTTAGTGTTTATGACCACCTCATCCGCTATAGGCGCCTTAGTATCACGTTTCTATTCGTAATGACTTGATTTCGCTATCTCTTCCTCTCCCTGCTACCTCATGATAGCCAATATGAAGGGGCGCTATTGGATTCACCGATAGCAGGTGTCACATGGGACTTTCACCTCAAATGTACGGTATGTCCGTCGTACCATAAAGAAATGCGCACAATAAGATATTATTGTGCACATTTCAGAGTGAAAATTAATAAACAAAATAAAGTATTTTCTGAAAATTAGTCTTTAATATTTTCTAAGAAGATGATATTTCTATTCTGAACCTTCATAAAAATACAAAAAAATATTAAAACCGATTAGTAGAATAACCAGTAATACTGCAAGCAACTTCGAATATGGCCATAGAATGAGAAAAGGCGCACCAGAAGCCAGTAACCTTCCCAACAGCAATAATTTTTTATTTATTTTCTTCATAAACTCAATGATAGGCCATATAAGCGGTGATGGCACCTTGAATTCCCTCAGCACCTACAAAGGCTAAGGCAGCTGGAGGGCAAGCCAACGCACCAAAAGCTGCAAACCCATACCCTAGTGCAGTTATGCCACTAATTGTAATATCGTATTTACTATAACCACCTGTAGTATCAGAAAGTTGGTCATCTTCTACTACCTCAAATGTGTCAAATGCTTTTGTATCCAATGTTATTGTTGTCATTATAATACCTCCATTTACCTAGTAATAATCAGAGAAACTTATTTATCATTAAGAGCAGCAATAGCTACACCATCACAAGCATAAGCTAAAGCGAGAGTCGCCCAACCTACAGGTCCTGAACCTGCAAGAATCGCTGTACCAACAAAACCAAGTGCCATTGCACATGCACTCCCTGCCACTACTTCATTAACTCCTCCAACACTTTCAGCTAGAAATTTCGCATTTGTTACTTCAAAGTTATCAAATGCCATTGAATTCAAGGTTACCGTATTCATAAATTCTCCTCTTTCCATACCATCACGATTTTTTAAATCATTTTACAAGTTCTATACTACTACGTAACTATTTCATATACAATCTCTGCTAATCAGTTTTATTTTAATTGTTAATACATCGAAAAAAAAAAACTCAAATTTTCTGCTTTTTTAATTTTATTCTAGCTACTTATCTCTCGGCTTGCCTTTGTGGGACAAAATAATTAGCTAATAGTTCTGAGCTAATTATTTCTTCTCATTGACCTTAATGAAAATCAGACAATGACTCTCCTACTATTAACAACAATCATTAAGACTGGCCCAAGCCTTATGCTATAATAGGGACATGACAAAAACTGAATTCGATACCATCATCATAGGCGCTGGACCTGCAGGCATGATGGCAGCCGTTGCCTCTTGCTCCTATGGCTTTTCCACACTTTTGATTGAAAAAAATAAACGACTGGGTAAAAAATTAGCAGGCACTGGCGGAGGCCGTTGCAACGTGACCAATAGTGGTAGCCTTGATGACCTAATGGCTGGCATTCCTGGCAATGGTCGCTTCCTCTACAGCGTTTTTTCCCAGTTTGACAACCACGATATTATCAACTTTTTTGAGGACAGTGGTGTCCCCCTCAAAGAAGAAGACCACGGACGTATGTTCCCGACAACTGATAAATCTCTTACCATCATCCAAGCCCTGGAAAATAAAATTAGAGAACTTGGTGGCAGGATTCTGACCCAAACCGAAATAGTCTCGGTTAAGAAGCAGGATACCACCTTTATTCTCAAATCGGCCGAGCAAACTTTTAGCTGTCAAAAACTGATTGTCACAACAGGAGGTAAGTCCTATCCCTCAACTGGCTCGACTGGCTTTGGTTACGAGATTGCTCGCCATTTCAAGATGACAGTTACCCCCTTGGAAGCTGCTGAAAGTCCACTGTTAACCGACTTTCCCCACAAGGCCCTACAAGGAATTTCCCTAGATGATGTGACCCTAACTTACGGTAAACACAAAATTACCCACGACCTGCTCTTCACCCATTTTGGCCTCTCCGGACCAGTTGCCCAAAGGCTATCTAGCTTTGTCTCCGGTGGTGAAGTTGTCCAGCTCGACCTCCTGCCCAAGTCGACAACCCAAGAGCTCGAGAACCTGCTAGATCAGGAACGTGAAAAGTCTGTCAAAAATGCTTTGAAGCCCCTCCTCCCAGAACGACTATCTGACTTTCTTGCTCAAGGTTTTCCAGAAAAAGTTAAACAGCTGACAGCACAAGAAAAAAAGAGTCTGATTCAAAAAATCAAGACCTTACCTATTAAAGTCACAGGCAAGATGTCTCTGGCCAAATCCTTCGTCACCAAGGGTGGCATTAACCTCAAGCAAATCAATCCCAAGACTTTGGAGAGCAAAACCGTTCCAGGACTGCACTTTGCCGGCGAGGTCTTGGATATTAATGCTCATACCGGTGGCTTCAATATTACAGCAGCTCTCTGCACCGGCTGGGTGACCGGTAGTCCTCATTATTAAGAGGGAGTAATTCGGTCTTTTCTTAAATAAGTTAAAAATTAAGTTTTCTAACAGTTTTAATTAAGCGTGTTTTTAGTAGGATTGAATATAATAATCTCACAATTCTTCTTATTCAAACCCTTTGCAGCCCTAGCGGCTGCTTTTTTTTATTTAATTTAGAATACTAGGACAGCAAACACTGGAGCTAGTCTATGCAGGGACATTTGCTTGTTTCACAAACTTGAAACCTTGTTACTCATCACAGCTGACAAGAACCTCAAAAAGAGCAGCCTCATCAGCCACTCTAATTTCTTATAAAATTTCTTTTAATTGATCGATATCTTCCTGGGTTGTAGACCAACTAGTGGCCAGCCGAATGACGGTCTGGTTATCGTCATATTTTTCCCAGAAGCTATAGACTAATTTTTTTCCTAATGCTTCTAAGCGATTATTCTCAACAATGACAAATTGTTGGTTGGTTGGAGATTGGTAAAAGAATTGATACCCCTTATCCTGCAAAATATTCTTGAGTTGGTCGGCCAGTCGCAGGGCTTCTTTCCCGATTTCTAAATAGAGATTATCGCTAAAGAATTGGTCAAACTGAATACCCAAAATCCGTCCCTTAGCTAGGAGAGCACCATGTTGCTTAACCATGGTGTTAAAGCGTTTAGGCATATTGGCATGGGGGAAAACGACTGCTTCACCGATAAGGGCACCCATCTTGGTCCCACCGATATAGAAAACATCTGTCAACTGGGCAATGGTTGGCAGGTCGAGGTCAGTAGCTTCAGCCGCCAGACCATAGCCCAACCTAGCTCCATCTAGGAAGAGAGGAATTTTATAAGAGCGACAAAGTTGAGCCAGTTCTGTCAACTCAGCCTTGCTATAGAGGGCCCCATATTCAGTCGGGTGAGAGATATAAACCATGCCTGGATAAACCATGTGCTCTTGATTTCCATCCGCATAGAAATCCTCCAAGGTCTGTTTGACATCCTTGGCAAAAATTTTCCCATTTTCATGCGGAAGCGTCAGCACCTTGTGACCGGTGTATTCAATGGCCCCCGCCTCATGGACAGAAATGTGACCTGTCTGAGCAGCGATAACCCCTTCATAGGGAGCCAACATGGTATCAATGACAACCTGGTTGGTCTGGGTTCCCCCAGTTAAGAAAAAGACCTGGGCATCTGGTGCCTGACAGGCAGTCTTAATCTTCTGGCTAGCCCTCTCAGTATAGGCATCAAGACCATAACCCGCAAGATTTTCAGTATTTGTTTTGGTCAAGGCCTCCAAGAGTTTGGGATGAACTCCCTCATTATAGTCGTTTTCAAAATGAAGCATAAGATTCCTTTCATCATTGTTCATTAATCTTGCCTGGGCAATCCAGTTGCTCAGACTCCTATTTTAAATCAGAAAAGTCATAGAGTTGTGGATAGTTATGACATTCTGGATTCTTGGGATGACAGATTTCCCGCCCGAAGAGGATCATTGCTTGATGAGCTGGTAGCCACTTTTCTCTTGGTAGAATCTCCATCACTCGCTTTTCCACGTCTAGAGGGCTGGCTGACTGCTTCACAATATCATGGTGCTTGCAAATCCGCTCGACATGAGTATCAACCGCAAAGGCTGGGATACCAAAACCAACGCTGAGAACCACATTGGCTGTCTTGCGACCAACACCCGCCAAACTCTCTAATTCCTTTCGCGTTTGCGGCACCTGACCGCCAAAATCTTGAACTAATTGTTGGGCACATTTTTTCAGGTACTTGGCCTTATTACGATAGAGACCTAGGCGAGAAATATAGTTGGCTAGGTCCGCCTCACTAGCTTCCGCCATAACTTCGGGCGTCGGAAAGGCAGCAAAGAGGGAGGGGGTTACCGTATTAACGGCAGCATCCGTCGTTTGGGCGGACAGCATGACCGCCACCAATAATTCAAAATGATTGGCAAAATTCAAACTGGGCTTGGCATCGGGATAGAGGGCTATAATTTCCTCAATTACCTTTCTGGCCCGTTTCTTTGATAAAACCATTGACACCTCACTTTCTTGTCCCTATTTTACCACAGCTACTTCCTTCTAAAAAATTAAACGCATGAGAGCTAAGCTGACAATTCCGGTCAGAACAGCATAGAGTAGATTTTTCGTCCGAATAGCGACAAATAAGGTTGGCAAACTAGCCAATGCTTCCCAACCATTCAACTTAGGGAGGTGTCCAACCTTGCTACTAAAGAGACTGGATAGGGTCAGAGCAAAAAGAATGGTCACAGGTAGATATTTCAAAAAGTGGACAACAATGTCCGGTAAGCCTCGGTATTTAACCAAGACAAAAGGAGCAACCCGAGGAATCCAGGTCACCACAAAGCCCAATAAAATTGCTAGTAAAACAAAACTAGTGTTTGTCATCCAGAAACACCCCCAAGCTACAGCCGATTAACGTCGACAATAAAACCGCCAAAGAAGAGCTCACAAGAGTCACCAAGAACAGGTACCCAGCGGCCATGGCCAGTAAAATTAGGAAGAGTTTTTTGATCCCTTCGGAAATCATGGCATCAAACTGGAAAACCAAAAGCCCTATGAACATGGCAATCAAAGCAAAATCCAACCCCAGAACTTGGGGATTAGGAATCAGCTTCCCCATCAGGGTTCCGATTACGGTTGATAGGAACCAAGCCGTGTAGCCAATTAAATTATTGCCATGCATCCAAGCAGCGGTAATAGACTTGTTGTGGACATGCTCTCCCAGAAGAACACCGTAACTCTCGTCAGTAATCAAGGTTGCCATAAGAATATTTTGCAAGAAGGGAGTCTTGGTAAAAATAGTCGTAGCATGCAGGCTCATCAACATATTGCGCAGATTAACTAAAAAAACTGTCAGGGTGATAGTCAGCAAATCAGCCCCTGAGACAATCATGGCCACCATGGCAAATTGGGCTGATCCCCCATAAATGAGGAGACTCATCAGACCAACTTCAAGCGCCGACAATCCTGCAGAAGAAGCAACCACTCCAAAAGCAATTCCTATAGAAATATAGCCTAGGGCTGTTGGTATGGCATCCTGCAGTCCTTCTCTAAATCCTTTTTCTTGCATACCGTCAACTTCTTTCAATTTTTAGAATATTCTATCATTGTAACAGATAAGAAAACCCGCGACAAGAGTCTCGGGAAAGAGTCACACGCCATAGGCATGAAATAGATATTTCTGAACAATAATACAGATGCGTTTTTAACTATCTCGATGTTTCTCTATAGTAAAACATCAAAAGTTTTAATTTATGTTGAAAAATCCGAATTACAGAAAGCATTATTTTCTCTTAAAAAATCTCCTGCGCATTTGTCGTGGGAAAGAGTAATGCTTAAGGCTCCCTTTCGACTGGCCTTGGCAAAAGTCAATCACCTGGCCAAAATCAAGGAAAGAAGCTAATCGGTTAAGCTTTCAAATGCCAAACTTGGCTTAGCATTAAGATCCAAGCTGGCAAAGTTTTTCTTTTCAAACTCAATTGCCGCTGCCAGGGCAATCATTCCAGCATTGTCACCGCAGAGACGTAAGGGAGGAATCCGCACATCAATTTGTTCGGGAATTTCCTCAGCTAGGCGCTCTCTAAGACCCTGATTGGCTGCAACACCACCAGCAACAACTAAGGTCTCAACGTGGTAAAGTTCCAGAGCCTTCTTGGTTTTAGTCAGCAAAATATCCAAAACGGCCGCTTGAAAAGAAGCCGATAAGTCTTCTTTCGTCAGATTTTGCCCCTTTTGTTGGGCATTGTGGTGCAGATTAATAAAAGCCGACTTAAGGCCCGAAAATGAAAACTCCAGATTATCTTCCTTAATCATGGCCCTAGGAAAATCATAAATATCTTGACCTTGGTGAGCCAGGCTGTCAATTTCCTTACCAGCAGGGTAGGTGAGGCCCATGACTCGGCCAACCTTATCATAGGCCTCACCTACCGCATCATCTCTGGTTTCCCCAACAATCTTATAATCGCCAGGTTCCTTGACATAGACCAATTCGGTATGGCCACCTGATACCAAGAGAGCTAATAGAGGATAGGTCAGAGGACCCGCCTCCCTAGCTGCCATCAGGTGACCAGCCATGTGGTTAATAGGAATAAGAGGAAGACCATTGCTCCAAGAAAAGGCCTTAGCTGCCGCCATTCCCACCAGGAGAGCTCCAACCAAACCCGGGCCATAAGTTACTGCTACAGCATCCAAGTCTTGAGCCTCAAGGCCAGCCTCACTCAGAGCATCCTGAATACAAAGAGTAATCACCTCAACATGGTGACGGCTGGCCACTTCTGGTACCACGCCTCCAAAACGCTTATGACTCTCAACCTGACTGGCAATAATATTACTCAACAGTTCTGATTCATTTTTTAAAAGGGCGACACTGGTCTCATCACAAGAGGACTCAATCGCCAATATATATCTATCTTTCAACATTATTCAACCTCACAACTACCATTTTGCCAGACTTGGCCTCTCATTTTTTAGCAGCTCGCTGCATAATTAAGGCATCCTCAATCGGATTATGATAATAGGCCTTTCGTTTGGCGACACGGGAAAAACCAAACTTCTCATAAAGCTCTTGAGCAGGGATATTGGAGACCCTAACCTCAAGAAAAATATCCTCTGGTCGATTGATCAATTCCCGCATGAGCTGACCAGCCAGACCTTGTCCTTGGTGGGCCTTCTTAACAGCTAGATTAGTTACCTCTAATTGTCCAACCAGATTCTGAATGGATAAAAAGCCAACAATCTCAGGGCCATCATAGACATAAAAATAGTCGGTATTATTCTGGGCTAAATCCGTCCGCACCTGCTCCAGACTCCAAGGAGATTGGTCATAGACATCATCGAGAATGTCATAAATGGCCTGGGCTAATTCTTCCTCTTTCATTTTAGACTCGCTTGATGTAATCGTCGGAATTATTTTCTTGATGGGTCTTGAGCCAATTTGCCTCTGCCTCAACTCGCTTGAGATAATTGGGAACAAAGGCATGAATATCAACTGCTGGCAGACTTTGTCCCAAACTCCCCAACAATCCTGCAGAAGGCAGAGTTTCAATAATCTTTGCTTGAGGTAAAGCAGCTTCAATCTCTTGACGAAACTTTCCTGCTTCCCCAACAAAGATCACTTCTGGATACGTCTTGGCAAAGTCCAGAATCTCCACCAAACTAGCATGCCGCTCCGGTGAGACCAACTTTCCATCCTCATAAAAACCGACATAAACATTCTGACGCCTTGCATCAATCAAAGGAATGACCAGGCCACTAGCATCGATGTCACACAAGGCCTGCAAACTCGAAAGACCCACCAAATCTATTCCTAGACTGTAAGCCAGAGTTTTAGCAGTTGCCACTGCTACTCGAAGACCTGTATAGGAACCTGGCCCTTGTGCTACCACGATTCTCTCCAAATCACTGGGGCGCCAGCCAGCTTGAGCTACCAAAAAATCAATGGTGGGCATCAGGCTGATACTATGGTTCTTTTTAACCGTTAAGGTCATTTCAGACACAATCTTCCCCTCCTCCAAAAGAGCCACCGATAGGGGCTGGTTTGAAGTATCAAAAGCTAATATTTTCATGATTTTCCTCTCGTTAAATTCCTTATTATTTTATCATAAAAACCAGTCCATGACACCTTGGGCTCCCTAATCTCAGGCTAGATTCCTTTTTACTAATCCCTCTTTTTATGGTATAATCTCGGTAGTTATAAATGTTCAGGTCAAACTACTACACAAGACAATTTAATAGAAAATCATCAAATCAGTACTAAGACTGATTTGATTGGTCCTTTTAGTGAAACCTGACAATTCAGAAAGGAAAACCATGATTTATAAAGTTTTTTACCAAGAAACTAAGGATCGCAACCCAAGACGCGAAACTACTCAAGCTCTTTATCTTGATATCGATGCTAAAGATGAACTCCAAGGTCGAATCAAGGCTCGCAAATTGGTTGAAGAAAAGACCAGCTACAACATCGAATTTGTCGAACTGCTATCAGATATGCACCTCAATTACGAAAAGGAATCTGGTTCCTTTAGCCTAACGGAGTTCTAATATGTCAAATATCAATTTAAAACCCGAAGAAGTCGGGGTTTATGCCATAGGCGGACTGGGAGAAATCGGCAAGAATACCTACGGTATCGAATATCAAGATGAAATCATCATCGTTGATGCCGGTATCAAGTTTCCAGAAGACGACCTCCTTGGTATCGACTATGTTATCCCTGACTATTCCTACATCGTTGAAAATGTGGATCGGATTAAGGGTCTGGTTATCACCCACGGTCACGAGGACCACATTGGTGGTATTCCCTTCCTGCTTAAGCAGGCCAATATTCCTGTTTATGCCGGACCTTTGGCTTTAGCTCTTATCCGTGGAAAATTAGAAGAACATGGTCTCCTGCGCGATGCCAAACTTTACGAAATCAATGACAACACGGAGTTGACTTTTAAGAACCTCAGCGTTACCTTCTTCCGGACGACCCACTCGATTCCAGAACCTCTAGGAATTGTCATCCACACCCCACAAGGAAAAATCGTCTGTACCGGTGACTTCAAGTTCGACTTCACCCCTGTTGGTCAACCAGCAGATCTTCATCGGATGGCTGCACTTGGTGATGATGGCGTTCTCTGTCTCCTATCCGACTCGACCAATGCAGAGATTCCAACCTTTACTAATTCGGAAAAAGTGGTTGGTCAATCCATCATGAAAATTATCGGTGGCATCCACGGTCGGATTATTTTCGCTTCCTTCGCCTCAAATATTTTCCGGCTGCAACAGGCTGCCGAAGCTGCCGTTAAGAACGGTCGGAAAATCGTCGTTTTTGGTCGCTCAATGGAAAAAGCCATTGTCAATGGGATTGAACTTGGTTATATCAAGGTTCCTGATGGTACCTTCATCGAACCCAATGAACTCAAGAACTACCACGCCAGCGAAATCATGATTATGTGTACCGGTAGCCAGGGAGAATCCATGGCAGCCTTGGCTCGGATTGCCAATGGCACCCACCGGCAAGTCACCCTACAACCAGGGGACACCGTTATCTTCTCCTCTAGCCCAATTCCGGGTAACACCACCAGCGTCAACAAGCTGATTAACACTATCCAAGAGGCTGGTGTTGATGTTATCCACGGCAAGATTAACAATATCCATACCTCAGGACACGGGGGCCAACAAGAGCAAAAGCTCATGCTCCGTTTGATTAAGCCAAAATTTTTCATGCCAGTTCACGGTGAATACCGGATGCAAAAGGTCCATGCTGGTCTAGCTGAAGATACAGGTATTCCAAGAGATAACATCTTCATCATGGAAAACGGTGATGTCCTTGCCCTGACCAAGGACTCTGCCCGTCGGGCCGGTCACTTCAATGCCCAAGACATCTATGTTGATGGTAATGGTATCGGCGACATCGGTACCGCTGTCCTGCGGGACCGTCGCGATCTCTCCGAAGATGGTGTTGTCTTAGCTGTTGCTACCGTTGATTTCAAGACTAAGATGATTCTGGCAGGTCCAGACATCCTCAGTCGTGGTTTTGTCTATATGCGTGAATCTGGCGACCTTATTCGCCAAGGTCAACGCATCCTCTTCAATGCCATTCGGATTGCCCTCAAGAATAAGGAAGCCAGTATTCAAAGCATCAATGGTGCTATTGTCAATGCCTTAAGACCCTTCCTTTACGAGCAAACCGAACGAGAACCTATCATTATTCCAATGATTCTAACCCCCGACAAAGAAGATGATAAATGAGAAAGGAGCACACGGCTCCTTTTTATTTGCCCCATTTTCCAAGGCCTCTTATAATCATCAAGCTCCAAAAGCTGATTTTTGGTAGTTCCTTCGCTTCTAAGTTTCTAGGCTCAGACCTCAAATACTCCGCTGAACTATTTGAGTAAGCCTTATACACGCAAAAAGCCCTCTCATTTCTGAGAAGGTTTGATTATTCTAGCAATAATTTGATTATGAGTTAGGATAGATGTAGCTAACTTGACCAGGTGTAACGCTATTGTTAGGGTCGAACCAACCGCGGTAATTGTTGATTTCTGGGTTATCCTTGTAGTTAGATTCCAAGACTTGAATTTGACCTTGATCATTAACATCAGTAACATAGGCAACATGGCCATAACCACCGTCAGTCCAACAAATAATCGAACCAACTTGCGGACTATTACCTACGGTATAGCCAGAGTTAGCCGCACTGCCGGCCCAGTCACCACCGTTCCCCCACCAGTCATCAGCCCAACCGGTAACTTGCTTAACACCCCAAGTACATTGACCAACAGGATAAGTATTAGCCCCTGCATCTGTAGAAGCATCGTCAGACTGCCCTTGTTCTGCTGCAGCAGTTGTATCCTGAGCTGGAGCATCCTGTTGACCAGAACCGTCAACTTCAATTGTTTCTCCAGGCAAAATTGTACTTGAAATTGTCATGCCATTATTAGCAGCTAATTGATAGGGATCCATACCACGGCCACTAGCAATAGAAAAGAAGCTATCACCAGCTTGAACCGTGTAAGAATCAGCTTGAACAGTTTGACCGGCCAAACCAACTAAAACCGTTGCAGCTACAAATAGACTTGCTTTTGTCAATTTTTTATTCATCTTATTTCCCCTTTTATTCACAATAAAAATCCCAATCAAATTTACTCAGGACTTTTTAACTATGCTCCTAGTCTAACAGGAAAAAATAACAAGTCCATTAACTGCAAATTAAAAAATTCAACTATTCTAGTGACAAAATCAACTAAAATTGTTAAGCTTTTAACCAAAATGTCATAAAGAAAGCGAGATAAAGTTATCAAAAAGTGCTCAGCTGAGGACCAAGCACTTATCTATATACTAGTCTGGAACTTAATACAAATCTAGGTAATTTTCTACTTCCCATTGGGAGACAAAGGCTGCATAGCTAGCCCATTCCATCCGCTTAGCTTCAACAAAGTTAGGATAGATATGGTCTCCCAGAGCTGCCTTAACCACTTCATCCTCTTGCAGAGCTTTGACTGCATTATGGAGGGTTGAAGGTAGGTCCCGAATACCTGCAGCCTTACGTTCTTCTTCAGACATAACATAGATATTGGACTCAATTGGAGCTGGAGCTTCAATCTTATTTTCAATACCATCAAGACCTGATTCCAAAAGTACTGCCAAGGCCAAGTATGGGTTAGCGGTTGGATCAACTGAACGTAATTCCAAGCGTGTCCCCATACCACGTGATGCAGGAACACGAATCAGTGGCGAGCGGTTTTGACCGGCCCAAGCAATATAAACAGGTGCTTCATAGCCTGGTACCAAGCGTTTATAAGAGTTAACTGTAGGGTTAACAATAGCTGTATAATTATAGGCATGCTCCATCAAACCACCTAAGAAGTAATAAGCATTTTGGGACAACTGCATACCATTGGGATCTTCTGGATCGAAGAAGGCATTCTTGCCATCAGCATCAAAGAGAGACATATTACAGTGCATTCCTGAACCATTGATCCCAAATTTAGGTTTAGCCATGAAGGTTGCATAGAGACCATGTTTACGCGCAATTGTTTTAACAACCAACTTAAAGATTTGAATGTGGTCACAAGCTTGTAAGACATCACTGTATTTGAAATCAATTTCATGCTGACCGACAGCCACTTCGTGGTGACTAGCTTCAACCTCAAAGCCCATCTTAGTCAAAACATTAACGATTTCACGACGGGTATTGTCAGCCAAGTCGGTTGGAGCAAGGTCGAAGTAACCGCCCTTATCATTAACTTCCAAGGTTGGATTACCCTGTTCATCCATCTTAAAGAGGAAGAATTCTGGCTCTGGACCTAGATTGAAAGATTTAAAACCAACTTCTTCCATGTGACGCAGGGCACGTTTTAAGTTACCACGTGGGTCACCAGCAAAAGGTTCCCCTTGAGCAGTATAAATATCACAAATCAAACCAGCGACAGCACCATTTTCACCTCCCCAAGGGAAGACAGTCCAAGTGTTGAGATCTGGATAGAGATACATGTCAGACTCGTTAATTCGTACAAATCCTTCAATAGATGATCCGTCAAACATAGCCTTGTTTGATAAAACCTTGTCAAGTTGTTCGTCAGTGGCAGGAATTTCAACATTTTTCATGGTTCCTGCAATATCTGAAAACATCAAACGCAAGAAGGTAACATTCTTCTCTTTGACTTCGCGACGAATATCATCTGCTGTGATTGCCATAATGGCCTCCTTTTTTCGATAGAAAGAGCCTCAGCTAGCTCCGACAAATAAATATATATAAAGCCCGTATCTTACATACGAAAGCTACTTGGGTTAACATTGGGTGAAGGAAAACGAGACTGATTTCTCAGCTCATCTTGTAAAATACGACGAACATCAGCATCTGTCAGAGGTTTAGGTTTCTCTTGACTAGCCTCTTGTCGCTTAGCATATTCTTTCTTGATGGCCGCTATATTTAAACCTTCATCCAAATAATCTTTGATTTCTAGCAAAACATCCATGTCATTTAGAGAATAGAGACGGCGGTTACTAGAACTACGATCAGGAGTTAGAAGACCTTGATCTTCATAGTAGCGAATCTGCCTGGCAGTTAAATCAGTCAGTTTCATAACCGCCCCAATTGGAAAAACAGCTAGAGAGCGTCTGAACTCTTTTTCTCGCATAAAAACTCCTTTCGCAAACCATTATATGCTGAGAAAGAAGCTCTGTCAAGTTAAATGTTACATTTTCTGACATTACTATTTCCCAAAACCCTGTAGCTAGTCAGAGCTAGGATAGCAACAAGACAAAAATCTTCTAGGCAGGCAAAAAAGGCTAGCCACGCTAGTCCTTATTAGCCATTCTTTTAACAAGATGCTCACGTATTCGATCAATATCCGCATTGACCAGAGTGGCCACAAAGACACCAATAAAAGTCTCAAAAATCCGAGCGAGCGTATAAGTAAAGGTGTCACCTTCTGGAATAGATAGGGTAATAATCAGCAAAGCAGCTACCGCTCCAATAATCCCCGATTTATTATCAATAGCAACATTGGTCATGATGGTCAACATGGTAAATATTGGAACAAAAACCAAAGTCACCCAAAGTGACTTATTAAAGAGCTCACTAATTCCGAAGAAGATAAGAGAATAGACACCCCCAATAGTATTTCCGACAATCTGCGAGGTGCCAAAATGGAGACTCTTATCAAAATTCTCTCTCAGACTAAAGACTGCTGTCAGACAACCAATTTGCAGACCCTCAAATCCTAAAAGAGAAAATAAAGCTAAAACCAAGAAAACAGCTAGACCTGTCTTAAAAGTCCGCATGCCTAAGCGAAATTCATGAGGATTAAAGCGAAATCGTCCCAAAATTAAACTCCCGTCTTCCAAAAATTCACTTCCCATTTTACCATAGTTTTGGAAGATTAACAAAATTTTCAGAAAATTCATTTCTTGGAATTGACTTCCTCTCAATTCAAGAATTCCCACAGCACTAATCCCTCTCTTATTATTGAGTTAACTGAAAGATTTTATCCGTCAACAATGCTAGAATGGGAATTTCCGATCTCGTTTACAAAATCGTTAATCTAAACGACTAAGTTGATAACCAAACTATCGCTAGACCGACTAATCATACTTAATCATCCCACATCGAGCGGCTCTTTAATTTTTCTTCGTAAGGTGTCTCCGAAATAAAAACTTTAAAGGGCTTACTAAGAGCTTTAAAGTCAATTCCTTGTTCCAATAACTGCTGATCATATTGATTTTTGATAGCTATAATCTTAGGAACTAAATCTTGACCCTTAGGCGTCAAGGATAAGAGGGAAAATCTTCGGTCTTCAGCAGAAATTTCTTTAATCACTAACCCTTTTTTAATCAGCGAACTAACTAAACGACTAGGACTTTTTTTCTCACAAATCAATAAATTACCCAAATCCTTTAAGGACATAGAACCAAATTCTTGCAGAACAAGGAGTACTTCACTCTGATTAGGGGTTATATGCAAGGGAGATAGTAAATTGATTAACTCTTTATTGACAATATTTTCGACACTCTTGAACAAATACCTAAAGCGGACTGCTTCGTCTATTGACATAAGATCTCCTTCTTTTTTAGTTTCTTACTATTTTACACTAGATTAAGTAAATTATTGACAAAAATATGCTAAAAGACTAAACTAATTTCTATTAAATGACAAGTCATTTAATAGAAAAATCTAAAAGGAGAACCTATGGATACAAAACAGCCGTCTCGTAAGATTAACCATGCCTTTGTCACTGGATCAACTGGCCTATTAGGAAATAATCTAGTCCGAGCTTTATTAAAGGAAAATACTCAAGTTACTGCCCTCGTTCGATCACTAGACAAGGCAAAAAAGCAATTCGGCAATCTTCAAATCCGCTTTATTCAAGGTGACCTACTCAGGCCAGAAACCTATGTGCCTTATCTAACTGACTGCGATAGCCTCTTTCACACGGCAGCTTTCTTTCGAGACAGTCATAAGGGAGGCAAACATTGGCAAGAACTCTATGAGACTAACATTAAAGGAACAAAGAATCTTTTACAGGCTGCCTATGATTCTGGAATTCGTCAAATTGTCCACACATCTTCTATTGCTGTACTTACTGGCGAGCCTGACCAACTAATCAATGAAACTATGTCTCGTTCCGCCGATACAAAAAACGAATACTATCGCAGTAAAATTCTCAGCGACCAAGTCGTTCGTGACTTTCTCAACCTACATCCTGACCTTTTTATTGCCTTCGTTCTTCCAGGTTCCATGTACGGGCCAGGCGATATGGGGCCAACCTCCACTGGACAATTGATTTTAAATTATATGCAGAAAAAACTACCTGGGGTTATGAAGGCCAGTTACAGCGTTGTGGATGCCAGAGATGTTGCGGATATTCATATCCGAGCTATGAAATATGGACGCAGGGGTGAATCTTATCTAGCTGCTGGTCAATACATGACTATGCAGGAATTGATGAATACTCTAGAAGAGGTCACAGGAATTCCTGCACCTAGAAGACGAATTCCTCAGCCCTTGCTAAAAGCTTACGCTACTTGGAATGAAATCTACCACAAGCTAACTGGCAAACCCGTCTTAGTCAGCAAGGATCTAATCGAGCTATTTACCGAGGAGTACAAACGAAATCACTTTGATCCTACTAAGATGGAGACAGAGCTAGGTGGACACTTCCGACCAGTCCAAAACACAATGAATGATACCATCAAATGGTACCGAACTAATGGATATTTGAAATAAGAAAAAGTAGTATCAGCTTAAAAAACTGATACTACTTTTTCTTATTTCATCAATCTCTTACAGAACCAAAATTCTAGCGAGACCGATAGGTCTTATTCTTATTTATCAGTCAAAGCTGCAAGTCCTGGAAGTTCCTTACCTTCAAGGAGTTCCATTGAGGCTCCCCCGCCGGTAGAAATCCAAGAGAACTTATCAGCACGGCCAAGGTTGATAGCAGCTGCTGCTGAGTCACCACCACCGATGATTGACTTCACGCCTGGTTGCTTAACAATGGCATCCATAACACCGATGGTACCAGCTTGGAAGTCAGGGTTTTCAAAGACACCCATAGGACCGTTCCAAACGACTGTTTTAGCACCAGTCAAGGCTTGGTCAAATTTAGCGATTGATTTAGGACCGATATCAAGACCAAGGAAACCAGGGTCTACAGCTTCACCTTCAGTATCTTTAACTTCAGTATAGTCTGCAAAAGCATTCGCTTCTTTAGAGTCAACTGGCAAGACTAATTTACCATTTGCTTTTTCAAGGAGAGACTTAGCGACATCCAACTTATCTTCTTCGACCAAAGAATCACCGATTTCGATACCTTGTGCCTTGTAGAAGGTATAAGTCATACCACCACCGATAAGGACCTTATCAGCTTTTTTAAGCAAGTTTTCGATAACACCAATTTTATCTGAAACTTTAGAACCACCAAGGATAGCTACGAATGGACGTTCTGGTGTTTCAACAGCTTCTTGAATATAAGCAATTTCGTTTTCTAGAAGGAAACCAGCAACAGCCTTTTCAACGTTAGCAGAAATACCAACGTTTGAAGCGTGAGCACGGTGAGCTGTACCGAAAGCATCATTTACGAAGATACCATCACCAAGGCTTGCCCAGTACTTACCAAGTTCAGGATCATTCTTAGATTCTTTCTTGCCGTCAACATCTTCAAAACGAGTATTTTCAACCAAAAGAACTTGACCATCTTGCAAAGCATCGATTGCTTCTTCCAATTTTGGACCACGAGTCACTCCTGGGAAGACAACATCTTGTCCCAATTTAGCAGCCAAATCTTTGGCAACTGGTTCAAGAGATTTACCTTCTTTGTCAGCTTCTTCCTTAACACGACCAAGGTGAGAGAAGAGAACTGCACGACCGCCATGTTCGATGATATATTTAATGGTTGGCAAAGCCGCAGTGATACGGTTGTCGTTTGTGATAACGCCATCTTTTACAGGCACGTTGAAGTCAACACGAACGAGGACTTTCTTGCCTTTCAAATCAACGTCTTTAACAGTTAATTTAGCCATTGATAGGACTCCTTAAATTTTTATTTACTCCATCATTATAACATAATTTCAAGCCTATTTCTAAATTAGCTTGGAAAAAGTGATATTTCTCACTAGGAGAGGTCAAATCAGGGTACGTCAAAAAAAGTAATACCGAGTTGAAATCAAAACCTGAAATTGTTTTTAGGTAGAAAAACTTTATTGTAGGTTAATCGGCGAACGAAGTGAGCATAACCTGATATTTTTGCTGTAGTGGAATTATCAGTGAGATGAAGATGTCACTGATAACAGATTTTTAGGCCAGTAAAATCAACTAGACTAACTTCGATAAGACAGTGTTATCAACTGCTTTATCTCCGTGTTGATGAAACTCCATAAGGCATAATAAATCATTCACTGGATAATTTATTCTTCCGTCTGCACCACCTACTAAAATAGTTCACTGGACAATTTTAGGTCGCGACGCGGAACAAGTAAACTCGATAATAGTTGACTTGTGAAGTTAATGAGGAAGATAGGAAACTTACAATAGCAATTTCCGTAGTTCTGCCCCAAGCTCAGAAATTTGGAAGCGAAAAAAAAATATCAAAAATCAGATTTTGAAATTTGATGAGTACAGCACCCTAATAAAGGGAACAAAAAAAGACTAGCCGAGGCCAGTCCTTTCAATCATTAAATAATAACTTATTTAGCGATTTTTGCGAAGTATTCAAGAGTACGAACCAATTGTGAAGTGTAAGACATTTCGTTGTCGTACCATGAAACTGTTTTAACCAATTGAGTTCCATCTGCTGCTTCAGTTACTTCTGTTTGAGTTGCATCAAACAATGAACCAAATGACATACCAACGATATCAGAAGAAACGATTGGGTCAGTATTATAACCGTAGCTTTCAGTTGCAGCAGCCTTCATAGCAGCGTTAACTTCGTCAGCAGTCACCTTCTTGTCAAGAACTGAAACCAATTCAGTCAATGAACCTGTTGGAACTGGAACACGTTGAGCATGACCTTGCAATTTACCGTTCAATTCTGGCAATACAAGACCGATAGCTTTAGCAGCACCAGTTGAGTTAGGAACAATGTTTGCTGCAGCAGCACGTGCACGACGGAAGTCACCTTTACGGTGTGGACCGTCAAGGATCATTTGGTCACCAGTATAACCGTGGATAGTTGTCATTGTACCAGCTTTAACACCGAAGTTCTTGTTCAAAGCGTCAGCCATTGGAGCCAAACAGTTTGTAGTACATGAACCAGCTGAGATAACTGTTTCAGAACCGTCAAGAACGTCATGGTTAGTGTTGAAAACAACAGTCTTAACATCTGATCCACCAGGAGCAGTGATAACAACCTTCTTAGCACCACCAGCATGCAAGTGCTTTTCAGCTGCTTCTTTAGTAGCAAAGAAACCAGTTGCTTCAAGAACGATTTCTACGCCATCGTTTGCCCAGTCAATTTGTTCTGGATCACGTTCAGCAGAAACTTTAACGAATTGGCCGTTAACTTCGAATCCACCGTCTTTGACTTCAACAGTACCGTTGAAACGACCTTGAGTAGTATCGTATTTCAACAAGTGTGCAAGCATTGCTGGATCTGTAAGATCGTTGATACGAGCAACTTCAACACCTTCAACGTTTTGGATACGACGGAATGCAAGACGTCCGATACGACCGAAACCGTTAATACCAACTTTAACTACCATGTGTGATTTCCTCCTTATGAAAATCATAAAAAATTTATTAAGGGCAAGCCCTTCTACGATTGTGAAAAGGTTAACTTGTGAGGTTCCACATACCCCTTCAACAAGATTATTATATAACCTTTTTCTGTAAATTGCAACCACTTACCATTTTCAGAAAGTTACAAATCTTAGGCCAAAAAGTAAAAAAACTAGCAAGCTGAGCTTACTAATTTTCTTATTTTTTAAACTTTGTCAGGCTCAAATCTGCTTAAGCTTGGCCTGAATTTTTCTTGATGATTTCTTCTTGAACAGACTTTGGCACATCTTCATAGTGGTCAAATACCATCATGAAGGTACCACGACCTTGTGATGATGACCGAAGAACAGTTGCATAACCGAACATTTCGGCAAGTGGTACATAAGCACGAACGATTTGGCTGTTACCATGAGCTTCCATACCATCAACACGTCCACGACGAGC
>ERZ773038.604-NODE-604-length-22738-cov-6.023366_pt1 | contig 22738 bp, 10 predicted proteins | sample MGYA00511665_ERZ773038 | MGnify/ENA primary metagenome ERZ773038 (study PRJEB29015, sample SAMEA2737966) | human oral metagenome | biome: human oral; feature: human-associated habitat; material: dental | place: China | collected 2028 ... | reverse complement strand
GGGGCGGGCCCCAGAGGGCCCGCCCCCGCGCTCGAGGGGCTCAGCGGACTCTGAACTCGATGGTGGTGCCCTCGCCGACGTCGATCAGGTCGCCGTCGTTCAGGGCGATGGTGACCATCGGCGTGACGTCCTGGAAGCTCCCGTCGGCGTGGCGCAGGATCGTGCCGTTCGCGGATCCCAGGTCCATGAGGGACCACGCCCCCGGGGCCGTCATCATAACGGCGCAGTGGGAGCGGGAGATCTCGGTCGCGGGGCTGGGGACGCGCAGGACGGTCGCCACGGGGCGCCCGGTGAGGGCACGGGCGTCGGGGTCCCGGCCGATGATGACATCGCGGCTGACCTCCACGGGCACGGTGCCGCCGTGGATGAGAAAGGCGACGGGGGCGGAGGGGCCGACGTTGTGGGGGGCCCGGCGCGCCTGGGTGGCCTCCGCGTTCATCCCCGCCAGCACGTCGGGGGCGATCTCCTCGTAGGAGTCCTCCGCGGGCGGGGGCGCTGTGGCGACGGGGGGCCGTGCCGCCGGGGGCCGCGTTGCCGGGGGCAGGGCGACGGGCGGCTGGTCGACGAGGGTCCGGGCCATGGAGTCCTCCTCGTCGGCCCCGGCGGGCGCGGGCCCCTGGGAGGCGCTATCGACCGGGGGGACGGAGTCGGTCCCGGCGCCCTGCCCGGTCCCGGCGGCCTGCCCGGACCCGGCGCCCTGCTCGGACGGGGCCTCCTGCCCCTGTCCGGGGGCGGCGCCGTCCTCGGCGGAGTCGGCCGCGTGCCTGGGGCGCTCCCTGGAGATCCTGGTCGCGGACGAGTCGTCGGAGGGCATGGTCGCGACGACCTGCTCGGCGACGACCGCCAGCGATTCGGCGGCGGGCGCGGAGGCGCGCTCGTCCTTGTTGAGGGTCGCGAGGAACTTCGCCTCGGCCGCGGCCACGTCGTACGCCTCGTCGTCCTTGGGCGACTCGGGGACCACGGCGACCGGGCGCTGGGTGGGCGTCTCCGTGGAGTGGATGAGGAAGCCCATGGTGTCGACGGGCAGCGAGGCGAGGGCCTCCAACTCGTCCAGGGACCGGCCGATGCGGATCTCCCCCGCTTCGACTCGGTCGGCGGCGGGCACCATCCAGGTGACCTCGTCGCCGTCGACGATGGCCGCCTCGAAGGTCTGCCACTCCCCGGGGTTGAAGGGCCAGGCCCAGATGGGGTCGGTCCACACCTGCTCGGCGATCTGCCCGGCGCTGCGCATGCGCAGTTGGATGGCGCCGAGGACCGTGAGGTAGGGCTGCTCGCCGGCGCAGTCGAGCAGCAGCGCGCTATCGCCGTCGGCCTGGACCTGGGCGAGCCACGTCTGCGTGTCCGCGCGGCCCCAGACGACGTCTGCGGCGCCATCGGCCAAAGACAGTGGCACGAGGGCCGCGCCGAGCGGCCCCATCACGAGTATCGCGCCCTGGCCCCGGCACAAGAAGCGACCAATCTGAAGCATCAGTTACTGCCTTTTCTCAGTGGAGTCCGGCGCGTCGTGCGGGTCGACGCGGGGCGGACTGGTTGGATGACTCGGGTCATTGCGTGCGGATCCGATGTTAGTCGGGACGCACTTGCTGCGTAAACTACCACGGCGGTCGCGTTATCACGAGTCCCAGCGGACAGCGCGGCGCTCACGAGGTGGTCCGCGACGCCCTGGGGCCCGCGCCCCGCGGTCACGATCGAGCACATCTGCACGTCCGTGAGCACTCCGTGGATACCATCAGAGCATACGACGGCGTAGTCGCCTTCGCACAGGGGCATGAGGGTGTAGTCGGCGCTGACGGAACCGGTGAGCCCGCCGCCCAGGGCCTTGGTGACGACGTTGGACGGCGGGATGATCTGGGGGGTCCCCAGTTCTTCCGCCATGTCCCGCGCCTCCTGCACGGCCGAGTGGTCGTGGGTGATCGGGCTGATCCGACCGTTGCCGACCACGTAGACGCGGGAGTCGCCGATATTGAGGGAGAGCCAGTAGGGGCCTTCGTCCGTGTCCAGGGCGAGGACGCCGGTGAGCGTGGTGCCCGGGGCGTTCTGCGCGTCGTCGGCCCCGGCGAGGGCGTTGACGCGCTCCCCCGCTTCCTCGACGGCCTCGGAAAGGTCCACGAGGTCCGCAGCGCGGTCCCCGAGGCGCTCCTCACTGAGGTACTCGCACAGGGTCTGAACGGCGGTCCTCGAGGCGCGGGCCCCGCCGAGGTGGCCGCCCATGCCGTCGGCCACCGCGAAGAAGGGGGGAGCGGCGAGCCACGAGTCCTCGTTCTCGCTGCGCACCGGGCCGATATCGGTGGCCGCCCCCCATTGCAGGACTAATTCGCGGTTATGCTCCCCCGCCGTCATAACGGACTTCTTTCTCTCGCACTGCTCATGGCACGTCGACGCATGCGCGTATGGGATCGGACGCGCGTCTGGTGACGACTGCTACGGTAGCGATATCCACGCAGTTCCTGCCACTCGCAGCGGGAAGGGTGACGGTCGTGCCCTCCGTGGTGCCGTTCTTGTCGCCGTCCGGACCGGTGGCCGCGTAGGAGTACTCGACGGTCTCCGGCGAGGTGTTCTCCGGCGCGCTCCACGTCCATGTGATCGTCCCGTCGGCGTAGTCGCCGGCCAGGCCGGTGACGACGGGGGGCGGCTGGCCGACGGGGTCGGCGGTCTCGCTGCCCGTGCTGGGCGTCTCGGTGCCGGGGACGCGGTTGACGGTCCCCTGCTGGGTGAGGATCGCGGTGATCAGGCCCGCCGTCACCAGCGCGCCGACCAGGAAGAGGACGAGGATCGTCGCGAAGGGCGTGCGCTTGGAGCGCTCGGGCTCCTCCTGCTTCTTGGCCGACTCGGGGGCGGCCTCGGCCCCGTCGGCGCGCTCGACCTCCCAGGAGTCGGCGACGGGCGCGGCGGGGACCTGGTCGCCGAAGTCGTACTTCAGCGCCCGCATCCGGGTGCCCTCGGGGTCGATGCGCACCGCGCCGCGCAGGCGGGTCTTGGCGTCGATGGCGTCGCTGGTCAGGCCGAAGACCGCGTTCGTCTTCGACTCCTTGACCTCCATCTTCGTCACGGGCAGGCCCATGGCCCGCTGCACGCTCTGGAGGCCCTCGCCGAAGGCCTGGGCGGTGGGCGTGCGCTTGTCCGGGTCGATGTCCAGCGCGGCGCGCAGGACCTCCTCGAGCTCCGGCGGCGCGTCGGCCCGCCCGAGGGAGCGGATGCGCCCGCGTTGGACGCGCATGGCGATGCTGGCGGCGGAGTTGTCGCCGATGGGGTCTTCGAAGGGGCTGCGCCCTGTGACGAGCGTCCACGTGGTGGAGGCCAGCGCCCACACGTCCTGCTGGGGGGTGGCGGGGTTGGAGGCGTCCTGCTGCTCGGGGGGCGCCCACAGGACGGAGAAGCCGTCGAACGCGCCCACTTCCAGCTCCCCTTTGGGCGAGGCGACGCCGAAGTCGGCCAGGACGGGCTGGCCGTAGGCGTCGAGCATGATGTTGGAGGGCTTGATGTCGCGGTGGACGTAGCCCTGGCGGTGGAAGACCTCGACGCCGCCGCAGATCTGGATCATGAAGTCGAGGGCGCGGTCCAGTGCCATGGGCTTGGCGCGCACCTGGGACAGGACGTCGGCGACGGGGCAGTACTCCATGACCAGGTAGGCCCGCCCGTCCGAGGTGGTGCCGACCCCGTGCAGCTCGACGACGGCGGGGTGCCCCGCCAGCAGGGTCATCGCGTCGGCCTCGCGGTGGAGCTCCTCGGTCCCCCGCGCGTCCCCCTGGGCGCGCACGATCTTGATGGCGACATCGCGCGAGGGCAGCGCCTGGTGGTACAGGTAGACATCGGCGAAGCCCCCCATGCCCAGGGGCCGCACGAAGCGGAACCCGGGGATGGCGGGGCCCGGTACCACCATGCCCGCGGTGCTCATCCCTGTTCCTTCCTGCGCCGCCGGGCCTGGGCGGCGTTGCGGCGCACCGAGCGCAGTGAGAGGGCGCGGCGCGCGCGCTGGATCGGGCCCGTCGTGCGGCGCACTTGGGCGCGCAGGGAGGCGAAGTCCTTCCAGGCGGCGTTGACGTGCTCGCGGGTCGCGCCGTTGTGCGCGAAGTTCGCGATGTCCGCGCGGCGGGCGATGGCGACGGCGGTGGGCACCTCCTGCTCGAAGGGCGTCCACCCGGCGATGACGGCCGCGTTGGCGCCGGAGGGGGCGGCCACCAGGTCGAAGGCGTTGGGCTCGACGATGTCCTGGTCGCCCGACCACTGCCGCGACAGCGACCACGCCGCCTCCTGGCGCGTCTGCCCGGCCTCGACCCAGATCCCCGCGTCGGCGGCCAGGTCCACGACCTCGTCCCAGGAGCCCAGCAGGGCGGCGGCGGGCTCGGCCCGTCTGCGTCTGCGCCTGCGCAGGGCCTTGTACACGACCACGCCGATCACGGGGCCGAAGAGCAGTAGGAACAGGCCCGTGCCGCCCAGGATGAGGCCCCACGGCAGCGAGGCGCTGTCGGGTTTGTCGGTGTCCGCGTTCTGGTCGCGGACGTTGGGGGGCAGTTCGACGGGGGGCTTGGGGGGGTCGGGCGGCTGGAGCACTTGCGGGCGCGGGACCGTCTTGGGCTTGGGGACCTGGGTCTGCGGGGTCTTGTCGCGCGGGGGCGTCGGGTCGAAGACCCCCCACATGCCGTCCTTGAACTCGACCTCCACCCACACGTGCAGGTCGGCGCCGAACAGTTTCACGGTGCCGCGCCGGTTGTGGCCGTCCGCCCCCTCGGCCGGGTAGGCGCCCATGACGACGCGGGCGTTGATGCCCTTGGAGTGGAGGATGAGGGCCATGAGCGCGGCGTACTGCTCGTCGTCCCCGATGAGGTCGGGGGCTTTGAGCATGCGCTCGAGGCGGTCGGTGCGCACGCCCGGCCTGGATTGGACGGTGTTCTCCTGGAGGTAGAAGCCGTTGCCGGACAGGTAGTGCTCGATGGCGCGCGCGGTGGCCAGGGGCCCGTCCGCGTTCTGGGTGGCCTCCAGGGCCAGGCCCTCGAGGCCCTGGGGGAGGTTCTTGTCCGAGTTGGTGAAGGACGCGGCGGGCAGGCCCTCCAGCTCGTCGTCCGTCGCCGCGTCGGCGAAGGACGTTTCGACGGTGTAGGCCATCTGCGGCGAGGGGCTGGTGGTGAGCGCCGTGTTCGCCCATTGGTCGAAGTGGAGGCCCTCGCGCTGCGGGCCCGCGGCGCCGTCCGTGAAGACGATGTTCTCAGGCCGTCCGAGGACGGGGACCCAGGGGCCGCGGAGCTTGTCGGTGGTGACGCTGATGGACGCGGTGGCGGTTCCCGCCCGCCCGGGGATGGCGGTGCCGACGGGGATGTAGCCCTCGGAGGCGGACTCGCCGGCGACGGACATGCCGAAGGTGGTCCCGTCGTAGACGTCCATCGCCGCGATCCGCACGCGCTGCCCGTCGGGCAGTTCGGAGACGGTGATGAGGGCGTCGTCCTTGAGGTCGGTGGAGTAGTGGCGGAATGCGGACAGCGGCGACGGGTAGGTGCGCACGTCGAGGGGCGGGTCGACCAGGTCGCGCCCGACGACGCGGCCGGGCAGGGGCGACAGCGCGATCGTGACCGGCACGGCGACGGCGACGCCCGCGGCGACTATGGTGAGCGCTCCGGCGACGCGCCGCCCGGCGTAGACGGTGGAGCGCATCCGTCCGCCCGCTGCCCCTCCCGCGGGGGCGGGCGCCGAGTCGGCGCGGCCCGCCAGGACGTCCTGTCCGAGGCGGAGGCGCTGGCGCTGGGCGGCCCACGCCCACCAGCCCACGAGGACCACCCACCACGCGGCGACCGCCCATGCGGGCTGTTCCTGGCCGCTGGGGCCGAAGAAGATGGCGACGAAGCCCATGATCCCCATGGGCAGGGTCCCGGCGACCGGCCGCCCGAGGCGGATGGTGATGAGGGAGGAGAGGGTGCCCGCGAGCAGCCCTGTGATCCACGGCACCACCGCGGGACCGGAGTAGGCGGAGATCGGGGGCGTCAGGGTGAGCAGGTCCTTCCAGCTGCGCCACACGCCCAGGACCAGGACTTGGAGGGTCTGGCCGGTGGGCACGAACCCGTTGGCCAGCGTCTGGGGCAGCGCGGCGTAGCCGCCCAGCAGCAGGTAGACCGCCGCCACTGCGGCGAGAACGCTGAGCAGGTCCCAGTGCCAGCGGCTGGCGGCTGTGCCGATCACCAGGCCCGCGGCAGCCCCCGCGCCCGCGGCGAGGAGCCCCTGGCCGTTGCCGAAGACGGGCTCGAAGGCCAGGGCGGGGCCGGCGGCCAGCACCGCCAGCACGAGGACCGACCACCCCGGCAGGGCGGGGCTGGGCCGCCGCAGTCTTTCGGTGAGGCTGCGCAGGCGCGCGCGCGTGGTCCTGGCGCTGCCGTAGCGCCCCGAGGGCACCGCGGAGGCCGCCCAGGCGACGTTCTCGCCGGGGGCGGGGGGCGGGGGGACCTCCTCGGCCGCGGCGCTGTGCACGCGTTTCCGTGTGATCTCGATGGATTCGCTCACGTCAGGCCTCCGGCGATGATCAGCCTGGGCAGGTCCTTGAGGGTGGGGCAGTCGAGCAGGACGCCGCCGCCCACGGCGCTCCTGCCCCGGTCGGCGGAGGGGTCGATGCGCACGATCGAGACGGGGACGTCCACGGGCGTCAGGCGGGACAGGTGGGCGGCCTGTTCGTCGGTGGTGGAGGCGGGCACGACGATGGTGACCGCGGAGGCGCCGGGGCGGTCGTCGATGACTTCGCGCACCCGGCGGAGGAAGTCCCCTCTGGGCGCGGTCCCCAGCTCTGCGAGGGCGTCGAGCATCCGCATGGCCGAGGTGGTGGGGATCCACTCGGAGGCGGTCGCCAGGGACACCGTCCGGGATTCGCGCAGGTTGGCCAGCCCCAGGGAGGCGACGGCGGAGACCGCGGTCTCGAAGGGGTCCTGATCCCAGGAGCCCTCCGTGTTGTCGAGGATGACGAGGTGGTGGGAGCGGTGGGTCTCCTCGTACTGGCGGACGATGAGCTTGCCCAGGCGCGCGCTGGACGCCCAGTGGACGGAGCGCTGGTCGTCGCCGGGCTCGTAGTCCCGCAGCGCGTGGAAGGACACGTCGGAACTGGACAGTTTCGCGGTGACGACCCCTTCGATATCGACTTGGAAGCCTGTGGCGTCGAAGGGGACGCGCACGGTCCGGGGGTGGACGTGCAGGACGACCGGCTCCCCCCACTCCCGGACGCGGCGCACGAGGCCGAGGGGGTCGGTGCGCACGGAGCGCGCGGGGCCGACCTCGATGACGCCCCGCCGTTTGGAGCCGACCAGGAAGATGTCCTCCCATTTGCCCCGGGCGCGCAGCGGGGGGACCACGAACTCCCCGAGGCCCGCGCCGATGGGGACCTCGATGATGCCGGTGCGCGCGGAGCGGGCGCTGCCGTTGGTGACGGTGAGCTGGCCGACGGTGCTCTGGCCGGCGACGATGTGCTCGTTGGTGATGTCGATGGCGACGATGTGCGGGGGGCGCCACGCGACGCGCACTGCGGCGATGACGATGACGACCAGGCTGGCGGCTGTGATGGTGGCCGCCTCGGACCATTGGAGGGTGAGGCCGACCAGGACGGACAGGGCGACCAGGGTGAGCAGTGCCCATCCGGTGGGCGTCACGATGGACAGCCCCCGGCCGAGCGCGCGGACGACCCCCCTCACCGGCCCTCAGCTCCCGAGCGAGGGCGCGGAGACGCCGGTGAGCGCGCGCGTGATGATCCCCTGGGAGGTCGCCCCGGAGAACGCGGCGTCGGGGTCGACGACGATGCGGTGGCCCCAGACGGGCACGGCGAGGGCCTTGATGTCGTCGGGCAGCACAAAGGTGCGCCCTTGGGCGGCGGCCCACACGCGGGCGCAGCGGACCATGCCGATGGCGCCGCGGGTGGACACGCCCAGCAGCGCCGACTCGTCCTCGCGGGTGGCCTCGGCCAGCGCCGCGACGTAGTCGAGGACGGCGGTGTCGGCGAAGTTGTCGGCGACGACGCGCGACCAGTGGTCGATGTCGTCGCCGCCCACGACGGGGCGCAGCAGGCGGGAGCGGTCGGGGGCGGCCGATCCTGCCAGGACTTCGACCATCGCGGCGCGGGAGGGGTATCCGACGGATGCCTTCATGAGGAAGCGGTCGAGCTGGGCCTCGGGCAGCGGGTAGGTGCCGGCCTGCTCCACGGGGTTCTGGGTGGCGATCACCATGAAGGGGGTGGGAGCGGGGCGGGAGACGCCGTCGACGGTGACCTGGCCCTCTTCCATGACCTCCAGCAGGGCGGACTGGGTTTTCGGCGAGGCGCGGTTGATCTCGTCCGCCAGGACGATGGAGGCGAAGATGGGGCCGGCCCGGAAGACCCACCGGCCGTTCGACTGGTCGTAGATGTTGACGCCCGTGATGTCGGAGGGCAGCAGGTCGGGTGTGAACTGGATGCGGGAGTGGGAGCCGTCGATGACGGCGGACAGCGCCCTGGCCAGGGCGGTCTTCCCGGTTCCGGGCGCGTCCTCGAGCAGCAGGTGCCCGCCCGAGAACAGGGAGGTGAGCGCCAGGCGCACGACCTGCTGCTTGTCCAGGACTGCGCTGGAGATGGCGTCGACGAGGCTTTTGAAGACCTGCGCGAATTCACCCGCCTGTTCGGTCGAGAGCGTCATTCATGTCCTTCCTCAAGGAATAATTCCCAACAAAGTATAGGTGCTACAGAGCACTCAGTCGTCGTCATCGTCCTCCACCCAGCAACTGGTCACATGCCGTTTCATGCCCGCGAAAGCGCCCGCTGAGGTCGCCTGGGTGGGCAGGCCCGTCACCGTCCAGTTGCCCTTGGCGTCGAGCGTAAACTCGCGGCGCTTGCGCGGGTGGTCCTCGTCCTTATAGGTTTCCACGTAGCACGTGAGCGTCGCGTCCGGGGCGAACTGGTCCGCCCTGGTCGCGGAGATCCTGAACGTCCCGCACGGCGTGCCCCAGCAACTGGCCGGCCCTTCCCAGACCTCCTCGATGTACTGGGGGTCCTCCTCGGTCCACACTTCCTTCTCGACGGTGCGCTCGGCGCCCGAGGCGTTCGTCAGCGTGACCACGACCGTGTACCTGTTGAGCGGGGCGAGGCCGGAGAAGACAGCCGACGAGGGGGGCGGCGAGCCGTACTGGGGCGCAACGCCCCCCTCCTTGATCGAAGCGTGCGCCCTGACGATGTCGGCGTCCGCCGGGATGTTCCACGTCGCTTTGATGCTCGTCCCATCGGCCTTGGCCTTGACCTTGAACTTGGGCACGTTGCCGGCCTTGGGGGTCCCCGAGGCCGATGTGGCGGACGAGACGACCTTGGTCGCGTCGACTGCGGTGGCGGTCTGGCAGAAGAACAGGGTGACCGGCGTGCTGGAGGCGCCCAATCCCCCGATGACCTCCCCGTCCTCCACCTCGTCGCCAGCCGCGCACGCGGCTTCGGAACGCGCGTAGCGCAGGGTCAGCTGCCTCGCCTCGTACCCGTTGCCGGGCACCTTGGCCAGGCCCACGACCTGCAGCTCACCGGCGTTGCCGGTGGGCTTGAGGACGGGCGCCGTCGGGGGCAGCGGGTTCTTGACCAGGGTGGACACGCTGATCGACGCCGCGTTCGAGTACCCGTCCGCGTTGACCACGGTGACCGTGATGGTGGCGGAGCTGCCGGAGGGCACCGACACCTCCTTCTGCGTTGCGCCCGCGCTGACCGGGTACAACCGGGAGTCGACGGACACCGTGCCCTTCGCCCAGCCGGAGGAGTGGTGGGACCCCAACTTCCACGTCACGTTGAAGCTGGTGGTGCCGTCGCCGGTCCCCCCCACTACCATCGCCTTCAGGTCACGGGGGGGTTCCGGGGCGCTGGGGAGGGTGACCCGCGTGGAGACCGCCGCCGAGCGCCTGTCGTTCGTGTCGATCGCGACGACCGAGACCGTGTACGACTCACCAGGGGTCAGTCCGTTCATGGTGTACCAGGTCGGGGAGGGGGGGACCTGCACGGTGTCGCCGCCGCGGCCCGTCACGGCCACCTCGTAGTTCATGATGCCGCTGCCCTGCTGATCGGGGGCGCTCCAGCTCGCGGTGAGGCTCCCGTTGCCCGGAGTCACCTGGAGGCGCCGCACGCCGGACGGATCGGGCGAGAAGTCGAGGGTGTTCGACGGGGCTGAAGGAGCCGAGTCGCCCTTGTTGGTCCTCACGACGGCTGTGAAGGAGTGGGGCCCCGGACCGAGCGGGGAGACGAGGCAGGGCATCTGCGGCTCGCAGTCGTAGCCAGTCCCCGTGTTCACGTCGGTCACCCGGTAGCCCTTGACGACGAAGTCGGCGCCCTGATCCGCATTCTTGATGAAGAGGTCGGCGGCTCCGACCCCCTGGGCGCCGCCCCGGCTCACCGCGCGGACGCTGACGGGCGCAGCGGGCTTGGTCTGCCTGACCTTGACGGTGATGGTGTTGGAGACCGTGCGGCTGCTGTCCCCGGGCGCGTCCGTGATGCTGTACTGGTAGGTGAATTCGGCCTTCGCCGGATCGGGTGTGATGGTGACGGAAGTCCCACTCCAGGTCACGGTGCTCGCGCTCCCAGCGGCGACTCCAGGGCCGGAATCCACCACCTGGACGGGACCGATGGCGCCGATGACGTTCCTGGACGCCACGTCCACGGTGACCGACCCGTTGCGCTCAACCTCGAGTTGGATGGGGCTGACCTGCATCTTCGGCTTCGTCGTGGAGACGACCTCGACGGGGACGGAGGCCTGGACGGGACCGGAGCCGTCGTCGACGCTCACCACGATCGAGCCCGCCGCACCGGTTGCCGTCCCCGCAGGGGCGGACACCGTCAGCGCAGTCCCGGAAACGGAGGCGGAGACGCTGTCGGGCTTGGACACCAGCGCGTATGCGAAGTCCCGGGGGTTGGCGCCGTCGGGGTCGGTGACCGCGAGCGCCAGGTTCTGCGTGACGGGGTCCTCCCCCGCGCCGACCCGGACGGGCGTGGGCGTGAGCGTGGGCGGCTGGTTCGACGCGGGCCGGACGATGAAGGTCAGGGACAGCCTGGCGCTCAGTGCCCCCGAGTCGCTGGAGGATCCGTCGGAGACGTCGAGGGAGACCGTGGCGCTGCCCGAGAAGCCCTCGCGCGCGTGGACGTCCACGGAGCCCTCCCCGTTGGCCGCGGCCTGGTCGATGCCGTTGGAGGAGACGATGGATCCGCCCTCCGACAGGCGCGCCGAGCGCCCGGGGCGCACGGTGGTGTAGTCCGCCAGGGCCAGGGTGCGGCTCTCGCCCGCTTTCATCTCGATGGGCATGCCCTCGGATCTGACCGTTGGCGGCGTGGAGTCCAGTCCGGGCACCGAGACGACCGCGGAGTTGGACAGGGAGTCGGAGTCCGTGACCGTGTAGACGACCAGGCGCCTGCTCGCCTGGGGGGTGATGAGCAGGTCCTGGCCGTCGACGACGACGCCCGGGTCGGAGGTGGTGACCACCAGGTCGGAGACGCTGCCGTCGGGGTCCTCGTCGTTCTCAGTGACCCGCACGCGCGCGGCGGAGCCGTCGGAGGGCAGTCTGTCGAAGGAGAGGGAGTCGTCACGGGCGATGGGCGCCTTCAGGGGGGCGTTCGCGGAGACGTAGGCGGTCAACTGCCCGCGGGAGCTGCCGCCGCGCCCGTCGGAGACGCCGTAGGACACCAGGTAGGTCCCCTCGGCCTCGGGCGTCGTGATCGTCACGAAGTCGCCGGAAGCGGTGGGCGCCAGCCTGGGGTCGGAGGCCGTCAGGCCGTCCGCGTCCAGGGCGAGGGGGTCCCCGTCGGGATCCACGTCGTTGGCCAGGACGTTGACGGACACCTGGCGGCCGGGGCGCACCAGGACGGTGTCGGGCACGGCAGCGGGGTTCTGGTTGAGGGAAGCGGGGGGCGCGATGCCGACGCGGACCCGCGCGGTGCCGCGCGCGCCCCGGCGGTCCTCGACCACGTAGGTGAAGACGTCAGTGCCCGAGGTGCCCTCGGCGGGCGTGTACTCCAGCCAGGAGTCGCGCACCACCGCCGTGCCCTTGGTGGGCTGCTGGTCGGTGCCGACCAGCCACACGGAGTCCCCGTCGGGGTCGACCCCGGCCAATGGCACGGGGATGCGCGTCGTCTGTTTGCTGGCCGCCCACGCGGTGAGGGCCTTGGGCCTGGGCGGGTTGTTGGCCTCGGAGTCGGGGACCACTTCGAAGGTGACCGTCGAGGCGGCGGTGTTCCCCGAGGAGTCGATGACCGAGTAGACGACGGAAAGCGTGCCCGGGGTGCCGCCCGCTTCGATGCGGACCTCGTTCCCGGTGACGAAGGGGGTGCCGACCGAGGGGTTCTCCTCGTAGTTCAGGGTGGGTTCCACCGAGAGGCTGAGCCCCCCGGGCGAGCGGTCGTTGTCGAGGACGGAGGCGGTGCCGACGTCGCCGACGCGCACCTTGACGGTGTCGGGCTGCAGGACGGGCGGCAGGGAGGAGTTCGTCTCGGAGCCGGGGACGACGAGCACCCGGGCCGTGGCCGAGCCGTAGCCGTTGGAGACCGTGTAGGTGAAGGACACGGACTCCCCGATCCCCGCTGGCGAGCTGACGCGCAGCAGGTGGCGGTCCAGCAGGGCCACTTCGAGCCCGGAGTCAGCGGGGACGTCGACGGACTGGACCACCAGGACGCCGCCGGAGGGGTCGGTGTCGTTGCCCAGCGGCGCCACCAGAACGGATCCGCCCGCGGGCAGGACCGCCAGGTCGTCCTCGGCGATGGGCCCGGAGGCCTCGTCCGCGGGGATGACGTCGACGCGGATGATGCCGATCTTCTGATCGGCGCCGTCGGTGACCGTGTAGCTGAACTGGTAGGTCCCCTGGGCGGTCGCCGTGAAGTCGATGGTCCCGGCCTCCAGGTCGGGCAGGGCGGTGACCGAGGCGGGGGCCGAGATCCCGACGAGCCGCAGGGGATCGCCGTTGGGGTCGGTGTCGTTGGCCAGCGGGTCCAGGGTGATGGTCTCGCCCTCGCGCGCCACGTAGAAGTCGGCGTTGGCCGACGGGGCCTGGTTGCCGGGCTCCTGCACGTCGACCTTGAGCGTTCCTTTGCCCTGCGCGCGCCCGTCGGAGACGGTGAGGTCCACGGTCTTGGGACCGGCACCCGCGCCGAGCTCGCGGATCTGCAGGGTCCCGTCCTCGGCGAATTGGACGGAGAGGCCCTCGGGGGCCTGGGCGTCCTGGAGGAAGACCTGGTCGCCGTCGGGGTCGCGCCAGTCGCCCAGGACGTTGTACTGGATCTGCGCGCCCTGCCCGATCTTGACGGTGGGGACGGTCCTCTGCTCGGGCGCGGCGTTCTCGCTCCACGGGTGGACGGAGACGCGGACGGTGGCGGAGTCGGTGTCCTGCCCGTCCGAGGCCTCGTAGGTGAAACTGGTGGACCCCGTCTGCGAGTCGGCGACATCGGTGATCTGGAGGGCGCGCCCTCCCCGCGTGGAGACGACCGTCCCGAAGCCGGGGCTGGAGGTCGCGCGGGCGGTGAGGACGTCGCCGTCGGAGTCGGAGTCGTTGTCCAGGACGGTCAGCAGGGTGGAGCGCCCGGGGCGGACGCCGAACTCGTCGTCCTCGGCGTCGGGCGGGGTGTTCTGCTCCTTGCGCTCGGGGTCTTCGACTTCGTCGATGAGGTCGGTGGTCTGCTCCTCCTCCTCGGACTCGGCGAGCTGCTGCTCGACTTCGTCCCAGTTGTCGACGATGGTCATGTTCTCGTCGGGCAGCCACACGGATCCGAGGGCCACGTCGTTGAGGACGATGGCGGAGCGGTTGGTGCGGAAGACGACTTCGCGAGCGGATTTGAGGGTGTCGACGACGTCGTTGGTGTCCTTGCTGGGATCGGCGCACGAGCGCAGGTAGGCGCCGCTGCCGGACCATGCGCCGTAGGCGCAGCCCATGTGCCACACGGGGGCGGCGGGGCTCCCGCTGGCGCCCGTGTCGACGACGGAGGGCTCCCCGCCTTTGAGGGGCACTCCGACGAGGCTCGTGGGGGTGGCCAGGTAGACGGAGTCCGCGTCGGCGCCGGGCTGTTGGAGCACGGCGCCGGGCGCGATGCCGTAGTCGGTGAGGCTGTACGCCTGACCGTTCGGCAAGTACAGAATATTGCCCGTGGTATCGAATGCGACCGGATGATTGCCGACCGCCGTCATCGCGAGGGTCGCGGCGGGGTCGATCCCCTTGATCCGGGACTTATTGACCGACTGGACGGTTCCTTTTGGTGCGACTGTGACCAGAGTGCCGTCCGAGGCGCTGAGGGAGAACGCGGTGCCGTCGACGGCCACCGTCGAGGCCCCCGCGCCCTCGCCGCTGTCGAGCGCGGCCCCGTCCCCCAGGTCCGCGGCGACCGGGCCCTTCGCGCTGGTCACCCAGAAGGTCCCCTCGGCGGGATTGTAGACGCCGAGGGTGTCCCCGCCCTGTGTGGCGACCGCCCCCGAGGGGAGCGGGGTCGCCGAGCCGAGCGCCACGGCGGTGACGTTGATGGGGGCGATCGTCGAGGTCGCCCGGTCCGTCATAGTGACCGTCTCGCCGGCCTGCCCGATGTCGAAGTTCGCGGACTCCGCCCTCAGGGCGCCGTCGAGGACGCGGGCGTCGTAGTTGAGATGGCCGACCATCTGTTTGGATTTGTCGATGACCCAGATGCCGCCGTCGTCCACATCGACGTGGGTGACCTCCATGCCCTTGTACAAAAGACCAAGGACCGATACGAACAGCACCACAGTGATGACGAACAGCGCAGGCATCCGGCGCTTCATGCCTCTCACAGCGCATCCCCACCTTTCATCACGTGCCGCTGGTCGGATTTCAGGCCCGTCTCCCTAGTGTCGCACGAGTCGTTACTCCATAGAGAGTTGCCAGGTAAGCGTTTCGGGCCGGGGTACACACTAATTAACGCGGGGTCCCACTGCCATTCGACAAATCCGACCACTGCCCATCATGCCGGAGCGGGCGCGCCCCCGAGGCGGACTTTCGCCCCGATCACCAGCCACAACGGAAGTGAAAGTAATCAAATAATGAATTGTCTCACCAGGTGGGATCCGAGGGCGGGGGCCTGTTGCGCCCGCCATCGACGGCACCAGCGGCCGGGCCCGGCCGCACAGGGGCTCGGCCCGGGGGACGAGGAGGCCTTCGGGCAGGGCACGGGACGGCCCGCGCCGCCCGCGCGCGGGCCTCACTTGCCCAGGGTGAACTCCCTGGTCACATTGACGTTGGCGGCCTCCGCCTCGTTCTCGATGAGCAGCGTCAGCGTGTAGCCGCTGAGGCCGCCGCCCCCGGACCCGGTCTTCGGTGCGACCGTCCACGACGAGTAGTACTCGCAACTGGCGTCGGTGCACAGGTCGATGGACCGGTCCCCCACCCGCCAGTTGGTGGCGTTGGACATGAGCGGGGCGAAGTTCTGGTCCATCACGACCGTCTTGTCGTCCTTGAGCTGGAATTTCGCCCCCTTCACCGCGGAGTCCGCGGATACCAGTTCGGCGCCGACCACGGCATTGACCTGGTTCGCCTCGGCGAGGATCTTCTGCTTGTCCCCCTCAGACGCCTGGTCCATGCGGCTCTGGTAGTCCGCTTTCGTCCCGGCCCCGAGGTTCTCGAGCTGGTCGAGGGGCTTGTTGGAGGAGGCCCCCCCGCCGAGCTGCCCGCACGCCGCCAGGGCGCACGTCATCATCATGGCGACCACGATGACGCCTCCCAGCCTCTTCACATGAGTCCCCATCTTGCCGCCCTTTCGTTGATCGGTTCCAGTGAGGATTCTACCGGGCCCGCGTCCGATCCGGTTTCACTCCGATTGCGGTTGCCACGCGATCTGCGCGCGGTAAACACTGGAACTGCGCGCCACGACCTGCGCGCGCCCCGGCCTCGAGGGCACGGCCTTCACGCGCGCGATGACTGTTCCGTCGTCGGGATTGCCCGAGAGGATCAGGCCGGTCCCACCGAGTTCGCGGAGTTTCGTGACGAATCGATCGCTCATGACGCCGCTGCCCGTGCGCCGCGCCAGCACCATGTGCAGACCCACGTCCCTGGCTTGGGCCAGCAGCGAGTCGAGCGGCTGCAGCATGTTGCTCATACCGCTCGTCAGCATCTCCGCGTCGTCGACGAGCACCCAGACCTCGGGGCCCGACCACCACGAGCGGTCGCGCAACTGCGCGACGGTCACGTCCTTGCCCGGAGCGCGCTTCTTCGTGATCGCCGACGCGATGGCCCGTAGCTCCGATTCGATGTCGTCGTTGAGCGAGAGGTAGGCGAGCAGGTACTCGTCAGGGATCTCGCCCAACAGGGAACGGCGGGGATCGACAACCACCAGCTTGGCCTCTTTCGGCGTGTTGGTGCGCATGATCTCGTGCGCCATCAGACGGATGAACGAACTCCGACCCGACTCGCCGTCGCCGATCGTGAAGATGTGCTGGTCCTTGAGGGGGTCGAAGACCAACGGTCCGAGGCGCCGCTCCTCCACGCCCAGTACCAGGCACTTGTCGTGCAGTGGGACCGGGGGCTTCTCCAGGGGCGCCTCCTCGATTTCCTCCCCCTCGGGGGCGGCTGCCCGCGCGGCGGCGGCCTCCTCGGCGAGCGCGCGGGTGTACTCTGCCTCCAGCTCGGCCATCGGACGGCTGAGCTCGGGGATGGCGGCCAGCAGTTCGCGCACTCCGACCCGTTCGGGCAACAGCCGCAGGCGCGGCGCGTGCATGCCCCTCGCGGCGGAATTGATCATGGTGATCGACTTGCGCACCCCCTCACTGAGGGTCTCGGGGTCACGGTCCCCGTCGATACGCGGCAAGGTGAGCAGCATCTGGTGCGCGTCCATGTCGAGGCCGCGGCCCGGGCGGTCGACGGGCACGTTCTTCTTGGCCTGCCGGTCGATGATCGAGGAGGACTCGTCATCGACGCGCAACTCGATCTTCGTTCCGAAAAGGGGTTGGATGTCCATGCGCAGGTCGAGCCAGCGCCCCGCACCGACGATCAGGTGGACGCCGAAGTTCAGGGCGCGTTCCATCATGCGCCCCACGCGCCGGTCCTCGCCGTCATACTCCTCCTTGAAGGTGGCCCATCCATCCAAGATGAGGAACACGTCGCCGTAGCCGTCGTCCGCCTCGCCGGCCGCGTGCATTCGGCGGTAGTCGCTCATGGTGTCGATGCCGTTCTTGCGGAAGTACGCCTCGCGGTCCGCCAGAATGGCCTCGATCTCCGCCAGAATACGAGTCGCGCGCTCGTTGTCGCCGCGAGCCGCTATACCCGCGATGTGCGGCAGATTCCGCATGGACGAGAAGGTCCCGCCGAAGTCCAGGACGTAGAACTGCACCTCCAAGGGGGAGGCGGTGAGGGCCAGGGACATGACAAGGCTGCGCAAGGCCGTGGATTTGCCGGTCATCGGGCTGCCGACCACGATTCCGTGGCCCTTGGCGCCGGAGAAGTCGTACTCGAGGGGCTCCTGCTTCTGCTGACGGGGCAGATCCACGATGCCCATCGGGATCCGCAGGGGCCCCTTCCCGCGCCACGTCTGCGACACCAGTCCGAGGCGTGGATCCGCAGCCAGGTCCCCGAAAAGCATGTCCAGCGTGGGGGGCGTGTCCAGAGGCTCCAGCCAGATCTTGTGCGCGGCCAGTCCGTGTCCCTCCATCCGTTTCACGGCAATGTCGAGCTGGCTCATGTCGGCGTACTGGGAGAAGTCGGGCGCGGCCTCCGCCTCCGGCACGGGCGCGGCGCCCGACGGTGGGACCTTCGATCCCGGTTGGCGTTCCCGGCCCGCCTGTTGGGAGGAGGGCAGTGCCTTCCTCTCGATAACGACCGCCTCATCGGATCTGACCCTGTCGGCCAGGAAGGGCAGGATGTGCCGGACCTGCTCGTCCTCCGAAGCCGCCTCGTCGGCGACTTTCACCGCGTTGCGCGGCGGAGCGGCCACGTACGAGGCGCGGAAACGCACCATTTCCTCACCACCGGCCAGCAAGTACCCGGATCCGGGCAGCGGCGGAAGTTTGAATGCGGCGTCCGAGCCGATGATGGAACGGGACTCGCCCGCGGAGAAGGTCTTGAGGCCGATCCGGTAGGAGATGTGCGACATGAGGTCGCCGGCCTTCGTGTCGATGCGCTGCGAGGCGAAGAGCAGGTGGACGGAGAGGGACCGGCCCAGGCGGCCGATGGCCTCGAAGACCTTGATGAAGTCGGCGTGGGCGACCAACAACTCCGAGAACTCGTCGATGATGACGAAGAGGGCGGGCAGGGGCGGGCCGTCGTGCTTGCCTGCGCGGCGCGCGTTCTCGTACTCCTCGACTTTGGCGAAGTTCCCAGCGGCCCGCAGCAGTTCCTGGCGCCTGCTCATCTCGCCCTGGAGGGCCTCCTCCATTCGGGCGACCAGGAAGGACTCCTCCTCGAGGTTGGAGATCATGGCGGACACGTGGGGCAGGGTGTCCATGCCGGCGAAGGTCGCGCCGCCTTTGAAGTCGACGAGGACGAAGTTGAGCTGGATGGGGTCGTGGGTGAGGGCCATGGCGAGCACCATGGTGCGCAGCACCTCGGACTTGCCGGAGCCCGTGGCGCCGATGAGCATGCCGTGGGGGCCCATGCCGTTCTTCGCCGATTCCTTGATGTCGATAATGATGGGCGACCCGGAGTCGGTCAGGCCGAAGGGGACGCGCAGGTACTCGCGGCCCTTGCGGTAGCGCCAGCGCTTGTCCGGATCGAAGAGGCGCACGTCCCCCAGCCCCAGCAGGTCCATGAGGTCGGCGGAAGCCTTCTTCTCCGATTTGGTGGTGACAGCCTGGGCCATTCCCTCGGTGAAGCGCGTGAGGCGCCGGGCGACAGCCGTTGCCTCACCGATGCTCATCTGATCGGGACGGTACATGACTGGCGTGGTGTCCTGCTGCACGATCTGGCCGAGGGGCATCGGCACCACGGAGCGCTTCCCGTCGACGACCTTCTCGCCTTTGCCCGCGCGCAGGATGAGCCTGAGGGTGGTCGGCGTCTCCAAATCCTCCCACGTCGTTCTGATGACGACCCGCGTGAGGCTCTCCATCCCCTTCTCCGACATGGGGATCCAGTCCGACGGGTATTCGGCGCCGTCGACGATCAGGAGGATATGGGGCCTGGGCCCGCCTCCGACGGTCTCCCGCCGGTACTCGCCGCGCGTCTCTACGCTGGGGCCCATGAGCTCGTCGAGCTCCTCCGCGCTCGTCGAGACCATGCGGGCCGGGCCCACCGCGTCCTCCACGTCCTCGGAGCGGGAGTGGGGCAGCCATTTCACCCAATCCCACAGGTCAATGGTGTCCTCGCCCGCCAGGACGGCGATCCGTAGATCCGCGGGCGGGACCATGACGGCCAAGTGGGCGACCATGGCGCGCAGTTGCGCCTCGGTGTACCTCCGGGGACCGCACAGCTCGACGGTGAGGAAGAGTTCCAGGTAGACCCCGAACGGGGCCAGACCCAGGTTGGACTGGACATCGACGAACCGCGCGACGGCGGACTGGCAGACGACATCGGGGTTCGCGAGCACTCCGATCTCCGGGGCCCTGAGGGTTTTCGAGAGCTTCTGCTGGGATTGCCCGAGACGGACGTTGAGGAAACCGGCGTCCTGTGTGCGCCTCCCCCACACGCGGGCCCCGGATTCGGCCAGCAGAACCAAGGAGTCGGGCTCGGGAAGGGTGTACTGCAGGTACTGGTAGTGCTGCTTGGCCATGTCGCGCACGGCTCTGCGCGTGTCGGCCAGGTAGGCCAGGTACTCTCCGCGCATGTCGGCGACCTTCGCGCGGTAGGTGCTGACCTGGCGGTACATCTGCATGCCGACCATGGAGACCATCGCGAAGACCATCGCCCCGGCCATGAAGAGCATCCTGGGGTTGTTCGTTTGGGAGAGGGCCATGAAGGCCATCATGCCGACCGAGCCGAGCATGGGGACGATGGAGGTGAGCAGGTTGGACGCGTTGGGGGGCTCCTCACGGTCCGGCGGCGGCTCCAGGACGAGCTCGCCCTGGGGCCGCGTGGGAATGCTCTCCTCAACGGCCTCAGGTTCCTGCTTCTTCCTGAGGGATTCCTGTTTCTTCCTGGCCAGTCGCGCCATGTCTCCTCCGGATACACATTTTTACCGGTTGATTATACCTGCTGGAACCGCCCGGCCCTCCCCGTGGTCCCGCGGCGCTGCGGGAGCGGACGAGCCGCGGGCAGCACTGGCACACGGCGCCGCACACGTGGAAGAATACACGGAGCGGCGAATCCTAACCGTATGTCATGAAAGACAATAGAGACAGGAGCGACGTGTCAGATCTGCTGGTGCCCTTCACACTCCGCCTGCCCGACGCGTCCTTGCGCGATTGCGCGGCCTCCCAGGGAACCCCGCTTTCTGAGGCCCTCGGCTCGGTGGGCGTGGATCCCGCATGGGTCCACCTGTGCCGGGTCTCGGGCTCTGCGGTGAAACCGACGGACCGCGTGGGGTTCGAGGTGGCGGCGGGGGACGTCATCGTGTTCGTCGCGGACCCCTCCGCGATGCTCTCCCAGGAGGGGTGGCCATTCCGGAGCCCGCACGAGAGCTCCGGGGCGGAGGCTGATTCCCCCTCGCGCGCCCGGGCTGTATCCGCGGGGACCCTGGTGGGGTCGGCGTTGGTAGTGGTGCTCGTCGAGGTGTTCGTCTTGGCGAGCCCCTTCGTGTGGGGGTGGCAGCCCGACCCGGTGTCCCGGTTGGCCTTCGGCTCGCTGAGCGTTTTTTACGCGCTGGTGCTCGGGTACATCGCCCCCGCTTGGGCGCGGACGGAGTGCGTGGCGGCGGCCAGCCTCGTGTTCGGCCTGGCGTGCCTGCAGATCGTTCCGGCGGACAATCCGGTGGGCTCCACCGTCGCCCCCATCGTCGTGACGTGGGGCGGGTTGTTGTACTGCTTGTCCTACGGGGTGCGGCGCGTGGAGGGCGTGGAGGACGCGATCTCCGTTCCCCGCGCGGCATGGGCCGTGGCAACCGTGTGCGCCACCCTCATGATCCTCGGGAACTCCCTGGTGGCGCACCCGGCGTTCCTGGCGATCGCAGCAGGAGCGGCGCTGGTGTGGCTCTCGCCCCAGCTGACTGTACGCGCCGGGTCCTTCGTGCTCATCGACATCGGGGAGGTGATGACCGTGGCGCTGCCCGGACGCCAGCAGGAACCGCCGAAACCGAAAGCGATGAACGCGCGCGCCTCCCACGAGGCGTACGCCTCGGCCCGGGTGCGCTCCCACGTGGTTGTGGCGCTCGCGTGCCTGCTGTGCGTGCTGGGCGGCATGGGGTCCGGGGCGTACCTGGGCACACAGGAGTGGCACGGGCGCGCGGCCCTGGCGACGATCGTGAGCGGCGCCCTATCCCTCGGTTTCGCAGCGCGCGGACAGCGCGGCGCGTCGCGGATGCTCCTGATCGCCTCGTCCGCCGCACTCGCCTCCGCCGTCGCCGCCTCCGCTGGAGTGACGGCCGGCGTTCCCGGCGGCTCGGCCGCCCTGCTCTCGTGCGCCGCTTTCCTGCTGGTTGTGCTCTTCCTCGTCCGCGACACGCGCAAGAAATCGGCCTCACCTTTGGCCGGCCGTCTTCTCGACGTGCTCCAGGCATTCGCCATGGTCGTGGTGCTGCCGTCGTCGGTCTACGCGTCGGGGCTCTTCGACGCGATCCGCCAGGCGGTCTAATGAGAGCGGCGCGCGTCCAGTGCCGCGCCGCGCGCCGCTCCGCGTTACTCGCCCTTCTTCTTGTGGTAGCGGGGAGAGGTGCCCAGGGCGGAGCGGTCCGGGTGCGCGCGGGCGACCTCCGCGTCCACGCCCCGGTACACGTATGCGGCATCGCTGTCGAACACCGATTCAGTCGCCAGGACGCCGTCGCTGTAGTCCGCCACCGTCTGAGCGCTGGGCTCGCTCCCCGGGAACTTGTCGAGGAGGGGGTTCTCGTCCGGGAACTGGGTCGGATCGGTTGTGTCCAGACCGTTCGGGCTGAGCAACGGCTGCCCCGTGGGGCCCTTCGTCGCCGAATGGACCAACGACTGCACCATCTGGTTCCCCGTCGCCTCGGGCCACCGTTGCATCGACACCGCAAGGAACCCCGCGACAATGGGAGTCGCGTACGACGTGCCCCATGAATCAACGATCTGACCAGTGCCCAGCTTGTGCCGGGTGATCCTGTCCCCTGGGGCCAGAACCGTCAGGCCGCGCCCGTAATTGGAGAAATTCTGCATATTGCCATTCAAATCCGACGCCCCCACGCCCACAGTCCCATTCACCGACGCCAAAGAATCAGCGGGATCCTGCGCACCGTCGTTGCCAGTGCCCACGACCACGACAACACCGCGCGCAATCGCGCCCGCAACCGCTTCGCGTGCGAGTCGCACGAGATCACCACCGCCAAGGGATATCGAGATCACACGCACCCCGTCGGCGACTGCGGCATTGATCGCGTCGTCAATGTTACTGCGCTCACATTCGGCCCCGTAAGTATCGGCTGATGACGGCGTGGCGTAGTTGATGATCTCCGCCCCGCGCGCGACCCCGTAACCCCGTGCGGCGAGGATCGACACCATCGCCGTCGCGTGTGAACGGCTTTCATCCGTCGCGGTGAACGAGCACATCGGTTTGACCGTGATGCTGGCCCCTTGGATCTCGGGCATACTCGTGTCCGCCGGACCGTCGATCACACCGATTTTGATGCCCTTGCCGGTGAACCCCGATGCCACCTCGTTGTCCACGCCCAACGCCGCCACGTACCCTTGCGTTGTGATCTCATCGACTGCGCGCGCACCAGGCGCGCCCGTGAGGCACAGCCCCACGGCAAGGCCCATCGCAACCATGA
>ERZ773038.602-NODE-602-length-22811-cov-3.093426_pt1 | contig 22811 bp, 24 predicted proteins | sample MGYA00511665_ERZ773038 | MGnify/ENA primary metagenome ERZ773038 (study PRJEB29015, sample SAMEA2737966) | human oral metagenome | biome: human oral; feature: human-associated habitat; material: dental | place: China | collected 2028 ... | reverse complement strand
TCAACGTTCTGCTGATTGCACTGACTGGGATCCTGGTCGTCGCCCTGGCCTTCGGCCTAGTTGGTCCACGAGGGCATGGAGGAAGAGATGGTTCGTTGGCTAGTTGCGTACCTGGCTCTCGTTGATCCTTGATCGCCTGATCGAGTTGGGGCGTTCAGAGTCTTCCTCGTTGTCCTTGCCCTTCCTTGCTGTGCCGAGACGGAACGTGACTCCCTCTTCTTCCTTGCTGTGATGCCAAGTAGTGGGTTGGGTTGTGGTTGAGTTGGGTTGAGCATCTCTGGTTGGTTGACGCTCACCAAGAGTGCTCTGCGGCGGCGGCGCGGCGGTGGGGGCGCTCGCGGCACGGGAAGGGGTCTGTGAGGCTCTCTGGCAGCCGAACGGGGGTGACTGTGGGTGCTGGCCTACCTGGGGTCGCGAAAGGCGCTCAGATTGGCTTACACGGCCTCGGGGGTGAACTGTCCGGGTTTTCCGGAGGGTTGACTGCCGTACTTGAGTGTGGCTATGCTGGTCGCGCTGATAGGGGTCCGCCTTGATGGATCACGATTGAGTTTCCTTTCCTCTCGTGTATGCCAAGGCGGGCCCCGCCTTTTGCATCAAGGGCTCCGGTGCGGTAGACTGTGCTGGTCAGCCAACGAAAGGATGTCTCATGAAGATCGACTGGGAGAACACCCCCCAGTACTGCAAGGTCTGCGACCACCAGATGCGCGCGCCCCGAACGACACTCGTTGACCACCCAGGCACTCGCGCCTACGGGGGGAAGGGGATCTGCAACTCCTGCTACCGGCGTAAGCGCCGCGGCCAGGCCGGTGCGGCCAAGACTTACATGGATTGGAGTGAGGCGCATCACTGCTCGCGCTGCGGTGTTCGCATGCGCCCCCCGCGCACTAGCATCAGCGAGTTCCCCGAGACTCGCCTGTACTCCGGGAACGGGGTCTGCGCCTTGTGCGCTAAGGGCCGCCGCCCGGTCGGCCCCACGGTTGCTGAGCTCGCGGCACAGGGGCACCCTTGCATTGAGCCCTGCCCTCTCCCCTCGAATAAGCGCTCCAACATCTGGTGAAAGGACATCCCTCGTGCTTTACCTCCTCATCTACGGCGACAAGAGCAACCCTGACGTTGATGTGATCCTCTGCGACCGCCACCCCGAACGCACCGACGAGGGGACGTGGGTATTCAAGAATGAGGGGCAGCCTGACTTCTACGTGTACCCCGGCGACTACCTGTCCATCCATCACGCCTACTTCGGAGGCAAGGCAGCCAAGCCTGCTTTCCTCTTCGACATCCGCGAGGGATCCCCGAACAGCGAGGGCGTGTCGATGGTTTACCCGGGTGACGTACGGTGAACGCGGATGATCTCACTGAGGTTCATGTGCGGGCGCTTGTCGCATCCCTCGACTGCGCGGTTGATGAGCTCCGGGATGCGCTCGATACGGCGCACCAGATTGGCGCGTACGATGTGCCACATCATCGCCGTAACGCTGATCAGGATGACGCCGTCATCCGGGTTGGTGAGGCGCGGGAGGGTGTTGAGGAGTACTTGGAGCTTGTGTTCACTGACCGGTATGACATGGGTGTGCGTGTGACGTTGGAGGTGATCGAGTAGTGGCTTGGGGTAAGAATTCCAGGCGCCGGCGGGAGCTCCCTAAGGACTGGGACAAGATCCGGCGAGTGGTCCTGAGGCGGGATGGTGGCCTGTGCGTGTTCTGCGGCAACCCGGCGAATCAGGTGGATCACATTATCCCTGACGGCCCGCACGTGCCGGACAATCTTAGGGCCCTCTGCCAGCACTGCCATATGCTGCGCACGCAGCAGCAGTCGGTAGAAGCTAGGAAGCGCCGCTATAATCGAGGCAATAAGGCTCGCGGCCCCAGGCCGAAGAGTAAGCACCCCGGATACCTTTAGGAGAGTCGACGATGGGAGTGAAGGGACCGATCCCGAAGCGCAGCACTGAGGGGCACCGCACTACGCAGGCTAGGAAGCTTGATGGTGGCGTGGAGCCCGTTAACGTGGTTGCTGAGCAGGTGAAGCCGCCCAAGCCGGATCCTGACTGGCACCCCATCGCGAAGAAGCTGTGGAAGGCTGTGGAGAAGTCGACGTTCACTCGCTACTACGAGCCGTCGGACTGGATTGTTCTCTACTCCACCTGCGATGACTTGTCGAATTACAAGATGCAGGATCGGCGTTCTCCCACGATGCTGGCGGCCGTCAACACGATGCTCACCAGCCTCCTCCTTACTGAGGGTGATCGGCGCAGGGTTCAGATCGAGATCAACCGCGTTGATGAGTCTGAGGCCGAGTCGGCCGGTGTGGTCGCATTGCAGGCGTGGACGAAGGCTCGGGCAGCGAAGTGACCGACACGCTCCCCGCACCCCGGGAGCGAACCGACACGCTCCCCCTCGAGCTGCCGGAGAGGACTCTCGGCTACCATGCTGCGGCGTGGATGATGGATAACCTTATTCAGCCTAATGGGCCGAAGGCGGGGCAGCCGTTCATCCCGACTGATAGGCAGATCGAGTTCCTTGCTCACTTCTACGCCCTGAATCATAAGGGTGGCTTTGTGTACAGGCAGGGAATTAGAAGATTAAGCAAGGGTTCGGGTAAAGGGGTGAGCTTGATCACGCCGATTCTCACCCCTCAGGGGTGGAGGAAGTTCGGCGACCTTCGCCCAGGCGACTACGTTTTCCACCCCTCAGGCAAACCAACCATGGTCACAAAGACTCACCCCATCGACCAATGGGACACGTGGGAGGTCGAACTCTCTGACGGCACGGTGGAGACATTCACTGGCGAACACCTGTTCACCGTCGAGGAGTTCGTTGGCGGCCGAAAGCGCAAGCGCCGCACCCTCGATGTTCGCGACATGGCCCGTGAGGGGCTTGTCTTTGACCGCCCGCTCACGAAGGGCTCAACTAAGGCGACTAAGGCCGGAGTAGGTAAGTTCGCGCTTCCCGAGACTGAGCCACTGGAATTCCCTGAGCGAGACCTTCCGGTTGATCCGTGGGTGCTCGGGTACTGGCTTGGCGATGGTGGAACGGGAAGCGGGAGCGTCACCTGCGACGTGGATGACCTCCCGCATGTCAGGTCTCGGATGCGGGCTGCTGGGTATGAGGTTGGTGCTGTCAGCGCTAAGAAGGAAGGTGGCCGCGGCCGCAGCGTCGGCATCCTGAAGTTGGCTGCTGACTTGCGTAATGCCGGCGTCCTGAACGACAAGCACATCCCTGACGACTATCTGTATGCCTCCGTGGAGCAGCGCAGGGCTCTCATTCAGGGCCTCATGGACTCCGATGGCTACGTCGATAAGAAGGGGTCGGCCGAGTACTGTCAGGTGCGGAAGCAGGTCGCTGACGGCATGGCATTCCTTCTTCGCTCCATGGGTGTGAAGGTGAATGTCCGCGAGTCAGAAGCGAAGCTCTACGGTCGCGTCACTGGCCCTCGTTACCGGCTCACGTTCAAGCCCTACAAGCACCAGAACCTCGTGACTCTGCCCCGCCGTGCGGAGAGGGTGCGGGAGCAGCGCAGGAAGCCTATCCCGCGGGTCATTAAGGATGTGCGTAGGGTGGCCCCTGTGGATGCCCGTTGCATCACTGTGGAGGCTGAGGATGGTCTGTATCTGGTGGGGGAGACGATGGTGGTTACCCATAACTCTCCGTTCGCTGCGGCTATGTGTCTGTTTGAGCTCCTTGGCCCGTGCCGATATGACGGGTTTGACCGGCATGCGCCTTTCGGGGTGCGGGCAAAGCCGATGAGTATGCCGCTGGTGCAGATCGTGGCTTGCAGTGAGGCGCAAACTCAAAACACGGTCAGAATGGTTCGGGCATTCTGCCAGAAAAAGGGTTCGCTGGCTCGAAAATATGATCTTGAGGTGGCGAAGACGTTCATTGAGACGCCTGACGGGGGGAAGCTTCAGCAGATGACGTCTTCTGCGTCCTCCATGGAGGGTGGTGAGGTGTCCTTCGTTGTGGGTGACGAGCTCGAGCACTGGGTCCCCGCCCAGGGTGGCCCTGCCATGTTGCAGACGATTCAGCAGAACGCGGCGAAGATGGGTGGCCGGTTCATGGGCACCTGTAACGCGTGGGTTCCGGGTGAGCAGTCGTCGGCGGAGGCGGTCTTTGAGGCGTGGTGCGACCAGGAGGACGGCCTCACTAGGGGTAAGACGAAGATCCTCTACGACGCCAGGATCGCCCCTCCGAACACGGTTCTGACCGATGAGCCCGAGGAGGGTCAGGTCGGCCTCACTGAGGCGCTCGAGTACGTGTATGAGGGCTGTCCGTGGGTGAATCTGGAGTCGATTAAGGAGCAGATCTGGTCGCCGGAGTACCCGGAGTCGAGGTCTATCAGGTTCTTCCTGAACAGGCCGAATGCGGCTGAGGCGTCCTGGATCACTCTGGAGGAGTGGACTCAGCTCCGTAAGCCTGACCGGAAGGTTGAGCCTGGGGAGAAGATCGTCATGTTCTTCGACGGATCCAAGTCCAATGACCATACGGCTCTCGTGGGTTGCTGCATGGAGGATGGGCACATCTTCAAGATCGGCCACTGGAAGCCGGAGAAGCCTCTTGGCGTGGTGAATGTGGCTGCCGTGGATGCGGGGGTCAGGCGGGCGTTCGACACGTATAACGTGGTGGCGTTCTGGGCTGACGTCCGGGAGTGGGAGTCGTTCACGCGCACGGCCTGGCCTGAGGACTTCGGTGACCGGCTGATCGTCCCTGCCGTGCGTGGGGGCATGTCCGCGTCCCCGATCGCATGGGATATGCGCTCCCACGCCTACCAGTTCGCTGAGGCCGCGGAGACGGCGTTCACGGAGATCCAGCAGCAGGCGTTCACTCACGATGGGGACTCTGCTCTGGGTGAGCACGTGTCTAACTGTCGCGTGAATGAGTTCAAGGGGCGCTGGTCGGTGAAGAAGGAGTCCCCGAAGTCCTCTAAGAAGATCGATCTGGCTGTGTGCATGATCGGCGCTAGAATGTTGTACAGGTACGTTAAGAGCAGCAAGGAGTGGGCTGACATGAATAAGCCGGTTGGTGCGTGGACGGTGATCGTGTGAGCTTTGAGAAGATGCTCGCCAGCTTCGAGGGCGGCGCTTATCGCCCGGAGTCGTTCGAGACGTACTATGAGCAGAGTGAGCGCCTGGATGCCCTGGGTATCAGTATCCCGCCGGAGGCGCGCGTGCTGGAGATGCAGGCGCCGTTCGCGAAGATGGCTATTGATGTCCTGACTGAGGTCCTGATCCCGGCTGGGTTCATCATCGCGGATGATGGGCGTAAGGATCTGGTGCGTGATCTGCGTGTTGTGTGGCAGGCCAATGACATGGATTCTCAGTTCAATCTGGCGGCGGCTGAGGCTCTTGCTGCCGGATCCGTGTTCTGGGTGCTGTCTCCTGCTGACGAGGATCATGAGCACCCGTCTGTTCGGGCGCTGGATTCGCGTCACGCCGGTGTCCGTATCGACCACTTCGGGAACGTGATCGAGGGGGTTGCCGTCTACCGTTCGGGTGATGGTGTGAAGTGCGCCTCGTACTACACGCCTGACGGCATGACCGCGTACAGGCAGGTAGGCACCCGGTGGGTGTCCGACTGGTCTACGAGTGATCCGTGGGGTGCGTCGATCGTGCCCATGTTCAACCGGGCTAGGCTCCGTGACAGGTACGGCCGGTCTGACCTGAAGGAGCTGAAGACGGTCATTGACGCGGCCTCCAGGACTCTCACGAACCTCCAGATGGGGCAGGAGGTTGCCGCTTTCCCGCTGAGGTTCCTCATTGGTGACGGCGCTGACCGGATGCTGGCTGGGCAGCAGGCGGCTGCCGCGATGAATGGGCAGTTCGGCGGTAACCGCATGGAGAACTATGCTGGCGCGCTTCTGGCCGCCCCCACTGGGGCTGATGTGAAGCAGCTGACCGGTGCATCCTTGGATACGTTCACGAACACGTACCGCACTTACGCGTTGCAGATCTCAGCCATGACGGGTATTCCGCCGTCAATGATGGGTGTGGCTGCCGACAATAACCCGACATCTGCTGAGGCTTTGCGTGTGGCGAAGGATCGTCTTATCGCTCGCGCTGAGAACAAGCAGCGCCAGTTCAGTGACGCTCTTGAGCGTATCGCCCGCATTATCGCGGTCATGAACGGGGAGTCGCCCGAGGGGCTGGAGACCCTTGAGGTGATGTGGGCTGACGCCGCGGCGCCGTCGGCGAGCGCCCAGATGGCTACCGCCATGCAGGCCGAGTCCCAGGGGGTTATCGGCGCTGAGACTGCACGGGACTTCATGCACCTTTCCCCGGAGCAGATGGAGCGCGAGAACCGACGCCAGAACGACCTGGACTCGATGGCGGGCCAGCTCCTCCCCATCGGCCTACAGGACGAGGAGGATCCTGAGGACAGTGGCGAGGAAGAGGAGCCTGCCGGCGACAAGGGTGAGGCTAAGAAGTGACTCTTGCGCTCTTCAGGGCTCTCCTGGCAACTATCGCCCGTACTTTCCAGAGGCGCCTGGATGACGCCACCGCCCCTTTGCAGGGTAAGCCGGTGACGCTCTCAGAGAAGGAGCTGGGTGAGGCGATCACCCCTCTCGTGTGGGCCGCAAGGCGGCAAGCGTGGGCGGCTACGGCCTTGTTCCTGCGGGGGCAGGCTAGGGCGCGTGGCGCGAATGAGGCGTGGATCCCCCCGCAGCCGGGCTACAGCCCCGACTCGGTGCGCTACGCGATCAGGTCCACCAAGGCCCGATCCGGTAAGCCTGAGGCGTTCAAGGCTCTCCAGGGTGAGCTCACTAGCCACGTGTATGCGGCGTCCCGTAGGACCGTCAACGACGCCGTAGAGGACGCCCCTGATGTGGCTGACCTTCTGGATGACCTCGAGAGGATCGCCGACGACCTAGAGGGGTTCTCTAAGGAGCAGGTCGAGCAGATTGAGCGGGAAGTCAAGAAGCATGAGCGGAAGCGCCGCCCCCGGAGGAGCTGGGTCGATGTATTCGACGAGGTCGCGGACCGCGTCGACAAGGCCATCAAAGAACTCGAGTCCGAGGGGATGCTCACCCAGAAGTATAGGGACTCGGAAGCGCTGAAGGATCTCCCGGACAAGTACCGCCGCTCAAAGGACGGGACACTGATCGCCAGACCTTTTGCGTGGGCGCGGGTTGTTACCCCCTCGAAGAATGGCCCGTGCGGCTTCTGCGCAATGCTCGCCTCTCGCGGCCCTGTCTACAAGACATCTAAAACAGCTGGTGTTGGTGTCAACAGGTTCCATAACAACTGTCGATGTGTGTGTGTAGCGGTTTACACGTCCAGAGCATGGCCGGGCAAAGAGCAGCATGCTAGATTCGAACAACTGTACAATGAGGTAGTGAAGGCCCATGACCTTCATGGGCACGAGGCGCTGCGGGCAATGAACCGCCGCCTCTATCAGGAGCAAAGGAGAAGGAATGGCTGACACCCCCACCGAGTCATCCGACGAGGCCGTTACCCCTGCTGAGGAGGCCGCCACTGCACCGGAGCCCCAGGGCGATGTTGACGCAGGGGCCGCCGGGCATGAGGAGGCGCCAGCCGTCCCTGAGGAGGCTGAGAGCACCCCCGAGGAGCCCAGCACCCCCAACGAGCTCGACGCCCTGAAAGAGCGCCTAGGAGCCCTTGAGGCGATACTCGCCAACAAGGACGAGGAGATCAAGGCCCTGCGTGACACCGCAGCTAAGGACTCCCTGATCCGTGACGCTGGCCTCCCCTCGAAGTACGCCCAGTTCCTACACGGAGACGAGTCCGGGTGGGGAGATCAGGTATCCACCCTCCTGGAGCTCACCAGTAAGACCCCTGCGCGCCCCCGTGACCCTGCGGTAGACGCCCAGGTCGGCTCCGACTCGGAGGATCGCGAGACCGCCATCCTCCGCATGTTCGGGCTCGCCGAGTAACCCCTGCCTGACAGGGGCAACATCTAGAACAACTCTGCCGGTCAGGCAGGAAGGAGACGCGAATGGCGGACAACGCTGCCAAGGTCGCAACCATTGCAAAGCTTACCGCCGGCGGTAACGCCGATGGCTTCCCGAAGGAGGTGCTTGCCCCTATCTGGAAGCGGGCCTTCGCTGGCTCCATCGTCCAGAAGGTCGCTGGCACCGTCCCGGTTTCCCTGGCCGGTAACGCGGTCACTATGCCGGTCGGCCAGCCGGTCGCCGGTATCGTCCAGGAGAGCGCCGACAAGCCTGTCGTTGACGTCTCTGTCGGTCTGAAGACCTTCAGTCCCGTCAAGACTGCTGCGATCGTGTCGATCTCTAAGGAGGCGCTCATGGCTAACCCCCTGAACGCTTTCGACGACCTGGAGTCGCAGCTGGCTGAGGCTATCGCCCGCTCGATCGACACCGCCGTCATTCACGGCAAGGACGCCCTCACCGGCACTGCCCTGGTGGGCAAGGAGTCCCTGTCCTCCACCACGAATGTTGTGGAGCTGGATCCCGCCAAGTTCGATACTACTGGCTACCTGGGCAAGCAGCTCGCTGCGGCTTACGACAAGGTCGTGAACACTGACGGTGAGGCCGACTATGACTTCAACGAGTTCCTCTTGTCGCCGAAGTTCCGGTCCATCATCATGGGGGCAACCGACGGCTTCGGTCGCCCGCTCTATCAGGCGTCCCCGAACCTGGCTGACCAGTTCACCAGTGTCCTGGGCATCCCCGCCGTCTATCACAAGGCTGTTAACGGCCGCGGTAAGGTGTCTGAGCCGAACCTGCTGGGCTTCGGTGGTGACCTGAAGGAGAACCTGCGTCTCGGCTTCGTTGAGGGCCTCACCTGGGCTACCGCCGACCAGTACGCCGCTGGCATGGACCTGTTCGGCACGAACCGTATCGCGATTCGTGTTGAGGCTATCTTCGGCTGGGTTCTGCGTGACCCGCAGGCGTTCGTGAAGATTACGAAGAAGGCTGGCTGATGAGTCCGCGGGGCGGGGGTTACGTAATGCTCTCGCCCCGCGGGTGACACCTAGGGAGGGGGAGAAGTGACTGTAGCGGAGAGGCTCGACGTCGAGCGCACGCTCATGCGTGACCTCGAGGATGATGAGGCAAGGTGGGTGGATGCCCTGCTTGAGCGTGCTGAGGCTCTTATTCTCCTCCGCATGCCTGATGCTGTTAATCGTTGCCGCGTCGACTACCCGTTCCGTGTGGCTCTCATCATGGTGGAGTGTGAGGCTGTCGCGCGGGTGCTGCGGGCGCCCGGCGGAGGGCTCTACAAGTATGAGACTGAGGGCACCTACACCTACTCGGTGAATCAGGCCGTGGCTTCCGGCCTTCTGGAGATCACTCAGAGGGATTGGCAGGCGCTCGAGGGCGGCGCCGGCGGGTGGGGTAGTGCGGCCCCTGTCCTGGATGGGTATGCTCGGAACCGGCGTGGCGGGGAGTGGTCCCCGGATGTGTCGAAGACATTCCTGATGTCTTTCCGCCGGGCTTCGGTCCCTGACAAGCCAGCAGCCCCTGAGTTGGGGTTGCAGCGGTGGGAGGGGTGGCGTACCACATGGTGACCTTCCGTCCTCGCCGCGGCCGCTACCTGGAGAATGGGCCGCACGCCGTGGAAGTCACTGTCGCGATTGTGTCTGAGGGGCGCACCGGGCGCCGCTACACACCCGGTGAGACGTTCTACGTCGACAAGGTTCTAGTGCAGCCCTCCGCTGGTAATGCGTTGAAGGCTACGGAGAACCGTGCTATCCGCGGTGATCTTACCGATGAGACTACCCTGAAGATTATGGGGACTGGCCGGAAGTGGCCGGGCGGCCCTCACTCGTGGGTGAAGATCATTAAGGGGCCGCCCTCGTTGGAGGGGAAGACTTTCCAGCAGGCTGGCGAGCCGCTTACCTATGACGCCTCACCGATGACGCGCCATTTCAGTGTCCGCTGCGACACCCTAGGGACGGCGGCGAAGTGATCCACGCCTACGACAATAAGCGCATCCACGAGGATATTGCGGAGGTTGTTGCCCGCCAGCCGGAGTTTGCTGCGGCCGCGGCGAAGGTGTTTGCTGAGGTGAAGGCCGCCGCTTCTGCGCACGTCGACACTGGCGAGCTTTTTGCCTCATACAGCATGGAGCAGGGGAAGGTGGACTATACGATCGCCCCGTCCACCGACCATGATGCTGCCGTAGAATTCGGGCACTACGTGTATCAGGATCGCCAGGGGCGGCGCACTGGGCGGGAGGGCGCACGGTACCGCACCTGGGTTCCTGGCCTCAACATCCTTCGTGGGGTAGTCCGTGACAATGGGGGATTCTAATGGCCTACGTTAATCCTCTCCCGTTCATTTACCGGTACATGAAGGACGCCGCTGCCCATGGTGTGAGCGAGTGGCCTATCCTCGAGAAGATCGTTTGGCGCACCCACGGCGACGTGGATGACCCAATGAATGAGCTCGTATGCAGGGTGCAGATGACTATTGCGCGCACGCACCCGTCTGGGCCTAGGTTCGCGGCCACCCAGATTCGTGCGCGACTCTACATGACCGGCCCGGACGGGGATGAAGTTTCTGATGCTTCCGACGCCCTGGTTCAGGCTGTAGATAAGGCTTGGAGGGACGGTATAATTACCTCTGAGGGCTGGGCGACTTGCCTGGAGTGGACTCAGCTTCCCACACCGGAAACGGACATGGGGACCACGGCAGACTACATCAACATGGTTTCGTCCCTTCAGGTGACGGCCAGGAAGGGGGCCTGATGGCTAACCTCGGAAACAGTAAGATTCAGATCGCGGGTAAGGGGCACGTCTACATCGGTAATGTGGACACTGTGGCCCCGAACCTGTGGGGCTACACTTTTGGCGACGGCACCACGCTCGAGTCCGCTGGGTGGACGTGGCTCGGTGACACCTCAAGCGAGAACCTGATTGAGGTGGAGACCGACGGCGGCGACACCTCCACGAAGCGCACCTGGGATCGCCAGGGTGTCCGCTCCACTCGTGAGGACGTCACCAACAAGGTGACCATCAACGCAGTCAACCTCGGTGAGGACGTCATGCGCGTCGCCTTCCCCGGCTCCACCTATGACGCCGAGAAGGGCGGCTGGGATGTCGAGCTGGACAACTCGAGTGAGCGCGCCGTCCTTATTGTCATCGAGGATGGCCTGCTCGTGTCGGGCATGCTGTTCCGCCGCGTGTCCCTGGCCGGTAACCTGCCGTCCCTTTCGCTGGACAACTTCAGTGAGGTGAAGATCTCCGGGACTCTGCTGTCTCCCCCGTCGGGGAAGACTCGAGTCCAGATGCTCGAGCCGCGCACCGTCACCGGTGTTGGCACGGCGAAGCCGACCATCACGACCCTGGCCCCTGCCACTGGCGCGGTTGGCGCGAAGGTCACCATCACCGGCACCAACTTCAATGGTGTCCGCGAGGTGAAGTTCGGCGACAAGGTGGCGACCTTCGAGAAGGACTCCGCCACCCAGATCACCACCTATGTGCCGCGCGGTGCTACTGGCTCGGTCAATGTGGTGGTCACCAACAACGTCGGCGCGTCCGACGGGAAGCAGTTCACTGTCAACTGATGATCTCCGTCCGGCCGCCATGTAGGGGTGTGTGGTGGCCGGACGGCAACACCCCATTACGCCCCAGCAGAAGGAGAAGACAATGGCCTCCACCAAGAATGAAGTCCCCGACTTTGAGACCCTCGAGGGGCACGAGATCTTCAAGCCCGTCGACACGCTCCGCCCTTCCCAGCGGCTCCGCCTCACCGCGAAGGTGCTGCCCATGGTTGACGACTCAGAAGAGTTCACTGACGCGAACATGACCGTTCTGGCTGACATGACCGAGTTCCTTGAGGACAACGGCTACATCGCCGACCTGGATGCGTGGACACGCTTCTTCAGCACTCACGGCATCGAGGGTGCTATCACCCTGGCTACCGCTTACGCGGGGGAAGCCACAGGCGCCAAGCAGTAGATGACTACTTCCGGGACAACCCTGATGCTGCCGCGGACTTCTGGGCGCTTTACCGCATCGACGTCTACGGCAGCTACAGGGTTCGTCTCGTGGAGGCACTGCTTGAGCGCCTTTCTTACGAGCCTTGGTCACTGTACAGGGCGAAGCAGCTGGGTGGGCCGCAGTGGTTCGGCTACTCCGCCGACTCGGAGAGGCTGAATGCTTTGCTTGACGGTCAGCGTCTTCAGACGAAGGCCGCCAGTGGCCGGGGGCGGGCGTATCTTAAGGACTCTGAGATGGCTCCCAGGCCCGGAACTGTCAAGGCGAGTACGGTAGTATCGAGTAAGGATACTGCTGCGATGGCGGCCCTGTTCGGGGCCCTAGGTTGAGAGGTTAGGGGATGGCCGGTAAGGGTATTGTTGGCAAGCTCGGAGTCAAGGTCGTTCCCGACTTCTCTAAGTTCGCTGATGAACTGAAGAAGAAGCTCCGGCGCATCCAGAAGCAGGTGGGTGACCTCGATGTTGAGGTTAATGCTGAGGTTGATGTTGATGAGGAGTCGCTTAAGAAGGCGCAGGAGAAGGTGCGTCGCAGCGACTCCAAGATGCCTGTCGAGCCTGACCTCGATACTGGGTCGCTCACGAAGCTGAAGGCGAAGCTGCGTGACTTGAAGGCTGAGCTCAAGGTTAACCCGAACCTGTCTGAGCAGGACAAGAAGCGGATCGAGCAGAAGCTCGATGATATTCGCACCAACGTCCACCTTAGCACGGACAAGACGGACCTGGCGAAGCTATCCCGCGAGGTGAAGGGTGCTGCCGGGGATATTAAGGCCCAGCTGACGCTTAATAAGCGGTCGGTGGCTGATATTGAGCAGAAGATCAAGTCCCTCAAGGCCCAGATTGATGCTTCCCCGAAGCTAAATAAGGCAGCCAAGGCGGCAATTGAGAAGGACATCAGTAAGCTACGCTCAGTTGTTGACGTGCATGCTCACCTGTCGGAGGAGCAGAAGAAGAAGCTTAAGCATGAGCTGAATAAGCTTGACGGTAAGGCAACTGTTAATGCTGACCTCGATGATGGCAAGGCTAGGTTTGACCTGAAGCGCCTCACTCGCCCTAGGAAGGTGGATATACATGCGCGCCTTGCGAAGGCTTCCGTGGCTCGCGTGGCCGCCCAGCTCAAGGCCCTGGCGGGAGGGAACGTCTTTGAGTCGATCGGCCGCAACCTGAACGACTTTCTGCGTAACCTGGATACTGCGTCTGTGAAGATCGGCACTGTCGCCACCCTGATTGGTGGCGCCGTGTCCGTGCTGGGGGCGGGGATGGGTGTCCTGTCCTCCGTGGGTGTGGGGATAGCGAAGGCTACCCCGGCCCTGCTGGCCCTGCCTGGCATCTTTGGTGGCGCCGCCGCTGGGGCTGGCGTCCTAATTGCCGCACTGAAGGACGCGAAGACCGTCCTGGGGGACCTGAGTCCCGCGTTCGAGGGGCTGCAGAAGCAGATCTCATCCTCATACTGGGCGCAGGCGGCACAGCCGATCAGGGATTTCGCTAACACTGCGATCAACGAGCTCTCTCCAGCCCTCTCTACGGTGGCGACGCACTTGGGGTCGATGACGGCCGCGATCGCAACTGCTGCGAGTGGACACCTGCCTGGCTTCCAGCAGTCCTTGTCCTACCTGTCGCAGGCCCTTAGCCTGGGCTCCACTGGGGCTGCTGCTTTCACTAACGGACTCCTCACGATGGGTGAGGTTGGCGCTAAGTATCTGCCGAATATTGCCCAGTGGGCTAATGATCTCGCGCTCTCGTTTGAGAAGTGGGCTATTAAGTCCGCCGAGTCCGGGAAGATGGATCAGTCCATCCAGAATGCGGCGAAGGCGTTCGGCACCCTGAAGGACATTACGGTCGACCTGGGTGGCATTATTGCTGGCCTATTCAAGGCGATGGCGAACGGGTCCGCCCCGATCGACTCTATCGCTACGGCCCTGGATAGGGCTAATGCGGCGGTTAATGGCCCATTGTTTCAGTCGACCTTGACGTCATTGTTCTCGTCGATGTCTGTGGCGGCAGGGAAGGCCTTCGAGGGTGTGGGCGCCCTAGGGAACGCGTTCGTGTCCCTGGAGCCGACCCTGGCTAAGATTCTCCCCCTGATTGGGGAAACACTGAAGACTGCCCTTGAGGGTATTGCTACAGCCTTGGAGAATCCGGCCTTCCAGGACGGCCTGGTGTCTTTCTTCTCGGGGCTGCTTACGGCTGTTCAGGCTCTCGCTCCGGCTATGCCTGCACTGGGTGAGGCGTTTGGGGCGATCGCTACCGTGGCTGGCACCCTGCTGGCGGCTATCGCGCCTCTGGTGGCGCAGCTGGTGGAGCAGCTGGCGCCGATATTGCAGCAGCTGGTGCCTATCATTACGCCGATTATCGAGCAGTTGGCAGCGTTCCTCATGCCTGTGATCCAGGCGCTGCTGCCGGTTATCTCGGAGATGGTCACGGTGCTGGGGCCGATCGTCACCGATCTGCTGTCTCAGATTCTTCCTCTGCTGGTGCCGATCGTCCAGCAGCTCGCTGAGGCGCTCATCCCCGCGATCCAACTGGTCGGGGCCACGATGCAGACCATGGGTCCCCAGATCGTGGCGACGTGGCAGCTCATCACGACCATCATCTCCGGAGCGATCAACACGATCAAGGGCATCCTCAACATCGCCCTCGGGCTGATCTCCGGCGACTGGTCTAAGGTGTGGACCGGGATTAGTCAGGTCGCCAGTGTTATCTGGAATGCGATCAAGTTCGCATTCCAGGCGTTCGGTGCGACGCTGGGCGGCCTGGCGACGGCGGCCTGGAACTACATCTGGACCACGGTCATCAACTTCTGCAATAGCATTCTGAGCACGGTTACGGGTTGGATCAACAGCGTCAGGAACTTCTTCTCCAACGGATGGAACTATCTGAAGTCGCTGACCCAGGCGGCCTTCTCCGCCCTCGTGTCCACCATCCGCAACTGGCTCAACAACGCGATCAACTTCGTGAGCAACTTCCCCAACTCGGTCAAGAACATCTTCTCCAACGCAGGGTCGTGGCTCGTCAGCGCCGGTAGGAACGTCATCAACGGCTTCCTCAACGGTCTGAAGTCCATGTACGGCTCGGTCAAGTCATCCTTGGGTGGCCTGACTAGCAAGCTGACGTCCTGGAAGGGCCCCGCTCCCGTGGACCGGGTGATCCTTAAGGGTGCAGGCCAGATGGTGATGCAGGGCTTCATTAACGGCCTCGAGTCGCAGTACTCAGCGGTCAGGGACTCCCTCGAGGGCTTCACCAACACCCTGAGCAGGGATGTGGCCCCAGAGATCTCGGCCACCGTCTCGGGGAACTATGAGAAGTCGGTGAAGCGCCAGTTCGGCAACATGGACCTCGAGGCGCCCGCGCAGGGTGGTCGCACATCCGGTGGCACCACGGTCAACATCACCAACAACTACCCGCAGGCGCAGCGGGACTCGAAGACCCGCGATGACGTCGCAGACGCTATCCGCCTGGCCGCGAGCATCTAGGATTAGAGCATGAGCAGTGAGTATCACCTGAATGGGGTAGACCTGGACCAGCCGGGGAAGTGGCGGGTCATGGAGGGCACCCTCCTGCCGGCTGTGCCGGAGCCGCGCCTGACGTCCACCGAAGTCCCCTCGAGGAGTGGCGTCATCGATGGGGCGGCCACGAGGTTCGGCACGTTCAAGGTGACTGTCGCGCTCATGGTCGAGGGGGAGGACAGGGCCTCCCTGGATGCGAACTGGCAGGCCCTCATGGCCCGCCTGAGGCTCTCCGGGGCCCTGGGGGTACTCCAGCACCGCCCGGCTGGCGCTAACCCCAGAGAGGCCCGCGTGCGGCTCGTGAGCGTCGCCCAGCCAGCGTGGAGGTACGGGGAGTGGGCGATCGACACGACAGTCATATTCGAGGCCGTAGACGGAGTGTGGCGCGACGTGACCCCAGTGGAGGTGACGCTCCCTAACCTCGACGGCCTGGCGGGCGGGTCAGCCCCAATCACTGACGCCCTACTGAAGCTCGCCCCCACCGCGAACACGTGCACCATCAAGGACGTCACCTCTGGGACGTCACTCACGTGGCGCGGCACCATGGAGGGCGGCCAGAGACTCCTCATTGACGTGGCACGCTATGACGCATGGAGGCAGGTGTCCGAACGGTGGGATCCCGCGCCGGGCGCCCCTAGCAGGGCGGCGGAGATCAGCATGTCCCCCGAGGGCTTCCAGCTAACCCCCAACAGTGAAGGCAAGATCGTCCTGCAGGTCACCGGCACGGCGGGCTCGATCCGGGCGAGGAGGGCCTACTGATGCAGCGCACCTACTTCCCCGGCATGCAGCTCCGTGCGGTCGCCTACGCGGTCCAGGGTGACCGCATCGGGGTGGTCCCGGACATCCTGGAGATGACCGTCACCACCCCCCGTGGTGAGGCGCCCACCCTGTCCCTGTCGTACGCGCCTGGCCCTAACGCTGTCCGCGGCAGTGTCCTGGAGGGTGAGGTTGAGGTTGCTGTTGAGGCCACCTTCGACGGCGACACGTGGGAGGAGCTACCTGACGCCCGGTTCGTCACCCAGAAGACCGAGCACAACCTCGTCAATGACGGCACGGACTCCCGTAAGGTCGAGGCCATCCACGTCAGCGACTACATGAAGGAGGCGCTGGTATGGTCCGTCCCCGATGCCGCGAAGGACAAGGAAGGCAAGTTCAAGTTCCTGTCCAAGAACGCCGGGGAGATCATCGGCACGGTTTGGCAGGCAGCCACAAAGCGAGGGTGGGGCAAGGGCCTCACCCTGGACGCCACCACCACGACCGACTCTGCCAACCAGCGGTGGGCGAAAGTCGTCACCCTCTACTTCGACCCGTCTATCAGCATCCTTCAGATAGTGGACTCTCTCCGGGGTCTGGGGATGATTGACACGGTGTGGCAGGGCCGCACCCTGAAGATCTATAACGCTGACACGACACAGGCTCGGGATCTCACGGCCTCCAGGATATGGCCCCTAGCGACCACCCTCACCGGAGCCCCGGAGGCGGCAACCTGGGCCGACATGTGCACCGACGTCCTGGTGAAGGGCGAATCCGGCCGCACGTGGCTCATCCACAATGACACCGCCCCGAAGTCCATGCGGCGCGTAGAGAAGGTCGTAGAGGCCGGCGGGGTCGAGCTCGAGGCTACCGCGAGGCTAGTGGCGGAAGCCACCCTGAAGTCTGGGGCCCATGTCAGGGAGGAGATCAAGCGCGAGTGGGCGGCGCCTGACGTGCACCTGCTTCCATGGCAGGACTACCGCCTGGGTGACTGGATGATGGTTGAGCGGCAGGGCGGCATGGAGCGCCTTCAGGTCGCACAGATCAGCGTCACCCAGAAGGAGCAGATGGTTTCCGGGCACACCACGTTCGGGACGGTCCTGGATAGCCTGCTGGGGAGGCTCACGAAGCGCACGAAGGGCATTGTGGGGCTTGCCACCACGAGCGGTAACGGTGTGCGCCCGAACCCTCCCGTGTCGAAGAACTGGCCTGTCCCACCCCAGGGACTAACGGGGTCCACGAGGGCTGTGGTCGGCCAGGACGGGTGGCCTACCGCGGTCGTGGAGCTCCAGTGGGGGAAGGTGGATGCCGACGCCCTGGGGACGAAGGTGGATGTCACCGGCTATGAGGTCTCATGGCAGAACGTGAAGCTTAGTGCGGAGCGCTCCGGCTCGTACGTGACGAAGGGTGCGGAGGCTACCACTGCGGCTATTGCGCCGCTCGAGGTGGGGGTGGAGTACCGGTTCTGGGTGCGGGCCCAGACGCAGGATGGCGTGGGGGCGTGGTCTCAGCCGCTCATGATCACGACCGCCACGGACGTGACGCCACCTCCGGTGCCTCCGGTGCCGCGCCTGTCGCAGACTCTCGGTGTGCTTAACGTGGGCTGGCTTATGGTCGGCGAGAACGGGGAGTCCATGCCCGCTGACTTTGCGGGCGCTGAGGTGAGCGTGCAGTTGCCCGGCGTGGCGCCCGGTGTGTTCAGTACTATGCCCAACCCGGTGCAGCGGATCTCCTTGGCTGGGCTGGAGATGCGCGAGTATGAGGTGTGTATGCGCACCTATGACCGTGCCGGGAACAGGTCGGCCTGGGGTAGGGCTGCGACTATCACGCTGAAGCAGAATATCGACGCTGACGCTATCGCTAAGCAGGTCGAGGACAAGCTCAAGGGTAGTGACGCCATGCAGCAGGCGGCCCGTGAAGGCACTTTGAAGGAGATGCGTCATCTGACGGATGCGATGACTCAGGTGGCTACGAACCTTGTCTCGTCTGGACCTGTGCCGCCGGACAGTGGGACAATTGGCTCTAGCATGTGGATTGCTCCTGATGGGCGGATCTTTGTCCTCAGGGCGGAAGGAGACAGGTAGTGCGGCCTTACAGTGCAGCGAAACAGTGGAGGGATGGCTTCGGTGCGAACGAGACCCGCATCACCGCGGCCGACCTGACGCATATTGAGGATGGGATCAGTGCCGCCACCCAGGGGGTGACCAACCTGGAGACGAAGGTTGACGGCCAGCCCGCTGAGATCATGAAGCAGGTCCAGTCGATCGCTGAGGGCATCAAGACTCTCGTGAACAAGGTGACGCCGATCGGCACGATCATGATGTATGGTGCGGAGCGAGACCCGGAGGGGTGGATGCGCTGCGACGGGCGCCTCCTTGACCGGAACACTTACGCGAAGCTGTACTCCGTGATTGGTCTCACCTACGGGTCTACCACTGTCAGTAACTTCCGCATCCCCGACATTCGAGAGCGGTCCGTTGTCGGCTCTGGCGACGGCAGTAAGTACAACATCGGCAACAAGGGCGGTAACACGACCATCACCCTGTCCATTAACCAGATGCCCGCACACACTCACGAGATTGGCGAGTCCGAGGACTCTGCCCGCCGCTTCCAGGCCCGCACCTCCGGCCAGGACATCGGTATCGGCTCGAGCGGGTACACGTACCTCACCTCTACCGGCAACAACTCCGGCGGGCGAAGCCCAATCGCAACATCAGTCGGCGGGTCGCAGCCGATCGACGTGAGGTCACCCTACTTCGGCCTCCCCTTCATCATTAGGGTGTCCTGATGCCTGGGCCCACTAAGCCATTCCTCTCCCCTGAGGGAGCTCGGGGCGGCCAGTATGTGACCGTCCCGGCGTTTGCCTCCCCTGGGCACTCATCCCCGTCGAACACTAGGGACGCCCCTGGGTCGACGATCGTCTACTCGCCGAAGGGGTGGCGGTGGGAGGAGGCTGGGGATGACTACTCCAAGACGGTCTCCAAGCTCACTGCCGCCACGATGGAGTCTGCTGTTCGTCGCATCAAGACGTCCATGGGTGAGGTGTTCTATATTCGTGGCACCGCGGATACTCGCCCCCCGTTTAATGGGGCTTCTGTCGGTGACACGTGTCGCGTGCAGGATGCCCAGACCCTCGACATCGTTGCCGAGTGGAAGTGGGATGGCGCTACCTGGGAGCGCATGCGGGTCACGAGCGAGCAGATCAGCAACCTCGACGTGGGGAAACTGACTGCGGGAGCCGCCAACATCGCCGAGATCACGGCCCGGAAGATCGCCTCCGACGTCGGCCGCTTCCTGGAGATCACCACCGACCAGCTCACCGTCACCGGCAACGCCTCCTTCGTGAACGCGACCGCCCACCACGTGTGGACCGAGATCATCACCGCCGGGCAGGGAGAGTTCGAGCAGATCAAGGCCGGAATGCTGGCCGCCAACTCAGTGAACGCCTCCAACATTCAGGGTGGCGCGATCGACGGCCAGGTAATCACCGGAGCCACGATCCAGACGGACACGGTCTCCAACCGTGGCCTGAAGATCTCCAACTACGGCATGCAGGTCTACGCGAGCAACGGCTGGAAGGCGTTGGATGTCAACGCCCATACGGGCGAGATCAGCATCAACGGCCGTCTGGGGCGGCGAGACTCCTGGTCAGAGGTGTGGTTTAACGACATCCTCTCCCGCGACTCGGGTACCGACACCTACAACGGGGAGAGGTACGGGTGCGGACTGTCGTTCAACTCGATCGTGGATGACTGGTATGACGGCACAATCTCTTTGAGGAGGGCATCCACCGGGGACCCGGCTCTGAGAATTCAAGGGCCGGCACCTAAGAAAGCTGGCACCTCATCCCCCTACCTGACGGTAGGGACTTCGGCTATTGCCATGTACACGCCTAAGGCCAACGCGTCCTTCTCGTTCAACAGTCTCGGCCTGAATCTCCAGGCTCAGTCTGTGTACTGGTGGATGAACGACACTGGGTTCTCTTACGGAGTTAAGAATGACAACCTGCCGCGGCTGTACGTAGGTAAGAATGAGGCGCAGATACGTACCCTCGGCGAGTCGCAGGCGCGGTTCTGGGCGGATAAGAACACCACCGCTATACAGTTCACCCAGAGCAACCAGGTGTGGATCGCGAACAGCGGGGTGCATATCACCGGGACCAAGAACTTCTCCATGAGAGTACCCGTATTGACGGCCCGGCGCGGGGGGCTGTGGCTGAAGCACGCCTGCACCGAGTCCCCGTACGACGGCATCGAGTACTGGGAGAGCATCGAGCTCGACTCAGCGGGCCACGCCCGTTGGGTGCTCCCTGACTACGTGCCCCGCATCGCCTCGTCCAAGGCTCCGTGGGTAGCCTTCGCCAGCGACGGTGCCCGCGCCTCCCTTGACCGAAGCGGTGCGGAGGAGTGGGCGGTCGACGTTACCGGCACTCCCGGCGCAACCGTGGCCGTGCTGGTCAAGGGCGCCCGCATGATTGACGTAGACGTGGATGAGGTCGGTGAACCCGTTATGCGAGACTACGCACGAGAGTCCCGGTGGCACCTGGGGCCGCCGTCGCCAGAACCATCGCCTGGAGGCGGCGGAGACCTCTATCCCGGAGACATGTCTATAGGTGGCGGGCTGTACGGCCCCGCCCCCCGCCCGGAAGATTGGAGAAATGACAATGGAAGCACAGACCAGCCAGGTTGACGCGCTCGCCGTGATCGACGCGCTGACGATGGAGGTGGCGGCGCTGACCCGCAGGGCAGTGATCGCCGAGCAGCAGGTGGCGGCCCTTACGGCCGCCCAGACCGAGAGCAAGGAGAGCAAGTGAGTGTAGGGTCCGTTACCGCCGAGATCGCCCGCCGCATCTGCGACAGCGAGAACGTCGGCTACAGCCAGCCTGAGCGGCGCAGCTGGTACGCGGCGGCCGACGCCCATGGTCGGGTGTCCAGCCCGCAGAACGCGGACTGCTCGAGCCTGGCGTGCGGGGCCATCTCCTACGGCATCCACCACACCTACGGGGTGCCGTGGGGCCACGCCGCCCTCCTGGAGATCAACGACTACTGGACCGGCAACATGCGCCAGGGCATGGAGTCGCATGGCTTCAACGAGGTCCCGTGGAATGACTCGGACCTCACCCCTGCCGGTGGCTTCCAGGTTGGTGACATTATCCTGTCGGCCGCGAACGAGGGTGGTGTCGGCCATGTCGTGATCGCCGTTGAGGGCGGCGGTGACCCGCTCGTGTCTGAGGCGTGGATCGCTGAGGACGGGAGCATCGACGGCTACGCAGGTGACAGTACCGGCAGTGAGACACGCACCGTCCGCTACAGCAGCCACCCGCACACTCAGCGCGGCGCGTGGACCTCCTGCCATCGGTTCAGTGAGGAGAAGTTCCTCCAGCAGTGGCCGCAGTTCAAGGGTGGCGCCCAGCCCGCTCCGGCTAAGCCCTCACCCGCCCCCCAGGGTGCCCCGCAGCACGCCCACGGGATCGACGTCTCCAGCCACCAGGCAGGCCTGAATATCCCCGCCATCTGGGCTGACTTCGTGATCGTGAAGGCGACCGAGGATGACGACTATGTGAACCCCTACATGGTGTCGCAGGCTAACGCCACCCTGGGTGCGTCGAAGCGTTTGGGCTTCTACCACTTCGCCCGCCCCGGTGACGCGGCTGCCCAGGCACGAATGTTCGTCGCCACCGTCGGGTCATTCCGCAGCAAGGCCACCCTGTGGCTCGACTGGGAGGACAACGCGGTGCCGCAGGGGCCGGCCTGGGCGAAGACCTTCCTGGACACTGTGAAGCAGCTGACGGGGTCCACGCCGGGCATCTACATGAACGGATCCGCACTCAACGGCTACGACTGGACCGCCGTGGCCGCCCAGTACCCGCTGTGGTACGCGGGAGGCCCGGAGTACAGCGACTACGGCCGCCCCTACTCGGACCCGGCGGTGCCGTCGGTCTCCTACTGGGGTCAGCCCCTTATTCACCAGTACACGGAGGATGGCAGTCTGCCGGGCTACTCTGGTTCGCTGGATCTGAACCGCCTGCGTGACCGGGCCGCCTGGGATCGGATGATCAACGGCCAGGCTCCAGCGCCCGCCCCGGCCCCGTCGGGACAGTCGGGGAACCTGGTCGTGGACGGCGAGTATGGCCCCGCCACCGTGAGCAAGCTTATCCAGGTGTTCGCCCCCGGATACTCTGAGGTGTACGCCATCGCCAATCTAAGGCGCTACCTCAACAAGACTGTACCCGAGGCATCCCAGAAGCAGCTCACCGGCTCCGGTCGACTCCCTGAGGACAGGGGTTGGGACTCTCAGGTGATCAAGGTGTTCCAGTACTGGGCGTGGTGCTGGGTGCGGCCCGTCGCCAGTTCCACGTGGAACCAGTTCGCACCCGACTGGAGCTTCGGCGACTACATTGACGGCGAGGCTGGAGAGGCCACCTGGGCGGCCCTTCAGGAGGCCCTGAACCGTTCGAGACCGGGCTCATTCCGGCTGATGTGACCACGAACCGCGGTCGACGGTAGACTAGGGGGTAGGGCAGAAGTCCTGCCCCCTAGTGTTATGTGGAAGGGGTTTTATGAGCGTTTACGCTTCTCCCTCGTTCTGGTCCGGCCTTGGTGATCGCGCCATCAAGACGTTCGCCCAGTCGCTTCTGGCTGCCG
>ERZ773038.601-NODE-601-length-22839-cov-7.780592_pt1 | contig 22839 bp, 18 predicted proteins | sample MGYA00511665_ERZ773038 | MGnify/ENA primary metagenome ERZ773038 (study PRJEB29015, sample SAMEA2737966) | human oral metagenome | biome: human oral; feature: human-associated habitat; material: dental | place: China | collected 2028 ... | reverse complement strand
TCAGCCAGCACCACGGCGTTGTTGTGGGTCTCGTCGTGGGCGGCGTACAGCAGGGTGAGCGGTCCCTGGCGGGCAATGTCCAGGAGCGGTTGCAAGGCTGACAGATTGGCAGAAAGTTCGGTTTCGTACTGCTTGCGAAATTCCGGCCAGCGTTCGGGGGCATGGCCAAACCACTGACGCAGCGTGTTGCTGGGCGCCACGTCCTTGATCCAGAGCTGGAAGGGGGCGTCTTCCTTCTTCATGCCCCGGGGCCAGAGCCTGTCGACCAGTACGCGGGTGCCTTCTCCGGCAAGCGCTGGGGCGTAGACACGACGGGTCTGGATGACGTGGGCGGGCTGGGACATGGGGCCTCCTTGTTCCGGGGCGGTATGCTGCCTGGGGGAGCCTGCGTGAATCTGCAGTCCGTGGCAACCGGCAGGCATCAGGTGTGGCGGGTTTCTTTCCCGGATTCAGCGTTCAGTATAGACCGAGTCGAAGAAGGCCCTCTCCAATGCCACGGCGCGATGGAAGAAGCGACGTGCCTCGTCCTGCTGTTCGACGGGGACGGTTGCTCCGACACGATCCAGCTCGCTGCGCAGCCAGGCCACGAAATCGCGGAAGAAGTCGTTGGCGTGCAGCGTGATCCATTCGGCGTGCTGGAATTCGGGTGGCAGGGCACGTCCGGGCTGATCGGCCCATTCCAGGTACAGGCCTTCGGCCACGCAAAGCACGGCCAGCGCACTGGCATAGCGACGGGTTTCGGCTGCTTCGTGCATCAGCTCCTGGAATTGCAGGGTGACGTCGTCCAGTGTGGGTGTGGTGCGCTCGATGGCGGGCACGCGCAGCAGGTCGAAGCAGCGCTGAAAATACGTGTTCTCGTCGCTGGTGATCATGGCGGCGAACTGCGAGAAGCGCACGCGCGCTGCGTACTGGTCGGCCGATGCGATGGCTGCGCCCAGCAGGGCGACGAAGCGGTCGACGAACTGGTAGTCCTGGACCAGGTAGTGGCGCAGGTGCTCGCTGGAGAGCGTGCCGGCAAAGATCTCGTCGACGAAGCGGTGCTGGATGGCAGCCTGCCAGTCTTTCTGGCATTCGGCGCGCAGGACCTGGGAAAACGGGGCGGGGGCGTTCATGGGTGTCTCCTCTTCATGTCGGGTGTGGGGCAAGCGTCACCGGCCTTGGCCATGGCGACGCAGGAAAGCCGTCGGTGACAGGCGCATCCGGATCGCGGCCGGACTGTCTGGCAAACCGTCGTGGGCTACAGCCGCATCGGGATCGTGACCGGGCCGTCGTTGACGAGCGCGACCTGCATGTTGGCCCCGAATCGGCCGGTGGCCACGTCGGGGTGCAGGCGGCGTGCTTCCGTCACGAAGGCATCATACAGCGCTTCACCCTGGGCAGGCGGGGCGGCGCCGATGAAGCTGGGCCGATTGCCCTGTCGGGTGTCGGCGGCCAGTGTGAACTGGCTGACGATGAGCAGGCCGCCACCCACGTCCTGCACGCTGCGGTTCATCCGGCCGGCCTCGTCGGCAAAGATGCGCAGTTTCAGCAGCTTGGCCACGGCCTTGTAGACGGTCTCCGTGGTGTCTGCAGGTTCGGCACAGACGAAGGCCAGCAGCCCCGGACCGATGCTGCCATGGGTCTGGCCGTCGATCTGGACGCTGGCCTGGGCGACGCGCTGGATGAGCAGGTGCATGAGGGGCTCCGGATGGTTGAAAAGGGGCAGCCTGGGGCGGTCGGGATGCCGCAGGGCAACGAGGCGATGATAAGCCCCTGGGTAAACCCGTAGCCCGTCGGGTGGGTACACTCCGGGGAAATCTTCTCCTCTCCTTCAAGCATGAATCAGGTTGCCACACCCGCGCCGTCTTCTTCCGGGGCCGATTTCGTGAAGTCGCGCCGCTCGTCGATCATCGCCGCCATCTTCCTGATGGCCACGTCGGCCATTGGTCCGGGGTTCATCACCCAGACGGCAACCTTCACGACGAAGCTGGGGCCGGCGTTCGCCTTCGGCATTCTGGCGTCGGTCATCATCGACTTCGTGGTGCAGCTCAATGTCTGGCGCATGATTGCGCTGTCGCGGCGCAATGCGTCGGCGCTGGCCAATGCGGCGCTGCCGGGCAGCGGCCATGTGCTGGCGCTGCTGGTCATCTTCGGCGGGCTGGTGTTCAACGTCGGCAACATCGCTGGCGCCGGGCTGGGCCTGTCGGCGCTGCTGGGGCTGCCTGCCAAGTGGGGCGGGCTGATCAGTGCGGCACTGGCCGTGGGCATCTTTGCGTCCAGCCGAGCAGGAGCGGCCGTGGACCGGCTGATCATCTGGCTGGGGCTGCTGATGATCGTGATGACGGCCTATGTGGCCTTCGTGTCGGGCCCGCCGGTGGGTGAGGCGCTGCAGCAGATGGTGGTGCCGCAGCTGGTGGACTGGACGGCCATCACCACGATCGTGGGCGGCACGGTGGGGGGCTACATCACCTATGCCGGTGCACACCGGCTGCTGGACCGGGGCATGGTGGGGCCCGAGAACCTGGGCGCCGTCACGGCCGGGGCACTCAATGGCATTGCCGTGACCGGGGTGATGCGGTTCCTGCTGTTTCTGGCCATTCTGGGTGTGGTGTCCAGCGGCGTGGCCATCGATGTGTCGGGCAAGGGCGCCAATCCGGCGGCGCAGGCCTTCCAGGCTGCGGCGGGCGAGTTCGGACTGCGGGTCTTCGGGCTGGTACTGTGGGCGGCGGCCATCACCAGCGTGATCGGGGCAGCCTACACGTCGATGTCCTTCCTCTCGGCTTTCAAGAGTGACATTTCCGAACGGGCGCGCAACCGGGCCACGGTGGTGTTCATCGCGGTCTCACTGGCCGTGTTCCTCCTGATGGGAACGGCGCCGGCAGCGCTGCTGGTGTTTGCCGGCGGCTTCAACGGGCTGATCCTGCCGCTGGGCATGACGATCTTCATGATCATCGGCTGGCGCCGTGCCGACCTGCTGGGGGGCGTGTCCTACCCGAAATGGCTGCTGGTGCTGGGCACGGCCGTATGTGTGCTGACCTGGTACATGGGCGTCGTGTCGGTTGGGCCGATCTTCCGGCTGCTGGCCGCGTGACGGATGACGGATACGGCGCAACGAATCCTGGAGACTTCTCATGGCAAGAATCGACCTGAACAGTGACCTGGGCGAGAGTTTTGGCGCCTGGACGATGGGTGATGATGCAGCAATGCTGGAGATCGTCACCAGTGCCAATGTGGCCTGCGGCTTTCATGCCGGTGACCCGGCAGGCATCCTGCAGACGCTGCGCGAGGCCGCACGGCGTGGCGTGAGCATCGGGGCACATGTGGCCTATCCGGATCTTTCCGGTTTCGGGCGGCGCAACATGGACGTGGCGTCGGCCGATCTGCGGGCAGGGGTGATCTACCAGATCGGGGCATTGCAGGCGCTGGCGCGCGTGGCAGGCACGCAGGTGCACTATGTGAAGCCGCATGGTGCGCTCTACAACACCATTGCGCATGACCGGCGACAGGCCACCGATGTGATCGAGGCCGTGAAGGCGGCGGACGATCGTCTGGCGCTGGTGGTGCTGGCGGGTTCGCCGCTGGCGGGCTGGGCGCGCGAGGCAGGCCTGACGGTGGTGGCCGAGGCCTTTGCGGACCGGGGTTATACGCCGGAAGGGACGCTGGTGTCGCGGCGCGAGCCCGGTGCGGTGCTGCATGACGCCGAGCAGGTGGCTGCGCGGATGCTGCGGCTGGTGCGCGAGGGCGTGGTGGAAGCCGTCGATGGCAGCCTGGCGAAGGTGGAGGCAGATTCGATCTGCGTGCATGGTGACAGCCCCGATGCGGTGGCCATGGCGCGCGCGGTGCGCCGGGTTCTGGCTGATGCCGGCGTGACGCTGGCACCGTTTGCCTGATCGGGAAAACGAGAAGAGGAAGCGCACATGCGTCTGTTGCCCGTCAATCTCGATGCCATCCTGGTGGAGCTGGCCGACCTGGATGAAACCCTGGCGCTTTTCGATGCACTGGAGGCGGATCCGATCGAGGGGGTGACCGAGCTCGTCCCGGCGGCGCGCACCATCCTGGTGCATTTCCTGCCATGGGTCTGTCCGCTGCCCAGACTGGTGGCCGGCATTGCCGCGCGCCGGGGAAGGCGGGGACAGGCACGGCAGGGAACGCTGGTGCGCATTCCGGTCCGCTACGACGGCGAGGATCTGGCCGAGATGGCCGATTACCTGGGGCTGTCGGTGGAGGAGCTGGTGCGACGACATGCGGCTTCTGTCTGGCAGGTGGCGTTTACCGGTTTTGCGCCGGGCTTTGCCTATCTGTCGGGGGGCGATCCGGTATTCAACGTGCCGCGTCGCGCCAGCCCGCGCACGCGCATTCCGGCGGGCTCCGTCGGGCTGGCCGGTACCTTCAGCGCGGTGTACCCACGTGCCACGCCCGGGGGGTGGCAGCTCATTGGTACCACTGATGTGCCGATGTGGGATCTGACGCGTACACCGCCGGCGCTGCTGCAGCCGGGGCAGCGCGTGCAGTTCGTGGATGTGGCGACCGAGGAAGGCGAGGCGCTGCAGCGCGAGGTCGTGCAGCAGCGGAGTACGCTGGTGAGTGGCGGTTGCATGACGGCCGCTGCCGAAGATGGCTCCCGTTGCGGGGGCTCGATGCGTGCCCGTTCCGTGGCGGTAGTGGATGATGCCGGAGGTGATGGGCAGAGTGCCTGCCGTGCCGGCAATGAGAAGGCCGTGGCGCATGTCTTCGAGGTGGTGGCCACCGGCCTGCAGGCGCTTTTTCAGGATGCCGGTCGCCCGGGGCAGGCGCGCCAGGGCGTGTCAGCCTCCGGGGCGCTGGATGCCACGGCTTTCCGCGTGGCCAACCAGTTGCTGGGCAATGAAGCCGATGCCACGGTCATTGAGCTGCTGCATGGCGGCTTTGCGCTGCGGGCTCTGGCCCGGACGGTGGTGGCGGTGACGGGGGCGATCGGGCCGCTGGATCTGAAGGATGCGTCGGGCGTGCCGCTGCCTGCCGAACGCCATGTGCCGCTGGCCATGGAGCCGGGCGATGTGCTGACAGTGGGCGCGCCCGAACGTGGCCTGCGCAGCTATCTGGCGGTACGCGGTGGCTTTGACGTGGCGCCCGTGCTGGGCAGCAGTGCCACCGACACGCTGGCGGGTGTGGGCCCGGAGCCGTTGCACGTGGGCCAGGGGCTGGCGGTAGGCCAGCGCATTCGGGGGGCGGTGGATGCGGCCGAGGCGGGCATGGCGAAGCTGGAAACGCTGCTTCCGCATCTGCCTGATTCCGTGCAGTCGGATCTTCGTGATGCGGATGCGGTTCGCCGTCATGCCATCGTGCTGGATCTGGTGCTGGGGCCACGGACAGACTGGTTTGATGATGAATCACTGGAGTTGCTGCAGCAGCAGTGCTGGCAGGTGACGCAGCAATCCAACCGGGTGGGACTGCGACTGCTGGGTGAGAAGCCCCTGCAGCGTGCCGCCGGTTTTCAGGGCAGGGAATTGCCCTCCGAGGGCACGGCGCTGGGGGCGTTGCAGGTGCCGGCCAATGGGCAGCCGGTGCTGTTCCTGGCGGATCATCCGCTGACCGGGGGCTATCCGGTGATCGGCTGTGTGGCGCCGCATCATCTGGATCTGGCGGCGCAGCTGCCACCGGGGGTCTTCGTGCGCTTCAAGGTGATGGCACCGTTTGCGGAGATTCCGCTGGTGGGAGGCGGTGCATGATGACAGGAAGCGGAAGTCCTCATTTCCGGGAGGCGGCGCTCGGGAAAGTCTGCCATAGGGACAGCCAGATGACGGGGCAGGCAGGAAGGCAGACGGAATGCCGGACGGAAGGTCGGGAGACTGGGGCGTACAGAATGGAGGTGTCTGATGGACTCGGGCGCCTGACGAGGGAAAAGTGATGATCAAGAAAGTCCTGATTGCCAACCGCGGCGAGATTGCGGTGCGCGTCATCCGTGCATGTGCCGATTATGGCGTGCAGAGCGTGGCGGTGTATGCCGATGCGGATCGGGATGCGCTGCATGTGCGCCTGGCGGATGAGGCTTTCGCCCTGCAGGGTGAGCGTCCGGCCGATACCTACCTGAACGTGGGCAAGCTGCTGGAGATTGCGCGGCGCTGCGGGGCCGATGCGGTGCATCCGGGTTATGGCTTCCTGTCGGAGAACGCCGGGTTCGCGCAGGCGGTGATCGATGCCGGGCTGGTGTGGATCGGTCCCAGGCCCGAGACCATTGCGCAGCTGGGCGACAAGGTGGCGGCGCGGCGCATTGCGGCATCGGTGGGTGCACCGCTGGTGGCGGGCACGCCCGGTCCGGTGGAGAGCGTCGATGAGGTGCTGACGTTTGCGCGTGAGCATGGGTTGCCCATTGCCATCAAGGCGGCGTTTGGCGGCGGTGGCCGCGGGCTGAAGGTGGCCTGGCAGATGGACGAGGTGGCCGAGCTGTATGCGTCGGCGGTGCGCGAGGCGACCACGGCCTTCGGTCGGGGCGAGTGCTTCGTGGAGCAGTATCTGGATCAGCCGCGCCACGTGGAAGCACAGGTGATGGCTGACACGCATGGCCATGTGGTGGTGCTGGGCACGCGGGACTGTTCGCTGCAGCGTCGCAACCAGAAGCTGGTGGAAGAGGCGCCGGCGCCGTTCCTGACGGACGCGCAGCGTGAGCGCATCCATCGGGCCGCGCATGACATCTGTGCGCAGGCCGGCTATGTGGGCGCAGGCACGGTGGAGTTTCTGGTGAGCCGCAACGGCACCATTTCCTTCCTGGAGGTGAACACGCGGTTGCAGGTCGAGCATCCGGTGACGGAGCTGACGGCCGGCATCGATCTGGTGGTGGAGCAGCTTCGGGTGGCCGACGGGCTGCCGCTGTCCATCCGCCAGACGCCGCAACCGATGGGGCATGCCATGGAGTTCCGCATCAATGCGGAGGACGTGGGGCGGGGATTCCTGCCGATGCCGGGGCGCATCCAGCGGTTCTCGCCGCCGTCAGGTCCGGGCGTCCGGATCGACAGCGGGGTGGAGACCGGGTCGGTGGTGGCCGGGCAGTTTGATTCGATGATGGCCAAGCTCATCGTGCATGGCGGCAGCCGCGAGCAGGTGCTGATGCGGGCGCGGCGTGCGCTGGCCGAGTTCGAGATCGAAGGGGTGCCCAGCGTGCTGCCCTTTCACCGGGCGGTGCTGGAGGCGCCGGCCTTCGTGGCGGTGGGCGACGGAGGCTTTCACGTGCACACGCGCTGGATCGAGACCGAGTTTGCCGATGACCTGCAAGCGTCGGTACGACCGGTGCCGCTAGGCACGATGTCACTGCTGCGCATGCCGGTGGAGCTGGATGGCCGGCGGGTGATGCTGGGGCTGCCTGAGCAGCTGCTGGGGGCGCTGGCGGCGGTGGGCCAGGGGCTGCCGCAGGATGGTTCTGCCGCAGGAGGTGCCTTGGGACAGGCGGGGGCTGCGTCGGGTACAGGGGCGCCGATGGCGGCCGTGCAGGCGGGCGAGATTGCCGCACCGATGGCCGGCACGCTGCTGGCCTGGAAGGCCGAGGAAGGTGAGACCGTGGCCGAGGGGCAGCTGGTGGCGGTGATGGAGGCGATGAAGATGGAGATGCAGGTGACGGCACCGTGTGCCGGCACGCTGCATCGTGGGGCATCGGCCGGTCAGGTGCTGGCGGCCGCAGAGGTTCTGGGCCGCATTGCCTGAGGTGCCCGGGCGAGCCCCGTTGTGTGTTACTGATTGTCCGGATGCGGCGTCTGCGTCACCGAGATGGGCAGTTCGGGGATGATCCGGGCAGATTCAGGGACCGGGCCGGACAGTGACTGCAGGAAGGCTGCAATGTCGGCCACCTGTTCCTTGTCCAGTTCCTGGCCGAGCTGGGTCTGTGCCATCACGCGGATGGCCTGATCCAGTTCCCAGACGCTGCCGTCATGGAAGTACGGGTAGGTGCGGGCCACGTTGCGCAGGCCAGGCACCCGGAAGAAGTACTTGTCGTCTTCCTTCTTCGTGACTTCGAAGCGGCCTTCGTCCTGCTTGGGCGACTGGGTGTACTTCCAGTAGGGTTCGTTGACCATGCCGAATTTCTGGAAGGTGTCTCCGCCCAGGCCGACACCCTTGTGGCAGGTGGCGCAGCCGCTGTCGATGAAGGTGGACAGGCCCTTGCGCTGCTGGGCAGTGAGGGCACCGATGTCACCCTGCAGGTATTTGTCCCATGGCGAGGGGGTGAGCAGCGTGCGCTCGAAGGCGCCGATGGCGGTCCTGATGTTCTGGAACGTCACGGGATTCTTGCCGCTGTCGGGGAAGGCTTTCTGGAAGAGCGGCAGATACTCGGGAATGGAGGCGATCTTCTTCTCGACGGTGGCCTCATCGACGTTGGCCATTTCCACGGGGTTCAGGAGCGGGCCGCCTGCCTGTTCTTCCACGTCAGCGGCACGGCCGTCCCAGAACTGGTGACCCAGCAGCGCGGCGTTGAGGGCCGTGGGCGAGTTGCGGGCACCGAACTGGCCCTTGTGACCGGCGCTGGTGGGCAGGTTGTCCACGCCTGCCGAGGCCAGGTTGTGACAGGAATTACAGCTGACGGTGTTGCCACGGGAGAGCCGGGGTTCGAACCACAGTTGCTGGCCCAGACGAACCTGGGCGTCGGTGAAGGGGCGCAGCTTCTGCATGGCTGCTGCATCGGGCAGTGCCTGGAACAGACCCTGGGCAGTATCCAGCAGATCCTTGTCTTCTTCGCTGTAGGACGTGGCCTTGTCTGCCGAGGGGGCTTCGGTGGCCGCCTGGCAGGGGGCGCCGAGCGCGAAAGTCAGCAGGCTGGCAGCGGCCAGCAGGCTGATGTGAAGGCGCGGCTTCATGGGGGGCTTTCTCCTGAGTGTTGTTGGTCTCATTGGTTCTCAAGGCCTGGCGGACGGTGCCGGCAGGCCGCCCCACTATAGGAACGCGTGCGTGGATCAGGTTGTGTTAAATCAAGCAAAGGGCAATTGTTGTTTATTTATCAATTGATAAAAGCTATTGGAATAATAGAGCACACCTACAGCGTTTCGTGGGGCAGAACATCAGAACATCAGCCGGCCTATATCGTTGGCGGCGTTGAGGCCGCCGCGATGGTCGCTGCCGCTCTTGGGCAGGGTATAGGTGTATCGGTCGTCTTCCTGGTAGACCAGCTTGTAGTGCTTGCCGCCATTGCTGATCCGGAAGCCCATGGATTCCAGGCCGCGCCGGATGCGTGCATCGAGGGTGCTTGTGCCGCGCAGCAGGTTCTTCAGGGCGTCGCGATGGGCGTTGGCCGTGCGGTGGGGCAGAGGGTTGGCGCCCACGATGGACTGGAGAACGTGGTGGCGACGGCTGTCAGGGGGGACGTACTTCCTGGCGTCGGCCAGGGCATCCAGCACGATGCCCAGGATCTCCTGGTCGTAGAAGTTGCGTTCCGTACCCGGCGACAGCAGGATGTTGTCATCGCCGGGACGGATTTCGCGCTGGCGCAGTTCCTGGCGCAGTCGCTCGATCTCTTCCTCGGCTTCCTGCAGGAGCTGCTCCTTGGCGGCGATTTCCTCACCAAAACTGCGGATGCAGTCGTCAATGGAGAGCGACCCGGCCGATTTCAGGGCGGCAATGGTGTTCTGCGAGACCTGCTCTCGCAGGTGGGCCCAGGTGCAGCGTGGCAGTGGCCGACGCTGCCGCAGCGTGCGGTGGAGGTCTTCCCGGATGGCGTCACCAAGCTCGGCGGCCGTCTGATAGAGGGTTCCCAGGTAGAAGCGGCGTGGCTCGCCGCCCTCGGGCCAGTAGATGCCGACCGTGCCACCGTAGACGTTGGTGGATTTGGCCAGCGCCTGGAGCTGGCGCGAGAAGCTGTTGCCGGGTTCGACCACCACGTGGGCCCGTCCGGCCAGCCGGGATGCCAGGCGCCGGGGATCGATGGCGTGGCCGGGCTGGAAACAGGCGCTGACGTAGACGATGGGCAGGCGATGGTCGCTGTTGCCCAGGATGAGGTCGGCGGCCAGGGGGAGTTCGTGGCCGGCCAGCAGTCGGGGCTGATTCGAGACGCGCAGGGGGCCGTCCAGGCCGCCGCCCAGGGCATTCAGCAGGGCGGGGACGATGGCAGGATCCCGCTCGACGGGCAGGTGGGCCTGGGGCAGGCTGGAGGTGCATTCGATGCGGATGCCAAGCCAGGCATCGCTTGTTGGTGCGGTATCTGTTTCCGGGGCGCCGATGTCCGGGAAACCGGCAGTGCTGGCGCCGTTCCCCTGGGCCTTGTGCCGCCGGGAGAAGACGACGGTGGTGATCCAGGTCAGGTGCTCTTCCTGGTGGCTGTAGCGGATGCCGGCCACTGTGGTGTCGGGCTGCCGAGCGATCAGGGTCTGCAGCAGTTCACCGCCGGTATTGATGCGGGATGAGGTCTCGGTGTGCAAGGCCTGCAGTTGTTCGGCTGCAATGGCGGTACGTTCGACATCCAGAAGCCAGGAGGCGATGGCGCGCAGGAAGTCTTCCGGGCCATGGGCAGGATCGACCGCGAAGTCGGTGGCGAACGAGATCATGCGGACGGGAAGGCCTTTTGACAGGCGACCTCAGGGATTGGCGTCCGGCTATGTTACTGATGCGTCCCTATCAGAATAGGCGTGACGATTGATCTGACAACCTGGCTGTGAAATGGGTGTCCGGGATGTGTACGGGCGGGTTTTCAGGGCCGGGGTCAGGGCAGGTAGCGGCTGACCTCCAGGCCGCTGCCGACCGGCAGCAGGGTGCTGCTGATACCGGGTTTGGCGCGCACTGCCTGGACGTAGGCTTCCAGTTCGGGGCCGCCCGGACGAACGATGTTGTTGGCCACGATGACGGCGCCGGGGGCCAGCCGTGAATGGAAGGCCTCCAGGCAGGGCAGATAGAGATCTTTCCGAAGGTTGACGAAGACGAAGTCGAAGCGGCCGGGGATGTTGCCGATGAGGGTGACGGCGTCACCGATCCGGAAGTCGACGAGGGGGGAGAGGCCGGCCTGGGTGCTCATGTCCAGGGCGTGGGCGGATCTTTCGGGATCGATCTCGATGGTGGTGAGGTGGCCACCGGTGGCGCGTGCCGCTTCGGCCAGCCAGATGGTGGAGTAGCCGAAGGAGGTTCCCAGTTCCAGGATGCGTGGCGCGGTGAGGCTGTGGACCAGGATGTTGAGGAACTGCCCGGTCTCGGGACCGATGGCCCGCATGGACTGGAAGTTGACGCTGTTGCGCCCGCCGGGGGCCGCGACCGGGAAGCTGAGGTTCTCGCGCTCCATGCGGGCGTGGTACTGCTCCAGTACCTCGATGATGGCTTCGTCCATGGCGTTTCCCTGGAATGGTCTGGGCCGAGGTCACTTCGGAGGTCACCTCGTGGAGGCAGAGCCGTGCTGCGCCCGCGCCCGATGCGGGTCGGGCCAGTATACGGGATCGGGGGGCGGAGGTTGGGGCCTCAAGGTCAGGGAGCAGGTTCCGGGGGCCTCGGGCGTTCTGATTCCTGGCTGGGGCCTTCTTCCTGAATGCGCTGCCGGAAGCGGCCAGCGGCGCTGTGGTAGAAGGGGCGGGGGTGGATCTGGCGCGAGACCAGGGCGGCGACCAGGCTGCCGATCAGGGACCAGATGAGCACGGGCTGGCTGCCGGTCATTTCCATGACGATGACGCTGGCGGTGACGGGCGACTGGGTGGCGCCGGCCAGGATGGCGGACATGCACAGCAGCACCAGCAGGCGTTCATCCACCATCCCGCCGGCGAGCGAGGCCAGGTGGCTGCCGATGCCGGCGCCGGTGCTGAGTGCCGGGGTGAAGATGCCGCCGGCGATGCCGGTCCAGTAGGTGAAGACGGTGGCGGCCAGCTTGGCCAGGCCGGTTTCGGGGGGCGCGATGGGGTGTCCGTCCAGCGCCTGGGTGACCATCTGGTAGCCGGTGCCGTAGGTCTGGCCGTGGGTCCAGGTACCCAAGGCCGCAAGCAGCAGGCCCATGACGATGGCCAGCAGGACGGGGTGACGGCGCACCGGGCCACGCAGGAAGGCCGGCACGCAGCTGGCGGCGCCGCGAAAGAGCATCCGCGCGAAGATGCCGCCCAGCACGCCGCAGACGATACCGCAGAGCCCCACCCACAGGGCCATGTCGGGCACGGTGGTGGCCCCCGCGTATTGGGGGAAGTAAGGGTTGTTGCCCTTGATGGCCACGAGGATGAAGCCGGCGGCCAGCACGCCCAGCAGGACGCGCCGGCCCCAGTGCAGCACCACGCCGCGCCCCAGTTCCTCGATGGCAAAGACCACGCCGGCCAGCGGGGCATTGAAGGCGGCGGCCAGGCCGCCGGCGGCGCCGGTGGCCATCAATTCGTTGGCGGTGAGCCCCCGGAAGGCGATGCCATGGCGGCGGCAGACATCGCCCCAGGCCAGCATGACGGCCGCCCCGACCTGCACGGAGGGGCCTTCGCGGCCCACCGAGGCACCGATCAGCATGGCCAGCAGTGTGAGGGGAATCTTGGCGAGCGTCCGCCAGAACGTGACCAGCCGGTTCTTGAGCGGGCCGTAGGGCAGGCTGATGGCGGCGATGACCTGCGGGATGCCACTGCCGGCCACGAAGGGGGCGTGGCGTGGGGTGTACCAGGCCAGGGCGGCCAGGCCCAGCGGCAGCATGATCCAGGCGGCGAGCGGATGGCGGGCCGTCCACTGAGCATTCCAGTCCAGGGCGAGATCGGCCAGTTCCGCAAAGCCCAGCGAGGTGAGTGCCACCAGCGTGGCACCGACCAGCATGCAGGCGAACTCCAGGCTCTTGTGCGGGATGCGGTGGGTCTTGCGCAGGCGCTGGTGCAGGAAGTGGCGGATGCGGGCGGTACGCGAGGGCGCGGACTCGCCGGTGGCGGCATTCTGGGGGGAGGCGGAATGAGCCTGCGACATGGGGTGTGGGTCGAGGACCTGGTCGGAGTGTTCCCGCTATTCTGATCCCGTCAGGAGCCCCTGCGCGGCATGTCCGTGGCGGGGACTCCGGATGGGGGGCTGGTGGCGCTCCCGTCGCAGGCTGTTCATAGCGAGATGCCGCCCGAGACCTCGATGACCTCGCCGTTGATGTAGCTGGCTTCGTCGCTGGCCAGGAAGGCGTAGACGTTGGCGATCTCGGCGGGCTTGCCCAGGCGGCCCATCGGGATGCGGGCCTTCATGCCGTCCAGCACCTTTTCGGGCATGGCATTGAGGATGGGCGTGGCGATGAAGCCTGGGGCGACGGCGTTGACGCGCACGCCCTTCGGGCCCAGTTCGCGGCTCCAGGTCTTGGTGAAGCCGATGAGGCCGAACTTGGCGGCGGCATAGTTGGTCTGGCCGAAGTTGCCGTACAGGCCGACGACGGAGCTGGCATTGAGGATGACGCCGCTGTTTCGCTCGATCATGCCGGGGGCGACGGCCTGGCTGCAATGGAAGACGCCGCGCAGGTTGATGTCGATGACCCGGTCGAACTGCTCTTCGGTCATCTTGACGAGGCGGGCGTCCTGCGTGATGCCGGCGTTGTTGACCAGCACGTCGATGCGGCCGTGCCTTTCCTGGACCTTGGCGACGACGGCGTCGATGGTCGCGCGGTCGGTGACGTCCATGACATGGCCCTCGGCTTCTGCACCCAGGGCACGGCACTGCTGCACCACGGCTTCGATGCCGGTCGGGTTGATGTCGCAGACGATGACAATGGCGCCCTCAGTAGCGAACTTGAGGGCAGTGGCCTCACCGATGCCCTGGGCAGCGCCGGTGATGAGGCTGACCTTGCCGGCCAGACGGCCCTGTGGGGCGCCATGGGGCGTGGGGTTGGACATGGATCTCCTCCGGTTGAAATGTCTGGAGGCAATGATCGCATGTTTTGTTGCGGTGCAGCATTGCCTCTGTGGGGGATTTCCCGAAGGAGATCCAGGGCGTGGCCGGCCTGCTCAGGGCCTGCGGTGCCGCCTTTTCCGACGGGCAGTGGCGCCGGGCCAGCGGAGCCGGGAAGGCAGGGTGCCGATGGCCAGCAGGGCCAGCGACAGGCCCAGCACGGGGGCGTTGCCGCCCAGGCGCACGTAGGGGGTCAGGCCGGTGTGTCCCTGCAGGGTGGCCTTCAGCGTGCCGGTCTCGTGCGGGCGCAAGCGGATCTGGACGATGCCGCGGGCGCTGATGACGGCTGTCATGCCGGTGTTGGTGGCGCGGATGATGGGCCGGGCGGTTTCCAGTGCGCGCATGCGGGCGATCTGCAGGTGCTGGGGCAGGGCATGGGAGTTGCCGAACCAGCCCAGGTTGGTGAGATTGGCCAGTATGGTGGCGCCGCCCGTGTACGTGCCCTTGCCGTTGCGGGTGCCTTTCACCTGCGAGAGCAGTTCTTCGCCGAAGATGTCCTCATAGCAGATGTTGAAGCCGATGCGCTGGCTCCTGATGGACAGCAGGGGCTGCTGGGCGGGGCCGCGGGCCTGGTCGCCGAGCGGGATGCTCATGAGCGTCATGAACCAGTGAAAGCCCTCGGGGATGAATTCGCCGAAGGGCACCAGGTGACGCTTGTCGTAGTGATAGCGGACCGGCGTGTGCTGGGTGTCGGCCGTGAGGGGATCGGGCAGGGTGTCAGCGGTGAACACTTCCACGCTGTTGCTGACCTGCCAGACGGGCGGTGGGGGCGGTGTGTCCGAAACGGCCCCGGAGGCCTCGCTGTCATGCGTGTCGGTGGGGGCGCCCGTGAAGCGGCTGGCATGAGCACCCTGGGGATTGTTCTCGTGGACCTGGACGAAACGCGGCAGGCCCAGGGCCACGGTGCTGTGGGTGCTGGTCAGGAAGCGGTGCAGGCGTCGCTGCAGGGCGGGTTCGGTGGCTTCCCAGCGTGTGGTCCAGGCGGTCTCGGGCAGCAGCACCAAGTCGGCGGGGTTGGCCTCGATCATTTCCAGGTACTGCTCGCGAGCCAGGGCGGCAGGGCCCGGGTCGAACTTCATCTGCTGCGGAACGTTGCCCTGCAGCAGGCTCACCGAGATCGACTTGCCGGTGGGGTGGCTCCACTGCTTGGTACGCAGCGCGCCGCCCACCACCATCACGCCCAGGGCGGCCAGCAGGCAGGGCAGTGCGGAGGCTGCGCGTGAGGTGCGCAGGTTGCGTTGGGGGCGCAGGTTGTCGGCCGTGTCCAGGCTGTTGCGGCGGGCATGGCGCAGGTGGGCCAGCAGCCGGTGGGCCGCCACGGCCAGGCTGGCGGCGGTGAGTGCGGCGCCCAGCGTGATCAGGTAGACACCGCCTATCGGGGCCAGTCCGGCCAGGGCGCCTTCGACGTGGGCATAGCCGATGCCCAGCCAGGGAAAGCCGGTGAGGACCCAGCCACGGGCCAGTTCGGCCAGCGTCATGGCGCCGCCAAAGGTCAGGATGAAGCGCCAGGCGGACAGGTGCCGGGTGGCATCAAGTTGCCGGCGGCACAGGCGGCTGCACAGCCAGGCGCCCAGCGCCGGATACAGGGCCAGATAGGTGGCAAAGAGCAGGGTTGCCAGTGCGGCCAGCGGGGCGGCCACGCCACCATAGTGGTGCATGCTGACGTAGACCCAGCCGATGCCGGCGCTGAACCAGCCGATGCCGAACAGCAGGCCCAGCCGGAAGGGGCCAGGAGGAGGACGCCGGTGTGCATGACCGTGCCGCTGGGCGTGTTGCCCGATGGTCGACAGCAGCAGGCTGGCAAAGCCGGTCAGCACCAGCAATTCCAGCCAGTCGCTGCCCCAGGGGGCGAAGGTGAAGGCGTGGGCGATGCCCAGGGCGAGTGCGGTCAGCGTCGCCCGGTGGTTCTGCAGGAATCGGCCGAGGAAGCGAGGCATGGGGGTTTCAGTCGTCCGGCAGACGGTAGGGGTCGTCGATGCGGAAGCGGTGCAGCAGCGCAATCTCGCGGGACTCCATCTCGGCCGCTTCCTCGTCGGTGAGGTGGTCCATGCCATGGGCGTGCAGCACGCCATGGATGACCAGGTGGGCGAGGTGGTTGCGCAGCGGCTTGTTCTGGGTGTGGGCTTCGTCCTGCAGCACCGGCAGGCAGATGACGATGTCGGCCTGCACCACCGGCTCGTGCGCGTAGTCGAAGGTCAGGACGTTGGTGGGTCTGTCCTTGCCCCGGTACTGGTGGTTGAGCTGCCGGCTTTCCTCGCGGCCGACGAAGCGCAGCACCAGCTCGGCATCGGTCTCAAGGGCGGCCTGCACCCAGCGGCGCAGCTGCGGGCGGGAGGCGGGCAGCTCGGCCGGATCGACCGTGTCGTCGAACTGGATCTGGAGTGAGAGCCGGTGGGCAGCGCGCGGGGCAGCGACAGGGCTGCCGCTTCGGGAGGCTGCGGCCTTGCGGTTTCCGGCGCTGGCGGTGTGGTTGCGGTGGGCGCGGCGCGGCGTGTCGGAATCAGGCATCGGTGCGCTTGCGGTTCTCGACGTGCTTCTCGTAGGCCTCGACGATGCGGGCCACCAGCGGGTGACGCACCACGTCGCCGGACTCGAAGCGGTTGAAGGCGATGCCCTTGACGTTCTTCAGCACGCGCTGGGCCTGCACCAGACCACTCTTGCGGGGCGCGGGCAGGTCGATCTGGGTGATGTCGCCGGTGATGACCGCCTTGGAGCCGAAGCCGATGCGGGTGAGGAACATCTTCATCTGCTCGGGCGTGGTGTTCTGTGCCTCGTCCAGGATGATGAAGGCGTTGGACAGCGTTCGGCCGCGCATGTAGGCCAGCGGAGCGATCTCGATCTGCTGGCGCTCGATGAGCTTGCCGACGCGCTCGGCGCCCATCAGCTCGTTGAGGGCGTCGAAGAGCGGGCGCAGATAGGGGTCGATCTTCTGGGTGAGGTCGCCGGGCAGGAAGCCCAGGCGCTCGCCGGCTTCCACGGCCGGGCGGGTGAGGATGATGCGCTCGACCTGGTCACGGTCCAGGGCATCGATGGCGCAGGCCACCGCCAGGAAGGTCTTGCCGGTGCCGGCCGGGCCGATGCCGAAGGTGAGGTCGTGCCCGAGGATGTTCTTCAGGTACTTGCGCTGGTTGGGGGTGCGCCCCTGCAGCTCGCCGCGCCGGGTGCGGAAGGTGGGATTGTCGGGCGACTGCGGCGGCAGCGTTTCGGTGACGGGCGGGTCTGCCGGATCGTCGTGGCGGGATTGGATGATGGCCAGTTGGATGTCCTCCGGGCTGAGCGGGTGGCGGTGGGCGTGGTAGAGACGGCCGAGCAGGCTGGCGGCACGGGCGGGCTCCTGCCCCTGGCCGCTGAGGGTGAACTGGCTGCCGCGGCGGCTGATGTGCACGTCCAGGGCGGACTCGATGAGGCGCAGGTGCGCGTCGAGGGCGCCGCACAGGCTGGCCAGCCGCTGGTTGTCGGGTTCGTCGATGGAGAAGTGGGCCTGGGCCGGCATGCTGCGGGCAAATGAATGGGTTGGGCCCTTGAATTGTAGCGTGTGCCCCCACGCAGGGGGCGTGCCGTCCGGTTGTGGTTGGGTCAGGGAGCGCTGCGATCCATCACGGCCACGCCCTGGATGGTGTCGGTCTCGCCGCTGTATGTCGGGTTGCTGACGGTGTAGCCGAATCCCAGCTGGGCGGCGTCCTGTCCGAAGAAGGCGCCGTTGACGTCGGCGCGGCAGTCGCCGGCGCCGCACTTCATGTCGTCACTGCGGCCCAGCGCATTCACCTGCAGCTGGCCGGTGAAGGTGTTGGGGGCGGTCATGCGCAGGTTGGTGTTGCCGATGGTGTTCAGGCGTCCCTGGGCATCGAAGCCGGCACCCTCGGTGACCATCCGGTAGTGCTGATCGTTGCCGAACTTGAGCTGGCCTTCCAGCGCGACGCGGGTGCCCGTTCCGGGACCGAACTGCACCAGACCCTGACCCGAGAAGCTGCCGGGGGCCGTGCCGCCCTTGCCGAAGGTGGGAGCAGTGGCGCCTGACAGTGTGTAGCGCGCCACGCCGTGGGTGGGCATGGTGACGGTGGGAATGCCGGCCAGATAGTGGATGCCGCGATCCTGTTGCAGCTGGTTGTCCAGATCCATCAGCAGCAGGCGCAGACGTGCCTGCCCGCCGTTGAAGCGTCCCCAGGTGACGGCACCGCTGTGGCCGGATTCGGCGAGCCTGGCCTGACGGAAATCCAGGCAGTTGCCGAACATGCCGCAGCTGCCCAGACGTTCGGGGCGCAGGTTCCGGTTCAGGCTGAGCTGTGGCCCGCTGTCTTCCAGGGTGTAGTTGAAGGGCCAGGGGGCATTGTGGGTGAGCAGGCGCAGCTTGCCGGCGGCGTGGCTGCCGGCGGGCAGGGCAGGCGCAAGGCTCACCGGAGGCGGTACCGGGACGGGGACCGCGGGCCGAGGCGCCGGCGTGGGAACGGGGCGTGGTGCTGGCGTGGGGGTCGGAGCAGGCGTCGGGGCGGGCTCGGGCGCGGGGTGCGGCGTAGGCGCAGGCACCGGTGCCGGATCGGGCATGGGAGGCTGTACCGGGGCCGGCGCAGGCTGTGGTGCCGGCGTGGGCGTCGGCACGGGGGCCGGAGACGGTGAAGGTGTGGGCGCCGGCTCGGGAGCGGGCTGCGGTGCAGGTGCAGGGGTGGGAACAGGATCCGGCGGGGAGGGCTGTACCGGAGCCGGTGCAGGCGTTGGTGCAGGGGCCGGGGTCGGTGCAGGTTTGGGCGCGGGCTCCGGCACGGGCACGGGCGCCGGATCCGGAGCGGGCTCGGGCGTCGGGGCTGGATCTGGTGTCGGCGTGGGCAGCGGTTCCGGCTCTGGCACAGGGTCCGGTGCTGGCTCGGGCGGGCGCGGACGGATGGGCTCCGGCGTCGTGGGCAGCTCAGGCTGGACCGGCACGACGGGAGGTACGAGGGGGGCAGGCGTCGGCTCCGGCGTTGGCAGCGGGACGGGAGACGGCACGACCGGGGTGGGCGCTGGGGACAGATCCGGCGCGGGAGTGATCGGGACGGGGGCCACAGGTGCCACAGGTCCTGAAGGCGCGACAGGAGCTGTCGGTGTGTCAGGTGTTGCGGGTGCAGGTGTGACAGGTTCTACAGGGGAGACAGGTGCGGCCGGCGTGACCGGCGCTGGCCCGGGCACAGGTACAGGTGCGGCTGCCGGCGTCGGTTCCGGGGCTGGCGAGGGCGAGACCGGGCCGACCGGCCTGGCTGGTGCGGGCGTGACGGGATCCGGCTGGGCGGGCGCAGGCGTCGGTGTGGTGGGAGCCGCTGCCACCGGTGAGGGCGACGCAGGCGCAGGCGCAGGGGCGTCGGTCGCTGGTTGCACCGCGGAAGGTGCTGGCGATGGTGCTGGCGTTGGTGTTGGACGGGGTACGGGCGCAGGTTTCTGTGCTGGCGCCGGTGCCGGATCAGCCGCCGGCGTTGCAGCGGGAGCCGGTTCGGGGGTCGGTGTGGGGGCTGGTGCGGTTGGCTTGGGGCGCGACGGTTGCTCGGCCGACGCATCGGCGGCGGGCTGTGAAGATGGCTTTGCAGGGCGTCCTTCAGAGGCGGGCGCAGGCTGGGGGCGTGCTTCGGGACGGGGCGACGAGACGGGGGCTGGCGCGGGCGTGCGGCTGCTTCGCTCGACGTCGGGCAGACTCAGGGTGGGGGCGCTGAGCGGTCCTGGCTGTGCGGCAAGGCCGCCGCTCACGGGGGCCGTCGTGCTGGAGGCGGCCGAGACCGCGACCGAGGCGCTGGCCTTGGGACTCAGGGTGCTGGCGGCCTGCTGGCTGGAGGCACTGCTTTGTGTCCCATCGCTTTGTGCACCGTCATTGGAAGCGGCATGGGCGTCCTGCGTGCCGGCATCGGTGGATGGTGATTCGGCCGGGTCCGATGCTTGCGTGTCGCCCTGATCATGCGTGCTGTCCTGATCGCTGGCAGTCGTGCTTTCCTGACGAGTGTTTTCGTCACCGCTGTCTGAAGAGCTGGCGGCGGTTTCTTCGCTGGCCGGGGACGGTGGGTCGGCCTGCTGCTCTTCGTCCTTCTGTTGCTGCGTGGGCGGTGCGCTGATGACCGGACGGCGGGTGGTGGGCTGCGGACGCGAGGTGGCCGAGGCCACCCAGGTGGCGCGGCCGGCCGCCAGGTCGATGGCGCCTGCGCCGTTGAAGACGAAGACGCGGCCGTGGCTGACGGCAACGTTCAGGCCATCCTGCTGGCCGGGCTGGCAGCTGGGCGCGCAGTGGATTTCCTGTACCAGGAATTCGGTGCCACGAATGCCGATGGTGGCGGTGGGCGTGTCCAGCCGGAAGTCGTCGGGGTTCTTCTTGCCGATGGCGCCGGAAATGGCACGCAGGGTACCTTGCAGCAGACTGTAGAAGCCGCGCTGTTCCGCTTCGCCGTAGGCGTACTGGTCGATGCGAAAGCGGGATTCGGGTTGCAGCGAGATCAGCGCGCCGTCGCGGAAGCGGATCTGGGCGCGACCGTGGCTGCCGGTGACGACCATCTGGCCGGGCTGCAGCCAGTCGCCCGTGCGGGCGGGGCGGCCCGATGGCGTCGTCTGTCCGTTCGTGGCGGGCGACGTTGCGTCGCTGCCGGCATCCACGATGCGCACGTCGCCGCTGGCCATGATCAGGCGTCCGGCGATGGTGGCAGGTACAGCGGCGGCAGGGGTGGGCGCAGGCAGTCCGCTGGACTGCGCCAGGGCGGGCGTGTGGCCGGGGGGCATGGCCAGCACAAGCAGAGGCAGGCCAAGGTGCAGCAGCCAGTGGCCGCGCAATGGGCCCGGGCGCTGGCTGTCCGTCGTGCAGGCGCGAGAGGCGTGCGCAATGGGAGTGAGGTGTGTCAGGCGTTCCGGGTGAACGGGGCGCAGGTCTTGCGCCTGTCCGTCGGTGGGGGCTTCTTCATGGGCTGCGGGCGTGCGGAAGCCGCCAGCGGCGGCACGCAGGGTGCTACGGGTGCTGGCGTCCGGAAACGACAGAGGCTGATGAGGAAGTTCCGCCAAGAGAGGAGCCGCCGTAAGGCATGAAGGACGCGGCGGTCATTGTGGGTGTGGCGGGGGCGGTCGGGCAGGGGCGTGCGGGCCGGCAATCGACGCTGGCCGCCCGCTGATCGGTGGTGGGCGATGGATGTGGCGACGGCCCGGAATGAATGGCCAATGCCGGAGGGGGCAGTGGCGACCCGTGTGGGTCAGGGGCAACAGGGGCGTGAAAGCCCAAGGGCTCAGCCAGGTGTCCAATCGGGTCGATCAGTGCTTCAACACCTCAGCGCGTTCCCTCACCACCGATACTGGACATCCACCAGCAGCTGGGTGCGCCGGAAGTCGTTGGGAGCGAGGGTGGCGTGGTTGCGCGTGTGCAGCAGCTGGGGGTTGATCAGCAGGCGCGGGCCGATCGGGTATTCGGCGCCCAGACGAAGGTCCAGCTGTCGGTCATGGCGGATGCGCCCGAAGAGCGGGTCAGGACCACGGTGACGACGTTCTTCCCACTGCACGCCCAGGTTGCCGCGCCAGCCGGCGCCCAGGTCGCGCTGCAGGCCCAGGCGCAGGCCGGCCAGGCGGAAGTCCAGCACGGGCAGGGGCTGGCGCGGGCTTTCCTGACCGCCGTAGGGGTTGGCGATGAAGACCGTATTGCCCGAGCCGGCCAGGGCGTGTGCCCAGGTGAGTCCCAGCACGGTGCGGCGGGCGTTGCGCAACGGCTGGTCGTCGAAGTCCAGCCGGAAGAGCTGGGCATAGAGACCCAGCTGGTGTCGGGGATCGGGATCGAACTGCCACTGGGCCAGTACGCCGCTGGCGCGACGGAAACGATGGCCGTGCAGCCACATCTGCTGCAGGTTCAGGGCAGCCGACAGGCGATAGGTGCCCCGGGTCCAGGCCAGACCGCTGCTGGCACCCAGCATGCCCGTGTCCTGCGGATGCTGACGGGTGTTCAGGCGCTGGCTGCCCTGCAGGCCGTTGCTCCAGACCAGGGTGTCGGAAAGCGGCAGGGTGTGCTGGAACTGCAGGCCCAGCTCCAGGAAGGGGCTGGACTGGGGGCGGTTCTCGGCCAGCGGGGTGAGCACCTGGCCGTCGTCGACGACCCAGCGCGAGCGGGTGCTGCCGGCGTTGACGTTGCTGTCCTGGCCCGCGGTGAGGTTGGCTGTCAGCTGCCAGCGCCGGTTGGCGGCCTGGGGCTGGCGGCTGATGATGTCCAGGTAGCGCTGGATGCTCTGCCGGGCGTCGTCGGGCAGTGCCTGTGCCTGCAGCAGCTGCTGCAGGGCCTCGTGGGCGCTCTGTCGTTCATCCAGGGCCAGGTAGGCGCGCACCAGTTCGGTGCGGGCCGGGATGTCGTCGGGATGGTTGTTCAGCACCCGTTCCAGGGCCATCACGGCTTCGCTGGCGCGGTGGCTGTCCAGGGCGGCCACACCCAGCAGGTAGTCGAAGTCGCGGCTGCCGGCGTAGTGCCAGGTCTGCGGCTCCAGCAGCCGCCAGGCGGCCTCGGGCTGGTCGGGCAGCAGGGCGCGCGCCTGCTGCAGCAGGGCGGGCAGGGCGGAGAAGCTGCCTTCCGGTGAGATGGCTTCCGGTGTCGGCACGCCTTGCTGGGGAGCTGCTGTCTCCGTCAGGGCTTCCGGAGTGCCGGATTGCCGGGGCGCCGCGGTGTCTTCAGCGTCCTGTGCCCATGGGGTGGATGCACTCAGGGCCAGCGCAAGCGCCGTCATCCACCGCAGCTGCACGGACCCCGGTTGCTTCATGATGTTCAGGCCGCGCGCGGGCGGACCACTTCCCGCGCGTTCAGACCGACCTGGGCATGGCGCTCGGCGGCCGCCCTGGCCAGCACCTCGGGCAGCTGTTCGGCCACGGGTTCGCCCCGCAGCGTGTGGCTCATGGCAGAGGTGATGTCCACGTCGATCAGCTGGCCGATGAGCTCGGGCGCGCCGGGGAAGTTGACCATGCGGTTGTTGGGGCAGCGGCCCGACAGCTCACTGGCATCCTTGCGGGACGGGCCTTCCACCAGCACGCGCTGGCGCGAGCCCACCATGCCACGGGCAATGGCCAGCGAACTTTGCTGGACCACGGCCTGCAGGC
>ERZ773038.600-NODE-600-length-22917-cov-7.129123_pt1 | contig 22917 bp, 23 predicted proteins | sample MGYA00511665_ERZ773038 | MGnify/ENA primary metagenome ERZ773038 (study PRJEB29015, sample SAMEA2737966) | human oral metagenome | biome: human oral; feature: human-associated habitat; material: dental | place: China | collected 2028 ... | reverse complement strand
CCCGTCACCAAAGCCTACAAACAAGCCAAAAACGCCGAAAAACAGCTATAAAACCGCATTTTTGACAAAAACCCTTGATGTTTTGTTCTATTAGTGATATATATATATTAGCTTTTGTTGACAGATGTTTGACGTTTTGTCCAAAAGTGTATTTTGACAAGCAGTTGAGAATAGAGCAAGGTGAGATTTTATGGCGTTATTTTAGCGGAGGCAAAATAGTGTCGTGAAACCTCATCTTGCTTACACGCCATCCGGGCGTCGAGCAGTGTTTTTTGCAAAACACGGACATTCCGTCCGGGTGAGGAGAGAGGTCCGTCATGTATCGTGACGAAAACACGAAGGGGCTCATCCTCTTCATCGTTTTGGCTCTCATTGCCGTCTTCGGACTTCACGCCTGTGCCACTTCGGTGGCACAAGGCAACACCCACACGGAAGTTGTTACCGTGTGCGACAAGGGGTCTGTTCAGACGGGGAGCGGCGATAGCCGCTCTCACGAATATCGTATCTACACGTCCGGGGCGACTTATGTCGTCAAGGATTACTACGGTAGTGACGGGGTGCGATTTAACAGTGCGGACATCTACGGCCGCATCCAGGTCGGTGAGACCTACATCTTCAAGTCCTATGGCTACCGCATCCCCTGGATGTCGTATTTCTGGAACATCACTGAGGTCATCCCAACCACGCAGAAACCCACTGGTACCTGCGGATAAGGTCACGAACTGGCAAGCCGCCGAATTTTTGGCGGTCTCTCTCCGCCTATATTATTCTCCTGCTTGTCAGTTCGCTCCATAGATGCGTGTCTATGCTGATGAGTCGGAAACGACGAAAGCGAACTTTTATCCAAACATCACTAGTTGCGCCGCTAGTGCTTCGCGCGTAATTTCATCCGCCCGTTCACCGATAAACACGATTTTTGCCGCCTCCTCAGGCTTGGCATTAGTTAGCTGAATTTGCTGCTCGGTCGCCTCCACATGCTGGCGCACACCGTTATCGTTGATGAAACAACCCTTCATTCGCCGTAGGCCATACGCCCTGAACAATTCCGGCCATATTTTCTCCAACGTCGTCGCCGTAGTTTTCATGCCCGACACATCCAGTACTGCATACGTCGGATTATCCGGCACCGCCAGCTCGCCATCATACGTATCAAAAAACGCAAGCAGCCCCGACGGCGTGATAATTTTACTGAGGTCAAACCGACCGTGCGGCGCACTGAGCACCTTGGTGTAGGACAGAGCGCGCCGTTTTATGTCGTATTCAGCTCGCTCGCTATCGTTCAATAAATCCTCCTTGGTCACCAAAATCACGTCTGCCGCTTGTAGTTCAACTTCGTGCGCCGGCTCAATCCCGCGCAAAATCTCGTGCGCATCAATCACGTAAAAACTCTGCATCAACTCATACTTATTGAAGATTTGTGCATTAATGAGTTTTTCTACCAAATTCATCGTTCGCGCCACGCCCGTCGCCTCGATAAACACTGGCGCCGGGGAATTGCGACAAAAGTCCAGCAACATCCGCGTCAGCGCGTGTTTGGACGAGCAGCAGACACAATCGCCAGCCAACGTCGTTACCATCTCCGCCAATCCCTCCAGCCGATAGCCGTCGACATTTTCATTGGCATACTCATTTTCAATCACCCGCGCACCCTTATAGTCACTTTGTTGCAATAAGAATTCCAACACGCTGGTCTTGCCGGAACCCAGCGAGCCGTTCACTAGATACAGCGGCACCTTGTCAACAACCGCCCGCGCCTCATCAAACGCCGCATTAACACTAAATTCCAAATCATCATCGCGTTTCGCCATACATCTATTATACGTCATCCTGGCCAAGGTGATATACTAAGGTTATGAAAGTAATTCTAGCCCTTGGCAATCCTGGCGAAAAGTACGTTCACACGCGGCATAATGCTGGCTTTTTAGTAATCGACCAGTTGGCAGCGGAGCAGGGTGCACAATTTAGCAATAAGCCCAAATTTTTTGCGGATATTGCCGAATTAAATAGTTTTACGGTCGATTCAGCCGCTAGCACAAACTCACACACCATCGTCCCACGGGAAAAAATTCTCCTCGTCAAACCAACGACATACTATAACGAGGTTGGCATTGCCGCGCGAGCGCTCATGGATTTTTATAAACTGACACTGGATGATTTACTAATTATTCACGATGACACTGACCTTGATTTTGGTAAAATCCGCGTCCGTAGAGGCGGCCGCGACGCTGGCAGCAACGGCTTAAAATCGCTACATACTCATATCGGCGCTGATTTCTGGCATATTCGTATCGGTACCGACAACTTACTGCGGCGGCAAATCGGCGATGTTGATTTCGTCCTCAGCAAATTTAACGCCGACGAGCAAAAAATCCTCCGCGATTGGACAATTCCCGAATCTATCAAGCTGATCGGCACATTTCTTGATGATACTATCGAACCGCTCAGCGTCAAGCTCTAGCCCCCGACACATCACTACACCATTGCGCCTGCGAAATCAAAAATGCTTATTGCAACAATGTCGCAATAAGCAAGCAATGCTGCCCGAAACAAAAAGTCACAAATATCAATTACTGCCGCTTCCGCGGCACAATTTTCGCCGCGCCGTGCTTCAGCCGCCGCTCAGCGCTATGTAATTTCGCCGCAGCTGCTTCTTGCAGATTAATCGCTCGCGCCTCCAGCATACTGCTGCCAACCGCCAAGCTTACAAACAATAGCCCCAAGCCGCCCGTCGCCCATTCCGGCAGCTCCAGATGAAACAGCTTGGCAATCATCATCACACCCAGCGCCATGATCGCCCAGTGCGCGCCATTTTCCAGATATTTATACTTGCTGAGCATGCCCGTCCGCAGCAAATACACCGTCAGCGACCGCACCCAAATCGCCCCAGCGCCCAAACCCGCCACGATCAGCAGCACGCTACTGGTGATAGCAAATGCGCCGATGACGCCGTCGAAGCTGAAACTAGCGTCCAGCACCTCCAGGTAGAGCAGGCTGGCAAACGCCGCCCAGCCGGTCTTGACCTTGACCGACTTAGCATCATCCTCATGAAAGAATGAGCCGAACAATTCCAGCCCGATGTGCAGTATAATCCCCAACACCGACGAGATCAGCACCAGCGCCCGATGCGGCGGCTCAACCGTGAAATACAGCACCGCCGCCACGCTAAGCATCAAACACACCTTGAAATTCTCAAACCGCCCGGCCTTAGCCATCCACGGCTCGACATGCCGCATCCAGTGCACGCGCTTGTTATAATCAATGAAATAACTGAGGCCGATCATAATCAGAAACGCGCCGCCAAAGGCATCAATCATCGGCGAGGCCTCGTGCAAAATATGGCCGTATTCCGCCGGCCTGTGCAGCGCCAAATCAACCACTTCCATAAATCCATGGCCGCTCGCCACCATCACGATGATAATCGGCAGCACGAACCGCACCACGAACACTGCCACGAAAATCCCAACTGTCAAGAACACTTTCTGCCAAACCTGGCTCATGCCGGCCAGCACCTTGCTATTGATCACCGCGTTATCAAAGCTAAATGTCACCTCCAGCACCACCAGAATCGCGAATAGCCACAAGCCGCTCGCACCGAAATGACCGAAAATCAACCCGCCCAACGCCAGCGTCAACAGCGCCGAAAACCAAAAAATCCGAAATGGGTGATGCGAATGCCAGAGATGTTTCATAATGATTTAGTATAGCACAAGCTTACTGTTATAATTTATAAGTATGGCAAAAAAACGTGTCAAAAGCTTAAACATAAATAAGCTAATTAACACAGCCAAGATACTTACCGGCTGGATAATTGCGCCAGTATTGATTGTCGTAATATACTTATACAGCCCCCAGCTTGGACTATGGCTAATCAGCGACAAATCAGACATTTGGTTCAACGAAACTGCAACAATGTTGCAAGACTTCCTAACTATCACTCTAAGTATAGTTGTTGAAGCTTTACCTTTTATCATCCTCGGAATTATCATTTCCTCCTTGATCCGCCGTTTTCTACCACCAGCCAAACTCACTAAAGTTTTACCAACCAACCCATTTTGGCGCCGATTTGTATTATCGCTAGCCGGACTAGCACTGCCAGTCTGCGAATGCGGCAACGTACCAGTTGCTCGTAGTCTACTGGCTCGCGGCTTAAAGCCCGCCGACGTCGTCAGTTTTTTATTCGCTGCACCAATCCTCAATCCTATCACCATTATTGCAACAATGACCGCTTTCAGCTTTCAGCCCTACATGATTTGGTGGCGAATTATTTTTGCATTGATAATCGTCCAACTGACCGCTTTGATCGTCAGCTTCATGGACGAAAATAAAATCGTTCGCCCAGCTTTCAAAGAGTATTGCCGCGCGCACGAGTACAGCTCTAAGTTCAAGGAGATGCTTGGATCCTCGCGCGACGAATTCTGGCAACTATTAACCATGCTAAGTATCGGCGCTATCATCGCTGCCGCTACTCAAGTTTTCGTACCACGCGCCATCATTAACACTGTCGGTAACGACATCATCTTATCAGTTATCGCCATGATCGCCTTGAGCTTTGTAGTCTCGATCTGCTCTAGCGTCGATGCCTTTTTTGCGTTAGCCTATGCCCGCAGTTTCACAGCAGGCTCGATTCTATCGTTCCTGTTAGCTGGTCCGATGATCGACATCAAACTAATCTTATTAATGCGAACCACTTTCCGTTGGCGATTTATCGCCGTAGTGATGTTAATAATTTTCACACTGTCGTTCGCGGCAGGCATAGGAGTAAACTTGCTTTATGCGGGCTAATCTGGCTAATTTAGCGAAATCATTGGGCGGAATCGCTGCCTGCGGATACGTTTTGTTGCTAGCTTGCCGCGGTCAGCTCGGTTTCTACATCCATCCGCGCTACCATCTTTTTGCTGCCATTTTGAGCACGATAGGTATCGTTTTCTTGGTTATTGATATAGTGTTGCAATTAAAGAGCGTCGCATTAACTGCACGCCACCGTTTCAAATTCCACCATATCAAGTTCGCCTCGTGTCTATCTATCCTAATTTTACTAGCAGGCTATCTGCTGCCGCCAAAACCGTTATCACCGAGTAGCGTCACTCAAAGAGAAAATTCTATCGCCACCAGTCAAACAAACTATTGCAATATTCCTAAACCTAAGGAAGGCGAGACGAATGTATCGATCAACCGCTGGCGATCTGCTTTCAACTCCTGCCAAAAACTATCGTATTTTGACAATACTAGCATAACGATAACTGGCTTCGTCTCGAGCGGCACACTACAGAACTACGGCTACGACTATTTCGAACTGGCGCGCTACGTTATTAGCTGCTGCGCCGCTGATAGTATACCTATGAAAATTTTAGTAGAGAAAACTCCTGCGAATAGCTACCGAGATGGTACTTGGTTAACTATCAAAGGGAAGTTGATGCAAAAAATAATTAACGGTAAAGCCGAATACGTCATCACCGAGGCTGCCGCTACCGCGATACCGCAACCAGAAGACCCTTACGAATTATTTGGTTTATAATCTTGCCACTTTTTAGCAGCGCCATCTTCCTGGTAATATTCATGCGCGCGCCAGTTAGATAAGAAGTTTTTATCGCGCTCGATTTCACTTAGCAGCGGAAAAATCTCGCCGAGCAGCATTTCGTCGGGATATTGTTTTCTGTCCATCAGGGAACTCTGTCTGTTACTGCACAAATATGCATTAAGAAATATAAAGCGTTTAGTACAAATATAGCCTGGCTTAGAACAGTGCAAGCGAAAATCGTGCATAGTTCGAATCGGCTGCGCCTCGTCCTGATAGGCCTCAAATTTATACATCACCCAAATCAATGGCGTATCAAATGTCATGGTGTCAGATAGTTGCTGCTGGTCTCGCCGTAAGTCGTCCAGCTCTATCCGTATCTGTTCGACACCGCTATTCTTCAATTTCGCCAATGCCAAATGGCGCTCCGCAGCAGTAATCTTTGCTGTCAAAGTCTTATACTCATCATACATATCAAGCAGTCTATCAACCGCCGCTCTCGCACTGTTCGTACCTTCCATCATCCCAACTCCTTCATAATTACTGCGCGCGTAATCTCACGCGCCCGCTCGCCAATGACAACCAACTTTAATGGTTCGTCAGCAGTACCGCGCGTAACCCGTAATTGCTGCGGAGTTGCCTCAATGTGGTATATTTCGTTACCGTCAGCGACCGCGCCTTTCATGCGCCGCAAAGCATATTTGTCCCGCAAACTAGCCCAGATCTTCTTAATATTCTCAGCGCTAATAGCCAAGCCAGACACATCAACCACGCTATAATTTAAAGCATTCTCAGCCGCGTTTTCCGCAGGCTCGTGCAGCAGCAAATAATCCAAAATACGCGACTCGCTAGCAAGCTGCGCCAAATCAAACTTACCGTGATCCATCATCACAACCTTCGTCAGCCCTTGTTGCAACAATGTTTCAATTAGCTGCTGGCGATCATTTTCAGCCAGCAAATCCAGCTTGCTGATCAATACCATGTCCGCTGCCTGAGCCTCCGTTAGCAACGCCTTCGCCAGGACATCAGCTCTAGCTTCAGCTCCATCCACGACATACAACGATTGCTTCAAATCATACTGCTCAAAGATATCGCCAGCCAGCAATTTCTCGACCACCCGCAAAGTGTTAGCGACGCCAGTCGATTCAATAATCACTGGTGCTTTTCCGCTTATTGCAAAATTGTGCAAAATGTCAATCAGCTCTTCGCCGCTACTGCAACAGATACACTCGCCAGCAATTGTCGCCACTTCATCAACGCGTTGCGCCAATGTGCAACTGTCGATGCTTTCCGACGCAAACTCATTTTCAATCACTCGCGCGCCAGCAAACTCAGGCTGCTGCACTAAAAAATCGACCAGCGTGGTTTTGCCGGCACCCAGCGCACCGTTCACCAAATATAATGCAACCTTACCATTCATATCAACCTTTCTTGTACACATATACTGAGTTAATGATATCGTCGTCAGGATTATACTCGACCAGCAGCTGTACGCGCCGCAAACTATTCGGGTCAAACGCTGGGTATAACAATGTTTTCGCGCCATGAGCACCGCGCACGATGATCCGCCCGCCAGGCCGGAGCGCTGGCAAAATATTATCAATAATTTGTTGTTTGGCTTCAGCCGAATCGCCCGCCAGCCCAGCCACATAAATCACGTCGTAAGCATTATCCGGCAAAGCTACCGCCGCTCCGTCCGCCAACAAACACTCGCCAACCGGCCAAGCAATCGCCCGCGCCAGCTCGCGCGACTGCGCCAAAGCAGCCGGCGCCACGTCCACCAAATCAACCGCCGCGCCCGTCTGATGCCACAAACACCAAGCGGTCAAAGGCAGGGGACCGCTGCCAATCATTGCCACGTGACTACCCTCAGACAAAAACAAACCCGACCCGCCCAACAAGCCAACTTCACGCCGCACCAGCTCGCGGTAATTTTCAATATACCAAAACTTTTCCAGCTCTTGCTGTGGACGGGCTGAGCTGGTAATTCGCCGCGACCAATACATTTCCATCTCTGATTCTGACAGGGAACAACGGCGCTGCACTTCGCGGCACACCTCATCGTTACACCACTTCGGTAACTTTGTCGCCTGCACAGCTGCCGCCACCAAGCCAGAAAAAGCCGCATTGACGTCTGGCGATGGTGCAAAATCGTGCAAATTCATCACTGTTTTAATTGCCATATCCATAGCTTTTCATAATGCCAAACCCTCCGAATTATTGCAAATTTGTTGCAATAAGTTGTATACTTGCAATATCATGACCCTCGACGATCTATTCAAACAGCACAACCTGCGCCTCACCAAACCGCGCCAGCAAGTTTTCGACGCATTGCAAAAATCAGACGTTCCGCTGACTATCAGCGATATTGCAAAAAAGTGCAAGGATATTAACCGCACCAGCGTTTATCGCGCCTTGGTGGCGTTCAACGATCTCAAAATCATTAACGTTGTTCACGTCGGCTGGAAGAACTACTACGAGCTAGCCGAGCCATTCATTCCGCATCATCATCATCTATATTGCATCCGCTGTCAAAACGCTACACCAATCCAAACCCCAGAATTAGAACAGCTCATCAATTACCTCAGCAGAAAATACAGCTTTTTGGTCATTGATCACCATTTTGAGCTTGAGGGTATCTGCCAAAAATGCCGGCAAAAACAGCAGCTAGCTAAAAGCGCTAGTGCTAGCAAAAACAAGCCAAAGCCAGAATCAAAATCAACAAAGTAACACTAATCGCCAATCATCGTCAGCAGCGTCTCGCGCTCGCGAATCAGCTCGCGATAGCGTTTGAGTAAACTCATGATATCGTTGCGCTGCTCATTACTGAGGTCAAATACCGCCAACAACACTCCGTCAATTTCTTTGGCAGCTTTTTGCGTGTCCGACAGATTAGCCAATCCCGGCACGGTAGCCAAATATTCCGCGCGAAGGTCCTCGGTCTTTTTTTCGTAGAGAGCTAGCCGCTTAGCCGGACTATTGGCTGACTTTTTACCGAGACGCGCCAACGCTTTTTCATACTCTTGCCGCGCCGCCAACACCGACACATAATCAATCTTCAGACCAAACAACCGCGCTACCAAGCCATTTTGTGCTTGCTCAATCTCGGCAGTAGAACCGTCGATTTCGTTCAAACGCCGCCGCGCTTGGCGCGTCATCCGGCGAATCTGATGGCGCTCAACTTTCGACTGGAATGAACGCTTAATCAATCGCGCCTGCGGATCGCGGATTGTCATGCTGAATTCCTCAGCAACCGCACGGTAGAGCAAATAATCTACGTAGACTTCAACCTGCTGCGAACAAACTTCTGCCGGCTGATTAACAAATTCTAATGCTAAGCGGTGCAAAGCCTTTTCGCCTTCTGCATAATGTTGCAGCGCAAAGCGCGCCCGCTCAACCGCTTGACTCTGTTGTGCCACATATTGCAACAATGTTGCAGTTTGCTCATCATCTGTCAAGAAATTGTCGCTCACTGTCTTAATCAGCGTTTTCTGCTGCGGCGCGCTTTCGATTTTACGCAGCCGCGGTAAGCAATCATCACGCCAAGACAAGAAAAATTCCAGCGCCATCGGCACACTGCGATCAAAACGCCGTGCCATCCGCCGCAGCGAACGCGGGCAAGCCGCATAGACGGCCGCCGCTTGCTGCCGAAACTGCAGCGGACGCACCTCTGCTAGCTTAAGCAAACGATTGTATCGCGCTGGGAATACTTTATCGATATCATTCATAGCGTACCTGAACCTTTCTAAATGAATAATTTAATAATTTCTGCCACGACGCACCACGTTGATTAAAGCGCCGGATCTCACCGTCGACCGATGCTACCTTGACTAATGCTGGACTATATGGCACTTTACGGCTATACATCCACACGTCGTCGTAGTTCCAGCGGCGCAGCGACGGATAAACCCTTTTCAAAAGCTCCACGCCATTGCGATAAAAATACTGCGAGTCGGCCTCTGGCGGCAAGAACTTTTCGGCAGTTAAACCCATATTCTTGACGATACGGCGCACATCCTCTAGCGTCTGCTCGGTACCATTCTCGGCAATAAGCAGAGCATACACGCTACCACGACTACGGAAGATCACCGCGTACGAATCGCGCCCCGTCTCGATATCGTCAAACAAAAATTCGTCGACTGGCATCTCGACATGAAACACTCGCGGAATCAGTTTTTGGCACTCCTCGCGGCGCATCTGATCGTAGTTAAAGTCGTTAGCGGTCATACTTCCATTATACTATTTTTATGACGAAAAGTCAATATTGTTAGATAACAAAAAAGCGCTAGGTAAGGGTGGGCATCACCTAGCGCCATTCTGCCCTTCGTCCCACCCTATCGGGTATACGTGATCCACCTCACACATACGGTGATCCGCTGGACAAAGGGGTTAGTATACGCTAAAAAGTTGTCTAGGCACGAAAGTGGAGGGTAGATTACTGCCGTGCGCCTTTTAGCGCAACCTAACATAAGTTAGAATAGGGGGTATAAGGTGCTTGATTCACCACCTCGGGTCAATCAATCATCCCAATATTAGCACACCTTTGACAACATGTCAATACTTTTTAACAGGAATTTGTATGAAAATCAATAAAGTATCACCAGATAGCAGCAATTATCTCAAGGTATTAGCTAATATTGACGACAAGCCGCAAGCATTATATTACTTAGGCGAAATCCCTAAACAACGCCAGCCGACCATCGCTATCGTCGGCACCCGCAAGCCAACCAGCTACGGTATCGAGGTAACCAATCAGTTCGCCAGCAGCCTGGCTAGCCGCGGCTTTATCATTGTTAGCGGGCTAGCCCTAGGCACCGACGCGCTAGCGCACCGCGCCTGTTTAGACGCTGGCGGCACCACTATCGCCATCGTACCTAGCCAGTTGCCAAATATCTATCCGCGTAGCAACAGCGCGCTTGCCCGGCGCATTGTCGAAAAAGGCGGGGCAATCTTGTCCGAACATTCTACTGATGACACCGAACCGTACATCCTCGGCCGCTGGAGCTTTTTGGAACGCAATCGCTTGGTGTCTGGCTTGGCTGACGCCGTACTAATTACCGAGGCTAGTGCTCGCAGCGGCACGCTCAATACTGCCGCCCACGCGCTAGCCCAAGGCAAAGATGTCTTCGTTGTACCTGGCAACATCACCAGCCCGCAGAGCGCTGGCTGCAACGCTCTAATCAAGCAAGGCGCCACGCCCGTCACTAGCCTTGACGACATTTTGTCGGTTGTCGCGCCAGAATCCATACCAGACGTACGAACCGGCCAGACCAAGTTGCCGCTCGGCTCAACACCCGCCGAAACAGCGATTATCGAACAGCTCGCTCAAGGCATCCGCGACGGCGACCAGCTGCAAAAAGCCACTGAACTGCCAGCAACCGAGTTCAATACTGCACTAACCATGCTTGAACTGACCGGCGCTATCCGCTCGCTCGGCGCCAACCAGTGGATGCTTGTCTAATTAATATTGTTTAAGCTTTTCGCAAATTTGTCATTTTCATCGTGTAATTGTAAACATAGATATTATGCCTATTAAGTCCCGTGAAAAGATTCCAAGATTCAATCCTAGGACTGATATCCTCACTATTCCCAACGCCATGAGTGTTGCTGGCGCGGTTCTAGCCTGGCGCGGCGCCAAACGCATTGATACCACTGCTGGTATCGCACAGGTTGCCGCTGGCCGGTTCATTGACGTTCTAGACGGCATCGTCGCCCGCAAAATAGGGCAGACAAGCGATTTCGGCGCGTTGCTGGATGCTGGGCTAGACAAAGCTGTCACTGCCATCATCCTTTATGAGATAAAAAGTAAAAAACCTCGCACCAAAGGAAATAATCGCTGCCATCACAGCTTTTAATGGAATCAACGCTGTTGCCAGCGCCAAAACGATAGTTGAAGCTGGCGATGAAACCGTACGCCCGGAAATCTCTGGCAAATTGGCGCTAGCGCTCGAAACCAGCTCATTGCTAGCCCACCTATTCGGTAGCCGTCTCGAAACCACCGGCCAGAGCCAGCTCGCCAGAGTTGCTCGCGGTATCGGCAATTTAGCGTTCGCTGTATCGCTGCCGTTCGCAGTTAAATCAACGCTTTCGTACATTGAACGCGCCCGGCAATCAAAACACCGAAATGATAAATAAACAAGCAAAACTGGCGATTTGCGGCCTGAAGAGGATTTTTGGCTATTTTGTTGCAAAAAATAGTAAATTATTGCGAAACTATTGACACCACCGTCCATATGTGATACATATATATCAGCTTTTTGCTCAAAGTTTCGTAAAAAAGGGCAAGAAGTGCCCTTTTACTTTGAGTGAAAACACTTCCCTAGGAGGGGAAATGAGATTCTTCGTTCGGCTCTTCATTGAGATCGCACTTATGATCTTCGTGGTCATTACGGCCACGAGAGTGCTCAGCGAGGAACACCCCGGCGTCGCCGGGATGGTCCTTGTTGCCATCTACGTGGTCATCCTGGCCCTCAGGGCGACCGTACAGAGCGAGACTATCAAGGACGACGCCCGCGAACGGCGCCGCCTTGAGAAGGCGTTCGTGACGGCCGTCAGTGAGGCTGGCTGGCCGCGCCTGGTCAAAGTAGACCGCGGCCGCAAGATCGTGTCGTACTACATTCGGGTCCCTTATCAGGGTCCTAACGACGATTTCTACTTCGAGTTTCCACTCGAGGAAGAACGGCTTGCCGAGCAGGTCCAGCTCGTTGACATCCTCCCTAAGGAGGATGTCGATGAGTTCTACGGCGTCGAGGAAGATAAGGAGGTGAATACCGACACCGCCGCCGAGGAGTGACCCTCCTCGGCAGAAAAGGGCTTTTTTAAGCCCGTCAGAAAATAGCCCGCCAGAGCTCTAAGGCTCGGCGCGAGGCCCATCTGGCGGGCTATTTTCTTTGGTCTTATTATTCTCAGCAGCCAGCACTAATTTGGCATTTTTAGCAAATCGGTTTACTATTATATAAGTATGAAGAATCTGGTTATCGTCGAGTCGCCAGCCAAAGCCAAAACTATCGAGAAATATCTCGGCAATGATTTTCATGTTTTATCAAGCGTGGGACATATCCGCGCCATCGCCAAGAAAACCAAAGACGGTACACCGCCGATTGATATCCAGCACGGCTTCAAAACGACTTACGAAATCGACCCGGAAAAGAAAAAAGTAATTACCGAGCTGAAAAAAGCTGTCAAAGAAGTCGGCGCGACCAACGTCTGGCTGGCTACCGATGAAGACCGCGAGGGCGAGGCGATTGCTTGGCATCTATGCGAAGTATTGAAACTCGACCCCAAAACCACCAAACGCATCACTTTTCACGAAATCACCAAATCTGCTATCGAGGAGGCGATCAAGCATCCGCGCACCGTCGATATGAAATTAGTCGAAGCACAGCAAGCCCGGCAGATTCTCGACCGAATTGTCGGTTTCGAACTTAGCCCGGTCGTCTGGCAAAAAGTCCCCGGCGGCAAGTCGGCCGGCCGCGTCCAGAGTCCAGCCGTACGACTGTTAGTCGAGCGCGAGCACGAAATTGACGCCTTTGCTGGCAGCTCGCAGTTCAAAGTAACCGCTATTTTCGCCGCTGGCAAACAAGAACTAAAAGCCGAGCTAAAACAGCGTTTCGACAGCGAGGACGCAGCCCGAGCTTTCCTCGAATCGCTGGCTAGCGCCACTTTCACCGTTACCGATATCAGCACCAGCCCGTCAAGCCGCAATCCGGCCGCGCCGTTCACCACCAGCACTCTGCAACAAGAGGCCAACAGCAAGCTCGGCATGGGCTCGCGCGCTACTATGGCTAGCGCCCAGAAACTATATCAAGAGGGCCGCATTACTTACATGCGTACTGATAGTGTTAACTTGTCAAGCCAGGCCATCGCTGCTAGTGCCGATTACATCAAACGCTTATACGGCATTGAATATTCGCATGTCCGCAAGTTCAAAACTAAATCTGCTGGCGCCCAAGAAGCTCACGAAGCAATTCGCCCGACCGATATCACTCGCGAATCAGTCAGCGGCAGCGACTATGACCAACGCCTCTACGACCTCATCCGCCGCCGCACGCTAGCCAGCCAAATGGCACCAGCCAAGCTAGAGAACACGACAATTACGATTAGTATTAATAATGGCGAGGAAAAGCAAAATAACTCAAGCAAAGCCAACGACAAGCTCGTCTTTGAGGCCAAGGGTCAAGTCGTCCTCTTCGACGGTTTCCTACGCGTCTATGGCGGCGGTAAAGATGACACAATTTTGCCAACTGTCAAATCTGGCGACCAGCTCCAGCGCCACAGCGTCGAAGCCCGCCAAGTTTTCGCCCGGCCGCCAGCCCGTTATACCGAAGGTACGCTAGTCAAAAAGCTTGAAGAGCTCGGTATCGGCCGCCCAAGTACTTACGCTACCATCATGAACACCATCCAAACCCGCGGCTACGCCGAAAAAGGCGATTCCGAAGGCGTACCGCGCGATGTTATCTTATTGCAACTTATCGACAATAAGGTCGAGCGCGAAATCACCCAAGAAAAGACTGGCTCCAACAAAGGCAAGCTCGTGCCGACGCCAGCCGGCGAGCTGATTAGCGGCTTTTTGACCGACCATTTCGACCGCGTCGTTGATTATGGTTTCACCGCCGACGTCGAGAAAGACTTCGACGATATTGCCGGTGACCGCTTGGCGCGCAACACCATGCTCGAGAAATTCTACGCGCCATTCCACGCGCTGATTGAGCAATCTGGTAATATTGACCGCCGAACTGTCGGCGCCAACAGAGAAGTCGGCGTTGATCCAAAATCTGGCAAACCAATTATTGCTCGCTTCGGCCGCTTCGGACCAATGCTGCAGCTCGGCTCCAGCGACGATAAAGCCGACAAACCGCAATTCGCACCGCTGCCTAAGGGCGCCAAGATTGAAACCGTCACCCTAGAACAAGCTTTGCGTGCTTTCGAGCTACCGCGCTTAGTCGGTCAAACCGAGGATGGGCAAGATATCAAGGCTAACGTCGGCCGCTTCGGTCCATATATTCAAATCGGTAAACTCTACGTCAGTCTGAAAGATATTGACCCGCGCGAAGTCACCCAAGAGCAAGCGCGCGAACTATACGCCGCCAAGCTCAAAGCCGAAGCTGAGAAAAATATCGCTGACTTTGGCGACGGCATCAAGGTACTCAACGGCCGCTTCGGTCCATACGTTACCGACGGCAGCAAAAACGCCAAGATTCCCAAAGACACCGATCCCAAAGATATCACTCGCGACCAAGCAGTAGAATTGCTCGCTAACGCCCCGCAAAAAAGGTCGGCGCGGCGCCAAATACGACGAAAGAAGTAAACATGGCAATCAAACTCCAACAAGTCCGACGTGTCCGCCGCTGGATGATGATTTTGTTGCTCGTAGTAATGATTATCGTTGTCTTCTCGCTAAATGTTCACAGGTCGTACCGCACCGATAATCATCCACGCCTGGGCAATGTCGCTAACGTCGACTCTGATATTCCGTATTGCGCCGGCCAAGACAAGCAGAAGTTTGATTTGTACACGCCGATCAACAGCCTACTCAATACTCATACGACACCGTACCCGCTAGTTATTTATATCCACGGCGGTGGCTGGCATAAGGGTGATAAGCGCAATTCGCTGCTTGACTATTACGGTTCTAGCTTGACAGCGGCTGGTTTTGCGGTCGCCTCGGTCAACTACCGCCTAGCGCCCAAATACCATTATCCGACACAAAATAACGACATTGCCTGCGCTATTGATACCATCGCCAAACTCGCCAGCTCTTATGACATCGACACCAACAATGTAATTCTTTTTGGCGACAGCGCTGGCGGGCTCTTGGCTAGCGATTATGTTCTGACTCGCCAAGACAGCCCAATTACCGTCCGCGGTGTGATCAGCTTTTATGGCACCACCGACCTGGTCAACCAATTACAGCGCACCAAGCGCAACCCAAATGCTTACAAATTCCTCGGCACCCGCAATGTCGATACTGCCCGCGTCGCCAGCCCGCTGTACCAACCGATTACCAAAACGCCGCCGCCGTTTTTGTTTTTCCACGGCACCAAAGACAGTATTGTGTCGATTGAGCAAGCTTACAAGTTCTACCAGCGTATCTTGGCCTACCAGCCGAGCAGCCGCTTTATTCGCGTTGCCAATGCCGGCCACGGCTTCAACGACAGTGGACGCAGTACCAAACCGACCAGCGACGAAATTCGCCGCACACTTACGCTATTCGCCCTCAAGCATATCAACAGCGACCAGGCAGAAACTCAGGCGCAAACCACGCCAGAAAAAGTCCAGATATTATTAGACAATGATTAAGCTGTTTAATCAGCTAATTATTCACTAGTGTTTTGAATAAGCTTTGCTCAATAAACAATTATATTTTGTGATAAACCGTTAAATTAACCAGCATCGGTACAGCTTTAACACCTTAAACTTTGACAAAAATAAGTATTATTGTTAGCCTAGACATTATTCTTTATTAAAAAAAGTAGCAAAAAAGTATTTACCATAAGCGTCTATATTGTGATACAATATAACTAGTTAGTATTTGATTTGACAATCTAACTACTATGTATTATAATCAGATACGAAATTACGATATCAAACTAAAATCACTCTCGAGGGGCGGGGAGTGGAGATAAAAGGATAAGGATCGCATGACCGAAACTACCGGTACACCTGCTGTGGAGACTATCAAGACAGCAATTGAGGATATTCTTAAGACCATAGACCAAGAACGCGAACGCGAAATCATCACGCGCCGTTTCGGCCTATATGAACGCCGGGAAACGCTTGAGCAAATTGGCGAACTGCTCGGCATCACTCGCGAACGTGTCCGCCAACTTGAAAAAGCTATCTTAGCCCGCCTCAAAACCGCTGCTGCCGACGGCAAAATCCCCGCCATTAGCGATGCCGAGCGCCTAATTATCCGCGATCTTTCCGAAAACGGCCGCGTCGGCCGCGTCCAAGACGTCGCCAACCGCCTCTCGAAAGACAAAGCTTCCAATAATACCCGAGCTCACATTGCCTTTATCGGCGAGCTGTCGCCGCGCTTCGTTATAATCAACGAAACCGACAATTACCACCAGGGTATCAGTATCGCCGAAAACTGTAATGAGAAGAAAGTCCGCGGCGATATCGACAGTATCGTTAAAACTATCAAAAACCACGGCCAGCCAATCGACATCGAGAGCTTGCATGGCATGTTGACTTTCGAAAGTCCGTCCCAAATCCGCGGCCTGGCCAGCTTATCCAAAAAACTAGCCAATCTCAAAGACGTTTGGGGTCTAGCCAAGTGGCCAACTGTCAATCCTAAAAACATCCGCGATAAAATCTACGTTATTTTGGCAGGCAATGGCAAGCCGATGCACTTCTCCGACATTTCTAAAGCCATCAAAGAAAGCGACTTCAAGCGCAGAAACGTTACCACTCAAGCTATCCACAACGAACTTATCAAAGACAAACGCTTCGTCCTAATCGGCCGCGGCATTTACGCCCTCGACAGCTGGGGCTATAGCAAAGGCACCGTTTCAGATATTATTGCCGACATTTTGCGCAAAGCAGGCGAGCCGCTCCACCGCGACGAAATTGTCAGGCGCGTACTCAAGAGCCGCCAAGTCAAAGAAACAACTATTCTGCTCAATCTGCAAAGCAAATCGATGTTCAAGCGCGTCGCTAAAGCGACTTACACCATCGCCGAACCACAGCAATAATCTATCTGCGGATTCCGCTTAATCTTGCAAAAATAACAGAGGTATGATATAATGAAAGTATAGCTATGTCATTTATCACTTCTGTTATTGCTCTATTGTTGCAATGGTATGTCTGGGGGCCGTTGGTTATTGTGCTGTTATATCTAACTTGGCGCAATTATCGCAGTATTGACGTAATAAAGAACGTTGAGAGCGTCTTGTTAACCCTAGAGATTCCAAAAACCAACGATAAGTCTGAGCTGGCCGCCGAGCAAATGTTCGCTAGCCTCCATGGTATTTTGCGCGATGCCCGCGAGCTGAAAGCTAACAATGGCTATCAGGAGCACCTAAGCTTCGAGATTGCCTCGGTGGGCGGGCGGATCCAATTCTACGTATGGACGCCGAAATCGTTGCAAAGCTTCGTCGAAGGCCAGATTTACGCCCAATACCCGCAGGTACAAATTCATAAGGCCGAAGAAGATTACGTCGCTCACGAACGCCATCACAGCGTAGTCTATACTTCAGAGATTACCTTAACCGATAAGGAATTTTTACCGATCAAAACCTTTCAGAGTTTTGAAGTTGACCCGCTAGCTGGCATCACCGGAACGCTCGCCAAGCTCGAAGATACCGACGAAGAAATTTGGATACAGATGCTAGTACGCCCGGTCGCCGACAGCTGGCACAAAGAAGCCGACGCTTGGATTCAATCGGTCAAAGCAGGCGGCTTCAACCTATTCGGCACCGATGGTATAGGCAAGTGGATTGCCGGCCTATTCTCTGCTCTGTGGCAACCGCCCGAGCAAGCTGGCGCCAGCGGTCCAGAACTGTCAGAGCGCGATAAAACCCGCATATCTGAAGCTGAAAAAAAGGCGACCAAACTCGGCTATCAAGTCAAAATCCGCGTTGCTTACCTGGGCGAGCGCACTAGCGACGCCAAATTACGTATGCAAGGCATCATCGGTACCTTCAAGCAGTTTAATTCAACTAACCTCAACGGCTTCAAGATGTCGAACGATAGCTTCGCCAAAGAAGCGCTCGCCAAATACAAGACCCGCCTCTTTGCTGACCGCGGTTATCTGATGAACATTGAGGAGGTCGCCAGTGTTTACCATTTGCCGCACACTAATGTCGAAACGCCAAACATTGTCTGGGCTAGCACCAAAACCGCCGAGCCGCCGCCGAAGCTGCCAGTCCTAACTGGCGACCCAGCACATGATGAGAATATCTCGGCCTTTGGCATGACTAATTTTCGCGGTATCAACCATCAATTCGGTATGCTGCGCTACGACCGCTCGCGCCATGTTTACATCATCGGCCAGACGGGAGCAGGGAAGAGCGGTTTGCTGGAGTTATTTGCCCTCAGCGATATTTTCCACGGGCAAGGCTACGCCATCATTGATCCGCACGGCGACTTCGCTATCAATAATATGCGATTTATACCAGGCTCGCGGCTGCAGGATGTTGTTTACTTTAACCCGGCCGATACGCAGTATCCGCTAGGTTTCAACCCGCTAGAGGTCACCAATCCGTCGCAAAAAACTAATATCTCATCAGAAGTTATCGGCGTGCTGAAACGCATGTTCGGCGACTCTTGGGGTCCACGCCTCGAGTATATCTTGCGCTATACCATTTTAGCGCTACTAGACCGGCCCGAGACTACCATGCTCGATATTACTCGCATGCTCACTGACAAAAAGTTTCGCAAAGACACGCTCAGCTACTGTAAAGACACCGTGGTACTGCAATTTTGGAATGTCGAGTTTGCTAGCTGGACCGATAAATTCCAAGCTGAAGCCATCGCGCCAGTCCTCAACAAAGTCGGCGCCTTCACCGCTAATCCAGTCATCCGCAACATTATTGGTCAGCCGAAATCGACTTTTAACATCCGCCAAATTATGGACGAGGGTAAGATTCTCGTCGTCAATTTGAGCAAGGGTCTAATCGGCGAGGATAACGCTGGCATTCTCGGCTCCTTCCTGGTCACCAAAATTCAGCTCGCCGCCATGAGCCGCTCCGATATCCCTGATATCAAGGATCGCCGACCTTTTTATCTATACGTTGACGAGTTTCAAAACTTTGCTACCGATTCGTTCGCTACTATTTTATCCGAGGCGCGCAAATACGGTCTTAACCTGACCGTCGCCAACCAGTACATTAGCCAGATGGAAGAAACCGTCCGTGATGCCGTTTTCGGCAACGTTGGCACCGTAATTAGCTTCCGCGTTTCTGCCGACGACAGTCCGATTCTCGCCAAGCAATTTGAACCACAGTTCGAGCCAAATGACTTACTACAGATGCACAATCGTAACTTTATCATCAACATGGTCATCAACGGCGAGAAGGCTCCAGCTTTTAGTGCCAAGACGCTTAATCTGCCAGCCGCGCAAGACGACAACACCGGCCGGATTATCCAATGGACGCGCGATAATTATAGCCGCAACCGCAGCGATATTGAAGCCGATATCGCCAACCGAATCCTACCGCCAGAAAACCTAGTCGTCAAAAAACCTGGTCCTGCCTATACGCCGCCAAAAACACCCGAACAGCGAGCCGCCGATCGCGCCGCGCGCCAAGCCGCTAAGCAACCGCAAGACCAGACCCAACCAATTGCCAAACAGCCATCGGTCAAACTTGACAAGGGCGCTGTTGGTTTGCTACAAATAGACCACGGTCAAAACAGCAAAGACACCTCGAAGGCCGCAAAGGATAATGATACCGCGAAAACAAATGCAGCAGCTAAACCTGCCACCAATGAAGAAACAGAGAAAGTAGACACAGCTACTAGCGACAAGCCAAAGCGCAAACGCACTCGCAGCCGCCGGCGCAAAACTCCAGCGACAGCTACTTCCAATTCGTAATCAACTATTGCTATGCCTCTACCGTTAGAAATAGCCACCACGCCGCATGCTCATGACGCTCAAGTTGGCGAGATTATTGATCTATTATGCAAGCCCAGCATCTGCGGCCCAATTTCAGACATACTAGGCCGAGCTGCTTTCATGGAAGCAGCTACCGACCTAACGCAGCGTTTATACTTGGGTGAGTACGCCGCTGCACTGGCCAGATACATCGATACCATCAAACCAGTTGGCACAATTATCTATAGCCAGGACTCAAACGATCCTAAAATAGCAAATTTGGAACTAATCGTCGTACGAGAAAAATATCGAGTTCAATTACAAACACAAGCGCCCCAGAAAATGCCAGACCTACAACACTTCTTAGCAAAAAATGGTTTCTATTACAGTCGCATGGAAGAGAGTGAAGGCGGGGTTTTGTTTTTGCGGTATAAAAAAGATATTAAGGATAAGAAGATCTAAATTGTTAGGGAACTATAACGCGCAATAAAATGGCTTAGTATCTTACGCTGGTATTAAGAAGAATAGAAGTATGCTTATACTCATTACTTATGCTTATCGCAAGCTATGCCGTCACCGTCTCTATCAAGATGCGGCGAATACCCCGGTTCGCCGCGGCGCATATGGCTATAGCCGGCAGCACGCGCTTCTTTGCAGCTACTAAAATGTAATTCTGCCGAGGGAGCGGGTGTAGGTGTTGCTGGGCGTGGGCGTGGAGGAGTTGTTGAAGCTGGTTGCGGAGCGGCAGGAATAGGGGCAACTTGGCGAGGTGCAGGCTGCGGTCGCGCTTGCTGCTGTTGCTGCCGAGCTTTAGCTGCGGCAGCCGCTGCCTCTTCTTGCTTTTTCTTTTCTTCAGCGTCTCTCTTGGCTTTCTCGGCACGCTCTTTTTCTTCCTGCTTGGATTTTTCTAATTTGATAATACGCTCAGAGAGCTGACCGCGTTTATCCTCTGGTAATTTATTGACATCCGACTTGGCGCGGGAGATATTCTCGTCGTTCGATTGCTGCTCGGCTTTTTTAACCGATTCCTCAGCACGTTTGAGGGCTTTTTCTAGCTCTTGTTTGTCATAATCAGCTTTCGTTTGGCGGTGAAACCTGATAGCTTTATCACCGTGGCGTTTGCCATCGATGACGGATATAGAAATATTGCTGTCGCCCTCTTTTATGTCTTTAATTTCATACTTAATATCGCCAGCTGAATTTTTATGCCCGTGTATGCTAGTCTTACCGTTAGCTACCTTTATCTCGGCAAGTAAGCTGACTCCTGATATTTTAGCAGAAATTTCGCGCTTGTCGGTGTGGTAATCAAGCTTAATGTTTTCGTCCACATTGGAAATAACGATAGGAACATTGTCCTTCTCAAGGCGAGACTGCTCCATTACATTGCTGGCATGTCCTATAACAGCAAGAGTAACGACAACTCCGCCAAAGATAAGCCAGCCACGCTTATACTTCTTAGTAGAGGTCTTATTCTTGCTCTCTTTCTGTTGTATTTGTCCAAACTTTTTTATAGCCATTGTTATTTTCCTAGATATCTTTAATTAATTTAACTATCCAATCCGCTTATAAACATATCACAACATACTCCAGACAACAATATAGCTTGGCTTCTAAAGAAATAAACTCATTTATCAAGTAATCACAATGTCCTGGTTACCCAGCAGCCTTATCGCTTCTGCCTGCCAATCTGGACGTGTAAACTTTTGTGTTATACTCGTACTCATGGAAGTACTATTTGTCATAATCATAATCTTTGCCTTAGTAGCAATCGGAGTAAAAACAAATAATAATATCGCCAAAAAACCAAAGAGAGAATACGTATACGCTAAAAAAGCCTGCGCAATGACACAGCACGAGCTAATATTCTATAAAACCCTGCTTGAAGCAATAAGCGGCTGCGTAATCATCCCGCAAGCTCACTTAAGCATGTTTTTAGATCATAAGGTTTACGGACAGAACTGGAGCAGGGCATTTTCAAGAATCAACGGCAAATCAGTGGATTTTCTTATTTGCACCAATAATATGAAACCGCTCATAGCTATTGAACTTGACGACAACACCCATGATCGTCCTGACCGCCAAAAGCGCGACATTTTCGTTAACTCAATTATAAGCAATGCAAATATGCCCCTGCTGCGGTTTAAGGGGGATGAGTGGAATAGTGAAATCATCAAGCGAGAGGTCGCCCGCGCTCTTAAAGAATCAACTCTCGAAAAACTATAGAACGAAAAGCGAACTAATTATCCGCAGGTTTCTTAAAGTCATGCCAGAATAATTATCTAACAATTGCCAACATTTCATAGATTCATAAAACACTACCTTTAGCGATCAAAGCCCAAACCATAATCAATAACACAAATTAGCGCGCCAAAAGCCATCAACAGCTCATAGCAATAAAAACATGGAACATGGCAAATATAGATTTAGAACATAAATATACCGGCAGACCCAAACAGGGCGGTAGCATAATTAATCGCCGCCGATACCTCCAAAAGTTTACAAACTACATAAATTTATCTTGAAAAAAGACGATGGAGAGTAATCATGTTTTTTAGATAGTTTTAATGTCGCACAATGTCCGTTTTACGTCTTATAATCTATGTTGTCAGGATAATTAATCATACGTTCGCAAATAATGATTTTGTTTGATATAAGCCGCAGCTTATTAATCTTGGTCTATGAATGGGGAGCTTTAGTCGCGCTGCTAGAGTTATCTTTTACTTTTATATTTATATTTATTCGCTATATAAAAATACCGCCAACCAGCAGCTCTATAGATATAAGCCCACGCACTCGAAAACAAACTCGAAATTTAAATTGTAGTAATTAGCACATGTTTATAGACTTAAGTTATCCACAGAAAAAA
>ERZ773038.595-NODE-595-length-22967-cov-64.718183_pt1 | contig 22967 bp, 20 predicted proteins | sample MGYA00511665_ERZ773038 | MGnify/ENA primary metagenome ERZ773038 (study PRJEB29015, sample SAMEA2737966) | human oral metagenome | biome: human oral; feature: human-associated habitat; material: dental | place: China | collected 2028 ... | reverse complement strand
GGATCCGACTGGCAAGAACACCGTCGACATTGAGGTGGGGGACGTGGGGAGGTAACGATACGAGGTTGGTGGTCGCGCCGCTAGAATCCCATGTTTACCACATATATGCCGCGAATACGTTCGAAGAATCCGAAGAGGATTCGGTACTGTGATGGAATTTGTTTCCGCTGTTCATCAGTGAGGTAATCCAGGAAATTGAATGTGACATGGTAGTCCCGCACCGCGTTACTCCAATCCTGGGGAGTGTATGGGTCTTTTACTTTAAACGGCATAGACGCTGGAGTACCATGTCGGGCAATTTGCTTTTCGCTGCCACGCATCACCATGGGGGATTCGGTTTCATACACCAGTCGGCCACCGGGAAACGCCTGGCCAAATGCATCAACCAGTGCTGCTACCTCGGGGATTGGCAAGTAATAGAACACCCCTGGAGCGACTGCTATGACGCCCTTCTCTCCAGATACCTTTGTTAACCATTCGTGATCCGTGGCGGAGTAGGGGAGATCAATCTCGTTGTCGGCCTTGGGTACCCACCGGTGTCGCATGTCGATGACGTCGGGAAAATCCAGGTTATAGATGGTGCAGTCGTAGCCGGCAAGGTCCTCGGATAGTACGTCGAGGCCACAGCCAATATTGACGACTGCGGCACCCGGATGCGTGTCCAGGTATTGGGTAATCTCCCGAACGGTAAACAGGTGGCGAAGCCCATAGCATAATGTTGGAAAAGTGCCGAGCGGCTGCGCGGGTGTTTTCTCCGCTGCCGCAATGTGCGCGGCCTGGGTGGCCCACGGGTCGGGGAATAGGTCGGGCCATTGACTGGCCGCCTTGGCTCGACCTAGCAGTGGGTAAAACAGGGTTTGGGAAACGTCTTCCATGGGGATTCTCCTTAAAAATCGACGCGAACGAAATACATGCCTTTATTCCACTTCAACATGAGAAAAAACAGGCGGTAGCTCATTGGTAATTGGGAGCGGAGCTTTGGTGCCAGCCGGTCAAGGAAACTAAACTCCACGGTTACGTTTGTGACGGTGGTGCTCCATTTCCGTGGCGAATATGGGTCTTTGACCTTAAACGGCATTTCCGCGGGGGTGCCCTTTTTCTCTAGCATGCGTTCGCTGTACTTGGTGGCGTCTGGGGATTCGGCGTCATACACCATGCGGCCGCCGGGAAAGGCGGTGCCGAAGGCGTCGATAAGCGAAGAAACGTCGGCGACCTGGAAATAGAAAAACACGCCCCCGGCCAGGGCAATAACCCCGCGGGAGGCATCAACTTTACTTAGCCACTCGTGATTGGTGGCGGAGTAGGGCAGATCAATCTCATTGTCGGCTTTGGGTACCCACCGGTGCCGCAGCTCGATGACGTCGGGAAGATCCAGGTTATAGATAGTGCACTCGTGGCCGGAAAGGTCCTCTGCCAGCATGTCCAGGCCGCAACCAATATTGACGACCGCGGCGCCCGGGTGCGTTTCCAAGTACGCCCGTGCCTCCTGCACCAGAATCATGTGCCGTAGGCCGTACACCAGTTCGGGAAACCCATCCATTGGCTGGGCTGTGGTGCCTTCCTGCGCCGCAATCTCCATGGCCTTGTGCGCCCACGGGTCGGGGAATAGCTCGGGCCACCGGTCACTCGCTTGCGCTCTACCGAAGAGCGGATAAAAAAGCGTTTGGGAAACATTATCCATACCGGCAAGTCTAGCCTAAGTTGGCGCCGATGGACAGCAAGTGGGTCCTCAAACGCTATCCATAAATATTTTCTTATTGCTGGGGGACTGTGGGGACATTTTGGCTGGTTGTCATGGTTGACATTGCCGTGTTTCCCGCCGGGTTTGGTGTGGCGGCATCAAATTTTGTGGCCCCCACACTGACCAAAACGGCCACCACCAGGAATAGAATCCACTGCCCCTGCTTGGCGTAATCCATTTTCTTGCGGCCTTTGGAAAACAGGATTGACAACAACCAAAACAGGGCATAGCCCAGGTACCAGAAAAATAGGGCGCTGAGCAGGGCCACATTGACCTCCATGAACTTAAAGCCCATGAGAATCAACAACGCCGCAGGCAGTAATAGGTCTATGCTGCCCATTTGGAATACCGCCCGGCCATTGAGCCATGCGGTGAATTTCTTATCACCCTCGTCGTCCTCGCTGCCTCTTTCCGGACGCAGCGCAGCATAGGCCGCATTGCCCCAGATGAAGTGGTAGCCGAACAAGATAAGCAGCAGCACGCCGGCGATGGAAAAAAGGATATGGGATATTGTCATTATGCCCCTTCTGTCTTATGAACCAGCCACACAGAATACGCCGAAACCTGGGTGTCTGAAAGCGTTGGGGCAATGGTTAACCCCGTCGTCGAAAAGTAGCAAATAACTTAACGACGACGGGGTAGGGAAAACCTATTAAGCCTTGGTTGGGTCGGTCAAATTGAACCGTCGAGCGGCCTCAGCAGCCACCGAACGATCAATCTTGCCTTCCAGGGCCAAAGCATTCAGTGCGGCCACAACAATCGACTCCGCGTCGATATTGAAGAACCGGCGTGCCGCGGAACGCGTGTCCGAGAACCCGAAACCGTCCGCACCCAGCGTGGTGTAGTCACCAGGCACAAACCGACGAATCTGCTCCTGCAAATCGCTGGCGAAGTCACTCACCGCAATATACGGGCCAGAGGCCTTCCGCAGCTGCTTCGTGGCGAATGCCTCCTCCGGCGGATTCTCCGGGTGGCGCAGATTCTGCCGCGACTTTTCGTGACCCTCACGGGCCAACTCCACCCACGACGTCACCGAGAAAATATTCGTGCCAATGTTGTACTCATCCCGCAGGATCTCCTTGGCGCGCAACGCCTGCTGCATGCCAATACCCGACGCCAACACCGACACCTCATGGTCGCCACCGGCAGCCTTCTCGTACAGGTAAATACCCTTATGCAGACCCTCAACATCCAGGTCGGCCGGCTCCGCAGGCTGGGGAATCGGCTCGTTGTAGATCGTCAGGTAATACATCACATCCTCGCCCCGGCCTGGGCCATACATGCGATCAATACCCTCCAGCAACAGGTGCGCAATCTCATAGGCGAACGCCGGGTCGTACGACACCACCGCCGGGTTGGTGGCGGCCAGCAGCGGTGAATGCCCGTCCATGTGCTGCAAACCTTCACCAGTGAGCGTGGTCCGGCCGGCCGTGGCACCCAGGATAAACCCACGGGTCATCTGGTCACCCGCGGCCCAGAAATCGTCACCCGTGCGCTGGAACCCGAACATCGAATAGAAGATATACAGCGGAATCATGGGTTCGCCGTGCGTCGCATACGACGTGCCCGCCGCAATGAACGATGCCGTGGAACCGGCCTCGCTGATGCCCTCGTGCAGAATCTGGCCATTCACCTTCTCCGTGTACGACAGCATCAAATCGTGATCCACCGGCACATAGTTTTGGCCGTGCGGGTTATAGATACCCAACGGTGGGAACCACGAATCCATACCAAACGTCCGGGCCTCATCCGGCACAATCGGCACAATCCGCTTCCCCAACTCGGGATCCCGCAGCAGCTCCTTAAACGCCCGAACCACGGCCATTGTGGTGGCCACCTTCTGCTTGCCCGAGCCCTTCCGCAGGCCCCGCAGCTTCGTCAACGGCGGCACTTGCAACGGCTTATAGTTCACCCGGCGTTCCGGCAAATACCCGCCCAGTTCTTTCCGGCGGGCCTGAAGATACTGGATCTCCGGGCTGTCCTGACCTGGGTGATAATACGGCGGCAGGTATGGATCCTTCTCCAGCTCCTCATCCGTGATGGGAATACCCTGCTTATCGCGCAGCTTCTTCAAATCCTCCAGTGTCAGCTTCTTCATCTGGTGGGTAGCATTCCGGCCCTCGAAGTTGCTGCCCAGGCCGTAACCCTTAATGGTGTGCGCCAAAATCACTGTCGGTCGGTCCTTGGTTTCCAGGGCCCGCTTGTATGCCGCATAGATCTTGCGGTAGTCGTGCCCACCACGCGGCAGCTTCCAAATCTCCGCATCGGTCCAGTTTTCTACCAGCTTGGCGGTCCGGGGATCCTTGTTGAAGAAATGCTCCCGCACGTAGGCGCCATCGTTGGCCTTCATCGTTTGGAAGTCGCCGTCGGCGGTGGTGTTCATCAGATCCACCAACGCCCCTTCCTTATCGGCTTCGAACAGTTGATCCCATTCGCGGCCCCACACGACCTTAATAACCGACCAGCCGGCGCCCCGGAAGAAGGACTCCAACTCCTGAATGATCTTCGTGTTACCACGCACTGGGCCGTCCAGCCGCTGCAGGTTACAGTTAATGACAAACGTCAGGTTATCCAGGTTATTTAGCGCAGCCATTTGGATCAGACCCCGGGACTCCGGCTCGTCCATTTCGCCGTCACCCAGGAACGCCCACACGTGCTGATCCGACGTGTCCTTAATGCCCCGGTTGAGCAGATACCGGTTGAACTTTGCCTGGTAGATGGCATTCATCGGGCCTAAGCCCATGGACACGGTGGGGAATTCCCAGAACGTCTTCATGCCGTGCGGGTGCGGATACGACGGCAAGCCGCCCTGCTCGCGGGACACCTCCTGCCGGAACCCGTCAAGGTCGTCTTCCGAAAGTCGGCCCTCTAAAAACGCCCGTGCATACATGCCGGGGGAGGCGTGACCCTGGAAAAACACCTGGTCGCCCCCACCAGGATGGTCCTTGCCGCGGAAGAAATAGTTAAAGCCCACCTCGTAGAGCGGGGCGGCGCCCGCATAGGTGGAAATGTGGCCACCGACGCCAATGCCGGGGCGCTGGGCCCGGTGGACCATCACCGCGGAATTCCACCGAATCCACCGACGGTACCGCTTCTCGATCTCTTCATCGCCCGGGAACTCTGGCTCCATCGAGGTGGGGATCGTATTAACGTAATCCGTAGACGTCATTGCCGGGAGTGGCACCCGTTTGGCCGATGCCCGTTCCAGCATTCGCAGCATTAAATATCGGGCCCGATCTGGACTGGCCTCCCGTAACAGCCCATCCAGTGATTCTAGCCACTCCGAGGTCTCCTCTGGGTCTGAGTCATTTAAGTATGACGCGACACCATCACGAATTAACGCGAAATTAGTGTCATCTGGGTGCTTCCCGGGTTTCGGGTCAGCCATTCCACACCTCCATGTGAGAGAGTCAGTCATAAAAACGATTGAGCCACAATAATCACGCACGGTCACACCGTCGATAAGCGTAAAAATGCGCAAAATACCGGCAACACCCCTACTCTACGTGTACTTGACACATCAGGGGGTAATTTTAGGCAGCCAATCTCCAAATACCAGGCTAAAAACCCTCATGAAACTCCCGCAAATTCCCGAAAAATCGGTGTAATACCAAAAAATTTCCCAGATAGGGTGTAAACCCGCAAATATTACTTGTATCATCATGCTTTGATGAACGTTCAAAAACCCGAAGGGAAAAACACCACTCTCACCACAACCGATGGAATCGCCGCCCGGCTTGGCGTCTCCCATGGATTGATAGTGCAAGAGGTAGGCTGGGACGAGGATTGCGATTCCACGCTCAGCGAAGCAATCGAAGATGCTATCGGCTCCGAATTGCTCGACGAAGACAGCTACGAAATCTGCGACATTGTGCTGCTGTGGTGGCGAAGCGACGACGGCGACCTGGTAGACGGGCTTGTCGACGCCGTCCGGCCGCTCGCCGACACCGGTCGCGTCTGGCTGCTCACCCCCGGTAACGGCAAGTCCAATGCTCTGGCCCCCGGGGACATTGCCGAATCCGCGCAACTCGCCGGCATGGTGCAAACCAAAGCCGAGCGGTTCGGCGACTGGCAGGGAAGCTGCCTCGTTCGCCGCGGCAATAAACAATAACCAACCAGTGTTTTTGTGCACATTCGCGGTTTGCTGTTAACATTTATCACCGACGCTTTACCGCGTTGTGCGCGCCTTTAGCTCAGCTGGGAGAGCAGCTGGTTTACACCCAGCAGGTCGGCGGTTCGAGCCCGTCAGGGCGCACCAATATGTATGAGGCGGATGACGCCAAAATCACACAGAGAAGGCGGCGGCCATGACCCTGGGAATCCTCCTTGGCATGGCCGCCGATCGCATGCTCGGCGACCCACCCACCGCCGTCCACCCCGTTGCCTTGTTCGGCCGCGCCGCCACCAAGCTAGAAAAAGTGTTCTATAGGGATTCCAAGCTGGCCGGTGCGCTCTACCTCACCGCGGCGGTCGTTCCGCCAGTCGTGGCCACCTACTGGCTGGAGAAACGCTACCCAACCACCACGATGGCCCTGACATTATTCTCCGCCCTCGGCGGCACTACACTCGAACGCATTGGCGAACGCATGGCCCGGGCCCTGGAGGCCCAAGATATTGACCAGGCCCGCGAACTTGTTCCCTGGTTATGCTCCCGCGACCCCCAGTATTTAGACGAACAAGGCATTATTCGCGCCACCGTGGAGTCCCTGGCGGAAAACACCTCGGATGCCGCCACCGCCCCCATTCTCTGGGCCACCTGCGGCGCCTCGGGGGTGGTGCTGCACCGCCTGGTCAATACCCTGGATGCCATGGTGGGCTACCGGTCCCCACGATACGAGAATTTCGGGTGGGCGGCCGCCACCTTTGATGACGTGCTAGCCTACCTGCCGGCCCGCTTCACCGCCGGGGCGCATGTGGCCTACGCCGCGGCCAGTGGGGGGCTACCACGGGCGCGGCGGGCGATGGCAGCCTGGCGGAATGATGCGCCGAAGCATCCCAGCCCCAATGCCGGCCCGGTGGAGGCGACCGCTGCCGGCGCCCTGGGAGTGGTGCTGGGTGGGACCACAACCTACGCGCATGGGGTAGAGCAGCGGCCCCTGCTGGGGGCTGCCATCCCCGCCGCGGCGGGCCCCGAAACCTCTAAAGCCTCGGGGGCGCCCACGGTGGCGACCATAAGGGAAGCCATTCGGCTTTCTCGTTGCGTCCAATTGATTGCCGGGGTGGCCGCCGGAATCGCCGCGGTGGGGGTGGGCACGCTCCGCCGTCGGGTACGGCGCCGGTAGGCCGTCGACAAGCGTCTGCGGGCGGTAGCGGAACTGTTTTCTTAGACTTTCGGGTGCCGGTGGGAGAAATCCTGCTAGGCTATGTGGGGATGTATGACAACAGTGATACCAGCAAGTTTACTGCAATTAAGCAGTTGCCACAGAACGGCCGCGAACGCTTGGTGTACGAATCCGAGCAGCGAATCATCAATTGGCTCAATAGCAATGTCGCTAAATCTGTGCAACGGATCGGTCGGATCGATGACCTGGATGCGCCCGCGCCCAGCACCCTCCCCGACATTGTTGTGGACGATCGAACCGCGGTGATTAAGACCGTGCATTCGAAAGAATCCATAGTCAAGCGGGCCGCGTGGGCGGTGCTGCAATCCCGCATGATGATCTTCGACGCCCGGGGCGCCGACGGCCGTAACCTAGTGGGCGAGAAAGACATAGAGGCGGGCATGCGTCAGGCCGTGCAAGACTACGGCATGAACATCGACCTCATCATCGTGTTCAATAACGATGCGACCCTGTTTTGGGAGGCGGAATCATGAGCGTGCGACCCTTCATCGAGGTGGTTTCCGGGCCGGCTAGAGCCTCGGTGGCGACCGAAACCATCGCCGGCATCCTGGGGGTGACCAAGCAAACCAACGGCCAGGCCGACTGGCTGCCGTTCGCCGATGACCAGCGGCTCTATATCGTGCCGACGGTGGACAACACGGTGGCCGGCTACCAAATCCACTCGCTTGACGACCCCAGCATTCACGGCCTCTACGACCTGTTCACCACCTTGTGCGACCAGACCGACTGGCATGTGCGGCTCGACTGGGACGAGCTGGAATACCTCGACAAAAGCTTCCCCTACCGGTCGCTGGACTCCGCCGAGGCATAGCCGGATGCGCCCCGGCTAGAACCGTTGATCGTCCCGCTTGGCGAATTTTTCGTAATGGTTGGGGTGCTGATTGCCGTAGCGTGAGCGCCGCGGCCGCGACCCCTGCGCCGCCGCAGTGCTTTGCGACGCCGCCTCCGCCGGGGCCTGCTGGGCCACCGGTGCCGCTGCCGCCGCTGAGACTATCGGGGCCTCCGAGTCAGGCTGCGGTTCCGGGTCCGGCTCACGTTCCGGGGTGGCCGCGGCCTGCGCCGCCATCTCGGCCTCTTCCTCCCGCAACCTCCGCCGTTCCCGGGCCTCCGACCAGAGGAAATACCCAAACCCCAGTGGGGCCATGATGCCGAAGGCAATCCATTGGAAACCGTAGGAAAGATGATTGCCCCGATCCAGCTTGGGGATGGGAATAAAATGCAGCAACCCCGGCTGGTTATCGGAAAGCTGCACATAGTCTTTGGCTAGCGTCAACCCCTCGATCTGGCCGATCTGCTCCGTGTTGATGCCATACACCTGCTTCGGATCCACATCGGTGCGGGGTGCGGTTTGGGGCTGTTGCTCATCGACCCGGGCGTGCGCCAGGATCGTCACCTCCCCGGTTGGTGCCGGCGGGATCGTGGTTTCCTTGTCCGCGGTGGTGGGCTCAAAACCCCGGTTGACCAGGATGATCTCCCCGGAATCCAATTGGAACGGGGTGAGCGCCTGCAACGCCGGGGTGGATTCCACCGGCCGCAGCCGTAGAATCACCTCCTTGTCGGTGAGATACCGGCCGGTGAGGGTCACCCGCATCCACTCCTGATCGTCCTTAATCACACCGTCGCTGGTGAAAATATCCGAATAGGGTTTCGGATCCACATTGAATGCGTCCTCGATGTGATTATTGCGGTTCACGATCTGCGCGTCCTTGCCCAATTGCCAGGGCGACAAAATAGTGAAAGCCGCATAGGAGAAACTGATGACCAGCAGGAAGGTAATGACCCAGCCGGGGGTGATAAAGACACGCCACCCGGTTTGTGCGTTTCGGGTGGTGCGAGAAATGCGTGCCATGAGTGTTGACCTGAGAGTAAAAATCCGAGAATGAAAATTCGCTGAACTGTTCTATGCTAGCCGGGGCTATTCCAGCATGTGCCTGATCCAGTCGAGAATGCCGGGAACGGCCGCCTCGATTTGGGTGCGGGCCAGTTCGAAATCGGAGGCGTAACCATAATAAGGATCCTCCACATTCAGGTCGCCTGCGGCCACGGCTGCCGGGTCGAAGCTGCGTAGCAATCTAATCCGCTCAGGTTCGACCCCAATGGTGGTCAACCACTGCACATGGCGGTCATCCATGGCGATAATCAGGTCGGCGGCGGCCGCGTGCGAATCGTCGAACTGGGCGGCCCGGTGGGCGCTCCCATCGTAGCCGGCCTTCGCCAGCTCGGTGAGCGCCCGACGATCGGCCCCCTGGCCCACATGCCAGCCCCCGGTTCCGCAGGAATCGACAGTGACGCTGTCGGCCAACCCGGCCGCCGCTACCGCCTGATTGAGGATCACATCCCCCATCGGGGAGCGGCAGATATTGCCGGTGCAGATGACCGTGATGTGGAGTTTAGGACTGCTCGGTGTTGTAGCCCCAGCCGCGCCTTTCGGGAGCTTCTCCGGGTTCGTCGTTGGATTCGTTGGTGAGTGGTCGCGGCTGGAAACTGTGGGGGGACTGGTTGAAGTCATGAACAATTCCTTTCAATTCCGTCATGGTGCTAGCCGTGCGACAAGCCGCCTGCCATTCATCTGGACTGCCGTAACCCCAAGAAACCAACACGGTTGGTATTCCAAACGGTGTTGCCCCTTCGATGTCATGCATTCGATCGCCAATCATAAGCATATCCGAACCATCGGTGGGGAGATTCATTGAATCAATCACATATTGGATGACGTCGGCTTTGGTTGCCCGCGGACCATATTCCTGCGCACCCGCAATAAAATCGAAATATTGTTCTATTCCGAAGTTCCGCAGCATGGTCTTAGCGCTCATTTCATTTTTGCTGGTTGCGACGCAGAGGGTGTGCCCATCAGCCTTCCATTCCGCCAGGGTCTCCGGCCATTCGGGATAGAGGCTGGAATCTAACCAACCGCTAAGCTCGTAGTGCTCCCGATACATGCCCTTGGCTACGCGGGCTTCGGCGGGGGTTAAGCCGAGCCGGGTAAATGTGTGCTCGATCGGGGGGCCGGGGATGGTCCGCAGCCAAGCCTCGTCTGGGATGGGGGTACCCAGATCCCGCAGGGTTGCGGTAAAGGATGCGCGGATCCCGGGGTAGGAGTCAATGAGTGTGCCATCTACGTCGAGAAGTAATGTGGTCATGTGCTCAAGTCTGGCATTGATTCACACATTCTGTCACCTTTCCCCTAAAAGTTTCGGTAGTAAAGTGTTACAACATGAATGTGCCAGCTTGCCCGCCGTCCCGCATTCACGGCGATATTGCCGCCCGCGGCGCCCGCATCGACTTCTCCGTCAATGTTGCTACTAGCACGCCTAGCTGGCTTATCGACGCTTTGACCAGCGAAATTGCAAATCTTACGGCTTATCCCGATGCCGACCGCCTCGCGGCGGCGGAAGAACTCATTGCGGAATATCACGGAGTGCCCCCGGACTATGTGATGTTGCTTGCAGGAGCGGCCGAAGGCTTCGTTTTATTGCCCCACCTGCCCATCATCCACCCGACTATTATCCACCCGGGGTTCTCCGAACCCGACATTATTTTCACCGATACCGGCCGGCCCGTGGACCGGGTGATCCTGCCCGAACCCTTCAACGTGCTCCCGTCGATAAGCGACGACGCGGACCTCGTGGTCATCGGCAACCCCACCAACCCCACCGGCGTGCTGTGGAGGCCAGACGACCTGCTGGACCTTGATGACGGGCGGCGGTTCGTCGTGGTCGATGAGGCCTTTATCGACGTGGTGGGGGAGGAGCATTCCGTCATTCCCCAGGTGCCGACTCACCCCCGCCTCATCGTGCTCCGCAGCCTCACGAAAACGTGGGCGATCGCCGGGCTGCGGGTGGGCTATATGGTGGCCGACCCCGACATCGTGCTCGGACCCCTGCGCCGTTGGCGCCCCCACTGGCCGATCGGCACCCTGCAAATCGCCGCCGCCGAGGCCGTCTTCACCCACGGCGTGACCACCCTACCGGAACACCGCAGCCAGCTGCTAGCCGACCGGGATGCGATGCTTCGCCAACTGGCCACCGTCGGCTGGCTGCCCGTGAGCGACTCGCGCGCCCCCTTCGTGCTGGTTCGCCCCGGCGACCTGAGCCCCGACCAAGCCCGCACCCGCTACCGGAAGCTGATGGCCCGCGGCATTGCCCTGCGCCGATGCGACACATTCCCTGGGCTAGGATGGAACTATTTCCGGCTCGCCGTCCGAAAAAAACCGCAGGTAGATTCCCTCATCACCGCACTTAAGGAGTGAAATATGACCACCGTTGCCGACGCGATCGCCGTTTTGGATCGTGCCTACCCACCCCACCTCGCGGAAAGCTGGGACAAGGTTGGTCTCATTTGCGGCGACCCGGCCGACCCCGCCGACACGATCCTCCTGGCCTTGGACTGCACCCAGGAAGTCGCCGACGCCGCCGTGGCCGCCGGCGCCGACATGCTGGTCGTCCACCACCCGCTGCTGTTGCGCGGTGTGAGCAGCGTGGCCGCCAACACCCCCAAGGGCAAAATCATCCACACGCTCATCCGCAACGGTGTGGCCCTGTTCGCAGCCCACACCAACGCCGACTCCGCCCGGCCCGGCGTCAACGACCAATTGGCCCACCTGGTGGGCATCACCCCGGGGCGGCCCATCAAGCCCATCAGGCGGGGCCTGGACAAGTGGGGAGTGCAAGTACCCGTCGACCAGGCCCCAGCATTGAAGTCGGCCCTGTTCGCTGCCGGGGCGGGAAACATTGGCGAATATTCCGAATGCGCATTCGCTTGGGAGGGGGCCGGGCAGTTTCGGCCGTCGACAAGCGCCCAGCCCGCAATCGGCAACCGGGACGAATTAACCAAGGTCACAGAGCTGCGGATCGAATTCGTCGCCCCCAGCAGGCTTCGTGAAGCCATCATGGGTGCGCTGCGAACCGCACACCCGTACGAAGAACCTGCCTTCGATGTGGTGGCCACCGAACCCACCCAGCCCCTGGAGGAAGCCTATGGGCTGGGGCGCATCGGGGACCTGCCGCACCCCATGCGATTCGCCGACTTTGTGCAGCAGGTCGCCAACGCCCTGCCAGTCACCGAATGGGGCATTCGTGCCGCCGGCGACCCCGACCAAATGGTGCAAACAATCGCCGTCAGCTCCGGGTCCGGCGACAGCTTCCTCGACGCCGTGACCGGCCTGGGCGTGGACGTGTATGTCACTTCCGACCTGCGTCACCACCCGGCCGACGAACATCTGCGCGGCGGCGGGCCCCTGCTGATCGACACCGCCCACTGGGCCAGCGAATACCCCTGGACCTCACAGGCCGCCGACATCTTGGCTACCGCGCTGCCACACAGTAACGTATCAGTGCTACCTATTCGCACCGACCCGTGGACCATTTCGGCCCACCCCACCGACTACACCCAAGGGGACTCACATGAAACTTGATCCGCAGCAGCAAGTACTCCTCCTCGAACTCGCCACCACGCAACGCTTGCACGAATCCAGCGGCAAAGCCCCGGAATCCCCGGAACAGGCCGAACTCACCAAGGCCACCAATGTGCTGGCTCGGCAACGCTCCGCCACCCACGCCGCCCAACGCGCCGTCGACGACATGGAACGCGAAATCCTCCGCATCCAAGCCGACGAGGCGCGGCTCCGCAGCCGGATTGCGGACAACAAGAAACAACTCATGGCGGCCACCGACCCGAGCACCCGCAAAGACCTCAACAAGGACCTGTACACCACCAAATCCCGCCTCAACGACCTGCTGAGCGAACTGGCCGAGGCCCATAACGAAATCCACGCCCTCCGAAACAACCTCGACCTGGCCAACCAACGACTCGCTGATGCCGAACAAGCATTCGACGTGGCCCAGGCGGCTAAAGACGCCGCGCCATCCGCCCCCACCGCCGCCGACCGGGAACACCGCATGGCAGAAATCCGCCAGAGCCTACCGGCCGACGTCGTTGCCGCATACGATGCCCAACGCAACGAAAACTCCGTGGGCGTGGCCGCCTTCAATGGGCGCAGCTGCGGCGGCTGCTTCATCATCCTGCCCGCCGGCGACATCGCCGCCATCCGTGGTGCCGCCGCCGACGAACTACCCCAATGCCCCGATTGTGGCAGCTATCTGGTGCGCACCTAAAACATTCGGCCCCACCAGGTAGCATGGTGGAAAGTCGGGGCGCCGACCACATGTGATAATCACAGACAACCAAACAAGGGAGTGAAACCTTCATGAAACTCGTCATCGAAGCCGACGGCGGCTCCCGCGGTAACCCCGGCATCGCCGGCTCCGGCACCGTCATCTACGAGGCCGACGGGACCACCGTTGTGCGGAAACTCGCCTACGTGGTGGGTACCGCCACCAACAATGTTGCCGAATACCATGCGCTCTACAACGGGCTGTGCGTCGCCCAACAACTCGGGGCCACCGACATCAGCGTCCGCATGGACTCCAAACTTGTAGTCGAACAAATGTCCGGGCGGTGGAAGATCAAACATCCCGACATGCGGGAACTCGCCCTCAAATGCCAAAAAATCCTCCGCACCTTCCAATCCGCCGAATTCACCTGGGTGCCCCGCAGACAGAACGCTGCCGCCGACGCCCTCGCTAATCTCGCCATGGATGCCGGCGCTACCGGCCACCCCATCGGGTTCCTCACCCTCGACAACGACGCCGCCGAAGACGTCACCGAAACCGCTGACATCGCTGATATCACCCCCATCGTGGCGACGCCCATGACCGACGCCGCCGGCAGCAAGGCCACTGCCGCCGAAACTCCCGCACCCACCACCTGGAACGGGGCCACCACCAACGCCACCCGCATGCTCTTGCTCCGCCACGGACAAACCACCATGTCCCGGCGCCGCCAATATTCCGGCCTGTCCAACCCGCAGCTGACCGAACTGGGGGAGTGGCAGGCTAGCCGCGCCGCCCACCGCATTGCCGCCGCCGACGACATTCCCACCGCCATCGTCGCTTCCCCGCTGGCCCGCTGCCAACAAACCGCCCAGGCCGTTGCCGACCTGCTCAACCTGCCGGTGCGCACCGAACCCGGTCTGGTGGAACTCGACTTCGGGCAGTGGGACGGCCTCACCTTCGCCCAGGCCGATGCGGCCGACCCGAAATTGCATGCCCAATGGCTTCTCGACCCTACCCTCCCCGCACCCGGCGGGGAATCCCTCGTCCAGGCCCACGAGCGAGTCACCGCCGCCCGAAAAAGACTCCAGGAACGCTACCAGGGGTGCACTATTCTCGTGGTCAGCCACGTTACCCCCATCAAATCCATTCTCGGGCAGGCCCTCGACGCCACCGCCAACATCTACCACCGGCTCCACCTTGACCTGGCGTCGTTATCCATCGCCGAGTTTTATGCCGATGGTCCCACTTGTGTGCGACTCGTCAACGACACCTCCTACCTGAAAGTCCAATCAATCTAACCCCACCTCAGGGCAAATCGTGGTAGGCTAAATCCCGCAATTGAGCCGGCCGGGCGATCGCGGCCAGGTGAACCACCCACCGACCACAAGGGTAGGCGCCACGTCGAGGAAAGTCCGGACTCCACAGAGCGGGGTGGTTGTTAACGGCAACCCAGGGTGACCTGCGGGATTAGTGCAACAGAAAGTAAACCGCCCGGCACACACAGTGCCAGGTAAGGGTGAAACGGTGCGGTAAGAGCGCACCAGCGGGGTAGGCGACTACCTCGGCTGTGTAAACCCCACCCGGAGCAAGGCAAGCAAGGCGCAGCCGGCACCCGTCGATTGTGCCCGGCATACGTTCGAGGGCTGCTCGCCCGAAGTATGCAGGTAGCCGCTTGAGGCAGCCAGCAATGGTTTGCTCAGATGGATGATCGCCGCCCACAGAATCCGGCTTACAGGTCGACTCAATTGCGCCCCACCTTGGGGTGTGCCAGGCGGGTGCCCCGTCGCCGCGCAAACTGGCACAATCGGAGACTATGAAACTCTATGCGGCCCACCTTGACTTCACCGCAATCATCGACGAATTCCGGCTCGACCCCGCCTTTCCGCCCGATGTGCTTGCCGACGCCGCCACCGCCACCGACCAACATGCTGCCGGCCGCGTCGACGCCACCCACATTCCGCTCGTCACTATCGACCCGCCCGGTTCCATGGATCTTGACCAAGCCGTGGGCATTACCATGCTTGACGACGAACACTATCGCGTGTACTACGCTATCGCCGACCCCGCGGCCTTCATCACCCCCGGTGGTGCCCTCCACGCCGAATCGCTCCGCCGCGGCCAAAGCATCTATCTTCCCGACCAAACCATCCGCCTGCACCCGCCAGCGCTGTCCGAAAACAAGGCTAGTCTCCTCCCCAACGCCACTCGGCCCGCTATCTTGTGGACCATCGACCTTGACCCCGCCGGCGCCTGGACCGACTACACCATAACCCGGGCCATCGTGCGCTCTCGGGCCCGCTTCACCTATGAGGAAACCCAGGCTGCCCACGACGCGGGCACTCTCCATCCCGCTATCGCCCACCTGCCCGCGGTGGGGAAACTTCTCCAAACCAGTGCTGCCCGTAGGGACGCCATCACCCTGAACTTCCCCAGCCAGGAAGTTCAACAAACCCCCGATGGGCTCTTCGAACTCATCATCGAACCACGGTTGCCGATGATGGACTATAACTCCGAAATATCCCTCCTCGCCGGCCGGTGCGCCGGCACCACCATGGCCAACGCTGGCATCGGCATACTCCGCACCCTCGCCGATCCCGAACCCACCGCGGTCAGCCGTTTCTGGGCTGAGGCTGAACACCTTGGTTACACTACCCACCCCACGTCCCCCGGCGAATTCCTCCGCACCTTGGACGCCAACACTTCCCGCGGCATGGCCATTATGCGGGAAGCGCAAAAACTTCTCCGCGGCATGGCCATTATGCGGGAAGCGCAAAAACTTCTCCGCGGCAGCGAATACCTCGAACTGGGAGCCAATCCGCCCAGGTCACACTCGGGGGTCATCACCAATAATGATGGTGTGCGACCGGAATATTATGCCCAGGTCACCGCACCGCTTAGGCGGCTTGCCGACCGTTATGCCACCGAGATTGTGTTGAGCCTTGTGGCCGAAACTCCCATACCCGACTGGGTGACATGCGACCTCGAACAGGTGCTTGCCGCCATGACCGCCAGCGGTCGCCTCGCGGCCACCGTCGACCACGCCTGTCTCGACTACTGCGAGGCCGAGGTACTCAAGGCCTTTGTGGGGAACCAATTCCCCGCCACTGTTGTAGAAGTCAACTCCAAGCAGAAGACCGCACGAGTGTTCGTGGACAAACCCCCAGTGTTGGCCGATTGCGACTACGGCGGCGCTTCCGACCGCGTCGAGTCCGGTGCTGAACCTGGCGTCGAGCCCGGCGCCGAACTTGTTGAGGGTGAACGCTACTGTGTCACCCTCAGCGAAGCCGACCCGGTGCGCCGGGTGGTCCGGTTCCGATTCTAGGGCGTTTGGCGCTATTCCGCGGGTGGCTCTGTGAGTAGTTCTATGTCGACCAGTTCCGCGATGCGCCCCTGGTAGAGCGGCATAATGGTCAGCCCCATGTCGCTGAGGTCCGCGGTGAAATTCGCCTCCCGGTCGTGGCGGACGATGGCGATGACGGCGCTCGTGGCGCCGCTGTAGGCGCTGCGGGCGCTGAACGCCCCGCGGCCCAGGCAGAGCTGCGCCACCTGCTCATCAGAGCCGGTTATCTGGTATAGCCCGCTCATGTTCGATTGGGATTGGGAGAGGGCCGGGTATAGCCGGTTAAGGGCTCGGCCGCGGAGGGTTTGGCCGATCGACCGGATGAGTGCTAGTTCTTGGGATTGGAATTCCAACCAGTTTTGCGCCTCGATGAGGGTTGGTAGTCCGTCGCTGCCCTGCACCTCGTGGCGGGCTTGGAGCCAATCGAGTACCCGGGTGTTGGCGTCGGGAAGGTGACGTATCGACTCCACCCCGAAGGCCCGGGCGGCCTCGTCGAGGAAGACCCGCCGGCGGCGGAGCTCTTCGGGTTTGGTGGTGTGTCGGGGCGGGATGACCAGTAGGGCGACCGTGGTGTTCGATTCGACTATGGGGTGGGTGTTTTTGGTGGCTTCGGTGATGGAGTAGTCGGCGTAGTCCACCACGTTGATGACGGTGTCTTTACCGCGGAGGGCCACGAGGTAGGGGGCGCGGAGCGGCGGGATTACGTGGGAGCGGGTGGCCGCCTGGTAGCAGGTTTCCGCAAGTTTGGCCCGGATTGGTGGGGAGTCTATTTCCTCCACGTTATGGGCTAGGGCCAGGGCGGTGGCTACTTCGATGGCGGCGTCGTCGCCGATGCCGGCCTGTGGGGGGATGGTGGTGGTGAGGGTGATGTCGAAGCCAGCGGTTTCTCGGCTGAGGAGTTGGCGTTGGATGAGGGTGGCAACGAGTTGGGATAATATTTCGGCCCGAGTGGTGCAGGTTGCGGCACTGGAGGGTTCGGATGCTGTGGCGGTGTTTGGGGTGTCGGCGGTGGTGTCGTCGAGGGTGGGCGCGGTGGTGGTTTCAGGTTGAAACCCATTGGTGGTGGGGTCGAACGTGTATTCGGTTACATGGATGGTTCGGTCGGGTCGGGGGCTGATGGCCGCGGCGACCCGTGCTTGGCATAGACTCAGTAGCACAATGCCGCCGGCGTGGTCGGTGTGCTCGCCGATAAGCGACCAGGTGGCGGGTGCCGTGGCGAGAGCTTCGGGGGCTCGACCTGCTGCCGTGGTGTGGTATTCCACCACGGCAGCTATGAGATCATTATTGTCGGCTTGCGAATCAGTATTGGTGGGCCACACCGGCATGACTGTTGACTTTCTATTCCTTGAGGATATTCCTGGGGTTGTATACATCCAATGTAGCGGCAACCGGTCGATTACCGCAGATGTTAAAATGACCAGACGCTAGTTCGTTGGTCGTTGACAGAAAGTAGCATGATGCACAACGAAGATTTGAAATATTACTATAATCTGGAAACCCACCAGGTGGAGCAGGGAAAAATTTCCTCCTACGATAATCGCATTGGCCCGTATGACACCCGCGAGGAAGCGGAGCATGCTCTGGAGATAGCCAAGGAACGCAACCGGGTCGCCGACGCCTATGATGAGCAAGACGATCGGTGGCGTGATTGATATCCTTAAGGCAACATTCCCGGTGGGTTAAAGACGCTGATATGCCTGGGTGACCGCGGCCATGGCGGCCGGATAGTCTTGCATGATGTTCCGGCTTAATTCCACTTCGGTTTCGTACAATACACCATAGATGAAGGTGTTTTCGCCGCGTTTAAAGGCCTCGTGCGACTTGGCCAGCAGCTTCTTCCGGGAGGTGATGCTGTCCTGGAAATTCCCCAGCACCTCCTGAAGCTGTTTGCAGGCACGATACAGCTGACCTGTGGGAATGTCGGTGGCATCCCCCACGGCTTCCGTGGTGTACCGGAGTTTCTTCGCGGCTTTGCGCACATTGTGGAATTTTTGTTCCTGCTGGGGCCGGAGCGACGAACGTCCATCCCAATCGCTCATGGCCTTGTTATGCAGCTTCATGAGACGCTTATAGCTCTTCCGCAACTGTTCAAGCAGCACGTGTGTTGAGGCTGGGGTGGGGTCGGGGTCAGCCAGTTCCTGCGGGTGGGCGATGAGCTCATCCAATTCGTCCAGCAGCCGCAGGTACCGGTCGTCGTTGAGTGCCGCCACTACCTTTTGGTGCGCGGCAGCGTATTCCGCCAGCATGTCGTCGTGCAACTGCTTGCCGCTCGCGGCATCAATGATTCCGCTGGGGTGCTGGTCACACAGGTCCTTGAACCGCTCGGCGATGACCTCGGCGTCACGTGCCACCCCGAGAGTAGCGGCCAAATGCTTGAGTTCTTCGGACACATCCTTATGGTGGGTGCCTGCAAGAATGCTGGCAAAGCTTTGCAGGTGGCTGCGCAGCTCCCGGGTGGCGACCCGCATTTGGTGAACGGAATCCCATTCGTCCCGCCGTACTCGCGGGTCGTATGCCAATAACTTATCCCGGTTACGCTTCAATGCTGCTATCACCCCGGCGGTGGGGGAGTCCGGGTCAAGATTATTATCGACCATGGGTTCGGTTGGCAGGTCCGGCCCTAACGCCATCGCTAGTTTCGACGGGCTTTTCGACGCCGCGGCGCCCGCCCGGGTCAAGACCTCAGTGGCGGCCGCGATGAGGGTCGACGGGGCGGCCGGGGTCACCTCAACCTCCCACTCCCGCCAGCTCGTGGCGGTATCCGACTTCAGTGATGTGGCCGACACGTGGTCGTCGCAAAACTCCGCAACAACGGTGCCCGCCGCATCCCCCAACAGTGTTTCATGCCGCTCATTATCTACCTGGGCGATGGGGGACAGGGGTTCATCACGCACAATCGAACGCACCATCGAATGAATTTCCTCGGGTATTTTTGTGCCCCGATCAATGGGGTGGTGTATCTCCAGCCGCCCAGTTTTCCCCGGGAACTTAATGTGCCACCCGTCATCCGTGCCCCCAGTGCGCCGCCGCAGGGTTATCTTCGAGCGGGTGAGCCGCAGATCTTCGGTGTCGTAATACACCGCTGACAGGTGATGCACCTTTGTCGACACGATCTGCTCCACCCCCATGATCGTGGTGAGATCCGGCACCACAGTGTCGGATGTGACGGAAAACTTTGCCTCAACTTCCACCTGACTCTTGAGCTCCATAACCAGATTTTACCAGCAAAACCACCATGGGTGGGTGCCGGGAGGACGTCGAAAAGCGAAAAGGCAACTATGGTTAAACCCATGGATTCCCAACAAGAATATGTGCTACGCGCCGTGGAAGAGCGCGATATTCGGATCGTGCGACTCTGGTTCAGCGACATTCTCGGCACCCTCAAATCCGTTGCCATCGCCCCCGCCGAATTAGAAAGCGCGTTCGCCGAAGGCATCGGGTTTGACGGTTCTGCCATCGAGGGGTTTTCTCGCATCTCCGAATCCGACACCATCGCCATGCCCGACCCCTCCACCTTCCAACTGCTTCCCCTCGGCGTCGGCGACGGCGGCATTAAATCCGCCCGCATGTTCTGCGACATCCTCAACCCCGACGGCCAGGCCTTCTACTCCGACCCCCGCCAAGTGCTGCGCCGCCAAGTCCAGACTGCCGCCGACGAAGGCTTCACCTGCAAAGTCAGCCCCGAAATCGAATTCTATCTCGTCGAAGACCAAGAAACCGACGGCCGGCCCCCCAAACCCACCGATGACGGCAGCTACTTCGACCAGGCCAACCGCAGCCTCGCCCCCTACTTCCGCCGCGACGCCATGCTCGCCCTGGAAGACATGGGCATTCCCGTGGAATTCTCCCACCACGAAACCGCCCCCGGCCAGCAAGAAATCGACCTGCGCCACGCCGACATTCTCACCATGGGCGACTCCATCATGACCTTCCGGTACATCACCAAACTCATTGCCCACCGCAATAACGTGGCCGCCACCTTCATGCCCAAACCCTTCACCGACTACGCCGGCTCCGCCATGCACACCCACATGTCCCTCTTCGAAGGCGACATCAACGCATTCCACGACCCCGACGCCGAATTCAGCCTCTCCCGCACCGGCCAACAATTCATCGCCGGCATCCTCACCCACGCCAACGAAATCTCCGCCGTCACCAACCAATGGACCAACTCCTATAAACGCATCCTCTTCGGCAGCGAAGCCCCCACCGCCGCCACCTGGGGTGTGTCCAACCGCTCCGCCATGGTCCGCGTCCCCACCTACCGGCTGGGCAAAGCCGAATCCCGCCGCGTCGAGGTCCGATCCCCCGACTCCGCCTGCAACCCCTACCTTGCCCTCGCCGTCCTCCTCGCTGCCGGCCTGCGCGGCATCCGCGACGGCTACGAACTCAACGAACCAGCCGAAGACGACATTGCCGCCCTCACCCGCCGCGAACGCCGCGCTCTCGGATACGTCGACCTGCCCGCCAGCCTCGACCAGGCCCTGAGAGAAATGGAAAAATCCGACTTCGTCGCCGATATCCTGGGCGAACACGTTTTCGAGTTCTTCCTTCGCAATAAATGGCGCGAATGGCACGACTACCAAAAACAAATCACGCCCTGGGAACTCCAAAACAACCTCAGCTTCTAAAATGAGAAAGCATGACCACCCCGCGCACCACCCGCAGCCACATCCCCACCCCCGGAGCCCTCAGCCTCACCAGTCCCAGAGCCGTCAGCGACCTCACCTGGCTTGACTGGTGGAATAGTGCCAGCGTGGAAGTCCTCTGGGCGCTCTCTGGAGCGGCTGACGCCGACCTGGCCCTCAACTCCCTCTACCGACTCATGGTCGCCCTCGACAACCACCAAGGCAACCACGACGACATCGACCACGCCATCCGCACCGACCCCGTATTCCGCGTCCGACTCTTCGCTCTCCTCGGCGCATCCAGCGTCCTTGGCGACCACCTCATCGCCAACCCCACCACCTGGCACCTCCTCCGCCACGACGCCCCCACCCGACGCGATATGCTCCGCGAACTCCTCGGCCGTATCGGCGCCGCCCCCGCCGGCCTGGTCGGCGACACCGCCACCGACACCCTCGACAACGTAGGCACCTACCGGGCCGCCGGCACCGGCACCACCTGCACCACCATCGAAACCACGCTCAAACAAACCTACCGCACCCTCCTCATGCGCATCGCCGCCATCGACCTGGCCGGCACCTACCCCGAAAATTCCCGCCGGGTCGGCCAACCCGAAGTACCACTCGGCACCGTCACCGCCCAACTCGCCGACCTAGCCGACGCCGCCCTCACCGCCGCCCTCGCCGTGGCCATACGACGCGTCTATGGCGATAACCCCGTCGAATCCCAACTCGCCGTCATCGCCATGGGCAAATGCGGCGCCCGGGAACTCAACTACATTTCCGACGTCGACGTCGTCTTCGTGGCCGAACCAGCAGACGCAGCCGCCACCAGGGTCGCCACCGAACTCATCCGCCTCGGATCCCACTGCTTCTTCGAAGTCGACGCCGCCCTCCGCCCCGAAGGAAAACACGGCGCCCTGGTCCGCACCCTCGAATCCCACGTCACCTACTACCGTCGGTGGGCAGAAACCTGGGAATTCCAAGCCCTCCTCAAACACCGACCCATGACCGGCTACCTGCCGTTAGGGCGCGCCTACAGCGACGTCATCTCCCCCCTGGTATGGCAAGCCAGCCAACGCAACTCCTTCGTCGCCGACGTCCAAGCCATGCGCCGCCGCGTCCTGGAAAACGTGCCCGAAGCCATGAAACACCGAGAACTCAAACTCGGCGAAGGCGGCCTCCGCGACGTCGAATTCGCCGTACAACTCCTCCAACTCGTCCACGGCCGCTACGACGAAACCCTCCGCACCCCAGCCACCATCGACGCCCTCGCCGCACTCATCGAATCCGGCTACGTAGGCCGCGAAGACGGCGCAAACCTCATCGAATGCTACGAATTCCTCCGATCACTCGAACACCGACTCCAACTACAAAAAGTCAAACGCACCCACACCCTCCCCGCGGAATCCGACTACCAAACCCTCCGCTGGCTCGCCCACGCCGCCGGCTTCCGCGGACACATGACCCAATCCAGCGTCGAAAAAATGCTCGACGAACTGCGGAAAGTTCGCCTCAGCATCTCCTCGCTCCACCACAAACTGTTCTACCGGCCCCTCCTGGATTCGGTGGTCAACCTCAGCGTCGACACCATCAAACTCTCCGCAACCGCGGCAAAAGAACAACTCCGGGCCCTCGGCTACCTCTACCCCGACCGCGCATTCGAACACCTCACCGCACTCGCCGCCGGGGCAAACCGCAAAGCCAAAATCCAAGCAATGCTGCTGCCCACCCTCATGGAATGGCTCTCTACCACCGCCGACCCCGACGCCGGCCTGCTCAACTACCGGAAACTCTCCGACGCTG